>MTEV01000129.1_pt1 | contig 89399 bp, 80 predicted proteins | sample 1042711 | NCBI WGS metagenome assembly MTEV01 (sample SAMN06185812, study PRJNA358809) | soil metagenome | isolation source: soil bioaugmentation with soil previously exposed to atrazine | place: India | collected 2015-05-23 | reverse complement strand
CCCGTCGATCAACACCGCCCTCAAGGCGCGTATCAAGAACAGCCTCGACGAGGCCAGCATCGGCGACGCCGACTGGGTCGTGGCGCGCCTGGTGCGCCATCCGCTCAAACCCGACGATCGCGCCTTCTTCACCCAGATCGACGAGCTGGTGGCCAAGGCCGACGACCCGGCCGTGCCATGGCGGGTGACCCTGGCGCGTCATGCGCTGGAGCAGGAGTGCCCCGAAGCCGGCAACGACTGGCCGCTGCGCGACGAGGGCCTCGAGCGCGAAGATCTCACCGCCGAGCCCTTCTTCACCATCGACAGCGAGAAGACCCGCGACATGGACGATGCGCTGCGCATCGAACCGCGCGAAGGCGGCGGCTGGCGTCTGACGGTGGCCATTGCCGACCCCACCGCCTACGTCGAGGAGGGCCATGCCGCCGACCTGGAGGCACGCACTCGCGCCTTCACCGTCTACCTGCCGGGTCAGAACGTCACCATGCTGCCCGAGCAACTGGCCGACGACCTCTGCTCGCTGCGCGAAGGCGAAGAGCGCCCGGTGCTGGCGTGCACGCTGGAAGTGGAAGCCGACGGCAGCCTCGGCGACTATCGCTTCTTTGCCGCCCGCGTGCGCTCCCGGGCCAAGCTGGTGTACGACCGCATCTCCGACTGGCTCGAAGGCCAGGGCGAATGGGCTCCGGCCGAGGAGATCGCCGGTCAGCTGCAGGCCCTGCGTGACATGACAGAGGCGCGCAGCGCCTGGCGCACCGAGCATGCGCTGGTGTTCAAGGATCGTCCCGACTACGTGTTCGACCTGGACCCCGCCGGCAACGTGCTCGACGTACGCATCGAGCAGCGGCGTATCGCCAACCGCATGATCGAGGAGTCGATGATCGCGGCCAACGCCTGCTGTGCCGACTATCTCGCCGAGCATGTCGGTCACGGCATTTTCAACGTGCATCGCGCCTTCGATCCCGAGAAGACCCAGGCCGCCCATGAGTTCCTCACCGCCCAGCAGATCGAGATCGAACTCGAGGCGCTCTCCGAGCTGCCGCGCTACAAGGAGCTCAAGCGCGCGCTGGAGAGCCGCGACGACGCCTGGCTCGATGCCCGCCTGCGCCGCTTCCAGGGCTTCACCAGCATGTCGGCCCGTCCCGGCCCGCATTTCGGCCTCGGGCTGAACGCCTACGCCACCTGGACCTCGCCGATCCGCAAGTACGGCGACATGGTCAACCACCGGCTGATCAAGCGCGTGCTCAAGGGCGAGCAGGCCCCGGCCGAGGCGACCCAGGCATTGACCGAGCAGCTCACCGAGCGTCGCAAACTCAACCGCATGGCCGAACGCGACGTCAAGGACTGGCTCTACGTGCGCTACCTGACCCCTGCGGCCAAGGAGCAACAGGCCTTCGAGGCGGAGATCTTCGGCATCACCCGCGGCGGCATGCGCGTGCGTCTCACCGCCAACGGCGCCACCGCCTTCGTGCCCGCCCCGATGCTACACAGCGACCGCGACAAGGTGGCCATCGACGAGAAAGAAGGGCGCATCCAGGTCGAGGGCGAGGAGCGCTACAAGCTCGGCGACGTGATTCGCGTGGCACTGATCGAAGCGCGCGAGGAGACCCGTTCGCTGGTGGCACGTCCCGCTGAGTAGGTCGCTCGAGCATAGAGCCACCAACAACGCCCGGCCGCACAGGTCGGGCGTTCTTCGTCTTTGGTCCCTACCTATCGCTTTGCGGCCCGCTTTGTGGCATTTTTAGCTGAAAAACATCGCACCTTGAGGCTGACTTTCATCAGTCTCGTCACCGCAGGGATCTCAACACCATGACCGCTCGATGGGGGCTGCGTGGCAAGTCGATCGCGACCTTGCTGCTCGCCTGTCTTCTCGCGTTGATCCCCGCCGCCCTGCTGGGCTGGAAGGCGGTCGACGACGTACGTCGTCACTTCGCCAACGCCTATGCCGAGAACTACACCCTCCTGCATATGCAGAAAATTCACGCGCCGATATCGCGTGAGCTGGCCCTGGCCCAGCGCTTCGCCGACAACCTGGCGATGCGCCAGTGGCTGAACGATGAACGTAACCCGCAGCTACAGGCGCGTTTCTTCGAGGAGGCCGAAGGGTTTCGCCAGGACTTTGCCGACCGCTCCTACTTCGTGATCGCCGACGCCAGTGGCGACTACTACTACATCGGCGCTGCGGACATCGTGAGCACTACGCCTGCACCGCGCTACCGTCTGGACGCCACCCAGCCCAACGATGCCTGGTACTTCCAGATCACTCGGAGCAAGGAACCTTACAATCTCAATGTCAACGTCGACCATGAGCTCGACGTGACCAAGGTCTGGCTCAACGTCCAGGTGCGCGAGGGCGATACCTTGCTGGGCCTGGCCGGCACCGGTTTCGAGCTCGGCGACTTCCTCAACGCCTTCATCCGCGACGAGGCCGAGGGCCTGACCCCCATGATCGTCGACCGCCAGGGCGCGCTGCAGGCACACCCTTCCCTCGAACGCATTGCCCTGGGCTCGGGAGCGGGCGAGGTCGCCGAGGAACGTACCATCCACGCCCTGCTCGGCAGCGACGAGCAGCGCAACCTGCTTGCCGCAGCCATGCTGGCTGCCAATGCCGCTCCCGATGACGTCCAGACCCTATGGGCCACCCTCGAAGGACGCGAACGCCTGCTCTCGGTGGGCTACATCCCCGAGCTGGACTGGTATCTGATCACCGCTCTGGACATGAGCGTGGCCAACATCCTCGACCAGCGCTGGCTCTGGCCGCTGCTGATTGCCGCCGCATTGATCCTCGGCGTTCTGCTCACGGTCATCGCCCTGGCCACGGAGAAATTGATCCTGGCGCCGCTCAACCGCTTCAAGCAGTCGGCTCAGGCCATTGCCTCCGGCAACTACGACTCGCCATTACCGACCTCGCGCCACGACGAGATCGGCGAGCTGTCCCAGGCCTTTTCGCACATGGCCAACCAGGTACAGCGCCACACCCGTGAGCTGGAAGAAAAAGTGCGGGAGCGTACCCGCGCCCTCGAGCTGGCCAATGCCGAGATGGCCGCCACCCAGAAGAAGCTCAACGACTCCATCGACTACGCCAGCTTCATCCAGCGCGCCATTCTGCCCGACCGCCAGTTGGCTCTGCATCTCGAGCATCATCACGGCGTACTGTGGCGGCCGCGGGACACGGTAGGCGGCGACTTCTACCTTTTCCGCCCCGGCCGGGGCGGCTACCTGTTCGGTGTGGTGGACTGCGCCGGTCATGGCGTTCCCGGTTCGCTCATGACCATGCTGGCCAGGGCCATTCTCGACCATGCCATCCTCAAGCTCGGGCACGAGGATCCGGCAGCCATCCTCAACGAGACCGATCGCCAGAGCCGTGAAGTGCTGCGTGCCGACGAGCTGCCGACATCCGTTGCCACCAACATGGATATCGGTCTGGCCTGGGTGGATCTGGATTCGCGCGTGGTTACCTTCGCCGGGGCCAAGATCGGCCTCTACGCCAGCAACGGCACGGCACTGACGCATCTTCAGGGCGACCGTCGGCCGCTGGGCCACAAGCGCCGGATCGAATACCGCAACCAGAGCGCCGAACTTAGCCCTGGCTGGACCTATTCGCTGTGCACCGACGGGTTCTTCGACCAGGCCGGCGGCAGCGAAGGCTTCGGCTTCGGCAACTCGCGCTTCGAGGCACTGCTCAGGCAGTACGCCCAGCGCCCCCTGCCGGAACAGATGGCGGCCTTCGAGCAGGCGCTGCGCGACTACCAGGGCGATCTTCCACAGCGCGACGACATCACCCTGATGAGTTTCCGCTTCACCGAGCAGGACCGCCCGCCCGGCAGCGACCCAACCACTCCGCTCCCTGCCATGGCAGGCGCCACATCACAGGAGAATGTGTGATGAACCTGTTGAGCATGCGCAAAAGCTATCTCGAGCAGCGCATCATGCTGTGCTTCAATGGCCCGATTTCGCGTAGCCTGATCGAAGAGATCGGCAACGCCCTGCGCAATTACCTGAACTCCCAGCAAGCCACCCCGACGGACGCCATGGACGTCTTCGCCGCTTACATCGAAATGACCCAGAACATACGGCACTATGCCATGCGTCTTGGCTACGATGAGGAGACCGCTTCGGCCACGGTGGCGGTGGCCAAGGATGCCCAGGGCCACTACCTGGTTTCCGCCGGCAACCTGGTGGAATACAGCGACGGCGAAGCGCTGCTCCGCACCATCGAGTCGCTTGCCAAACTCGACAAGCAGGAACTGAAACAGGCCTACAAGAAACAGCTGCGCATGCCTCGAGGCAACGAAAGCTCCGGCGCCGGCCTGGGACTGCTGGACATTGCACGCAAGTCGAGCGAGCCGATGCGGGCCTCTCTCGAGCCACTGCCCGACGGAAGAGGCTTCTTCAGCCTCACCGCCGTGATCTGATCAGCCGAGTGTTTGTAATGACCAACGACCTCAATATTCCCGGCACCCAGTCCACACCCACCATCATCAGCGACTGGCAGGCTGGCCTACTCTCCATGCAAGGCGACTCCTATCCGGAGAACTCCTTCGAACTGTTCGATCAGGTGATCGACTGGGTCAAGCGCTTCCTCCACGACGAGTCACGCCCACTGACGCTGGAGCTTGCGCTGGTCTATCTCAACACCAGCTCGGTCAAGGCCATGATGGATATCTTCGATCTACTCGAGGAAGCGCATGGCAACGGACGCGACGTGCGCGTCACCTGGCGCTATGACCCGCGGAATGAGCGCATTGCCGAACTCGCCGAGGAGTTCCGCGAGGACTGCACCTTCGCGTTTACCATTGCCCCTGCGCAGGCCCTGGAATGACACGCGAGGAAACCGAGCTGATGGCGCAGGTCGACGCCCTGCTGGACGATCCTGCGCATGCCGACAACCCGCTGCGCCCGGCCCTGGCGCGCCTGCATGCTTTTCACCGCGCCGAGAAGCAGCGGCTGGAACGACTGGTGACGATCGCCGATGGCTACCAGCGCTACGTGCGTGAGGACGAACGCAAGGCTCAGCATCGTTATCAGAAATCGCTGCGCCGGCAGGAGAAGCTGTCGCGTATTTCCGATGGCTACCAGCAATTGATGCACGAACGCAACAGCGCCCTGCGTGAGGCCTCGACCCACGATCCCCTCACCGGGCTACCCAATCGGCGCTTGATCGACGAACGGCTGCCCAAACTGGACGAGCGCAAGCGTTACACCCTGGTGATGCTCGATATCGATCACTTCAAGCACATCAACGATCGGCACGGGCACGAAGCCGGCGACCAGGTGCTGGTATCCATCGCCCAGACCATCCGTCAGGAGCTGCGCGACTATGACCTGTGCGCACGCTGGGGCGGCGAGGAGTTCCTGCTGCTGCTGGCCGACACCGGTCTCTCCGAGGCCAGTACCATCGTCGATCGCTTGCGCCAGCGCCTGGCCGAGCAGTCGGTCCAGGTGGGTGACAGCCGGCTCTCGATTACCGCCAGCGCCGGGCTGAGCGAATACCGCGACGGCGAGGATCTGCTCAATCATACGCTGCTACGCGCCGACCAGGCCCTGCTCCAGGCCAAGCGTAGCGGGCGAGATCGCAGCTGCGTCGCCGACTGAGCCTGCAGCTTTACTGCAAAAAAGAGCCCTCAGCGCGCTGCGAAAAGAGCCTTCAGCTTTCTGCACAGCGCCCTCAGCGTTCAGCACGCCTCCGCTTCTCTGCCGTCCAGTCGACGCTGGGCCCCGTGAGGCCATGCCCGCCGGCGTATGGCGAGGGCACCGGTGGCTGCCAACCGGCCAGCAGTTCAGGCGCGAGAGAGAACACCTCGACCCCGATGGGGTGACAGGTCAACAGCGGATCGCCGGCATCCGGCCCCCACAGCTCCACCGAGAGATCGCCCCCCGGACAACAGGAGAGCGCGCACAGCAGGTCGATCTCGGCGAATAGCTCGAGGTAGTCGCCCTCCCGTGCCGGACAGGCTTTCATGAAATACTGGTCGTCCTCGTTGAGGCCGGTGCACTGGAACACGTTGAGCACGTCGTGCACGTCGAACTCGGTGAGGCCATGCGGCAGCACGGCGCGCACCAGGTTGGAGTGGCAGTGATGATCGAAGTCCTCGCCGGTGAGCAGGCGATTGACGTAGGGGTCGCAGCGGGTTCCCAGCAGGTCGTGTATACGTCCGCCCTGCTCGTCCACGCCATAGCCCGCCAGGCTATCGTCGATGATCGTGGCCATGGGGCGCAGATAGGGCAGCGTCGACCATAGCCGATCGAAAGTGGAAACGTGGGCACGTTGCAGCTGGCGGGTGCGCGAGGCCCAGAAGCGTTCCCTCGGGTTGTGCCGGTTCCACAGGTTGAGGTCGCCGACCTGCGGCCCCTCCAGGGTCGTGAGGCGCATCACGTGCCCTGCGGGCACCTGCCACGCCCGCCCCTCGCGAATCGGCACCACCAGCGAGTCGACGCGCTCCCGCGCCGACGGATCGGTCAGCCGCGAATAGAACGTTGTGTCGACGTCGAGGACGGATCCTCGGGTCGCCTGATAGGCGGCGGGTACCTTGTCCATCGTCGTTCTCCAGACTGGTTCGCCATCAGCGTAGCCGATAGCGCGCCACCTCACGTCAACGCAGCCGGACGGCTAGCCGCGCATGGCCCGGGCCAGGACGTCGCTGAACGGCTCGAGCAGGTAGCTGGCAAAGCTGCGCTCGCCGGTATGGATCATCACCTCGGCCGGCATGCCCGCCACCAGCCGCATCTCCTCGGGCAGCCGCGTATCGTCAACGGCGATGCGTGCCAGGTAGTATTCGCTGCCCGTGGTCTCGTCCACCAGGCTATCGGCGGAGAGATGAACGAGCTCACCTTCGACGGCATGGCTCGCGCGCTGGTCGAAGGCAGTGAAGCGGATGCGCGCCGTCTGCCCGGGATGCAGGCTGTCGATCTCGTGGACCGGAATGCGCGCCTCGACCACGAACCCTTCGTCTGCCGGCACGATGTCCAGTACCGCATCGCCCGGATCGATCACCGCACCGCTGCTGTGCAGGCGCAGGTCGACGACGCTGCCCGCCACCGGCGCTCGCACGGCGGTACGCCGCACCTCGTCCGCGAGTGCGGTGATGCGCTCCTCGGCCTCGGCGATCTGCGCCTGCACGTCCCGCAGCCGCTCGCCGGTCTCCTGCTGGAACTCCTGACGCAGTATCTGCCGCTGCAGACGGTTCTCGCTGATCTGCGCATCGATGCTCGCGGCATTCGACTCCTGCTGAGCCGTCTCCCCTTCCAGCTCGAGGAGGTCACGCTCCAGCTCGCGCAGACGCTGTCGGTCGCCGTGGCCACGCTCGAACAGGCTGCGCAGGTCGTCCGCCTCTTCGTCCAGCGAGGCGATACGCTGCCGGCTGACCTCGATCAGCGCTTCCAGGCCCTCGCGCTGCTCACGATACTGATGGGCCTGCTGTTCGAGGGTAGCCAGGGTGCCGTCGAGGGTCTGCCGACGGGCGAAGAACAGCCCCTGCTGCACCGCCAGCGCTTCGCGCACACGGCGCGACTGGCTGTCGTGCAGCTCGGCAGGAAATGTCAGCGTCTCGCTCCCGGCCAGCTCGGCCGACAGCCGCACTTCACTGGCTCGGTTGAGCAGGTACTGGTTACGTGCCAGCTGAAGCTGCGAACGCGCCCGGGTGTCGTCGAGCACCACCAGGACCTCGCCCGCCTCGACGCGATCGCCATCGGCCACCCGGATCTCGCTGACGATGCCGCCTTCGTAGTGCTGCACCGAGCGCGTGGACGAAGCCGCCGCCACCTTGCCCGACGCCACGACCCCCACCGCCAGATTGGCTGCCACCGCCCAGCCGCCGAAGCCGCCGAAGGCAATCAGCAGCACCAGCAGGCCGATGCGCTGCCAGGGGCGAGGATCGACGGGCGGTGCCGACGTGGTCGCGGCAGATGGCGCCGGTTCCTGCGGATAGATCATGTCCCCGCCTCGCGCGCCGTTCGCCGGGGCGGCGAGGGTCGACTCGACGGTCGTGCCGAGGCTTCGCGCCTGCTCGCGGCGGCTTCCAGCCGGGCCAGCACTTCATCTCGGGCTCCACGCAGACGCAGGCGGCCCTCGTCGAGCACCAGCAGCGTATCGACGCTTGCCAGTACGCTGCGCCGATGGGTGATCACGAACAGGGTGGCGCCATCCCCCTTGAGGCGTTCCAGCGTCGCCATCAGCGCCCGCTCACCGGCATCGTCGAGATTGGCATTGGGCTCGTCGAGCACCACCAGCACCGGGTCGCCATACAGCGCCCGGGCCAGGGCCACCCGTTGACGCTGCCCACGCGACAGCATGAGGCCGGAACGACCGAGCCGGGTCTCATAGCCCGCCGGCAGACGCAGGATCATGTCGTGCACGCCAGCCTTGCGCGCTGCCTCGACCACCTGCTCAGGGCACGGCTCGCCGAAGCGGGCGATGTTGTCGCTGACCGTGCCGTCGAAAAGCTCGATCTCCTGGGGCAGGTAGCCCAGGAAGGGGCCCAAGGCGGCGCGATCCCACTGCTCGAAGCTGGCTCCATCGAGGCGTATCGTCCCCCGCTCCGGCGCCTGGGCGCCGGCCAGCAGACGGGCCAGGCTGCTCTTGCCGGCAGCGCTCGGCCCGACGATGCCGACGTGTTCGCCGGGCTCGACGCGAAAGGCGATGTCTTCGAGCACGGCCCGGTCAGACCCCGGCGCCAGCAACGTGGCCGACTCGACCGCCACCTCCCCTCGGGGGGCGGGCAGCGCCAGGCGCTGCCGTTCGGCGGGCATCTCCCCAAACAGCGTCGCCAACCGCCGATAGGCGTCGCGGGCGCTCACCAACCCCCGCCAGCCGCCGATCATACCGTCGATGGGCGCCAGGGCGCGGGCCAGAACGATAGAAGCTGCAATCATGACACCCGGCGTGATACGCCCTTCGAGTACCAGCAGCGCCCCCAGGCCGAGAATCAGCGACTGAAAGGTCAGGCGCAGGGTCCTGGCGAGCTGGGTCAGACCGCTGGCCCGGTCGCTCGCGCGAGACTGCAAGACGAGGGCGGCTCGATGTCTGGCCAGCCAGCGCTGCCGCAGCGTCGGCAACATGCCCAGCGAGCGGGCGACTTCGGCACCGTTCAGGCTGTCCGCGACCTGCTCGCGCGCCTCGCGATAGCGTTCTCCCGCGTCCCGCATGAGCCCCCGGGTCAGTTTTTCATTGGTCAGTGTCAGGCCGAGCAGCACCAGCCCTGCCAGGCTGGCGAAAGCGCCGAGCCAGGGGTCGAAGAGGAACAGCAGGGCCAGATATAGCGGGACCCAGGGGGCATCGAAGAAGGCGAAGAGCGCATTGCCGGAAACGAACTGGCGCAGCGTGCGCAGGTCGTCCAGCGGTTGCACCGAGGTACGTCCCTCACCGGCGAGTTGCCGGTCGAATACGGCTCGATGCAAGCGTTCCCCCAGCCGAGCATCGAGACGGTTGCCAATACGCACCAGCAGGCGTGACCGCACCACATCGAGAAAGCCCATGACCGCCATCAGGAATAGAACGACCAGGGTAAGCAGCAGCAGCGTCTCGCGGCTGCCGGTGGTAATGACCCGGTCGTATACCTGCAGCATGTAGAGCGCCGGCACCAGCATCAGGGCATTGACGAAAAGGCTGAAGCCGAGCACCCACAGCAGAGTCGGCCGGCACTGGCGCAGCGCTCTCGCAAGATCGTCGACGGTCTCGGAGGCCATGGCTTGCATCCCTCCCGCAGAGATACTCCTGCTCGCACTCGTGGCACGCGAGCGGCGGTATGAAGGCTTGAAGCGGGGCAGCCTAACAGAGCCGCAGCGAAGCGATGACTACGGAATGATGGTTTTCGTAACGACGGGTCTTGTTATGTTGCCCGCCCCTGTCAGCGCCTCTCTTCGTTCACCAAAGCCATCCGCCTCAACCATCGTGCCTCGATGAATTTTCCTAGGCGAAATTAAGCGTTACAAAGCCGGCAAGGCGGTCCGATTTCCACCCGTTCGACGTGGCGACCGCCTGTTTTTCTCGCCGCTCAGCGTTTAGCATCTCGCCGCCCGTCACATCGCAAGCCTCGCAAACCGAGCCTCGAAGCCGAGTCTCGATACAACGTTCACGAGGAGAGACGACATGTCCGTGTTAACGGCTGGCCCTTCCACGACGGCTGCGGCCCTGCAGACCCTGATCGATGACGCGCCGAGCGGTGCCACCATCGAACTCTCGGCGGGTGATTACAGGCTCGACGGCCCTCTGACCATCGACCGTGCCGACCTCACCCTCACCGGAGCCGGCTCCGACGCCACCCGCCTGACCTTCACCCGCAGCGCCCTGGATCAGGGCCATGCCATCAAGCTGGACGGCACCGCCGACAGCCTTGATCTTGGCACCCTCGATGCCGCCGCACGGCAGGGTGAGACGAGTATCGCCATCGACGCCGAGCTGGAAGTGGGCGATACCCTGCGCCTGTGGCAGGACAATGACAGCGCCTTTCTCGATGAAATAGGCGACAGCGCGTGGCGCAAGCAGGAGCATGCGGAGCTGCGCACCAGCATGGCCAAGGTCACGGCAGTGGAAGAGGGACGAGTCAGCCTGGACCGTGGGGTACATTTCGATTTCGAAGCGGGCAAGACCCAGGTGGAAAGAGTGGCCAGCGTCGATGACGTTGCCCTGTCGGGCTTCGGCATCGATTTCGATATCGGCACTCCCGACGCTGCAAGCTTCCAGAATACCGAGAGCGAGCTGACGGGCTTCAAAGGTGTATATCTCGATGGCACCACCGGTTCGCAGCTCCACGATATCGAGGTCAAGAATGGCCCATCCACCGCCTTTCATGTCTCGCGCTCGATGGATGCCGACGCTGCCGACATCTCCGCCGAAGGCGCTCTCAACAAAGGCAGCGGTGGCAACGGCTATGCTTTCGAGCTGCGCGAAAGCTACGACGGCTCCTTCACCGGCCTGGAGGACAGCGGCATGCGGCATGGCCTGGTGTTCGCCTCCTGGCGCTCCTCCGTCGACAACGACATCGAGATCGCCCGTACCGATCGCGACGTCAACTTCCACGGTGGACGCGACCACGGCAATCAGGTGCGGGTCGAACGCTCGCTGCGCGACCCGGAAAGCGACGGCCTGTCACCGACCCTTTGGGTCAACGAGGAGGGAGAGGCATTCGGCGCCCCCACCGACCCGGACGCCAACCAGGTCCGTTTCGACTATGTCGTCGGTTCCCGCCGCGACGACGTGATTCGTGGCAGCGACGATGGGGTCTACCTCAACGGCGGCCTGGGGGACGATACCTTGATCGGCGGCGCCGGCAACGACATCCTGCAAAGCGGCCCCGGCGACGACTGGAACGACGGCGCAGACGTCCTGATCGGCGGCGGCGGTACCAACACCGCCCGCTATACGAGCGACTTCGACGCTTACCGCATCGACTTCGCCGACGACACGGTACGCATCCGCGACGACAAGGGCACCGACGATACCCTCAGCGACATGCAGTATGCCGTGTTCGGTGACGGCACCACGCTGCACGTGGCCTCACGCAGCCTGTTCGACGCCGAGCCGATGCCCGTTCCCGACGAACGGGAAGTGCTGGCGAGTGACGATGGCCTGCTGCCGCCGTTGATCGACGATTCGGCCGAGCTGGTCGTGACCGGCAATACGCTCGAGGAATGGGGTGACGGCCATAGCGCCGAAATCTTCGTCGAGAACGTAACCCAGGAGACGCTGGCGCTGCCCGATCTCCGTTTCGAGCTGGACGACGAGCTGGACACGCTATGGAACGGCGACTTCAGCCGTGAGGGCGAGACCTATCGGGTCGGCGACTCGCGTGAGCTGGCGCCGGGCGAGGCCTGGCGCTTCGCCTACCGGGCCCAGGGCGACGACAAGCAACTGCCGCAGGCCATGGAAGCCGACGATCTCGAGCTTCAGCTGCTGGGTATGGATGCCCCACGCTTCGACGAGGCACTGGCCTGACGGCTAGCGGACGATGAAAGAAAAAAAGGGGCGCCTCGATGAGGCGCCCCGTGTGGCCAACCGCTGATGAAGCCAGGCTTACCAGCCGGTGACGTCCTTCAGCGCGTCGCCGATCTGGGCCAGGGAGCGGACGGTACGCACGCCGGCATCTTCCAGCGCGGCGAACTTCTCGTCAGCGGTACCCTTGCCACCGGAGATGATCGCACCGGCGTGGCCCATGCGCTTGCCCGGGGGCGCGGTGACACCGGCGATGTAGGACACCACCGGCTTGGTCACGTTGGCCTTGATGTAGGCAGCGGCTTCTTCCTCGGCGGTACCGCCGATCTCGCCGATCATGACGATGGCCTCGGTCTTCGGGTCCTTCTCGAACATCGCCAGGATGTCGATGAAGTTGGAGCCCGGGATCGGGTCGCCGCCGATGCCCACGCAGGTGGACTGGCCGAAGCCGTGGTCGGTGGTCTGCTTGACCGCTTCGTAGGTCAGGGTGCCGGAACGCGACACGATGCCGACCTTGCCCGGCTTGTGGATATGGCCCGGCATGATGCCGATCTTGCACTCGCCCGGGGTGATCACACCCGGGCAGTTCGGACCGATCAGGCGCACGCCCAGCTCATCGCACTTGACCTTGACGTCGAGCATGTCGAGGGTCGGGATGCCTTCGGTGATGCACACGATCAGCTTGATGCCGGCATTGGCGGCTTCGAGGATCGAGTCCTTGCAGAAGGCGGCCGGTACGTAGATCACGCTGGCCTCGGCGCCGGTCTTCTCGACCGCTTCCTTGACGGTGTTGAACACCGGCAGGCCCAGGTGCTCCTGGCCGCCCTTGCCCGGGGTGACGCCGCCGACCATCTTGGTACCGTAGGCAATCGCCTGCTCGGAGTGGAAGGTCCCCTGCCCGCCGGTGAAGCCCTGGCAGATGACCTTGGTGTTCTTGTCGATCAGGATGCTCATTACTTGCCCTCCGCTGCCTTGACAACCTGCTGAGCCGCATCGGTCAGGCTCGTGGCAGCGATGATGTTCAGACCGCTGGAGGCCAGCTTCTCGGCACCCAGCTCGGCGTTGTTACCTTCGAGACGCACCACCACCGGTACGTTGACGCCGACCTGCTCGACGGCACCGATAATGCCCTCGGCAATCATGTCGCAGCGCACGATGCCGCCGAAGATGTTGACCAGTACGGCCTTGACGGAGTCGTCGGAGAGGATCAGCTTGAAGGCCTCCGCCACGCGCTCCTTGGTCGCACCGCCGCCCACGTCGAGGAAGTTGGCAGGCTGACCGCCATGGAGCTTGATGATGTCCATGGTGCCCATGGCCAGACCGGCGCCATTGACCATACAGCCGATGTTGCCTTCCAGGGCCACGTAGTTGAGTTCCCAGGCAGCCGCCTCGGCCTCACGCTCGTCTTCCTGAGAGGGATCGCGCATCGCCTGCAGGTCCGGATGCCGGTACAGGGAGTTGCTGTCCAGGTTGATCTTGGCGTCGAGGCAGTGCAGGTTGCCTTCCTCGGTGATCACCAGCGGGTTGATCTCGAGCAGTGCCAGATCCTTCTCGTGGAACAGACGCGACAGGCCCAGGAAGATCTTGGTGAACTGCTTGACCTGGTCGCCCTTCAGGCCCAGGGCGAAAGCCAGCTCGCGAGCCTGGTACGGCTGCGCACCGACCAGCGGATCGATCTCGGCCTTGAGAATCTTCTCGGGGGTTTCCTCGGCGACCTTCTCGATCTCGACGCCACCTTCGGTGGAAGCCATGAACACCACGCGACGAGTGGTGCGATCGACCACAGCGCCCAGGTAGAGCTCGTTGGCGATGTCGGTGCAGTTCTCGACCAGGATCTTGGCGACCGGCTGACCGTTGGCGTCGGTCTGGTAGGTCACCAGGTTCTTGCCCAGCCAGTGCTCGGCGAAGGCCTTGGCCTCTTCCGGGCTCTTGATCAGCTTGACACCGCCGGCCTTGCCGCGGCCACCGGCGTGGACCTGGGCCTTGACCACCCACATGTCACCACCGATCTTTCTGCAGGCTTCCGCCGCTTCCTCGGGGGTATCGACTGCGAAGCCCTTGGATACCGGCAGACCATAATCGGCAAACAGCTGCTTGCCTTGATACTCGTGAAGGTTCATCGATTCATGCCATTGGTTGCATGTGACTCGAACGGCAACCGCGAAACACCGCCTGCGACGGTCGGTGCCGGGTTACCCCCGTCCGCGCCCGATACATGGCCGGGCGCGACGCGCCATCCCTATGGATGGCGCTCGTTGTTACGTCTACTGCGTACTGCCCGTTCCGACCGCCTAGCGCTTCTTGCGGTTGGCCATGTGGATGGCATGGCCGTCCACTGCCAGCGCCGCCTCGTGAATCGCCTCGGAGGTGCTCGGGTGAGCGTAGCAGGTCAACGCCAGATCCTCGGCGCTGGAGCCGAACTCCATGGCAATCACCCCTTGGGCAATCAGCTCACCGGCATGCTGGCTGACGATGTGCATGCCCAGGATACGGTCGGTCTCGGCATCGGCAATGACCTTGGCCATGCCTTCCGGCGCGTTGTTGGCCAGCGCCCGGCCGTTGGCCGAGAACGGGAAGGACCCGGTCTTGACCTTGATGCCCTTGGCCTTGGCTTCCTGCTCGTTCATGCCGACCCAGGCCACTTCCGGCGAGGTGTAGATCACGCTGGGAATGGCGTCGTAGTTCATCTCCGCCTTGTGGCCGGCGATGATGTCGGCCACCATCACGCCCTCTTCCGAGGCCTTGTGGGCCAGCATCGGGCCGCGCACGCAGTCGCCGATGGCGTAGATGCCGGGCACGCTGGTGCGGCACTGGTCGTCGACGTGAATGAAACCGCGCTCATCGAGGCCTACGCCAACGTTCTCGTCGACCACGCCCTTGGTGTAGGGGCGGCGACCGACGCAGACGATCAGCTTGTCGAAGGTCTGCTCCTGCTCACCGTTGCCGTCGCTGTACTTGACCGTGACCTCGTTGCCCTTCACCTCGGAGCCGGTAACGCGTGCGCCGAGCTTGATGTCCAGGCCCTGCTTCTTGAGCAGCTTCTGGGTCTCCTTGGCGATGGCGGTATCGACCATCGGCAGGAAGGTATCCATGGCTTCGAGTACGGTCACCTCGGCGCCCAGGCGGCTCCACACGCTACCCAGCTCGAGGCCGATGACGCCGGCGCCGATCACGCCCAGGCGCTTGGGAACCTCGGTGAACTCCAGCGCACCGGTGGAAGTGACGACGATGTCCTCGTGCAGCGGCGTCGGCGGGATCTCCACCGGCACCGAACCTGCGGCGATGACGATGTTGTCGGCTTCGTAGGTGGTCTTGCCGCCGTCATGGTCGGTGACTTCGACCTGCTTGGCGGCAACGACCTTGCCGGTGCCGTCGATGGCGGTGACGCCGTTGGCCTTGAACAGGGCGCTGATGCCGCCCACATTCTTGGCGATGACGGAGTTCTTGAACTCCAGCATCTTGGCCACGTTGGCCTTGGGCGGCTCCAGGTCGATGCCGATCTCGGCGAAGTGATCGCGCGCTTCGACGAACTTGTGGGATGTCTCGAGCAGCGCCTTGGAGGGAATGCAACCCACGTTGAGGCAGGTGCCGCCGTGGACGGTCTTGCCTTCCTTGTTGACCCATTTCTCGACGCAGGCGGTCTTCAGCCCCAGTTGGGCGGCACGGATGGCGGCCACGTAGCCCCCGGGGCCCGCACCGATGACGATCACATCAAATTTGTCGGCCATGTGGTTCTTCCTGTTGATCGGTTCGCGTTTGAGTCCGTTGATTCGGCGCCGTCAGACATCCAGCAGCAGGCGCGCCGGATCCTCGAGCAGCTCCTTGATGGTCACCAGGAACTGCACCGCATCCTTGCCGTCGATCATACGGTGGTCGTATGACAGGGCCAGGTACATCATCGGGCGGATCTCGACCTTGCCGTTGACGGCCATGGGACGCTCCTGGATCTTGTGCATGCCCAGGATGGCGGTCTGCGGCGGGTTGAGGATCGGGGTCGACATCAGCGAGCCGAAGATGCCGCCGTTGGTGATGGTGAAGGTGCCGCCCTGCATCTCCTCGATGCCGAGCTTGCCGTCACGCGCCCGCTTGCCGAAGTCGACGATACCCTTCTCGACGTCGGCGATCTTCATGCTGTCGGTGTCGCGCAGCACCGGCACCACCAGACCGCGGTCGGTGGAGACCGCCACGCCGATGTCCTGGTAGCCGTGGTAGACGATGTCGGTGCCGTCGATGGAGGCGTTGACGTCCGGGAAGCGCTTGAGCGCCTCGGAAGCCGCCTTGACGAAGAAGCCCATGAAGCCGAGCTTGACGTCGTGTGCCTTCTGGAAGGTGTCCTTGTACTGCGCACGCAGATCCATCACCGCGCCCATGTCCACCTCGTTGTAGGTGGTGAGCATGGCAGCGGTCTGCTGGGCCTGGACCAGACGCTTGGCGATGGTCTGACGCAGACGGCTCATCGGCACGCGCTTCTCGGGACGCTCGCCCTCGAAGGCAGGCGCAGCCGTGGCGGCCTGCTTCGGCGCGGCGGCAGGCGCGGCGCTCTTCTTGGCCGTGCCGGCCTGAACGGCGCGCTGCACGTCTTCCTTGAGGATGCGGCCGCCCTTGCCGGTGCCCTCGATCTTGCTCACGTCGAGGTCGTGCTCGGCAACCATCTTGCGTGCCGCCGGAGCCAGGATCTTGTCGCCGATCCGCTCGTCGCCCGAGCCGTCATCGGCGGAAGCGGCCGGGGTGGTGTCTGCTGTCGTATCGGCACCGCCCGCGCCCTCGGTGAAGATGGCCAGCACCGCCTCGGAGGCGACCTGACTGCCCTCTTCCACCTTGATCTCAGCCAGGGCACCATCGGCCGGAGCCACCACCTCGAGCACCACCTTGTCGGTCTCGATGTCGGCCAGCACATCGTCGCGCTTGACCGCCTCGCCCACCTTCTTGTGCCAGGTGGCCACGGTGCCTTCCTGGATCGACTCGGGGAAGGTCGGCGCCTTCACCTCATGAGACTTGCCGCCGGCGGCCGGCGCAGCCTTGGCCTCGCTCTTCGGTTCGGCCTTGACGTCGGCCTTCTCGCTCTTCTTCTCAGCGCCCTTGGTGCTGCCTGCACCGATCTTGCCCAGCACCTGCTCGGACTGCACGGTGTCGCCCTCTTCCACCAGCACCTCGGAGAGGGTGCCGGCTTCCGGTGCCACCACTTCGAGCACCACCTTGTCGGTTTCGATCTCGACGATCAGCTCATCGCGCTCGACGCTATCCCCCGGCTTCTTGTGCCAGGCAGCCACACTGCCTTCGGCAACGGACTCCGGAAAGGTGGGCGCTTTGATATCGGTAGCCATGTCGTTTCCCTTATATGTTCTCTACGTCCCGGTGGATTTGCTCAGACGTTGAAGGCGTCTTCCACCAACTGGCGCTGCTGTTCGGTATGCACGGACATGTAGCCCGCCGCGGGTGCTGCCGATGCCGGACGCCCGGCGAACTTGAGCTCGCCGCCCAGGCCGTTCTTGAGCATGTCGGCCACCGTCCGCATGTGGTGCTGGCTGGGATACCAGGCGCCCTGATTGAGCGGCTCTTCCTGACACCACACTACGGTGTCGAGGTTGACGTAGGCCTTCAGCGCCTCGAACAGCTCCTCCTTGGGGAAGGGGTAGAGCTGCTCGATACGCACGATGGCGGTGTCGTCGCGGCCGTTCTCTTCGCGCCAGGCCGCCAGGTCGTAGTAGACCTTGCCGGCACACATGATGACGCGCGTCACCTGCTGGGCCTCGAGGTTGCCCTGGTCCGGCAGCACCATATGGAAGTGGCCGTTGGCCAGGTCGTCGAGGCTGGAGATCGCCTCCTTGTGGCGCAGCAGGCTCTTGGGCGACATCACCACCAGCGGCTTGCGCAGCGGACGGATCACCTGACGACGCAGCAGGTGGAAGATCTGCGCCGGCGTGGTGGGCACGCACACCTGCATGTTGTGCTCGGCGCACAGCTGCAGGAAGCGTTCGAGGCGCGCCGAAGAGTGTTCCGGCCCCTGCCCCTCGTAGCCGTGAGGCAGCAGCATGGTCAGGCCGCACAGCCGTCCCCACTTGGTCTCACCGGAGGAGATGAACTGGTCCACCACCACCTGTGCACCGTTGAAGAAGTCGCCGAACTGCGCTTCCCAGATCACCAGGTCATTGGGTGCCGTCGTGGCATAGCCGTACTCGAACGCCAGCACCGCCTCCTCGGAAAGGAAGGAGTCGTGGATGGTAAAGCGCGGCTGGCCGTCGGCCAGATGCTGCAGCGGCACGTAGGTACTGCCGTCCTTCTGGTTGTGCACCACCGCATGGCGGTGGGAGAAGGTGCCGCGACCCACGTCCTGACCGGTGATACGCACCGGATGCCCCTCGTCGAGCAGGGTGGCGTAGGCCAGGGTTTCGGCGAAGCCCCAGTTCAGCGCCAGACCGCCGGCCTGCATCTTGCGGCGGTCCTCGTAGATCTTGGCCACCTGGCGCTGCACCTCGACACCGTCGGGAATCTCGCACATGCGCGCGGCCAGCCGCTGCAGACGCTTCATCTCGACGCTGGTGTCGGCGTAGCCGCTCCACTCGTGACCGAGATAGGGCTTCCAGTCGACGAACAGGGTGGTATTGGGCTCCTGGACCAGGGCGTTGGCCACGTGGTTGCCCGCCATCAGGTCCTCACGATAGGTCTCGGTCATCGCCTGGGCGTCTTCCTCGCTGAGCACGCCCTGCTCCACCAGGCGCTGCGCATAAAGCGTGCGCGAGGAGGGATGATCCTTGATCTTCTGGTACATCAGCGGCTGGGTGCCGGAGGGCTCGTCGGCCTCGTTGTGGCCGCGACGGCGGTAGCAGACCAGATCGATGACCACGTCCTTGCGGAACTGCTGACGGTAATCGAGCGCCACCTGGGTAGCATGCAGCACCGCATCCGGGTCGTCGCCGTTGACGTGGAAGATCGGTGCTTGGACCATCTTGGCGATGTCGGTGCAGTACTCGGTGGAGCGAGTGTCCTGCGGGTGCGAGGTGGTGAAGCCGACCTGGTTGTTGATGACGATGTGCACCGTACCGCCGGTCTTGTAGGCACGGGTCTGGGACATCTGGAACGTCTCCATCACCACACCCTGGCCGGCGAAGGCGGCGTCGCCATGCACGTTGATCGGCAGGACCTTGGTGCCTTCGTAGTCGTCGCGGCGGTCCTGACGGGCGCGCACCGAGCCCTCCACCACCGGAGAGACGATCTCCAGGTGCGAGGGGTTGAAGGCCAGCGCCAGATGTACCTCGCCGCCCGGCGTCATCACGTTGGAGCTGAAGCCCTGATGGTACTTGACGTCACCCGAGCCACGCTCGATCAGCTTCTTGCCGTCGAACTCGTCGATCAGCTCGGAAGGGTTCTTGCCGAGGATGTTGACCAACAGGTTGAGACGACCGCGGTGAGCCATGCCGATGACGACTTCCTTGACCCCGTAGCCGCCGGCCCGCTGGATCAGTTCGTCCATCATGGGGATGAACGACTCGCCGCCCTCGAGGCCGAAGCGCTTGGTGCCGGGATACTTGGAGGCCAGATAGTTCTCCAGGCCCTCTGCTGCGGTCAGCCGCTCCAGCAGGTGCTTGCGCACGTCGTCGCTGTACTTGGGCGCCGAGCGCACCGACTCGAAGCGCTGCTGCAGCCAGCGTTTCTCCTCGGTGTCGACGATATGCATGATCTCGCAGCCGATGGAGCGACAGTAGGTCTGCTCCAGCGCCTCGACGATCTCACGCAGCGGTGCCTTGTCCATCCCCAGAAAGAAAGAGCCGGTCTGGAACTCGGTGTCCAGATCGGCCGTAGAAAGCTGGTGGAAGGAGAGGTCGAGGTCGGGAACCGGCGCCTGGCTACGCAGCTTGAGCGGGTCGATATCGGCTTTCTGGTGTCCCCGGAAGCGATAGGCGTTGATCAGCTGCAACACCTTGACCTGCTTCTTGTTCTCGCCGCTGTCGGCAGCGACCGCCGTGGTCCGGCGGGCGCGGGCCAGCTGCTGGAACTGGTCGCGTACCGGACTGAGAGGGACGTCATGGGTGGCGCTGCCATCGACGCTCGGCAGCTGATCGAAGTAGGTTCGCCACTCGTCGGGCACGGAACCTGGGTCGGCGAGGTATTGCTCGTAGAGCGCTTCCACATAGTGAACGTTGCTGCCGCTCACGTGGGAGCTGTTCCACATCAACTCCATTATGCCTTGTTGCATCTCTCGGTCACCCTACACTGATGGGGTGTTGTCGGCGCCGTCACGGGCCAGCCGCGGCGGCTTGGCTGGTGCCCTGCCGGTGGGGCGTCTTCTCTTCCGGCGGATCCAGCCGCGAGGCCGGAAACCTTGAAATTCATGCTCAAGAGCCGGTACCTGTGGCACCGGCTCTGTCGCTACTGTGCGAACCGACCGCGACACAAGGTCGCGGCCGAACTGCGGCCGCTATGATAGCAAGCTACGCGCCACGATTTAAGTGGCATTCGCCAGCAGCATGTCACGGATCTTGCCGATGGCCCGCGTGGGATTGAGCCCCTTGGGACATACCGCAACACAGTTCATGATGCCGCGGCAGCGGAACACGCTGAACGGATCTTCGAGTTCCGACAGGCGTTCACGGGTCGCGGTGTCGCGCGAATCGGCCAGGAAACGGTACGACTGCAGCAGACCGGCCGGACCGACGAACTTGTCCGGGTTCCACCAGAACGACGGACAGGAGGTCGAACAGCAGGCACACAGGATGCACTCGTAGAGGCCGTCGAGCTTGTCGCGATCCTCGGGCGACTGCAGGCGCTCGATGGCCGGCGCCGGGGTGTCGTTCTGCAGGTACGGCTGGATGCGCTCGTACTGCTTGTAGAACAGCCCCATGTCGACCACCAGGTCGCGCACCACCGGCAGACCCGGCAGCGGGCGCAGCACCAGCTTGTTGTCCTTGACCACGTCGGACAGCGAGGTGATGCAGGCCAGACCGTTCTTGCCGTTCATGTTCATGCCGTCGGAGCCGCACACGCCCTCGCGGCAGCTACGGCGGAAAGCCAGGGTGGTGTCCTCGGCCTTGAGCATCTCCAGCACGTTGAGCACCATCAGGTCGCGGCCCTGGGTGTCGAGCTGGTACTCCTGCATGTAGGGCGCGGAGTCGGTTTCCGGGTTGTAGCGGTAAATGGATACCTGAAGCATCTCGTGACTCCCCCTTAATATGTACGGACTTTCGGCTCGAAGGTGTCGACGGTCTTCGGCTTGAAGTTGACGTCACGCTTGCCGACCCGCTTCTCGGCCGGGAAGTACATGGAGTGCTTCAGCCAGTTGGCGTCGTCGCGGTCCGGATAGTCGTAGCGCGAGTGGGCGCCACGGCTTTCCTTGCGCTCCAGGGCCGCGATGGCGGTAGCCTCGGCCACTTCCATCAGATTGTCGAGCTCGAGCGCCTCGACGCGAGCGGTGTTGAAGGCACCGGACTTGTCGACCAGGTGCGCCTCGCCGATACGGCCGCGCAGATCGGCCAGTTTCTTGACCCCTTCCTGCATGTGATCTTCCTGACGGAACACGCCGAAGGAGTTCTGCATGATGCTTTGCAGCTCGGTCTTGAGCGCTGCCACGGACTCGCCGCCGGTGGACTCGTTCCAGCGGGTCATGCGCTTCATGGCCGCCTCGACGTCGGACTCGGAGGCGTCGAGGTAGTCGATACCCTCGTTGAGCGCGCTCTCGATGAACATGCCGGCCGCACGACCGAACACCACCAGGTCGAGCAGCGAGTTGCCGCCCAGGCGGTTGGCGCCGTGCACCGACACGCAGGCTGCTTCGCCACAGGCGAACAGACCGTTGACGATGCGGTCGTTGCCGTCGGCGTCCTGCATGATCGCCTGGCCGTGCACGTTGGTCGGTATACCGCCCATCATGTAGTGGCAGGTCGGCACCACCGGGATCGGCGCCTTGACCGGATCGGCGTGAGCGAAGATCTTGGACAGCTCGCTGATGCCGGGCAGGCGCTTGTTGAGCACCTCTTCACCCAGGTGGTCGAGCTTGAGGTAGACGTGATCGCCCTTCTCGCCGCAGCCGCGGCCCTCGAGGATCTCCATGACCATGGAGCGTGCCACCACGTCGCGGCCGGCCAGGTCCTTGGCGTTGGGAGCATAGCGCTCCATGAAGCGCTCGCCGTCCTTGTTGACCAAATAGCCGCCCTCACCGCGACAGCCCTCGGTGACCAGCACGCCGGCACCGTAGATACCGGTGGGGTGGAACTGCCACATCTCCATGTCCTGCATCGGGAAGCCGGCGCGCAGCGCCATGCCGATGCCGTCGCCGGTATTGATCAGGGCGTTGGTGGTGGACGCATAGATGCGACCGGCACCGCCGGTGGCCATGACGGTGGCCTTGGACTTGACGTGCACCACTTCGCCGGTCTCGATGCACATGGCGATGCAGCCCACCACGTCGCCGTTGGCGTTCTTGACCAGATCGACCGCGAACCACTCGTTGAGGAAGGTGGTGTTGTTCTTCAGGTTGTTCTGGTAGAGGGTGTGCAGCAGCGCGTGGCCGGTACGGTCGGCCGCGGCGCAGGTACGTGCCGCCTGGCCGCCTTCACCGAAGTTCTTGGACTGGCCGCCGAACGGACGCTGATAGATGCGGCCGTTGTCGAAACGCGAGAACGGCAGGCCCATGTGCTCGAGCTCGAAGACCGCCTTGGGCCCCTCGGAGCACATGTACTCGGCGGCGTCCTGGTCGGTGATGTAGTCGCCGCCCTTGACGGTGTCGTACATGTGCCAGCGCCAGTCGTCGTTGGGGTCGGCCGAGGCGATGGCGCAGGTGATGCCGCCCTGGGCGGACACGGTGTGCGAACGGGTCGGGAAGACCTTGGACAGCACGGCGGTCTTCTTGCCGGACTTGGCCAGCTCGAGCGCTGCCCGCAAGCCGGAGCCGCCACCGCCGATGATGATGGCGTCGAAGGACAAGGTACGCATGTTAGACATGAATCAGGCTCCCCACAGAACGGTAATGCCCCAGACCAGGAACACGAACACGGCCAGGATGATGACGACCTGGGCACCGAGGCGAACGGGCGTGGACTTGAGGTAATCGGTGGTCACGGTCCACAGCCCCACCCAGGCGTGCGCAGCGAGCGAGATGAAGGCCAGCAGGGAGAAGATCCGCATCCAGGTCTGGGCAAACAGGTTGCTCCAGGTAACGTAATCGAGCCCGGGGTTGAACAGCAGATACGCGACGATGAAAACCGTATAGAGCGCCAGAATGACGGCCGAGACCCGCTGGATCAGCCAGTCGGACAGGCCGCTGCGACCCAGATTGGTGATGTTGGTTACCATACCCAGACTCCCGCCAGAATGATCAGGACGGCACTGATGACCACGGTGGCCTGTGCCTTCTTCACGCCCCCCTCGAGGGTCACGCCATATCCGGCATCCATCAGCATGTGCTTGATGCCGGCAACGAAGTGAAAGGCCAGGGCCGACAGCAGCCCCCAGGCGATCAGCTTGGCCAGAATGTTGTTGGCCAGGGTGTCACGCACGGCGAGGAAGCCTTCCGGAGACGACAGCGACTTGTCGAGGGCCCAGAACGCGAAGATGAGGCCAACGAACAGAATTACGCCGGTGATGCGGTGGGCGATCGACGTCAAGGCGGGAAGTGGGAACTGTATCGTGGTGAGGTCTAGGTTGACGGGTCGTTTGCTATTCACGGCTCTATACACACTCTCTTGGCTCGCTCTTCAACCGATGGGACCAGGCTCGAGCGGGCGGTGGTTTGAGGTAGGGGGCTCGCCGCTGCCGGGACGGGCATGACAACGAGTACCTGCCAGTCGCGCGGTGTGGATTATAGGGACATGAAACCCTAGTGACAAATACCCACCGCGCTAACTCGACCATGGTTCAAGCTCGTCACGCCAGGGGTGGCAAGCAGAGACAGGCTGATCGAGCCGTAACCGGCAGCCCATGGGCGCTCTCGTGATGCAAAGCACCATTTTCTATACAAAAGCTATCGCAAAAAAATATCCATGCACAACTATGCGGTCACTTTGGCCTAATTGACAATCCCGGGAACGCTTCTATAGTGGGCTGACCTTTTTCGCGGGCCAGGACTCCAACAGGGTTTGCGAAATAATGAGTTAACGTTCCATATCGACTTCGAGAGGAGGCCAGAATGGCTGACAGGAAAGCGACACTGACGGTAGACGGCCTGGAAAAAGCGATCGAGCTGCCCGTCTACTCAGGAACCCTGGGCCCTGACGTGGTCGATGTTCGCGGTCTGGGCGCCGAAGGCCTGTTCACCTACGACCCCGGCTTCATGGCAACCTCCTCGTGCCAGTCGGCCATCACCTACATCGATGGCGCCAAGGGCGTGCTTCTGCATCGCGGTTACCCGATCGATCAGCTGGCCAAGGAGTCCAACTTCGTCGAGGTGTGCTACGCCCTGCTGTTCGGCGAACTGCCGACCGACGAGCAGTACGCCGACTTCGAGTCGCGGGTGCGCAACCACACCATGGTCCACGACCAGATCAACAACTTCTTCAAGGGCTTCCGCCGCGACGCCCACCCGATGTCGATCCTGTGCGGCGTGGTCGGCGGTCTGGCCGCCTTCTACCACGACCACCTGGACATCACCGTCGAGGAAGACCGCATCATCAGCGCGATCCGCCTGATTGCCAAGATGCCGACCATTGCGGCGATGTCCTACAAGTACAACGTCGGCCAGCCGTTCAACTACCCGCGCAACGATCTGAGCTATGCAGAGAACTTCCTCTACATGATGTTCAGCAACCCGTGCGAGGAGTACAAGGTCAACCCGGTCTACGCCAAGGCCATGGACCGCATCTTCATGCTGCATGCCGACCACGAGCAGAACGCCTCCACCTCCACGGTGCGCCTGGCCGGCTCCACCGGCGCCAACCCGTTCGCCTGTATCAGCGCCGGCATTGCCGCCCTGTGGGGCCCGGCTCACGGCGGTGCCAACGAGGCGGTGCTGAAGATGCTCGACGAGATCGGCGACGACTCCGAAGAGAACATCCAGCGCTTCATCGACAAGGCCAAGGACAAGGACGACCCGTTCAAGCTGATGGGCTTCGGCCACCGCGTGTACCGCAACTTCGACCCGCGCGCCAAGGTCATGAAGGAGACCTGCGACGAGGTGCTGGCCGAGCTCGGCATCGACGACCCGCAGCTCAAGATCGCCAAGCGCCTGGAGCAGATCGCCCTCGAGGACGAGTACTTCGTCGAGCGCAAGCTCTACCCCAACGTCGACTTCTACTCCGGCATCATCCTCAAGGCCATGGGCATCCCGACCAACATGTTCACGGTGATCTTCGCCGTGTCACGCACCATCGGCTGGATCTCCCACTGGCACGAGATGCTGTCCAACGACTACAAGATCGGCCGCCCGCGTCAGCTCTACACCGGCCACCCGCAGCGCGACTATCCTGCCAAGTAAGTCGGCAGGACGCGGCCTGCGCCGCAATGCACTGGAAAGCCGCCTTCGGGCGGCTTTCTGCGTCTCGCACTTCATACGCAGCCACGCGTGCCATGCTGGGCTCCAGGCTGCCACCAACAAGAGAGGGAACAGCACATGCATGAACAGATTTCCACCGTCGCCTTCATCGGCCTGGGCGTGATGGGCTATCCCATGGCCGGCCACCTGGCCCACGCGGGGCTTACCGTGCGCGTCTACAACCGCAGCGAGGGCAAGGCCAAGGCCTGGGTCGAGCAGTTTGGCGGCAGCCACCACGCCACGCCTGCTGAAGCCGCCCAGGGAGCCGATCTCGTGCTGGTGTGTGTCGGCAATGACGACGACGTCAGGCAGGTCACCGTGGGCGAACGGGGAGCGCTCTCCGGCATGCATGCGGGCAGCCTGCTGGTCGACCACACCACTGCCTCTGCCGATCTCGCCCAGGAACTCGACGCCGCCTGCCGCGAGCGCGCCATCGGCTTCATCGACGCGCCGGTATCCGGCGGCCAGCAAGGCGCCGAGAACGGCGCCCTGACCATCATGTGCGGCGGTACAGAAGCGGATTTCGCTCGCGCCGAGACCACCCTCGCCCACTATGCCAGGGCGGTGACCCTGATGGGACCGGCCGGCAGCGGCCAGCTGACCAAGATGGTCAACCAGATCTGCATAGCCGGCCTGGTACAGGGGCTTGCCGAGGGGCTGCATTTTGCCGAACGAGCCGGTCTCGACCAGCAGCGCGTAATCGACGTCATATCCAAGGGTGCTGCCGGCTCGTGGCAGATGGAGAACCGCCACAAGACCATGATCGCCGACGAGTACGAGCACGGCTTTGCGGTCGACTGGATGCGCAAGGACCTGGGGATCTGTCTCGAGCAAGCGCGTCGCCTGCAGGCTCGCCTGCCGGTCACCGCACTCGTGGACCAGTTCTATGGCGACGTTCAGGTCATGGGAGGTGGACGCTGGGACACTTCTTCGTTGCTACGCCGCCTGCGCGGGCACGGCGACTGATCCGCCTCACGTAGCTTACACGCCTAGGGGCGTCGCCTACTCGCGACGCCCCTAAGCGGAAAGCACTAGAAACGGGTTAACCGCTACTTGACAGCCATCACTTTACACGGAGCGCGCCCCGCCATCGGCAAGGCCGGCACGTTTTCCACACATTCTGTGGATAACCCTGTTCACAACCTCAAGAAAACACCATCAAATCGGCATGAGAAGGGGCTTGCAGTTAGATTGGCTATTTTTTGACCAACAATAACCCATTGAAATCATTCGTTTTTTGCAGTCGCACACTCAACAGGAGCCAATTCGGGGATTTACGCACAGGGGCGCAAGCCGCACACTGAGCAAGTGGACAAGTCAAGTGGGAAAAGCTGAAAAAACGGCTACTTCAATGGGCTTTTCACGCAGACCAGCCCGCCCAAATGAGAACCGATTGCATGGCTCAAACAGGCGAATGCGTATTAGTGCAGAATGATACGGAGCGGAGTCCGAAGGAGGAAAGTGGCGTCCCATAGGGGGTTCGAACCCCTGTTCCCGCCGTGAAAGGGCGGTGTCCTGGACCACTAGACGAATGGGACGCAATGTCGTTCAAGTATCGGCACAAGAGATTTGGTGGAGCCTAGCGGGATCGAACCGCTGACCTCGACACTGCCAGTGTCGCGCTCTCCCAGCTGAGCTAAGGCCCCACATGTGCCTTGAAGACGGGGCGTATATTACCGATTTACCCCGCCGCCTGTCAAGGCCCGTGCGACTCAGCCGAGATCGCGGTACTCCTTCTCGAAGCGCTTGGCCTGCTTCTTGGACACACCCCCCAGCACTTCGATGGCATGACGCAGCCGCGCCCGGGTCACGTCGGAGCCGAGGATGGCCATGGCGTCCATCACCGAGGTACTGGCTGCAGAGCCGGTGATGGCGATGAACACGGGCGCGAGGAAATCCTTCATCTTGAATCCGAAGTGACCGGCCAGCAGCTTGACCTCGGCGAGCAGCGCCTCCTTGTGCCAGGCCGGCACCGCCTCGAAGCGCCAGACGAGGAACTGCAGCAGCCTGACGAGCTCCTCGCGCTCCAGCTTGATGCCGTCGAAGTCCTGCTCCCTCACATCAGGCACGCCGCTGAAGAAGTGGCCGGCCAACGGCGCCACCTGCGAGAGCGTCTCCACCCGGGTACGCACCTGGGGCAGGATCTGACCGACGTACTCTTCGTTGAACGCCCATTCCATGAGCGCCTTGAGAAATGCCCTATCGTCGAGGTCCTCGCGAATGTAGAGCCCGTTGAGCCAAGTGAGCTTTTCCAGGTCGAACACCGGCCCACCGAGCGACACACGCTGGATGTCGAAGTGCGCCATCATCTCGTCGAGCGAGAACTTCTCCCTCTCATCCGGCATCGACCAGCCCATACGCCCCAGGTAGTTGATCACCGCCTGGGGCAAGAACCCCATACGCTTGTAGTAGTTGATGGAGGTGGGATTCTTGCGCTTGGAAAGCTTCGACTTGTCGGGGTTGCGCAGCAGCGGCATGTGGCATAGCACCGGCATTTCCCAACCGAAGTACTCATATAGCAGTTGGTGCTTGGGCGCCGAATTGATCCACTCCTCGCCGCGCAGCACATGGGTGATGCCCATCAGATGGTCATCCACCACGTTGGCCAGGTGGTAGGTGGGCATGCCATCCGACTTCAACAGCACCTGAGCGTCGACCTGCGCCCAATCGACTTCGATGGTGCCACGTAACATGTCATCGATGACACAGGTCCCGCTGCTCGGCACCTTCATGCGCACCACGTACGGCCACCCTTCCCGCTCACGACGCGCCACCTCGTCATCCGGCAGAGCCAGATCATCAGGCTTGAGCGCCAGGTGCATACCGGAAGCCTTGCGCGCCTCCCTCAGCTCGTCCAGCTCTTCGCTGGTGCGGTAGCACTTGAAGGCATGTCCAGCCTCGATCAACTGGCGCGCATATTCGGCATAGATATCGCCGCGCTCGCTCTGCCGGTAAGGGCCGTGCGGCCCGCCCACGTCGGGCCCCTCGTCCCACTCGAGCCCCAGCCAGCGCAGCGAGTCGAGGATCATCTGCTCGGACTCGAGCGTGGAGCGCACCCGGTCCGTATCCTCGATGCGCAGGATGAACTGCCCGCCGTGCTGTCGCGCAAAGCAGAGGTTGAACAGCGCGATGTAAGCGGTACCTACGTGGGGGTCACCGGTGGGTGACGGCGCAATACGAGTACGTACGGTCATGTCGTCCTTATCCAGTCGGGAAAACTCATGGCGGCATTATACGCACCTGGAACGACGGGGGCAGCCGCACCGGCCGCCTTGCTTCCGTCAAGCATCGCCGTGCCGTCCCGCGGCAGGATCATCGCCGCCACCGCTCCCGGCACGACCAGAAATAGTGTGCAAAGCGTTGAACCGCCAAATTTGCACACTTAACACAGATCATTGACAATCACATTCCTTTGGTTCCTCAGTCTTCAGGTTGATGAAATGGACTCACTGGGCAATAGAATCAAGCAATTAAGATTGCAAGCAAATCTCAACAAAGCTGCGCTTGCCAGGAAGGTCGGCGTATCGGATGTCACGATCTCATACTGGGAGTCGGGTGCGATCAAACAGATAGGTCATGAGCGACTGGTAGCACTGGCAGATGCCCTCGGCTGCACCCTGGGGCAGCTGCTCGAAGGCGAGACGCAGCTCGTGACGACCCCGCTTTACCTTCGCGGCCAGCCCCCGGCACCCTGGCAGGCTGCCAGCTCGAATCGTATTGCGTTGTCTCGGGAGATCTTGAATGGCGTCAGCTGGGACGGCGAGTGCTACCTCGTCACCCCCGCACCAGGCGAGCGTTTCGATTATCTCGAGAATGGCGATCTTGCTGCCTTCGGCCCCACGGAGAACTGCGACCGACCGGGACACTATCTGATCGAAGGTGCCGGCGGCTTCTATATCGGCCAGTTGGAACTCAGTGAAAACGGCCAGCCGGTGTGTCGTAGCGAGAACGATGCCGGGGCCTTGCCGACCCCACTGGAGGCCTCGGAGAAAATCGTGGGGCGGCTACTGGCGCGTTGGCGAATGGAAGGCGCCTGAATGGCGCCACTTGACCCTTACTCCACTTCGAGAACGTCGACCTGGTCGGTAGTCCGCCGAGGCTCACTGCCGATCAGATATCGCCGCGAATAGCTGGCCACCTGCCCCAGCCCATGCCGGGCGCTTCTGACCAGCTCTCCTTCCAGGTGTTCGCCTTGCTCGCCGATTCGCTCGCGTACGGCAGGCGGCTGAACGCTGGCTTCCACCAGATTGACGGTAATGAGGTAGCCGCCATCCGGCAGACCGCTACCGGGGCCGAAGGGCCCTGTGGCAAAACCACCGCCTTCGACCATGGTACGCGATTGCCAGCGTACGCCACTCAATTCGCGCTCCACTATTATCAGCAGTCGCGTCTCGTCAGGCAGATTGGTCTCTCCTTCGACCATCAAACGTCTATCGCTACGCAGGGTGGCCGAAGCGTGTATTTCGACAGCAAGCGGCTCCACCTCGACCGGCTCCTCCACCGGCTCGGTAACGTCAGTCGGCTGTTCGAGCTCGGCCTCCTCCTCCGCCGGCGTGCCATTGCCGTCGCCGCCACAACCCGCCAGCCACACCGCAGCCATCAGGCCTATACAGGATCGACGCCATGCCTTCATGCCTTTCTCCAGACCGAACATTGCCTTACTAGACTAACACTCCGGCAGCCGGCAAGTCCTGTCCAGCACGGCTACCCCCTAGAGCAGGCGTGACCGCTGTCCGCCCTCCATGCTGAGACAGCGCATGGCGGCATCGGCTCACTCGGATGCAGGCAATACTTCTCCCGTTTCGGTAAGTAACCACTCGTCGTATCAGGACTCGGAAAGACAGACAGCAGACAAACCAGTCGGCGCAGCAGCACTTACTGCAGCGCACCATAAAGTATCGGCTTGCCTGAAACCCCATAGGAACTGCAGCGCGAAGCATGCTCACCCAGCCGTAGCAAACGCTCTACAATCTCGACGCACTCCTCCGCGCTCAAGAAAGGCCCAATGACATGCTCTTTTTCTCGAGAGTGAAACTTGAACTCATGTAGCTCCGGGTAAAAACCGCTTCCCCCGTTGAGCCGATCGGCATAGGTATCGACCATGCTCGCGGCATCGGCAAAAACCTCACACAAGGCTTCATAACGCAGCAAAGACGAAGGGCGCAGCGAGCGGCTTTCTTCCATGCCGAAGTGCTCCGCCAGCAGGCAGTAAAACCGTTGCGTGTCGAGAATGCTCAAGGAGCGTGAAAAAATGTCTTCATCGATTCGCAACAGATCCGCAACTTGCACGGAATAGGAATTCTTGATTTTTTCATATTTGGTTATTTCGGGCTCCTGGCCGATGGCGCTACTCACACTCATTCCATGCGGCCAGAACAACATCCATGACATGAATGTCATAAACGATACGATTGCAACAACAGGGCCCTTTTCTTCAAGGAATTTCGATCCCGCCTTCCCAGTTAGCCTGATCATTTTTCTTCTCCTGCGCTCGCGAATCCCAAGTGATATTTGACCTATTTCCTGATCGCACCTCTTTGTATGTCAGACAGCCTCGACCGGCATGAGCCACATGCCTCGAGCGCTGAGGATGCCCCGCTTCCTACCTGGCCGGGGGTTCACCAAACCCGAAAACCGATGCACGGCCAATCGGCGTTCGTCTTGCTTGGCCACGCTGGGTGGTGGCTGTCTACCGTGCCATCGTTGACTGACAAAGAAATTAACGCACGTTAAGCCTCTGCAGAATAATTTTCATCTCGTTTCGCATTGGATGAAAGTGTATTCAAAACGTTACAGTTATCGCTCATCCTCGCATCGGATCAGCACAGAAGATCGGCAGACCGCTTCGCTGAAGGCAGCCTATGGCCAAAGAAAACCCGGCGCCGGGCCGGGCTTCAAACGTTGGTTCCTTTCCAGCTCACCATTACCTTCTGTCATGCACCCCTTGTGTCATCTGGCTCTCTCCTGTCCGACACCCCTCATTCCGAATTCCTGCGGGATGCCATCAGCCTATGAGCAGGCTGTCGGCGGGAACCAATGGGCACATTCATGACAAGGAGCAGAGCGAAAAATCCACCTCAATGACTCCAGTCACCATGCAATAGCTGTCGCAGGGCCAAAATAATGAAGAGCGCAGGGCCAAAAAATGAAGAAGCAAGCCACAAAGAACGAGCCCCCAGTACTGCCGATACTGGGAGCCAACATGCAGCTTTCTTCGATAAATTCAGAACTCCTTGGCCTACCTGACGTCCTGTCTTGCCTGGCCATCCCTGTTCCTTTCTGTTCGGGCTTCCTGCCTCATTACCGTTAACGATAGCCAAGCTTCCGCCATGATCAAGAAGACTTAAGAAACGGAACGTTTCCTTGTGCATCAAAAAGCCCGGCCGTGAGGCCGGGCTGTGTTTCCGCATCCCTTCGACTATCCCGAGCTTCCTGCCCGAGCCTCCATGGCAGGTGAGCCTTCCCTGTCTCGGTCTTCCTTGCACGGGCTTTCCCTGCCCGATGCAGTTACTTTGCCAGCCCGCCGCCCCGCCCAGCATTAACCTGGGATAAACGAACGTGTAAGAGATTGCCGACACGCAATGCCTCGGCAGCGGCGAATAGCCTCACTACGACCGATCGAGCGGTTTGCCATGCTTTCATGCAGGGCGGTACAATTTTACCCATCCGCTGGCGGCTGACGCGGCGGCTACGTATGCTCCCCCTTGCAAGCGCTTGATTCTGCATGTCAAAGGCAGGGAGCGATGCCATCCCCACCGGCCTTGGCAGCGCACCCGACACCTCACCGCCGCAGGTCCGGTCCCAGCTCATCAGCGTGGCTCGAACATGGCTCTCTTCCTGCTCATCTTTGCCGTTTGCTTGTTCATCATCGGCGGCATGGTGCTGGTGCTTCTCTTTTCCCGTACGCCCCGCTACCGCACCGAGCCGGAACATCTGCTGGAGCTGTTCGACAAGGCGCTCGCCAACCAGGTCGGGGAGACCGAGTGGAACGTAGTGATCAACTATCCGATCCGCCACGACGACTATCTCGACGGCGTAAGACGGCGCGCCCAGCATTTGATGCAGGAGCACGGTCGCCCCTGGCAAGTGGCCCAGGGCAAGCCCCTGCTCGACAAGACGGGCCACGCAGAGCTGACGGCACTACGCAACCACCTTGCCGCCCATCAGCGGCTGCGTGAAAGGCAACGCAACGAATCGTAGCGTTGACACAACATCGATATGGTAAGCTCTGTCACGACAGCCACATGCGGGAGGCCCTCATGTCTAGCGTCATACGCCAGATTCCGCTCGATACCGCCACTCAGCACCATTCACATGACTTTCATCAGATCGTGATTGGCCTGCAAGGCAGGGCGGAGTTCGAAATCGAAGGCCTGGGTGGCGCCATCTCTGCCCTTTCCGGCTGCATCGTTCCCGCCAATCACGTTCACTACTATGTCGGCCAGGGCAAGAACCGCCAGCTCATCCTCGACCTTCCGGCAGATGCCCCTTCGCTCACTGGCTATCATCATGAGCTCTCGCGCCTGTTCGACGCGCCGCGCTTCTTCGCCCTGGACAAGCCGCTGCAGCACTATCTCGACTTCCTGCTGCTCGAGCAGAGCAGTAGCCAGGACAGCTTGAGTGCGGCACAGAGCGACCGCCTGGCCGCGACCTTTCTCGGTTGCCTGCACGCCAGACTCGGCGGAGAAACGCCGCCACCGGCAAAGCGTCGCCTGAACCTTGCCAAGCTCGACCGTTTCATTGACCGGCATCTGGCGGCACCGATCTCCGTGGCCGACCTTGCCGGACAAGCCTGCCTCAGCGAAGCCCACTTCAGCAGCTGCTTTCGTGAGCAAACCGGCCTGTCGCCGTGGCAATACGTGCGCCGACGGCGCCTGGAAGCCGCCCGCCGGCTACTCGAGGAGAGTCGTATGCCACTGTCACAGATCGCGGTGAGTACCGGCTTTGCCCACCAGAGTGCGCTGTCGCATGCGTTTCGTAGTGCTTTCGGCTGCCCGCCGAGCCAGCTCCGGCGCGCCGTTCTGGAGCGCCCTTCTCCCCTCGACGCCACAAACCGACTACAACATACGACTTAAGTCTAAACTTCAATGCCGCTGCGGCATTCTGCCGCGAAATTCGTAAATCCTTCCCGGGTTTTGGCAAGCAGCCCCGCTCAACCGGCCCTACAGTCAAGGAAGACACACCCATGTTCGGGCAGAGCGCCACGCACATGGCGTTTTGCCGTTCTGGAACGGGCGACACCCGGGGGACTCCTATGCTCAATGCTGAAACCATGCTCGCTGCTGCTACCTGGCAGCAGGATCTCGACAGCCTGTTCTCGCGTATCAGCGAACACTATGTGGTGGACGAAGAAACCTTCGTCAAGGAGCTGGTCAACGTACTCAGCGCCAATCCCGAGGATTTCCGGCGCATCGCCGACAAAACCGCCGAGCTCGTTCGCGAAGTCCGCGATATGGACACCGCCGTCGATACGATCGATCAGCTGCTTCAGCAATACAGCCTCGATACCCATGAAGGGCTGATGCTGATGTGCCTGGCCGAAGCCATGCTGCGCATCCCCGACACGGCCACGGCCGACGCGCTGATCGAAGACAAGCTCGGCCCTGCCGACTGGAAAGCCCATGTCGGGCAGAGCGACTCCTGGCTGGTCAATGCCTCCACCTGGGGGCTGCTGATGACCGGACACGTGGTCACCCTCGACAAGCCTCGCGACGGCAAGCCTTCGGGCTTCATCAACCGTCTCGTCAATCGCATGGGCGAGCCGGTGATCCGCCGCGCCATGTACGAGGCGATGAAGATCATGGGCAAGCAGTTCGTGCTCGGTCGCGACATCGACGAGGCGCTGAAACGCTCCCGTCCGCTGTTCGACAAGGGCTACACCTACTCCTACGACATGCTGGGCGAAGCGGCGCGCACGCGGGCCGACGCCAAGCGCTACTTCGACGACTATGCCAAGGCCATTCGGCAGGTAGGCTTGACCAGCACCAAGCTCACCGAGCGCACCCCGGCACCTTCCGTGTCGATCAAGCTCTCGGCACTGCACCCGCGCTACGAGTTCGGTCGTCGCGAGCAGATCCTGCACGAGCTGGTAGGCAGCGTACGCGAGCTGGTGACCATGGCCCGCGAGCGTGACGTGGCGTTGACCATCGACGCCGAGGAAGTGGATCGCCTGGAACTGTCGCTGGAAGTGTTCCGCGCCGTCTACGAGAGCGAAGCCTGCAAGGGCTGGGGTCACTTCGGTTTGGTGGTGCAGGCCTACTCCAAACGCGCCCTGCCGGTGCTGCACTATCTCAACCGCCTGGCCGACCGCCAGGGTGACGAGATTCCGGTACGTCTGGTCAAGGGCGCCTACTGGGACAGCGAGATCAAGGAGTCGCAGCAGCTCGGCGTCGAGGGCTATCCGGTCTATACCCGCAAGGCCTGCACCGACGTGGCCTACCTGGTCTGCGCGCGGTTCCTGCTCTCCGACCAGACCCGCGGTCGCATCTTCCCCCAGTTCGCGACGCATAACGCCCACACCATCAGCACCATCCTCGAGATGGCCGACGAAGCGACCCGGCCGTTCGAGTTCCAGCGTCTGCACGGCATGGGCGAGGCGCTCTACGATGCCGCCCTCAAGCGCGCCCCCAAGGGCACCTACTGCCGCATCTACGCGCCGGTAGGGGCACACAAGGATCTGCTGCCCTATCTGGTGCGCCGACTGCTGGAGAACGGTGCCAACTCCTCGTTCGTGCATCAGTTGGTCGACCCCAAGGTGCCGGTGGAAACCCTGTGCGTACATCCGGTGGAGACGCTCGGCCAGTACCGCACCTTCTCCAACCCACGAATTCCACTGCCGAAGGACATCTACGGCGAAAGACGACGCAACTCAAGGGGAGTCAACCTCAACGTGCGCAGCCATTACGAACCGCTGATGAAGGCCATGTCGGGCTTCATGGAGCGCAGCTATGAGGTCGGGCCGCTGCTGGCCTTCGACGTGGAACGCATCGCGGGCAACGTGCACGAGGTCTTCAGCCCCTACGACCGCCGTCAGCGGGTCGGCAGCGTGCAGTGGACTACCCGCGACCAGGCCGCTCGCGCGGTGGATGCCGCCTGGGCCGCGTTCCCGCGCTGGGAAGCCACGCCGGTCGCCGAGCGTGCCGCCATCATTCGCCGCCTGGGCGACCTGATGGAGGAGAACCTGGCCGAGTTGATGACGCTGTGCTCCCGCGAGGGCGGCAAGCTGCTCACCGACGGCGTCGATGAAATTCGTGAAGCGGTGGATTTCTGCCGCTACTACGCCATGCGCGCCGAGGAGCAGTTCGGCGAGCCGCTCGAGCTGCCCGGTCCCACCGGCGAATCGAACCGCCTGATGCTGAGTGGCAAGGGCGTGTTCGCCGCCATCAGCCCGTGGAATTTCCCGGTCGCGATCTTCTGCGGTCAGGTGGTGGCCGCTGCCGTGGCCGGCAATAGCGTGCTGGCCAAGCCCGCCGAGCAGACCTCCATCGTGGCTCACCGTGTCATCGAGCTGCTCCACGAGGCCGGCATGCCTCGCGACGTGGTGCAGCTGCTACCGGGCGACGGCCCCACCGTGGGCAGCGTACTCACCTCCGACCCGCGCATCACCGGGGTGGCCTTCACCGGTGGCACCGACACCGCGCAGATCATCAACCGCGCGCTGGCCGCTCGCGAGAACGCCCCGCTGCCGGCGCTGGTCGCCGAGACCGGCGGCATGAATGCGCTGATCGTCGACTCCACCGCCCTGCCGGAGCAGGTCGTGGCCGACGTGATCCAGTCGGCATACCAGAGCGCCGGCCAGCGCTGCAGTGCACTGCGTGTGCTCTACCTGCAGGAAGATGTGGCCGACCGAGTCATCGAGATCCTGCGCGGCGCCATGGACGAGCTGCACGTCGGCGATCCCCGCGACCTGGGCACCGACGTGGGCCCGGTGATCGACGAGGATGCACGCAAGAATCTGCTGGCGCATATCGAGAAGCTCAAGGGCGAGGGACGCCTGCTGGCCGAAACCCGCCTGGATCCGGCACATACCGCCCATGGCACCTTCGTACCGCCGGTGGCGTTCAGCATCGACGCCATCGATGCCCTCGAGCGGGAACAGTTCGGCCCGGTGCTGCATGTGGTGCGCTACAAGGCCAGCGAGATCGAGCAGGTGCTCGATTCGATCAATGCCAGAGGATATGGGTTGACCTTCGGCGTTCACAGCCGCAATGAATCCTTTGCACAGCTCGTTGCGCAGAAAATTCGCGTTGGCAATGTGTACATAAACCGGAATATCATCGGCGCCGTCGTGGGTGTGCAGCCATTCGGCGGACAGGGGCTCTCCGGCACCGGCCCCAAGGCAGGCGGACCGCACTACCTGCTGCGTTTCGCCACGGAAAAGACCGTGACCGTCAATACCGCCGCGCTGGGCGGTAACGCGTCACTGCTTGCGCTGGGAGACGAGTAACCGCACTCGTCATTGACCACAACAACATTGAAGGAACCCCTTATGGTTCAGAACAACATGGCTATCGGCTTCACCTTCGTGGTGTATCTCTTGTTGATGCTCGGTATCGGTATCGTTGCCTACAAGCGCACGACCAACCTTTCCGACTACATCCTGGGTGGGCGCTCGCTGGGGCCCTGGACCTCGGCGATCTCCGCCGGTGCCTCCGACATGTCGGGCTGGCTGCTGCTCGGCCTGCCCGGCGCGGCCTACGTCAGCGGCATCTCCGCCAGTTGGATCGCCGTGGGCCTGCTGATCGGTACCTGGCTCAACTGGCTGATCGTGGCGCGCCGCCTGCGCCTCTACAGCTTCAAGGTCAGCGATGCATTGACGCTGCCCGAATACTTCGCCAATCGCTTCCGCGACAAGTCGCAGCTGCTGCGGGTGATCTCGGCGATCTTCATTCTGCTGTTCTTCCTCTTCTACACCAGCTCCGGCCTGGTCGCCGGCGGACGGCTGTTCGAGACGGTGTTCGGCTACGACTACACGCTGGCCGTCACCATCGGTACCATCGCGGTGATCTCCTACACCTTCTTCGGCGGCTTCCTGGCGGTCTCCTGGACCGACCTGATCCAGGGTCTGATGATGGCGGCAGCTCTGGCCATCGTGCCGATCATCGCCTTCGGCGACCTGGGCGGTACCGCCGGCGCCGCCGCGGCACTCGCCGACGAGAGCGCCTATATGCTGGCCTGGTTCCGCGACGCCTCCACCGGCGAGGCGCTGACCTTCATCGGCATCGTCAGCTCGCTGGCCTGGGGCCTGGGCTATTTCGGCCAGCCGCACATCCTGGCGCGCTTTGCCGCCATTCGCAGCGACCGCGACATCCCCGCCGCGCGCCGCATCGCCGTGACCTGGACCGCCATCGCCCTGATCAGCTCGGTGGCCGTGGGCCTGCTGGGTGTCGGCTTCGTGCAGCGTGATCTGGCCGACGGCGAGACCGTGTTCATGGTGATGGTCAATCTGATCTTCCACCCGGTGATCGCCGGCATCCTGCTCGCCGCCATCCTGGCCGCGATCATGTCCACCGCCGACTCGCAGCTGCTGGTCTCCTCCTCGGCGCTGACCGACGACTTCTACAAGGCGATCTTCCGCAAGGATGCCAGCCAGGCCGAGCTGGTGTGGGTGGGACGCTTCGCCGTCATCGCCATCGCCATCGTCGCCTACCTGCTGGCGCTCAACCCCGATGCCACCGTGCTCGACCTGGTCGCCTACGCCTGGGCCGGCTTCGGTGCAGCCTTCGGCCCGGCGCTAATCATGTCGCTCTACTGGCGCCGCATGAACAAGTGGGGTGCTCTGGCCGGTATCGTGACCGGCGGCGTGACCGTGGTGGTCTGGGCCGAGCTGTCCGGCGGCATCTTCGACCTCTACGAGATCGTGCCGGGTGTCATCCTGGCCTACATCGCCATCGTGGTGGCGAGCCTGGCCACGGAAGAGCCCGACCTGCGTGTCACCGCCGACTTCGACACCTTCGACGAAGCATGATCGACAGGCAGTAGCTCACCGCAAACGAAAGCCGCCTCCGGGCGGCTTTCTCGTGCTTGCTCAAGCAACCCCTCATGCCAGCCACAGCGCACGCACGACCACCAGCAGCGTGAAGGCAGCCAGCGCCGCCAGACTGATCGGTGGACTGGTGGCACGCCGCTGCCAGTGGCGCCGCAGCTCCAGCCCCAGCGGTTGCATGAACGCCGCCCCCAACGCCCATATGCCCAGCGCCATGGCCGGCAACCTCAGTGCCATGGGCAATCCGCTGATGAGCTCCGGACGCACGAGCAGCCACAGCGCAAGCGCCGCAGCCACCAGCATCGCGCCGAGATTGAGCCAGATGGGGGGATCCTGTACCTCGACTCGCATCGTCTGCCTCCTGCTTGTCCTGTTAAAGGCTTAGCTGCAAGCGCCTCGTCTCGCCATGATGCAGAACAGCAATAATTGTACAATCGCCACTACCAATCATCATATGCGTGCTTACGAAATTAGAGAGCCTTGGCATTACGACAATCAATCAGGCCAATGAGTGCCATAACAAATTTAAACAAGACTTTTAGAAACAGTGTTCGTATAGTTGAGAAACGTTCAACGACTGCCGGAACCTCCGGCTCGAGTGAAACCTGGAGGACGCTGTTATGAAACCGACTCGCCTGATTCCCGCGGTAGCTCTCGCTGCCGGCTTCACCTTCGCCAGCCAGGCAGCCCTGGCCTACAGCGCCGGCGACACCTTCGTGCGCGGCGGCGTCGCTCAGTCGGACGTGCGCTCGGACAACGGCCAAGCCGGCGGTGAGGATTTCGATCTCAATACCGCTCGCGGCTTTACCTTTGGTGCCGGTCATCTGTTCACCGACAACATCGGTATCGAGCTCAACAGCTCCGAGAAGTTCGAGCATGACATCGCCCTGGGTGGTACTAACCTCGGCACCATCGACCGTATGCCGGTGAACCTGCTGGTCAACTACTACCCGCTGGGCGGCTTCGATTCCCGCGTGCAGCCCTACGTGGGCGCGGGCCTCAACTACACCCGCTTCTCCGGAGAGCCCGAGGGCGTCGACGCCCGCCGCTCCTATGGCGCTGTGGGTCAGGTGGGGATCGATCTGGCCATCACCGACAACTTCATGCTCAACGGCTTCGCCAACTATGCCGATGTCGACGCACGCCTCTCCTCCGAGGGCGATGCCATCGGTACCGTCAAGGTGGATCCGATGACCATCGGTGGCGGCGTGACCTTCCGCTTCTAAGCGAGGCCGCACCATGCCAACCACGCCGGGCCCTGGGGCCCGGCGTTTTCGTAGGAGCGTCCTACACGGCATAAGAAATATTTGAAATACCTATTTTTGTCTCAACAGAAACTATTGCCCTGGATCAAGAATTGCCTCGCAGCCGCTGAGTAGACTCCTTTCATCATATGGCAGCTTCACAACTGCCCCTTTGAAACGACAGGAGTCGACCCATGCGCAATCACACCCTTCCCACGCTCGTCACTGCCGGCCTTGCCGCCACCGCCCTGCTGGCCAGCAGCCAGGCGCTCGCCTACAACCAAGGCGATTTCATCACCCGCGTGGGCGTTGCCCATGTCGACCCCAAGAGCAACAACGGCAGCCTGGCGGACGGCACCATCGACGTCGACGTTCGCAGCGACACCAACCTGGGTTTCACGCTGGGTTACCTGTTCCACGACAACTTCGGCGTCGAGCTGCTGGCGGCGCTGCCGTTCAAGCATGACATTCGGCTGAATGGTGAGGATCTTGCTTCCACCAAGCATCTGCCGCCGACCCTGACCGTGCAGTACTACCCCCTGGGCGGTACCGGCGCGCAGCTCCAGCCCTATGCCGGTATCGGCCTCAACTACACGCATTTCTTCAGTGAGAAGAGCGAGCTCGGCAATCTGGAACTCGACAGCTCCTGGGGTCTGGCAGGCCAGTTGGGTCTCGACGTGCGCCTGGATGACAACTGGGGCCTCAATGCTGCGGCCTGGTACATCGACATCGATACCGACGTCAGCCTGGACGGCAACGACCTGGGCAAGGTCAGCATCGACCCCTGGGTCTTCATGGCCGGCATCAGCTACCGCTTCTAAGGGTAGGCTCACGCAACGGGGCCCGCTGGTTGGCGGGCCCCGTTGCGTTTCGGCTCAATTCTCCGTGACCAGCCGGTCGATCTCCTCCACTGCCTTGCACAGTAGCAGGCGGTCGTTGGCACGTGTTCCCCGCTGCGTCAGGTAGGTCTCCAGTACCGGCGCCACATCGCACTTCTCCGGCATCGGCGCCTGTGCTTCGATCAGTGCATCGAGCCTGGCGATGAACACGAAGCGCAGCCACTGCGGCAGGTCCATGGTATCGATGCAGAAGGGTTGCTGGCTCTCGTACGCACCGGGCGCCGGAGCGTTCATGCGCCACATGTTGGTGGCTTTCATCGTGGCTTCGAGGCGGCGCAGGGCCACATCGAGCTCATCGTGGACCGTCATGTCAGGATACCTGAAGCGAATGTACCCTCATTATATCCCGCCAGCCCCTGCTGCTGGCCAGTGACGTCACCCGGACTGTTCACAGTTTCGCTGCAAGAGGCTGTGGAAAAGCTCTGGAAATGCAGCTGCGTAGCAGAGAAACCGGGGGGCCGCCAGGCATGGTCATAAATTGATCAACGCTTCTACCGCCTGCTTGAGGAGTGGCTGACAACGGACCAGTCTCCACGGTAGAGTGCACGCTCAAAAGGGAGCCGATATGCAGCCGATTCATTCGCTTCACGATTTTTTCCTCCGTACCGGGGCCGACGTCCATCTCTATCACATGGGGCGCCGGGTCGAACCGTGCTCCATGGCGACCCTGGCAAGCCTGGAGGACGATGGAGCCGCCTGGCCGCTGCCCTGGCAAGGTCAGGCGCGCCTGGGCATCGTCTTTCGTCTGGGTGACCTCAGCGATCCGCTGATCTGGTTTCTGGCGCTGCCGCTGGACGAGCAGGGGCAACTGGTGGCGGCGCCGCGGGATGCCTTCCTGCAGCGTCTGCTGGTCACCCTGGGGCGCAACGTGGAGCGCGCCGGTCGCGAGCCCGAACGGCAGGGGCAAATCGACAACCTGATGCACGACAACCCGCTGGCCTTCACCCCATCGCTGCCCTTTCAGGCCATGCTGCATGCACGTGCCACCTGCGATCTCGACAAGCCGGCGAGCCCCCACCTGGAGCCGGTGGAAGCCTATCTCAGCGGCCAACAGCCGGTAGATTGGCAGTTTCTCGGTTTGCAGGGGCTGGCCGATTTCGTCATCCGCCTGGACAGCGAATCGACCCAGGCGTTGATCGATTCGCTGCCGCAGCTGCCCAATGAGGTGCTGGTGTCACTGTGCTATTGCCTCGAGCACGTGGCCATTGCCGATGAGCTCGCCAGCGCGCTGCAACACCGGGGCGAGCAGGCCGCGCAAGCCGGCGATGTGGAAACCCTGTGCGCCTGTGTACGCGCCGTGGGTGGCGCCAGCCCGGCGCTGGCCGGCACCTGGTACGATGCCCTGCTGGACGACCCCGCGGCCTGCGGCCCGGACCTGCTGGCCGCCATTGCCGCGCGGGGCTGGAACCACCTGGAACACGGCGAGCGGCTGCCACGTTTCCTCGAGCGGCTGGCGCAGCAGCCAGGCGCCGACTTCGCCTCTGCCGCACGCGACCTGGCGCTGATTCCCCGTCTGCGTCTGCCCGTGCTGATGGTGCTGCGCGAATCGCAGCGGGAAACCCCCATCGGCCAGCGCTTGGCCGAGCTGGGCCACTGAGTATGGATAGCGGGACATAATGTCATGAAGGAACTGCCCTATACTCCGAAAGCCGTCATCGGCCGTCTCGAGATGGCTACCCTGCCGACCATCGGCATGACCGTTTGCGCCAAGATCGATACCGGCGCCTATACCTCGGCGCTGCATGCGGAAGATATCGAGATCTTCGAGGAGGAGGGCCATCTGTGGGTCAGCTTCACGACGCGCAGCGGCGGGCTGGAGTCGCCACCGCACCAGCACCGCACCCATCTGCACGACCGTCGGCGGGTGACGAGCTCCAACGGTCACAAGGAGTGGCGTTACGTGATTCGCACGCCGATGCTGCTTGGCGAACTCGACATGATGGTGGAACTGACTCTGACCGACCGCAGTGACATGCGCTACCCCATGCTGCTGGGCCGACGCGCCCTGCGCCGGCTGCTGGTGGCGCCCGGCGTCACCTTCCTGCACGGCGAACCCTGACCCACTCGGCCATACGTCCGGAGCCCAAGATGCACATCGCGCTGCTGTCACGCAATCGCAACCTCTACTCCACGCGACGCCTGGTGGAAGCCGCCGAACAGCGCGGCCACAAGGTGCGGGTCATCGATACCCTGCGCTGCTACATGAGCATTGCCGCCCATCACCCCTCGATTCACTACAAGGGACAGGAGATCGAGCGCTTCGATGCGGTGATCCCCCGTATCGGGGCGTCGGTCACCTTCTACGGCTGCGCCGTGCTGCGCCAGTTCGAGATGATGGGCACTTACGTTCTCAACGACTCGGTCGCCATCACCCGCTCGCGGGACAAGCTGCGCTCGCTGCAGTTGCTTTCGCGCAAGGGCCTGGGCCTGCCGATCACCGGCTTCGCTCACTCGCCGGACGACATTCCCGACCTGATCACCATGGTCAAGGGCGCACCGCTGGTCATCAAGCTGCTGGAGGGCACCCAGGGCATCGGCGTGGTGCTGGCCGAGACCAACCAGGCCGCCGAGTCGGTGATCCAGGCCTTCATGGGCATGAAGGCCAACATCATGGTGCAGGAGTACATCAAGGAGGCCCGCGGCGCCGACATCCGTTGCTTCGTCATCGGCGACAAGGTGGTCGCCTCGATGAAGCGCCAGGCGGCCGAAGGAGAGTTTCGCTCCAACCTGCATCGCGGCGGCACGGCCAGCCTGATTCGCATCACCCCGGAGGAGCGCTCCACGGCCATTCGTGCAGCCAAGGCGATGGGGCTGCGGGTCGCCGGCGTCGATCTGCTACGGGCCAATCACGGGCCGGTGATCATGGAGGTCAACTCCTCACCGGGGCTGCAGGGAATCGAGACGGCTACCGGCAAGGACATCGCCGGGCTGATCATCGAGCACATCGAGAAGAATGCCAGCGCCTCGCGCAAGGCACCGCCCAAGCCCAAAGGGTAATTGCGAGAAAAGCGCCTGTTTTTGTAGAAAGGCTACTTATTTCGCCTGCGGGGGTAGCAAAACAGTGTTTCCCCCGCCACAATCTGCGTCACCGGAGGAGGTGACCGCTCATGTTTCTCGACAATCGCCAGGTGGCGATGGACAGCGTATTGGAAGCGCTGGCTGACAGCATCGACTATTTCCAGGACAATCTCGAGCGCCTGCGCCCTTCCCTGCGTGAAACGCTCAAGCCGCACTACGAGGCACGCGCCAAGGCCCTGCAGAAGCTCCGTGAGCTGGCCAGACGGCACCTCAAGCTGCTCCCGCGCGATGCCGATGTCGAGCGCGACGACTACATGTGGCTGTGGAGCCGCCTGAAGAGCTTCGTCGGCAACGAGAGCCAGGTCGTCATCGGCGAACTGCTCGAGCAGGAGCGCGTGTTGATGCAGGCCCTGGCAACGCTTTATACCCACCCCCTGCCGAATCCCCTCGAGCCGGTCGTGGAGCAGTGCTGGAAGGAGTGCCGGGCGCTGATCCGCGAACTCTACCGGCTGCAGAAAGAGCGTCGCCGCTGATCCCAGAGGGCCGCTACTCGAAGTCGAAGTCCAGATCGGGCTCGAGATCCAGCAGTTGGCGCCAGGTCGGCGGGACGATCTGCAGCGGCTCCAGCGGCCCCAGGAAGTACGGCTCACGTCCCCATACGTAGAGATCCCCCACGGTGGCGGCACGCGCCATCCACTCCCTCGCCTGCAACCGCCAGAGCCCTGTCACCGGGCGTGAAGGCGCACTGCAGCCGCGAACTTCGAGCCCCAGCGCGTCGGCAATGAACAGCGCCCGGGGCAGATGCCACGACTGGGTGACGAGCAGCGCCTGCTCGACGCCGAAGACGTCACGCGCCCGCGCCAGCGTATCGAAGGTACTGAATCCGGCGTAATCGAGGGTCATGTCCTCGTCGCGCACGTACTGCCGGCGCAGGTCGCGCCACATGCTGATCGGTTCGTTGTACTGGCGGGTACGGTTGTCGCCGGAGAGCAGCAGATGCTCGACCCGACCCAGCCGCAGCAGACGGGAAGCGGCATTCATGCGCGCATCGAAATGCGGATTGCGTACGCCGCTGCGAGTCCAGCTCGAGGTGCCGAAGACGATGCCGACCCGCTCCGGGCCGCACAGCGGCAGCTCATGCTCGATGCGTGAATAGGTCTTGCCCAACACCCAGAGGTTGGCGGAGACGAACAGCAGCGCCGCCAGCAACAGCACGGCGCCGAGCGTCATCAGAAGGAACTTGAAGGTTTTCCACAACAGCGCCTGCATTCACCGTCACCGCTCGAGGAGATGGACGGCCCTCACCCATAGCGAGGGCCAGCCGCTAGAACATACCGAGTTCCAGCTTGGCCTCATCGCTCATCATCTCACGGCTCCAGGGCGGATCGAAGACGATTTCCGTATGCACCCGGCTGATTTGCGGGGCACCGAGGATCTTGTTGCGCGCATCGGCGGCAATCACGTCGCCCATGCCGCAGCCGGGCGCGGTCAGGGTCATGCGAATGGTGACGATACGCTCGCCGCTGATCAGCCGTTCGATGCGACAACCATAGACCAGCCCCAGGTCGACGATGTTGACCGGGATCTCGGGGTCGAAACAGGTGCGCAGCTGGTCCCACACGAACTGCTCGATCTCCTCGTCGCTGGCATTCTCGGGCAGCGTCGGTCGCGGCAGCGGCTCGAGGCCCAGGGCATCGAGATTGCTGCCCTCGATCAGGTAGAGGCGCCCTTCATAGCCCACGCTGACCGAGCTGCCCTTGGCCTGCATGACCGTGACCTCGCTATCCTCGGGCAGCGAGATGGTCTTGCCGAAGGGGATCGAGATGGCGTCCACGTCGCGTTGCAGCGGCAGCTTCTGACCTTTCTGCAGGCTCGCGATCTGTTCGATGCTGGTCATGCTCAACGCACCATTCCGATGACACGTTCCAGGGCGTCGGCGAAGGCATCGACCTCCTCCAGCGTGTTGTAGGCGGCAAAGGAGGCACGGCAGGTCGCCGTCACGCCGAAGTGCGCCAGCAGCGGCTGGGCGCAGTGGTTGCCGGTACGGATCGCCACCCCGAGCTGATCGATCAGCAAGGCGATGTCCTGCGAGTGCGCCCCATCGACGACGAAGGAGAGCACGCCGGCCTTGTGCGGCGCGGTGCCGAGAATGCGCAGCCCGTCGATGCGCAACACCGCCGCCGTGGCACGCTCCAGCAGCCTGGCCTCCCAGGCGCCGATGGCATCGAGCCCCACGCCGCGCACCCACTCCAGCGCCACGCCCAGGGCGATCACCTCGGCGATGGCCGGCGTGCCCGCCTCGAACTTGTGCGGCACGTCGGCGAAGGTAGTCGGCACCTCGAAGGAGACGCTCTTGATCATCTCGCCGCCGCCCTGCCACGGTGGCATCGCCTCGAGCAGCGCTGCCTTGCCGTAGAGCGCACCGGCCCCCGTGGGGCCGTAGACCTTGTGACCGGAAAAGGCGTAGAAGTCGGCGTCGATGGCGCGCACGTCCACCATCTGGTGCGGCGTGGCCTGGGCGCCGTCGACCAGGATCAGGGCGCCGTGCTCATGGGCGATGGTCGCCATCTCGCCCACCGGATTGATGGTGCCGAAGGCGTTGGAAACGTGATTCACCGCCACCAGCCGGGTACGCTCAGTGAAGAGCGCACGGTAGGCGTCAAGGTCGAGCACGCCGCGCTCGTCTACCGGGATCACCTTGACCTTGATGCCGAGCTGGCTGGCCAGCAACTGCCACGGCACGATGTTGGAGTGGTGCTCCAGCAGCGACACCAGTACCTCGTCGCCGGCCTCGAGGTTGGCCCGACCCCAGCTGTTGGCCACCAGATTGATCGCCTCGGTGGTGCCGCGGGTGAAGACGATCTCGCGGCGGTCGGCGGCATTCAGAAAGCTGCGCACCGTCTCGCGGGTGGCCTCATAGGCCGCCGTCGCCTCATCGGCCAGGGTATGCAGGCCACGGTGAATGTTGGCGTTGTAGCGGCTGTAGTAGTCGCGAAACGTATCGATCACCGCCAGCGGCGTCTGGCTGGTGGCGGCATTGTCGAAGTAGATCAGCGGCCGGCCGTGCACCTGCCGCTCGAGGATCGGGAACTGGGCGCGAATCCCGGCCACATCGAGGGCCGGAGTGTCGAGCTCGTGCTCGGTGGCCAGGTGATTCATCGCACTCTCCTCGCTCACTCGTCGTGCAGGGCCACGGCGGCTTCCACCAGCCCGGCCAGGTTGAAACGCTCCGGCAGCTTGCCGGCCACCGCCAGCTCCACCCGTTCGGAGATGGCGTCCAGATCGACCAGCTCCATCACCTCGCCGGCGAAGGCCAGGGTCAGCAGGCCGCGGGCGGTCTGTTCGTCGATGCCGCGGGTGCGCAGGGCGTAGACCGCCTCTTCGTCGAGCTGCCCGGTGGTGGTGCCGTGGGAGCACTTGACGTCGTCGGCGTAGATCTCCAGCTCCGGCTTGGCGTCGATCTCGGCGCGGTCGGAGAGCAGCAGGTTGGCGTTGCTCTGGAAACCCTCGATCTTCTGGCTGTCGCGCTTGACCACCACCTTGCCGTTGAACACGCCGCGGGCACGATCGTCGAGGATGCCCTTGTAGTTCTCGTTGGAGAAGGTACGTGGAGCGTTGTGGTTGGCCAGGGTGTGGTTGTCGATGTGCTGACGCCCCTGACCGTAGAACAGGCCGTAGAAGTTGGCCTCGGCCCCCTCGCCGTTGAGCTCGCCGATCAGGTCGTTGCGCACCAGTCCGCCGCCCAGGTTAAGGTTGAACGAGGTGTAGCGGCTGTCGCGGCTCTGCTCGACGTGAATGCTGGCCACGTGCAAATCGGCCAGCGGCGCCTCCTGCAGCTTGTAGTGGGTCAGGATCGCCCCGCGGTCGAGCATCAGCTCGGCCACCAGATTGGTGAAGTTGGCCGCCTCGCTCTCGCCGACGTGATGCTCGATCAGCGTGGCCTGGCTGCGCGCGCCGGCCTCGACCAGGATGCGCGGGTGGCTCATCACCGGCGCGGCATTGGCTCGGGACAGGAACTGCAGCAGGATCGGCTTCTCCACCACGCTGCCCGGCGCCAGACGCACCACGGCACCCTCCTCCATGAAGGCGGTATTCAGCGCCGAGAACGGCGAGAACTCGACGCCGGTCAGCCGCCCCAGGGGGCCGCCCACCGCCTCGTGATTGTCGGCCAGCGCCTGGGAAAGCGGCAGCACCGCCACCCCGCCGGGCAGCTCGCCCAGGTCGGAGAGTGCCGCCGAGAACACGCCGTCGACGAAGGTCAGCCGATGCGCCTCGATGGGCAGCGTGATCGCCGCTGCCGAGGCCGGCGAGAACTCGGCGCTGTCGCTCAGCGCGAAATCGCCCCGGGCGATGGCGCGTACGTCGGTGTACTTCCACGCCTCGTCGCGACGAGTGGGGAAGCCGAGTGCCTCGAAGCGGGCCGCGCCGGCCTGACGGCGGGCGGCGATCCAGGTCGGCTCCGCCCCCTGTGCGGCGCGGCGCGCGGCGCTGCGCTCCTCGAGGCGCGCCAGAAAGGTCGTCACTTCGCTGTTTACCTCACTCATGCAGCCGACTCCTCCACGACCCAGTCGTAACCGCGGGATTCCAGCTCCTTGGCCAGCTCGGCATCGCCGCTCTTGGCGATGCGGCCGTCGACCAGCACGTGCACGCGGTCGGGCACGATGTAGTCGAGCAGACGCTGGTAGTGGGTCACCAGCAGGATGGCGCGCTTCTCGTCGCGCAGCGAGTTGACGCCGTCGGCCACCACGCGCATGGCATCGATGTCGAGCCCCGAGTCGATCTCGTCGAGCATGGCCAGCTTGGGCTGCAGCACCAGCATCTGCAGGATCTCGTTGCGCTTCTTCTCGCCGCCGGAGAAACCCTCGTTGACGGCGCGCTGCAGGAAGCTGGCATCCATCTTCATCTGCGCCAGCTTCTCCTTGACCAGCTTCATGAACTCCGGCGCCGGGATCTCGCTCTCGCCGCGGGCCTCGCGCTGAGCGTTGAGCGCCGCCTTGAGCAGGTAGATGTTCTTCACGCCGGGGATCTCCACCGGGTACTGGAAGCCCAGCAGCAGGCCCGCCTGGGCGCGCTCCTCGACTTCCATCTCCAGCACGTCCTGGCCCTCGAAGGTGATCGAACCTTGAGTCACCTCATAGCCGTCCTTGCCCGCGATCACCGCCGAGAGGGTCGACTTGCCGGCCCCGTTGGGGCCCATGATGGCATGCACTTCCCCGGCGTTGATGGTCAGGGTGAGGCCCTTGAGGATGTTCTTGCCTTCCACCTTGACGTGCAGATCCTTGACTTCGAGCATCATGAGTACCTTTTCGATTCTGGCGAGCCGCCACCGCGACCCGAAAAAAATTTGTTTCCACCCCGCCTGCAAGCGCGTCATGAGCGAAGGTCAATCAAGGCGGAAGCCCGACGAGTGCAGCGAAGTTGACTGCTGCTCAATGAGCATGCCGAGTCGGGCTTCCAACACAAGTGACCGAGCGCAATAGCGCTTTAACCGACGGCTCCCTCTAGCGTGACGTTGAGCAGCGCCTCGGCCTCCACGGCGAACTCCATCGGCAGCTCCTGGAACACGTCCTTGCAGAAGCCGTTGACGATCATGCTCACCGCGTCCTCCTCGGAGATGCCGCGACTCTGGCAATAGAACAGCTGGTCCTCGCCGATCTTCGAGGTGGTCGCCTCGTGCTCGATAGTGGCCGTGCTGTTGCCGATCTCCTGGTACGGGAAGGTATGCGCGCCGCACTTGTCGCCGATCAGCAGCGAGTCGCACTGAGTGAAGTTGCGCGCCCCCTTGGCCCGCGGGCCGATCTTGACCAGGCCGCGGTAGGACTGGTTGCTGCGGCCGGCGGAGATGCCCTTGGAGACGATGTAGGAGCGCGTGCCCTCGCCGATGTGGATCATCTTGGTGCCGGTATCGGCCTGCTGGCGGCCGTTGGTTACCGCCACCGAGTAAAACTCACCGATGCTGTCGCGACCGCGCAGTACGCAGGAGGGGTACTTCCAGGTGATGGCGGAACCGGTCTCGACCTGGGTCCAGCTGATGCGCGAGCGATCGCCGCGACAGTCGCCGCGCTTGGTGACGAAGTTGTAGATGCCGCCCTTGCCATCCTCGTCGCCGGGGTACCAGTTCTGCACCGTGGAGTACTTGATGTAGGCGTCGTCCAGCGCCACCAGCTCGACCACCGCGGCGTGCAGCTGGTTCTCGTCGCGCATCGGCGCGGTACAGCCCTCCAGATACGAGACCTGAGCGCCCTCTTCGCAGATGATCAGGGTGCGCTCGAACTGGCCGGTGTTGGCGGCGTTGATGCGGAAGTAGGTGGAGAGCTCCATCGGACAGGTCACGCCCTTGGGCACGAAGACGAAGGAGCCGTCGGTGAACACCGCCGAATTGAGCGCGGCGAAGTAGTTGTCGGCCACCGGCACCACCGTGCCCAGGTACTGCTTGATCAGCTCCGGGTAGTCGCGGATCGCCTCGGAGATCGAGCAGAAGATCACTCCCGCCTCGTGCAGCTTCTCCTTGAAGGTGGTGGTCACCGACACGGAGTCGAACACCGCGTCCACCGCCACCCCGGCCAGGGCGGCACGCTCGTGCAGCGGAATGCCCAGCTTCTCGTAGGTCTCGAGCAGCTTGGGGTCGACCTCGTCGAGGCTCTGGGGGCGGTCCTCGGGGCGCTTGGGCGCGCTGTAGTAGGAGATCGCCTGGTAGTCGATGGGCGGATAGTCCAGATGCGCCCAGGACGGCTCTTTCATCTTGAGCCACTGATGGTAGGCCTTGAGGCGCCACTCGAGCATCCACTCGGGCTCGCCCTTCTTGTTGGAAATGAAGGCGATCACGCTCTCGTCGAGCCCCGGCGGTACCGTCTCGCTCTCGATGTCCGTCACGAATCCCTCTTTGTATTCGCGGCGGACCAGCTGTTCCATTTCCTGACTTGCCATGGTCTCTCCCCTCCCGGGCGGTTGGGCCGGCGAGCGTACTCGCCTCGGGTAATGAATCCGGTTCGCTGGCTCAGGCCGTATCGGCGGCCAGGCTCACGCTCTGTATGGGCAGCTGCACCGGCAGCTTGATCGGTGCGCTGTCGGCCAGATGGGCCAGGGTCACGCTGTCGAGCAGAGTGCGCACGGCCAGCGACACGCGCTGCCAGTTGTCCGACACGCCGCAGGTGGCGAGCAGGTCGCAATCGCCCTCGGCGTGACTGCATTCGGTCATCGCCACCGGCCCCTCGATGGCGGTGATGATGTCGATGGCGGTGATACGCGATGCCGGGCGCGCCAGAGAGTAGCCCCCCTGGGCACCGCGGCGCGACTCCAGCAGCCCCGCCTTGACCAGCATCTTCAAGGTCTTGCTCACCGTGGGATGCGGTAACTGTACGGTCTCGGCCAGCTCCGTCGCCGCATGGGGCTGCTCGGGATGCCTGGCGATCTGTGCCAGGATCACGGCGGCGTAATCGGTCAGCCGGGAAAGCTTCAGCATGCCTGACTCCTGGGTCTCACGATGCGGAGTAGTGCCATCGCTCCATTTGGGACCATTTTAGTCCTGTATGGATTCGATGTGAAGTCCCAGTGACGAAAAGGGCCTCGCAGGCAGTGAGATAGCGGCACGTTCGGCGCCGATGCCATCAATAAATAGAATCATTCCTATTTGTGACGGCTATCGGCTGATGCCGAATGGGAACTTCCGAGGGAGGACCGTTCGCGCTCACGCTGCCAGGCCAGCACCTCCTCGGCGGGAAGCGCCTTGGCATAGAGAAAGCCCTGGGCCTGATCACAGCCCATCTCCTGCAGCAGCCGGTGCTGCTCCTGGGTCTCGACGCCCTCCGCGGTTACCTCGAGATCGAGCGCATGACCCACATCGATCAGACAGGCCATCAGCTTGCGCGCCCGTCGATCGTGCTCCAGACCTTCGACGAAGGCACGATCGATCTTGAGTCCCGTGAGAGGCAGGTGACGCAGGTACTCGAAGGAGGAAAAGCCGGTGCCGAAGTCGTCGATGCTGACCCGGATCCCGCAGCTGCGAATACGCTCCAAGGCCCGCTTGGCGGCAAAAAGGTCATGCACCAGCGCGCTCTCGGTGATCTCCACTTCCAGCCGGGACGGCTCCATGCCCGACTGTCTGACATGCTCGCCCAGCTCTTCCAGCAGCGCATCGTCCATCAGATTGCGCACCGAGAAATTGATGCTGACCCGTTTCTCCTGGCGCATCGCGAAACGGCATGCCTCGGTGGCCACGAAGCGGGTGACGGGTGCGATCAAGGTGGTGTTTTCCACTTTGGGCATGAACATCCCGGGGGGAATCAGATTACCCTGCGCGTCTCGCCAGCGAATGAGCCCTTCGTAGCCCGTCACCTCACCGTCGGCAAGACGCAGCTTGGGCTGATAATGAAGTTCGAACTCCCCCTTGGCCAAGCTGCGGCGCACCTGTGCAATCAACTTGACATTCTGCACGCCACGACGAGCGAAGGCAGGCTGGAAGTGGCAATAGGAGCGCTGCTTCTCCGTTGCGGCCAGCATGGCGATACGCGCCTCACGCACCAGGCCGCCAGGCGTATCGTCGGGAGACTTGTGCAAGGCACTACCCAACACCAGCTGAGCACGCAGGGGAACACCGAGGGCCACCAGATTGTCCTCACCCAGTTCCACCACGCGGGCAGCGATCCGATTGAGCTCATCGAGCCCGACTGGCCACAGCAGCAGAGCCAACTCGGCCCCGCTCACCCGATAACACCCCAGCAGGTTGGGTCCCAGCCGAGCCAGACGGCGGTCGATGGCCAGTACCAGGTCGTCACAGGCGTCCGCTCCCAGGGCCTCCATGATCTCGGTGATGTCCTCGATGCGCATCAGGATCACTCCCGTGCTGCGCCCATCCAGCCGCGCTGGGGCCTGCAACAAGCGTGACAGATCCGCCTCCAGGGCGATCTCGTTGGGCAAGCCAGCGCGCGGATCGGTTCGTGCGGCCCGCTCGAGATTGAGATGACTCTGTCTAAGCCGCTCGAACAGAACGCCGGCAAAGGCACCGATAGCCAGGTACAGACACAGGCGGATCACCCAGTTGAGGGTGGCCTGGGCCTCCCCCGAGGCCACCGTCAGCGGCATCGCCGCCATCAATAAGCCGGCCATCAGCGCGACGAGCAGCGAGCCACGCCAGGTATACCAGGCACCCGCCAGCAAAACCGGTATCAGCATCAGATAGGGGTAGGCATAGCGTGTCCCCCCAGTGACATAGACGATCAAGGTGCCCAAGGCCAGCAGTGCCACCAGGATCATGAGCCGACTGGTCTGACGTACGGCGGGCGGCCATGACTGCCACCGATGCTCCACGGCACGCCAGGCTCGCAGAGCGCTGCTCATGGCTGTCATGACGACCTCCTAACCAATTCGTCTGAACCACAGACTAACCCAATTGAGGCTACCTGCTATGACTCATAAAGTGTAAGCAAGATGAGCGAATGAGACTCTCAATGCCCTCAACGTTTCGTCCTGCCCTCCCACCTCATCGCGCCTCAGCGTCTTGCGTATGGTGAAAAAAGCCGCGGCTGCGTCTCGAATACGCCTGGAAACTGGCGAGCACGGGCCGCATTCGCCAGACTTGCAATGATGGTTAGCGGTATCGGCCAAGGAACCACTGAACGCCACATTGACGAGGCACCCCATGCGTAACCTCAAAATCGACCGCATTGACCGCATGCTGCTAGAAGCTCTGCAGCAGGACGCCCGTCTGACCACTGCCGAACTGGCAGAGTTGGTGAACCTCTCCCCTTCTCCATGCGCTCGCCGCATCCGCAGGCTAGAGCAGGCAGGACTGATCACGCGCTATCGCGCCGAGCTGGACAAGACACTCCTCGACCTGGCGGTGACCAGTTTCGTCCAGGTACGCCTCGACCAGCACCAGCGGGAACAGGTCGAGCACTTCGAACACGCCGTTGGTGCCATGCCGGAAGTGATTCAGTGCCATAGCGTTTCCGGCCACTTCGACTATCTGCTCCAGGTCATCACCACCGATATCGATACTTTCGAACACTGGCTGAGACAGTTTCGTCAGCTGACGGCGGTCAGTGCCGTGGACAGCAGCTTCTCGATACGTACGATCAAGGAGAACGGCGCCCTGCCCATCCAGTGAGGCTTTCCTCGGCAAGGCGGTTCAAGCGGTAGGCGATGAATGGAGAAGACATGACGAAGGCCCCGATCACGGTGTTCGGCGGAACCGGCTTTCTGGGCACTCGGATCGTTCGCGAATTGTTCGAAGCGGGCCACAGGGTGCGTATAGCGGCCCGCCACCCGAGGCTGCCTGACTGGGCCGAACCCGGCGATCCGCTGGAGCCGCTGGTGACCGATGTGCGGAATGAGGCCGAGGTCGGCCGTGCGCTCGAGGGAGCCGGTGGCGCGGTCAACGCCGTAAGCCTCTATGTGGAGAGCGCCGAGCTGAGCTTCGATGACATTCATGTCGAGGGGGCCGGTCGCATGGCACGCCTGGCCCGGACGGCGGGGGTGGAAACCTTCGTCCAGCTTTCCGGCATCGGCGCAAGCCCGACGTCGCGCTCACGCTATGTCAGTGCACGGGGACGCGGGGACGCGAAGGTGGTCGAAGAGTACCCCAAGGCGGTGATCGTGCGTCCCAGCGTGATGTTCGGCGCCGGCGACGCCTTCATCTCCCGTCTGGCGGGCTTGACGCGGCTGCCGGTGATACCGCTGTTCGGCCACGGCCAGACCCGCCTGCAGCCGGTGCACGTGGTGGACGTCGCCCGTGCCATTGCCAGGCTGCTGGGCGCCAATCCGCCCCAGCGCCGCCTGTTCGAGCTGGGCGGCCCGGACGTGCTGCGCTATCGCGACGCGGTGAAGCTGTTGCAGGCGCAGCTGGAACGCGAGCGCCCGTTGCTGGCCATTCCCTTCCCGCTGTGGCACCTGGCCGCCCTGCTGGCAGCACCGCTGCCCGGCTCACCGCTGACCCGCGATCAGGTCTTCATGATGAGCGAAGACAATACGGTCGGCGAAGACGTTGGTACCTTCGCCGACCTGGATATCCTGCCGCGCTCGCTGCGCGACAGCCTGCCCGACTGCCTGACGACTCAGGCCTCGGATTCGTCCTCGTCGGAGTAGAAGTCGAGGTCCTCGAGGCGACCGAGAGCCGCGGTGGCGATGTTGGCCAGATGGGCCGCCACGCGCTTGTAGTGGCGTGCCAGCAGCGAGTAGGCCACGGCCTCGTGGAACTCCACCCTGTCCTCGTCGCGGAACAGCTCCTCGATCAGCCGGTCGCAGTGCGGGCGCACCTCACGAGCCAGCGCCAGGGCCTTGCGCGCACTGGCCTCGTCGGATTTCTGCGCCGACTTGATGACCATGCCGAACATCTCCGCCACCTGGGCGGCAATGCGGTCCAGCGGCTCCTGGTACTTGGTGACGTGGAAGCCTTCGCGGTAGAAGTGTCCGACCTCGAAGACGTTCTTGCAGTAGTCGCCGATGCGTTCGGCGTCCTTGGCCACGCTCATCAAGGCCAGGCAGATCGCCACGTCGTGGCCCGGATTGACCGTCAGGTGGCGCAGCACCTTGCGCCGAATGGAGCGCTCGAGTTCATTGATGCTGCGGTCGCGCTCGTAGAGCGGCTGGCGCACTTCATCGGCGGGCACCGTGCTGTGCAGCACCTCGTTGGCCCGGTCGAACATCCAGGCGCCGTCACGCAGCATCTGGGTGAGATCCTCAAAGGCGAGATTGATGGTGTTTTCAGAGGTCAAGGCGCTGAATAGCTGACGAAACATCGAGGAAACTCCTGAAATACCGCGCTCAGCGCAGGCTCGTGAACAGTTCGACGGCACCGATTCCCAGCAGGGGGATCACCAGGAACACGCCAATCAGAAAAATGAAGGCATAGCGGGTCTGGCGAGCCGCCAGCTTGCCGTACCAAGTGGCCACCTTGAGCGGAATATAGCGCAGCGGCCACCAGATGGCGGTACCGGTCAGATTGAAGATGACATGGAACAGCGCCACGGTCATGGCCGCTGCCACCGGGTTGGCGGTGGCTGCCAGTACGCTGGTCACGGTCGTGCCCAGATTGGCCCCCATCATGAACGGCAGCACCCGCCGCAGCCGCACCACACCGGCGCCGGCCAGGGGCACCATCAGGCTGCTGGTGATGGTGCTCGACTGCACCAGCACGGTGGAGACCAGACCGACGCCGTAGGCGCGCAGGTCGCTGCGGAAGAAATAGGTGCGGAACAGGCCGTCCATGTGCCGCAGCAGCGCACCGCGCAGGTTTTGCACCATGAAGATCAGGGCGATGAACATCAGCAGTAGCCCCAGCCCGGCCACCAGCAGCCCCTGAGCGGCCGGCGTGGGCGTCAGCCACCCACCGATCATGTTGAAGAGATCCACGACCGGCTGGGTAATGACCTTGATCGGGCTGTTGGGCCGGGCCACTTCGTCGAGGCCGATCAGATCGGCCAGCCAGCCCGCCAGCCGCGAGAAGATACCGCGCCCCGTCTCGTGAAACAGACCGCTGACGAACTCCAGCGGAAAGACCACCAGCACGGTGAGAATGTTGAAGAAGTCGTGCATCAGCGCCGCCGTGAAGGAGCGCCGGAAGTTGCGCTTGATACGCATGTTGGCCAGCGCCACGATCACCCCGGTCACCGCGGTGCCGATGTTGGCGCCCATGATGGCGAAGACCGCGGTGCCGAGCGTCATCTCGCCGCTCGCCACCAGCGTCACGATCAGCGCCGAGGTGAACGAGGAGCTCTGCACGATCATGGTGACCAGCACGCCGGCCAGCAGCGCGATGAAGGGGTTCTCCCCGTAGGCGAAGAGCTGGGTCAGGAAGTCGCTGGCACGGCCGAAGGTACCGAGGCCCGCGCCAAGGACGTTCAGGGCCGCCAGAAAGAGATAGAGACAAAGGCCGGCATAGATGCCGCGCATCCAGGCCGGCACTTCACGAACCGGTTCACGAGCCAGTGCTGCGCGTTGCGTTCCGCTGGAAGAAGGAGGTGGTTTCGACATGAAAGGGCCACTTACTCTCTGCAGGAAATGTGACGGATGCGTGACACCCAGGTGACTGCTGGCGAACGGTAACCATCCTGTGTGACAGTTTCATGACAGCGACGCGCCTACTCGCCGATATCCTCGTTCCACAGTTCGGGAGACGCCTCGATGAAGTGCGTCATCAGCTCGATGCACTCTTCGAGCTGCAGCACTTCGACCGCCACGCCGCGAGAACGCAGCAGCTCTTCTTCACCGAGGAACGTGCGATTCTCGCCGATCACCACGCGGGGTATGCCATACAGCAGGATCGCCCCGCTGCACATGGGGCAAGGGGAGAGCGTCGTGTAGAGCGTGCAGTTGCGATAGACCGATGCCGGCAGCCTGCCGGCATTCTCCAGTGCATCCATCTCACCATGGAGCACCGTACTGCCCGCCTGCACTCGGCGGTTGTGCCCACGCCCGATGATCTCGCCCTGGTGCACCAGCACCGAGCCGATGGGAATGCCACCTTCGGCCAGCCCATTGCGGGCTTCATCGATTGCCGCTTGCATGTAATGGTCCATCTGAAACGCTCTCCTTTTGACAAGGCGTGCCCGGCGTTGCGGTGACCTTAGCAGATGCCGTGAAAGACTGCCCGTCAACACACCTCGGCGCAGGCAGCCTCAGTCACTGATACCACCCTGCACTCACACTGCATCATCATTGCCAGCGCCAGCCATGGCGCTCCCACCACGCCTGGGCGATCTCACGGTTGTCGGCATTGGCGCTCTCGCTGAGCGTTTCGCTCAGGCGCACGTAATCCCCGCCGGTCTGGGCCATGAGCTGCGGATCCTGGGTCGCCAGCTGCAGCGCATAGAGCACCAGCATCAGTTCGTACTGGTTGCGGGTGTCGATCAGCGCATACAGCATCGGCACCGCGGGCTCACCGATCTGGCCCAGCCGCTCCGCGGCGATGTACCACACCCGCGGGTGCTCTTCGCCGCCATACACGTCGATGAAACGCCTGTCGGCCAGACGGCTGATGTAGTAGTGGATCTCATCGTCTTGCGAAGCAAAGTGCGGGGGAACCCAAAAGCGGTCTTCCCGCGTGGTGCCGCTCACTGCCGCGGGCGGCGGCGTGGTGGCCGGCTCGACCTGCTCGGGGGACGGAGCCTCCTGCGGGGCGGGCGCCCGAGAGGGGCCGGCGCACCCATACAGGAACAGCAGCAGGATCAAGGCACTGGCCAATGTTTTGTACGACATCTCGTTCTCCCTGAGCTTGCGATGGCATGCTGCGCTTTTTACGCGTTTGTCGAGCCGCTGGCTATACCTGGAGCCTGGATGATGGCTACCTCGAGGTTGCCGTGGTAATGAACTAAGTATCCACCGAACGAGAGATGACATGGCACGACGGCTCCCCCCAATGAACACGCTACGGCTTTTCGAAGCCGCAGCGCGACATGGCCAGCTCAAGGTGGCGGCAGAAGAATTGTCACTGACCCCAAGCGCGGTGAGCCACGGCGTTCGCACGCTCGAGCAATGGCTCGGCATCGCCTTATTCCAGCGCACCCCACAGGGCCTGCGGCTGACAGCCGAAGGCGAGCGCTATGCATCGCTGGTACGAGAGTCGCTGACGCTGCTGAGCGAGGGCACAGAGCGAATGTTAGGCGCTCAGGCACCACGCCGGCTGGCCATCAGCGTGCCGCCCTTCTTCGCCGTACGCTGGCTGCTGCCACGACTCGGCGAGTTTCGTACACTCTACCCGGACATCACGGTGCTGCTCGATACCTCACAGCAGCAGGTATCGCTGGAGAAAGGTGACGCGGACCTGGCGATCCGGATGGGTAGGGGTGACTGGCCAGCACTGGTCAGCGATCTCCTTTTCCGCGAGCGCCTAGTGCCGGTGTGTGCTCCCACCCTGGTGGAGCAGCTTCGTGTCAGCCCGATGGCAGTGTGCCATATCCACTTGCGTACCGTTAACGAGGAGTGGCAACGCTGGTGCGAAGCCACGGGTCACCCCCTGCCTGCCCCCGAGAGAGCGCTCTTCGTCGACACACTGCAATTGGCCTACGAGGCAGCCAGCAGCGGCTTCGGCGTCGCCATGGGCAGGCGTCCGTTGGTCGACACCGAGCTGGAACAGGGAAGATTGGTCCAGCCCTGGCAAGACAGCGTGGCCGTCGAAACCGGCTATTGGCTGGCGGTTCCACCACGCCGACAGCACGAGCCAGTGATTGCGCTGTTTCGTGACTGGCTACTCCAGCAGAAGCCTACCGCACAACAGCAGTGAGTCACCCCTGACGAATTTCTCTCAACCGGGAGCGAAAAGGTTTCGTTTGAGCCATCCGTTGCGCTCGGTTGCAATGCGGTCATGTTGTCGCCCTTGCTATGGAGGGTCTCAAAATGACCGCTTCCCCTGCCCCACCTTCCTTGGCATCCAACACACCGCCATTACTGGTGCTGGTTGGCTGTGCCTGTGCCATCTCTCTCATCACCTTCGGTGTGCGCTCTATCTTCGGGCTGTTCACCGATCCGGTCGTCGAAACGCATGGCTGGACACGGGAAACATTTGCCTTTGCCATCGCGCTGCAAAATCTCATGTGGGGCCTGACGCAGCCCTTTGCCGGTGCCCTGGTCGACCGCTACGGTCCCGTGCGGGTATTGGTTACCGGAGCTGTATGCTACACCGCCGGACTGGCCCTGATGGCGGTGAGCGCCTCGCCGCTGTCGCTGACTCTCAGCGCCGGGGTCCTGGTGGGTCTCGGCATGGGCGGTGCCTCCTTCGTCACAGTGCTGGGCGCGCTGGGCAAGCTGGTACCGGCTTCACATCGTGGATGGGCGCTAGGGATGGGCACGGCGGCAGGCTCGCTCGGTCAATTCCTGTTTGCCCCACTGGGACAGGCCTTCATCTCCGGCTATGGCTGGCAGACCGCCGCGCTACTGCTCGCCGTTGGCGTGGCGCTGGTCGTGGGGCTCGCATTTGGCGTGCGCGGCACACCGCAAGCGACCCTCGCCGAGCAGGGACCGCCATTGTCGCTGAGGCAAACGTTGCGTCTGGCACTGCATCACCCCAGCTACGTCTACCTGCTGCTGGGCTTCTCGGTTTGCGGCTTCCAGCTTGCCTTCATCACCGTCCACCTGCCTCCTTACCTCAACGACCAAGGCGTGGATGCCAGAGTGGCCAGCTGGGCCATCGGCGCCATCGGCCTGGCCAACGTGCTGGGCGCCTACGCCGCGGGCATACTCGGCACCCGGCTGAGCCAGCGCGGACTGCTCTCTTTCATTTACTTTGCTCGGGCTCTGGCTATCGTGCTGTTCATGACGCTGCCCATCACCTCCATTAGCGTGCTGACGTTCGCCATTGCGATGGGGCTGCTGTGGCTTTCCACCGTCCCGTTGACATCCGGGCTGGTGGCGCTGATGTTCGGCACGCGCTTCATGGCCACGCTGTTCGGCTTGATTTTCCTGAGCCACCAGGTCGGCTCCTTCTTCGGCGTCTGGCTGGGTGGCAGGCTGTTCGAAGCGACCGCAAGCTACGAACTCGTTTGGTGGCTCACCGCGGCGCTGGGCGTGGCGGCCGGCTTGGTACACCTGCCCATTCGCGAACGACCTGCTCTGAAGCCAGCCATGCTGGGCGCAGGAGAGTGAGCCATGCCCGCCCTCGCTCTGAACCGTCACGTCTTTGCCCTTGGCTTCTTCTCGCTGGCCTTGGTGGTGAGCCTGGGTCTTGGCCTGACGGTCGCTCGCCAGGCTGCTCACGGCTTCACGGCACCGCAGACCATGGTAGCCATCTTTCCACCGGGAGCCTCCGCTCGTGCCAGCCGCGAGGCCATACGCGAGGCCGGCGCGCTACCGCGCCGGGAACTGCTCGGTGGCGTGCTGGTGAGCTTCGTTGTTTGGGATCCACAGCAGATCATGCAACTGGAGCGCAGCGGTGCCTTCAGCTTGGCCCTGTTTTCCCGGCCCAGTTTCACACTTGGCTGTGGTGCCAGTGTTCCGCCATGACATTGTTCAGGGCCGCTGCCAGCGCCGGTGCCAGGAGCACGGCATTGCTCTGGTGGGGAATGCTGTCGGTGCTCCAGACCTCTTCCACCCCGGCCTGACGAATCACACTCAGCGCGTCGCCGGCAAACAGAGCGTGCGTCACGGCCACGTCCACGCCGGCAGCACCGGCGGCCAGCACTCGTCTCGCCGCCTGGGCCAGGGTACGCCCCGAACTGGCAATGTCGTCCAGCAGCACGACACGACGACCGGCAAGGGCCAGCTCCGGCAGCGCAATCTCGACCTCTCGGTCGCCATGGCGCTGCTTGGTGCACACGCCGTACGCCAGCCCCGTCGCCCGCGCGGCACTTTCCACCCACTGCGCCGACTCTGCGTCGGGCCCCAGCAGCAGCGCATCGCGGCGTCGTTCGGCGATGGCCTCGGCCAGTGCCGGGGCCGCGGAGAGCGCAACGGCCTGGCGCAACGGCACCGCCTGCTCGAGGCGCTCGATGCGATGCAGATGCGGATCGACGGTGATCAGCGCATCGAACAGCTCGGCAAGAAAGCCGCCGACCAGTCGCTGACTGACCAGCTCGCCCGGGCGGAAGGCGATGTCCTGGCGCATGTAGGCCAGATAGGGAGCCACCAGCACCAGGCGCCTGACGCCTCGCTCACGTGCGTGACGCGCCAGCAGCATCAGCTCGACCAGCTTGTCGTTGGGTCGATTCAGGCTGCGATAGACGACCAGACACTCTGGCAGCTCGGCGTCCGGCAGGCGCAGGCACAGCTCTTCATCGGGAAAGCGGTGGCGTTCCATGCGCAGCGCCTCAATGCCGACCGCCGCTGCCAAACGCTGGGCGGCGGGAGATTCTTCGTCGAAATAGAGCAGACTCACTTGCATCAGAACTCCACGTTCAGGCGTTGTATCTCGTCAGGTTGGCCGATATCGAAGCCGCTGTCCCGCTCACTGCACTGAAGCGCGAAGCCGTGTTCGCTGCGATAGGCCGCATGAACCCGATAGAGCGGCTGGCCCTGCTCGACGCGATCGCCGATGCGGGCCAGCAGATCGACCCCCGCGCCCCTGGCCTTGGGCGCGCCGGCCAGGCGCGCGATCCTGGCCAGGCGCAGGTTGTCGATAGCGGTGACCACACCGGCCTGGGGCGCCAGCACTTCGAAGCGGTGCGGTGCCAGTTCGGGATCGTCGAGATCGAAGGGCTTCTCGCCCTGAGCGCGGATGATGGCCTGCATCTTCTCCAGGGCACGCCCGGAGTCGAGAATGTCGCGGGCGATACCGAAGCCGTCTCCGCCGCGGATGTCGGGATCGAACTCCAGCATTCTCCCCGCCAGACGCAGCGATTTCTGACGCAGGTCCATGGGCGCATCGGGATGGTTGGTAAGTACTCGCATCACGTCGCGGGCTTCCAGCACCGGGCCGATGCCGCGCCCGATCGGCTGGCTGCCGTCAGTGATCACTACGTCGAGGACCAGCCCCATGCGCCCTGCCACGAACTCGAACAGCTTTCGCAGCCGGCGCGCCTCCGGCATGCTGCGCACCTTGGCGTGCGGCCCTACCGGGATGTCGAGCAGCAGGTGGGTGGAGCCCGCCGCGATCTTTTTGGAGAGGATTGAGGCCACCATCTGCCCCGGCGAATCGATGGAGAGCGGACGCTCCACCGCGATGAGCACGTCGTCGGCCGGCGACAGCTCGCTGGTGCCGCCCCAGGCCACGCAGCCGCGGTGAGTACGCACTAACTCACCCAGCTCGTCGAACGGGACTTCGACCTTGGCCAGGACCTCCATCGTATCGGCGGTGCCGGACGGCGAGGTGATCGCCCGCGACGAGGTCTTGGGACACAGCAACCCATGAGCGGCCACGATGGGCACCACCAGCATGGAGGTGCGATTGCCCGGAATTCCACCGATGCAATGCTTGTCCACCACCGGATGCTCGTGCCAGTCGAGGCGTCGCCCCACCCTGCCCATGGCGTCGCTGAGATAGAAGACCTCCTCGCGATCCAACTCGCCCAGCTCGCAGGCCACCACGAAGGCCGTCAGCTCGATCTTCGAATAGCGCAGCTCGGCAATGTCCTGCACGATCTCGCGAAAGTCCTGACGCGAAAGGCGCTCGCCGGCGATCTTGCGCCGCAGGGCCGGGATCGATGCGGGCGGCTCCGCCTGCGAAACGCTGACCGGATGCCCCTCCGCCACCCCGAGCAGGGCGAAGGCATCCTCGGAAAGGCCGAGCTGGGTATGGCCGACGATGGCCACGTCATCCACCACGTTCAGCGTGGCCAGTATCCGCTTGCCGTTGGCACGGACCTCCACCTTGGAAAGCGCTTGAAACCCCTCGGCGCGGTACAGGTCGCACTCGCGGTGCAGGTAGGCGACGTTTTCGCGATAGGTGTCGATCGCCACGCGGCACAGCGCCAGAGGCAATCCCGTTTCTGCGCCAGTCACGTCGCTGGCCGCGTTAGTGGGTCGAGTGTCGTTCATGTGGCGCCCGCCTTCGGCTGGTCGATGCGTTTCAGTCTGCCTCATTTGCCTCAACCTGTGCAGCGCCATGATGAGCGCTCATGATCCAGGACAAGCTCCACAGCAGGAGCTGGAGATCACCAAATCGCTGCTTTGCCGCTATGCTCCGAGTAACACCATTCGCAACACCTGTAAGGAAAGGAGACAGCATGAAGTTCGCCATCATGGGTAGCGGCGGTGTCGGCGGCTATTTCGGTGCACGCCTGGCCGAAGCCGGCGAGAACGTCACTTTCATTGCCCGCGGTCGGCATCTGGCCGCCATGCAGCGCGACGGACTTCACGTGAGCAGCATCAAGGGCGATGTGGTGGTAAAGCCTGTCAAGGCCATCGACGACCCTGCCACGCTGGGAGAGGTGGATTGCGTGATCGTGGCCGTCAAGGCATGGCAGGTGCGCGAGGCAGCGGAAACCATCCGTCCGCTGGTCGGGCCCGACACCCTGGTCCTGCCACTGGAAAACGGTGTCGAGGCCGCCGATATCCTGGCCGAGGTACTCGGCGAGGCGTCGGTCCTCGAAGGGCTGTGCGGTATCCTGGCCTGGCGTGAATCGCCGGGCCACATTCGTCATGCCGGCGTAGACCCCTTCGTGCGCTTCGGCGAACGCGACAATCGCACCAGCGAGCGCACGGCCCGTCTCAAGGCGATATTCGACAAGGCACATGGCGTCAGTGCGGAGATACCCGACGACATCGTCGTCGCGCAATGGAGCAAGTTTCTCTTCATTTGCGCCATGAGCGGGATCGGCAGCCTGTGCCGGGCCCCCATCGGCATCACCCGCCAGCTGCCCGAAACGCGCGCCCTGATCCAGGGCATGCTGGAGGAGATCCATCAGGTGGCCCATGGCCATGGCGTTGCCTTCCCCGGCGACGCCGTGTCGCGAGCCATGCAGTTCATCGATGCCATGCCGGCGGACAGCACCTCCTCCATGCAGCGCGACATCCTGGCCGGTGAACCCTCCGAGCTCGAGTCACAGAATGGCGCCGTGGTGCGCCTGGGCCGGGCGGTTGGCGTCGAAACGCCGATCCATGCCGCCGTCTATGCGGCGCTGTTGCCTCAGGAGTTGGCCGCCCGAGGGGAGCTCTCCTTCTGACGCCGAATGCAGCTGCATACGTCGGCTATGCCGAAAGCCTCGGGGTGAAGTAAGCTTGAAGTGAGGCCCGAGACCAGAGAGAGGCATACCATGACCGAAGCTCCGCATAACGCCCCGGGCCAGCACTGGAACGCTGCCGACTACAGGCACAATGCCGATTTCGTCTCTGCCTTGGGCCATGAGGTGGCGAAACTGCTCGCCCCCCGTCCCGGCGAGCGCATTCTCGACGTGGGCTGCGGCGACGGCTCCCTGACGGAGACGTTGGTGAAAGCGGGCGCCACCGTGGTCGGCATCGACACCTCCGACGACATGGTTGCCGCCGCCAAGGCGCGAGGCCTCGACGCTCGCGTCATGGATGCCCACAACCTGCCCTTCGAGCACGAGTTCGATGCGATATTCAGCAACGCCGCCCTGCACTGGATGCTCAACCACGAGGCCGTCCTGGCCAGCCTCCACCGTGCGCTGAAGCCGAATGGGCGTTTCGTCGCCGAGTTTGGCGGGCACGGCAACGTGGCGGCCATCTGCACCGCCATGCTGGCGGCGCTGCAGGCGCGGGGAATCAGCGGCAGAGCCCGCTTTCCGTGGTTCTTTCCCACCGTCGAAGAGTACACCGAAAGCCTGGAAGCGGTAGGCTTCACGGTCGAGAGCATCGAACTGATTCCACGCCCGACGCGCCTGCCAACGGGTATGACCGGCTGGCTCGAGACCTTTGCCGCTCCCTTCCTGCACGGCCTGGACGAGTACTTGCGCGAAGCGATACTCAACGACGCCCTGGCCCTGCTGGCGCCGAGCCTGCGCGACAGCCATGGCAACTGGACGGCCGACTACGTTCGCCTGCGCGTCAAGGCGCTGTGCTGAAGGATTCGCCCCGCAGCCGGGGCGAATGTCGTGAGAGATGCGAGCGAACGATATCTGCGGTGTGCCCAGGGCGGGCGCGGCTCAGCCGACCGGCTCCAGCGGATTCCAGTCAGTGCGATTGGCCAGGAATTCAGGACGCGGGCGGTTGCCGCAGAATGGATTCATCAGCCCGTTCTCGACGCTGTTGTAGACGAAGAAGAGATTGCTGCGTGGCCAGCACGACATGTTGATGTTGGAGCCGTGCATGGTATTGCACTCGAACATCACCAGTGTACCCGCCGGCCCCTTGGGCGCCTCGATATCGCCCTTGAGCATCAGTTCGCGCAGGCTGGCATTGTCGGGCACCCCGACATCCTGGCTCTTGAGCGACTCCTTGTAGTTGTCCGTTGGCGTGCGACCTACGCAGGGCACGAAATAGCGGTGAGAGCCGGGAATCAGCATCAATGGCCCATTGAATTCACCGTTGTCGGTCAGAATGATGGAGCAGCTCAGCGAACGCATCCGGGGCATGCCATCCTCGCTGTGCCACGTCTCGAAATCGGAGTGCCAATCGAAGCCCTTGCCCTTGAAGCCGGGCTTGTAGTTGATCCGTGACTGATGAATGTATACGCCCTTGCCGAGCAGTTGCTCGACCATCGCCAGCAGCCGCGGATCCCGCGTCAGGCGACTGAAGCGCTCGGAGATTTCATGAATGCCGAAGATCGAGCGGATCTCCTCACGTCCCGGCTCCAGAATGGTGCCCTCCGAGAGCTTGAGGTCTTCATCCTGCTCGTACTCGCGCAGCTCCTGTATGAAGGCTTCCATCTCTTCGCGGTCGAAAAAGCCCTCGAACGACAGGAATCCCTTCTCTTCATACTCACGAACCTGAGCTTCGCTCAGCGGCCCGTCGCTACGCTCCGCCTCATCGGTGAAAACCACGGGGTCGATACGCTCGAACATTCCCAACTTGCGCTCCAATCGCGTCGGGAACAGGTCCTGGACATCGTTCTTCATCGCATGCTCCTCCTTGATCCAAGCGAAACGCCAGTCATCCGAACTGGTAATGATTCAACCTAGACCTGGAAACGTTTGCATGCAAAGCGAGTTTGTATCGGCCTATTGCGCAAAGAAAATTGACCGTAAGCGCGGATCGAGCGGAACATTCCACTGACAACCTTCCACTGACAGGCCGTCAGGTGCGGGATGGGTGCAGCGAGGAAAAGTCATCCTTGTCGTTCAACTGCACGATCTCCCGGCACAGACGCTTGCGCTGCCACCAAGACGACAGGCGCTTGGTATCCCAGGTCGCCGGTACCAGGCCGCAGCTCGGCTGGCGGTCGATGAATTCGAAACACCGCTCAGCCCCGACCGGCAGATCTTCGGAGCCATAGATGCAGATGATGCGAATGGTCAGCGAGTGGAACACCACCCCCTGTTGGGGTTGGTAGCCTTCCATCTCGAAGCCGCCATCTTGCGCCAGACGGCGAGTCAGATCGCCGAAGCTGTCGATATGGACGAAATCGCCCGGCCCCACAGGCCCCTGGTGGGAGCCGTCCCGCACGCTGGGCGACTGTTCCGAGGCCGGACCAGAAGCATCTGCATCGCGGTTATCGTCGCCATCGCTGTAGCTCTCGGTGCGATCGGTCACATCGACGCGCACCACACCATGGGACGTCTCCAGTTCCGCCACGACGTGCTGGATGAAGACGGGTTCCGCGCTCATGTTGCTGATGATGCACAGCGCATCGATGTCCTTCTTCCTGCCCCGATTGATCAGCAGGCGAGGCCGACGTTGACGGCGAAAGCTGAAGTAGAGCAGTTGGGCATAGACGACCCAGACGATCAACGTGCCGATGTCGGTCAGCACGGAGACATTGTCTCCGTGCTCGAAAAGCCAGTCGAACATCGCAATCCTCCCTGATTGCCATGAACGTCATGAATATCAGCCGCGCTGGTAGGTGCCGATCAGACGATTCATGCCGAGCAGGTGCGGCTCGAGCTGCTTGAGCAGCTCACCGAGCCCCAGCCCTTCGGGCAGGTCGGTGGGCTTGTCCAGCGCCAGCACCCAGAAGTAGTAGTGGTGCACGCCGTGCCCTTCCGGCGGCATGGGGCCGGCATAGCCCACCTTGCCGAAATCGTTCTTGCCACGGGTACCGTCGCTGCTGCCTTCGCCAAGCGACGTGGTCGAGCCCGGCAGGTTGTAGAGCAGCCAGTGCACGAAGCCGTAGCTGCCATGCTGGACGAGAGGGGCATCGGGATCATGGCAGACGATCGCATAGCCCTTGGTGCCCTCCGGGGCATCGCGCCAGCTCAGCGGTGGCGAAAGGTCATCCCCCTCTCCGGTATGTCGTGTCGGGATGGCTCCATGTGCCTCGAAGGCCGAGCTTTCCACCTGCATGTTCGAGAGTGCAAAGGCCATGTGCGTGTTTCCTCCTGTCTGACGAATACGGAAGGTGCCGAAACAGCGTCGGAAAAAGCCGTTAGACTGTCAAACATGAAACGTCTGCTGATCGTGGCCCATGCGCCCTCGCCCAATACCCATCGACTGCGGGACGCCGCCCTGCGCGGCGCATGCCATCCGGATATCGACGCCGTCGAGGCGGTGGTGAAAGCGCCGCTCGAGGCCGGCCCGGATGACGTGCTGAACTGCGATGCCATTCTGCTCGGTACCACCGAGAACCTCGGCTACATGAGCGGCGCGCTGAAGGACTTCTTCGACCGCAGCTACTACCCCGTGCTGGAGCAGAAACAGGGCCTGCCCTGCGCACTCTACGTCCGCGCCGGCCATGACGGTACCGGTACACGCCGCGCGGTGGAGAGCATCGTCACCGGGCTACGCTGGCGCTGGGTGCAGGAGCCGCTGATCCTGCGCGGCGAGTGGCAGGACGACTTCATCGCGCAGGTCGAGGAGCTTGGCCTCTACCTGGCGGCAGGGCTCGAGGCCGGCGTGCTGTAGCGCACCGGCCAAACTTGGCCTTCAGGTGCAAAAACGGGTGTGTCCCAGGGCACACCCGTTTGACGTGGCCAGCGGCCGTCGGGCGGGGGTCAGTTGCTGCATGATCCGCAGCAGGTACCGGGTTGCCCGTGCTTTGCCTTCTTGGCTGCGTCGACACCGTGGCTTCCGTCCACGTTGGCATCCGTGGCAGGTGCCGCCGATGCTCCAGGCTCGAAAGCCTGAACGGCTTGCTTGTCTTGCGCCTTGTCTTTCTTGAACAGATTCTTGAGCCGCTCCACGGAGTCACCTCGCAGCAGTTAAAATAAGCATACAAAATGAATCTTATTGTTCGCACATCAAAACGTCAACGCAACAAACGCCGACGGCCCCGTCCGGCAAGGACGGGGCCGTCGGTCACACAGGCACTTACTTCAGGCGTTCGAAAACGGTCGCCACACCCTGCCCCATGCCGATACACATGGTGGCGAGCCCCAGGGTGGTGTCCTGCTGGCGCATCACGTTGAGCAGCGTGGTGCAGATACGCGATCCGGAGCAGCCCAGCGGGTGGCCCAGGGCGATGGCACCGCCGTTGAGGTTGACCTTCTCGTCCATGGCCTCGAGGAAACCCAGGTCCTTGAGTACCGGGATCGCCTGGGCGGCGAAGGCCTCGTTAAGCTCGACGGTCTGGATGTCCTGGGCAGAGAGACCGGCGGCCTTGAGCGCCTTCTTCGAGGCCGGCACCGGGCCGTAGCCCATGATCGAGGCATCGCATCCGGCCACGCCGGTGGAGAGCACCCGGGCAATGGGCTCGAGCCCCAGCGCACGGGCACGCTCGTAGCTCATGATCGCCATGGCGGAAGCGCCGACCGAGAGCGCCGAGGAAGTACCGGCCGAGACGGTACCGCCGCGCGGATCGAACACCGGCTTGAGCTTGGCCATCTCCTCCAGGCTGGCGTCGATGCGGATGACTTCATCGCGCTTGACCAGCTGGCGGAAGCCACGTTCGTCGTGGCCTTCGACCCCGACGATCTCGTTGTCGAAATAGCCCTTGTCGCTGGCCGCGGCGGCGCGCAGGTGCGAACGCACGCCGAACTTGTCCTGATCCTCACGGGTGACGCCGTGCATCTTGCCCAGCAGCTCGGCGGTCAGGCCCATCATCATGGCGGCCTTGGCGGCGTACTTGCTGGCCGCCGGGTTGACGTCGACGCCGTGAGCCATGGGCACGTGCTCCATGTGCTCGACGCCGCCGATGACGTAGAAGTCGCCCATACCGGCCTTGATGTTGGCCGCCGCGATGTGCAGCGCGGTCATCGAGGAGCCGCACAGGCGGTTGACCGTCTGGGCCGGTACCGTGCGCGGGATGCCGGTCATGATCGCCGCGTTGCGGGCGATGTTCATCGACTGCTCGAGGGTCTGGTTGACGCAGCCCCAGATCACGTCGTCGACTTCGGCCGGGTCGAGGTTGGCATTGCGATCGAACAGTGCCTGCATCACCGCGGCGGAGAGGTTCTCGGCGCGCACGTTGCGGAAGGCGCCGTTCTTGGCCTTGGCCATGGCAGTGCGGACGCCGTCGACCACCACGATGTCTCTCGGATTCAAACTCATTTCAACTTACCTCCTGCTCGTGGTGGGTTCAGCCCTGGGCCTGGCTGGGATAGAAACGCTCGCCGGATTCGGCCATCTTGCGCAGCTTGTCGGTGGGGGCGTAGAGCGGCCCCAGCTCCTCGGCAAGGCCGTCGGCCAGCTTGACGAACTCGGCCACGCCCATGGCATCGATGTAGCGCAGCGCGCCACCACGGAACGGCGGGAAGCCGATGCCGTAGATCAGCGCCATATCGGCCTCGGCCGGCGTCTCGACGATATCGTCCTCGAGACAGCGCACCGTCTCCAGGCACAGCGGCACCATCATGCGCGCGATGATCTCCTCGTCGGAGAACTCCTTCTCGCTGACCACTACCTGCTTGACCAGTTCGTAGGCCTTGTCGTCGCTGACCTTCTTCGGCTTGCCCTTCTTGTCTTCCTCGTAGGCGTAGAAGCCCTTGTCGTTCTTCTGCCCCAGGCGCTCGTTCTCGTACATCACCTGGATCGCCGTCTTGCCGTCGCGTGCCATGCGCTCCGGGAAGCCTTCCGCCATTACTTCGTTGGCGTGCACGGCGGTGTCCATGCCCACCACGTCGAGCAGGTAAGCGGGGCCCATGGGCCAGCCGAACTTCTCCATCACCTTGTCGACGCGCTGGAAGTCGGCGCCCTGCTCCACTAGCAGGCTGAAACCGCCGAAGTAGGGAAACAGCACGCGGTTGACGAGGAAGCCGGGGCAGTCGTTGACCACGATCGGCGTCTTGCCCATGGCCCGGGCGTAGGCCACGGTGGCGGCCACGGCGGCGTCGCCGGTCTTCTCGCCGCGGATGACTTCGACCAGCGGCATGCGGTGCACCGGGTTGAAGAAGTGCATACCGCAGAAGTTCTCGGGACGCTTGAGGTTCTGCGCCAGTCGGGTGATCGAGATGGTCGAGGTGTTGGAGGTGAGGATGGTGTCCTCGCTCACCAGGCCTTCCACTTCGGTCAGCACCGCGTCCTTGACCTTGGGGTTCTCCACTACCGCCTCGACGACCAGGTCGACGTGGCCGAAGTCGCCGTAGGAGAGCGTCGGACGGATCAGGGTCAGTTTCTCGGCCATCTGCTCGGTGGTCAGCTTACCCCGCTCCACCTGCTTGGCGAACAGCTTGCGCGACTCCTTGAGCCCCAGCTCGACGGCCTCCTCCTTGATGTCCTTCATCAGGATCGGGGTGCCCTTGGAAGCGCTCTGGTAGGCGATACCGCCGCCCATGATGCCGGCGCCCAGCACGGCCGTCTGTTTGACCGCCTTGGCCTGCTTCTCGAACTTGCCGGCCTTCTTCTTGACCACCTGGTCGTTCATGAACAGGCCGACCAGATTGAAGGCCACGTCGGTCATGGCCAGCTTGGCGAAGGCCTTGGCCTCGATGGCCTGGGCCCGGGCACGCTCTTCGCCGGCGCCCTTCTGAATCGCCTTGATCGCCTCGATGGGCGCCGGGTAGTGCGGCCCGGCCTTGCCGGCCACGTAGCCCTTGGCGGTCTCGAAGGCCATCATCTGCTCGATGGCGTTGAGCTTGAGTGGGCCGGTCTTCTCGGCGCGGCGCGCCTGGTAGTCGAGCTCGCCGGCATTGGCACGCGCCAGGATGTCCAGCGCCGCCGCCTCGAGCTGATCGTTCGGCACCACGGCATCCACCGCTCCCACCTTGAGTGCGGCATCGGCACGATTCTCGGTGCCGCCGGCAATCCATTCGACGGCATTGTCCGAGCCGATCATGCGCGGCAGGCGCACGCAGCCACCCCAGCCGGGCAGGATCCCCAGCTTGGTCTCGGGCAGGCCGATCTTGGCCTTGTCGCCCATCACCCGGAAATCGGTGGTCAGCGTGACCTCGCAGCCGCCGCCCAGCGCCAGGCCGTTGATCGCCGTCACCGTGGGGAACGGCAGGTCTTCGATGGCATTGAAGATGTCGTGCACCTTCATCAGCATCGACTCGAGGAACTCGGCGCCCTTGCCGAACATGGTCTGGAATTCGGTGATGTCGGCACCGACGATGAACGACTCCTTGGCGCTGCCGATCACCAGCCCCTTGAGACCGCTCTCGGCGCGAATCGCCTGGACGGCCTCGTCGAGTTCGGCGATCACGGCGCTGGACAGCTTGTTGATGGATTCATCCTTCAGATCGAAGGTGAGCATGGCGACATCGTCGCCCCCGTTCTTGGTACCGCGGGCCACCGTGATGGCATTGCCTTGATAGATCATCCACGAATCTCCACACAGAGGTTGGCGTTGGCGGAGTGCCAGATTTCATACGGCCGTTTGATTTGGGAAAGCTTGGTCCACTCCAGCCGGCACGTCAAGCCCCTGGAGATGCTTTGTTGGCCGTACCGATCGGCACGGTTGGTCATGGAAGTCAACGAACTGGCTGACAGCATAGTCGCTTCAGTGGCAAGAGCTGCACTGGACGGAGCCGCGTCGGCCGCGAAGCGGTGGCCTGCCGCCATGCCGCTCCACATGCGTTTTCGCCAGACAAGTTGCATTACACGCAAGGGGTCCGGACAATTCGACAAATTCAACGATATTATTGCGGAGTCCCATGCATCAGAACATCGGCTTCCGACTGTCCCGCCTGCCCCGGCTGTGGCGCGCCATCATCGATCGACGCCTGGCGCCGCTGGGCCTGACCCAAACCCGCTGGATCACGCTCTACCACCTATGGCGGCTAGGTGACGGACAGCCCCAATGCGACCTGGCACGGGCAATAGGTGTGGAAGCGCCTTCCCTGGTCCGCACCCTCGATCAACTCTCCGAGCAGGGGCTGATCGAACGCTGCCCCTGCGATCAGGACCGGCGTACCAAACGTGTGTTTCTGACACAGGCGGCCACGCCGCTGCTGGAGAAGATCGACGACGTCGTGAATCAGGCGCGGCGCGAAATGCTGGCAGGCCTCAGCGAGGCGGAGATCCGGCAGCTCGACTCCCTGTTGGAGCACATCGAGAACAATGGCCTGGCGATCCAGGCCAGAGAGAGCGACGGCTGAGGTCAGTTGCCCTGCGAGCCGAAGGCACGCTTGGCCCCGGGCCGGTCGGCATGCCCTGCCAGGGCGTCACGCAGTCGCTTGAAGTCCTCGACGTAGCTGAGGAAGCGCTCGGCCGTCTGCGACTCCCACCACCACAGGGTGATGGCGAACTCGGAGGACTCGACGACCAGCGCATCCTGCGGCAGGCGCATCAACAGCGCCTCGAGAGGTTGGCGAGCCGCCTCCGGCAGGGGCCGGAGAGGCTCGATGCGCCAGCGCCAGTCGGCCACGTAGGGCTCGAGCACGTCGCTGGCCTCGCTTGCCCTCACCAGCACGAAGCGCGGGCCCGGGGCATCGCTCGGGTAGCTCCAGCGATAGCCCGGCATGGGCGTGCCGATACCGTGCAGCGGCGGCTTCTCCATGACGACCTTGACCCCGGCTTTCATCGCCGCGCTACGCAGCGGCGCCAGCCGGCGCTGCCTTGCACTGGGCTTGAGCCACATCACTGGCGAGATCATAAGCAAAAGCGCCGCCACGATTACTACCCAGATCATCACAATCTCCGTTTCTTGACGCAAGTCGTTGTCTTGACTCGTCAGGCGTCCTAGAGTTAAGGCATATCAATCATATCGTGCCGCTTCGCAGGAGTCTGACATGAGCAATGAGTACCGCCACATCCTGGTCGCCGTGGACCTGACCAAGGATTCCCACAAGGTGCTCGAACGCGCCTTGCAGATCGCCGAGCGCAACCAGGCCAAACTGTCGATCATGCATACCCTCGAACCGCTGGGCTTCGCCTACGGCGGCGACATTCCCATGGATCTGACCAGCATCCAGGATCAGCTCGACGAGCATGCCAAGCAGCGCCTGGCCGAGATTGCCGATCCGCACGTGGCCAAGGAGAACCAGCACGTCCTGGTGGGCATGCCGGATACCGAGATCCACCGCTTCGCCGAGGAGCACGGTGTCGACCTGATCGTGGTCGGCTCTCACGGCCGGCACGGCTTCGCCCTGCTGCTCGGCTCCACCTCCACCGGAGTACTGCACGGCGCCCAGTGCGACGTGCTCGCCGTCAGGGTAGGAAAAAAGGGCGAGAGCGCCGAGTAAGCTGCCGCCTGACATCCGCCACTGAACATTATTATCTTGAGGAAGCGCTGGATTCGCGTCACGAGCGCAGATAGGTTGGTCGCCGCCGGAGCGCAGAACCGAGCGTAGCGACAAACATCCGGTGGATGGCCCCGAAGGGGCGAGAAACCGAAGGTTTCGAGTCAACCGGAGTGTAGCCTGCTACATGAGGATACGACGGTCCGACGCTTCGGCACCGCCGGCGGCCAACTCATTCTTTAACTGCGCAAGCGCAGTAGCGAATCACCGCTTACTCCCCTGCGGCGAGGGCTTCCAACTCCATCCACCGCTCCATGGCGGCGTCGAGTTCGGCCTGCTTGTCGCTCATGGCCTGCAGCACCTCGGACACCACCCCCGCCTCCTGCTGATAGAACGCCGGGTCGCCCACCCTGGCTTCGTACTCCGCCACCTCGGCCTCGAGCCGCTCGATCTCGGCGGGCAGCGCATCGAGTTCGCGCTGCAGCTTGTAGGAGAGCTTGGCGGGCTTCTTGGCCGGCGGCGCTGAGGGGGCCGGGCTGGCGGGCGCCTTCTCCACCGCCTTGGCCGTGGGCTCCACCTGCTGACGCGCCGCCCCCTCCCACGGTGCCGGCGGCAGTTTTCCGCCCTGGCGCACCCAGTCGCTGTAGCCGCCCACGTACTCGCGCACCACGCCGTCGCCCTCGAAGGCCAGCACGCCGGTCACCACGTTGTCCATGAAGGCGCGATCGTGGGAGACCAGCAGCAGCGTGCCGTCGAAGTCGAGCAGCAGCTCCTCGAGCAGCTCCAGGGTCTCGACGTCGAGATCGTTGGTCGGCTCGTCGAGCACCAGCACGTTGGCCGGCTGGGTGAACAGCTTGGCCAGCAGCAGCCGGTTGGACTCGCCGCCGGAGAGCGCCTTGACCGGCTGGCGCGCCCGCTCCGGGGTGAACAGGAAGTCCTGCAGGTAGCTGATGACGTGCTTGTCCTTGCCGTCCACGGCGATCCTGTCGCTGCCCTGGGCGACGTTGTCGTAGACGCTCTTCTCCGGTTCGAGGCCGGCGCGCAGCTGGTCGAAGTAGGCCACCTTGATGTTGGTACCCAGCCTTACCGTGCCCTCGCTGGGCTCGAGCTCGCCGAGCAGGATCTTGAGCAGGGTGGTCTTGCCGGCGCCGTTGCGCCCGATCAGGCCGATGCGGTCGCCGCGCTGGATCTCGAGCGAAAGGTCGCGAACGATCGTCTCGTCGCCGAATCGGTGGGTCACGCCGACGAGTTCGACCACCCGCTTGCCGCTGCGCTCGCCGCTGTCGATGCCGAAACTGGCGCGGCCCTGCACCTCGCGGCGCTGGCTGCGCTCGCGGCGCAGCTGCTCCAGCGCCCTCACGCGGCCCTCGTTGCGGGTGCGTCGCGCCTTGATGCCCTGGCGGATCCAGGCTTCCTCCTGGGCCAGCTTCTTGTCGAACTCGGCGTTCTCCCGCGCCTCGACCTCGAGCTCGTGGGCCTTCTGCTGCTGATACTTGGCGTAATCGCCCGGGTAGCGCCCCAGCCGCCCGCGATCGAGCTCGAGGATGGTCGTGGCCAGCTTCGATAGGAAGGCCCGGTCGTGGGTGATGAACAGCACCGCACCGTTGAAATCGAGCAGTTGCTCCTCGAGCCAGGCGATGGTGTCGAGGTCCAGGTGGTTGGTGGGCTCGTCGAGCAGCAGCAGGTCGGGCTCGGCCACTAGCGCCCGGGCCAGCGCCACGCGCCGCCGCCAGCCACCGGAGAGCGAGCTCATGAGGTCGTCGGCGGGCAGCCCGAGCCGGGTCAGCACCACGTCGATGCGCTGATGAAAAGACCAGCCGTCGATGGCCTCGAGACGGCTCTGCAGGGTCGCCATGCGCTTCATGTCGGGCTCGGCCGCCTGCACCAGGTGGTGGTACTCGGCCAGCAGCTCGCCGGCCTGGGGCAGGCCCTGGGCCACCACGTCGAAGATCGTTTCCCCCGAAGCGGACGGCAGGTCCTGCTCCAGCACGCCGATCTTCAGCCCCGGCGCGCGCCAGATGCTGCCGTCATCGGGCAGGATCTCCCCTGCCACCAGCTTGAGCAGAGTCGATTTGCCGGTACCGTTGCGCCCGACCAATGCCAGACGTTCGCCCTTCTCCAGCACCAGGTCGGCGCCGTCGAGCAGCACATGGGTACCATAGGCCAGTTGCAGGCCTTCCAGACGTAGCAGGGTCACACGCTCACCTCATCGTTCATCAAGGCGGCTAGTGTAACGCATGGCTGGCTCGCCGTGGCTTTGGTTACAATGCGCGAAAGCTGCAAAGGAGCGCTTCCCATTGGCTGATACCGACGCCGCCTTCGACGATTTTCTGCCCGAGGCACTGCGCTTTCGTTCGCCCGCCCCGCTGGTGGACATCGGCGCCAACCTGACCCATGACAGCTTCGCCCGCGATCTCGAAGCGGTCGTGCAGCGTTCGCGAGCCGCCAACGTCACGACGCTGATCGTGACCGGCACCGATCTCGCTCACGCCGAGCAGGCCGTGGCGCTGGCCCAGCGCTTCCCGGGCGTGTATGCCACCGCCGGCGTGCACCCCCACGATGCCAGCCACTGGAATACCGACCTGGCGGCAGGCATGGCCGGGCTGCACCGACGCCCCGAGGTGGTGGCCGTGGGCGAGTGCGGCCTCGACTTCAACCGCAATTTCTCCACGCCGCTGGAGCAGGAACGCGCCTTCGAGGCCCAGTTGGGGCTGGCCGCGGAGAGCGGCAAGCCGCTGTTCATCCACGAGCGCGACGCCGGCCGACGCATGCGCGAGATGCTCAAGGCCTGGCGCGACGACATCGCCGATGCCGTCGTTCACTGCTTCACCGCCGATCGCGACACCCTGCACGGCTATCTCGATCTGGATCTGCATATCGGCCTGACCGGCTGGATCTGCGACGAGCGTCGCGGCCATCACCTGCGTGAACTGGTGAAGGAGATCCCGCTCGAGCGCCTGATGGTGGAAACCGACTGCCCCTACCTGCTACCGCGCGATTTACCTGCCAAACTCAAGGGCAGGCGCAACGAGCCTGCCCTGCTGCCGTGGATCGTGCGCGAGATCGCTCACTGGCGCGGCAACGACGAAGCCGAGCTGGGTCGGGCAACCAGCGCGACGGCAAGACGCTTCTTTCGCCTTCCCTTGACCGGCGAACCCCAGGACAATGGCCGCCCCCCACAGGAGTCGTAGCATGGCCGACATACCCGGATTCATCGCCGTGGAAACCGGCGCCGACAGCGATCTGCCCCTGGCCATTGCCTGGGTACTGACCGACGGCAGGATCAAGCACACGCTGATCCAGCCCGACGACGACTGGCTCGACGACGAGTTCAACGAGCTCAACGGCTACAGCCTGGAGGAGCTGCACAGCTTCGGCGCCAGCCCGCTCGACGTGATCCGGGAGCTGGAGAGCGACCACTTCAACGCCACCCTGTTTACCGCCGGTGTCAGCGGCGACGAAGCCGCCCTGGCTCGGCTGTTCGACACCTATGGCATCGACCCCTTCGTCGAGCTGGCACCGGCCGACAGCCTCTACCCCGACCTCTCGGCCGGCGAGTGGAGCCGCGCCCGCAACGAGCTGTTCGGCGAGATGGGGCTCGAGCCGATGCGGCCCGAGCACGAAGTGGAAGTGATGCTGCGGCTGCACGAGCGCCTAGGCGGGGAGTGACGCCCGTCGAGACAGCAGCCACTCGCGCTGCTCCGCCAGGCCCATGCACAGCAGCCTGGGCTCCTCGGCCTGGCCTCGCTGAAAAGCGGCCTTGTCCGCCCAACCCTGCCAGCCGAGCTGGATCAGCGCCTGGGCGGTAACCCCGCCCAGGGTCGCTCCCGGGCCGGGGATCACGATGCGATCCGGCGCAAACTCCCTCACGCCGACCCGGATCGCCGCCGTGAAGTCGTAGGGCGCGACCAGTTGCTCGCCCAGGGTGTAATCCCATAGCGCCTGCGGGTCGGTGCTCCAGGGCGTCCAGACATGGCCGCGGCCATCGATCATCGGCACCTCGGGTGAGCGCAGCGGCAGGTTCGCCAGTGCGCGGCGCGCCTCGCGCTTCACCCCCTCCTGCAGCGGCGTATGGAAGGCGGCGTGCTGGTGCAGCCGCAGCGGGAAGCGCTCGCGCGGTGGCAGGCTCTCGGTCAGCCGCGCCAGCCCCGCCTCGTTGCCACCGAAGACCAGCATGCCGCCCAGATCGATGGAGAGATGGAGCTCCGCTTCGTCCCGGCCGTGAATACGCTCGACCAGCCCCAGAAGCTCACGCCGCAGCGTCCAGTCCGGCCGCCACTCCTCGTCGACCCAGGGGTAGATGACCTGCCCACCGGCCAGGGTCTCCTGCATGCGCAGCCCCATGCTGCCGATCAGGTGCAGCGCTTCATCGGGTCCCAGCGCACCTGCCGCCGCCAGGGCGATGTACCAGCCCATGGAGTTGCCGGTCACCGCCACCACCTCGTAGCGCTCGCGGTCGATGGCCAGCAGATCGGCCCAGGCGCAGGCATAGATCAGCGGGGCAGCGTGTTCGCCGCGCCCATGCAGGCTCTGGCGAAAGGGCATCTCACCGTCCAGCGCCGTGAGCGTCGGCATGCCGGCCTCGCGGCGCCTGGCATCGAAGCGTGCCAGCCACTCGCTACCGCCCGCCAACCGGTTCAGGGTGCCCCACTCGGCGGCGTTGTAGGTGCCGCGACCGGGGCAGACGATCAGCAGCCGCTCGCGGCTGCCGCTTTGGGGTTCGTTAGCGTGCCGTTGGCTCATGGGTTGTCGCTCCCTGCCGTCGCCTGGCGCGGCGTCTCGGTCGTTGCTTCATCCTTCGCGCTGGGTGCAGCCAGGCGCAGCCCTTGCTCGACGATCGCCGCCACCGAAGGCAGCGTGACCGTGGCCGCCCGCCCCAGCGGGATGAAGCTGTCTTCGGCGGTCAGTCGGTGCAGCCTGTCGCTCGGCATGCCGCGCTCCACCAGCGCGGTGATCAGCTCCTCGCTGAGCGAGCCGCTGCGCCGGCATTCGTCGACGATCAGCACCTGGCCGCATTCGGCGACGCGACGGTGCACGGCATCATGGTCGATGGCGGTCAGCCAGCGCAGGTCGACGATGCGCAGGTGCACGCCCTGGGCTTCCAGCCTTGCCGCCGCCTGACGCGAGAGGTAGACCCCGTTGCCGTAGGTGACGATGGCAAGCTCGCGCCCCTCGCCCCATTGGCCGAGTGCCCCCTGCGCCAGGCGATGCTCGGGCCCCGGGTCGGCGAAGCACCACTGCTGATCGCCCTCTTCATGCAGATCGCGGGTGTGGTAGAGCGCGATGGGTTCGATCACCACCACCACCCGCTGCTCCTCGTCGGCCAGGCGCACCGCCTCCTGCAACAGACCCACGGCATCGGCGGCGTTCGACGGGCAGGCCACCAGCAGGCCGGGGATGTCGCGCAGCACGGCAATGGCGTTGTCGTTGTGAAAGTGGCCGCCGAAGCCCTTCTGGTAACCGAGCCCGGCGATGCGCACCACCATGGGGTTGGTGTACTGGCCATTGGAGAAGAAACTGAGCGTGGCCGCCTCGCCGCGCAGCTGATCCTCGGCGTTGTGCAGGTAGGCCAGGAACTGGATCTCGAGAATCGGCACCAGGCCGTTCTGCCCCAGCCCGATGCCGAGCCCGAGGATGCTCTGCTCGTCGAGCAGGGTGTCGATCACCCGGTGCGGCCCGAACTGGGCCTGCAGGCGCTGGGTGACGCCGTAGACGCCGCCCTTGCGACCGATGTCCTCGCCCGCCATCACCAGATGGGGATAGCGCTCCATCAGACGGGCGAGCGATTGATTCAGCAGCTTGGCCATGGGGGCCGGCGTAGGGTCCACTTCGTCCTGCCAGGGACGTGCACGGCCCGGTCTTGATGGCGGCACGATGCTGGCCATGACCTGAGCGGCCGTCTCCAGTTTGGGCCGACGGATCGCCTCCTCGGCGACATGCGCGACCCGCTCGGCCACCGAGCGGTAGAGCGCCTCGATGGCATCGCGCCCGAGGACGCCGTGACGCTCGAGCAGCCCGGCCGTGACCAGCAGCGGGTCGCGGGTCTCGTCGGCCTTGATCTGCGCGGGAGAGAGATAGGCCTGCTGCGCATCGGAGCCGGCATGGCCGTAGAGCCGCACACAGCGCATGTGCAAAAACACCGGCTGCCTGCGCCGCCGGGCGATGCGTTCGGCCTCCCTGGCCGCCCGCCAGGTGTCGAGCAGGTCGAGGCCGTCGCAGGCCAGGTAGTGAAAGCCGGGGCGCGAACGCATGCTGGCTTCGATCCAGCCGTTTGGCGTGGGCGTGGAGATGCCGATGCCGTTGTCCTCGCACACCATCACCAGCGGCAGCGGCGCCCCTTGATAGGCCGCCCAGCCGGCGGCGTTGAGCGCGCCTTGGGCAGTGGAGTGGTTGAACGAGGCGTCACCGAAGCTGCAGATCGCCACGCCGTCGGCGGGCCACTCGCCGCCGCCGCCCAGCCGCCGCCACAGGCCGAAGCTGTAGGCGGCTCCCACGGCCTTGGGCAGGTGCGAGGCGATGGTGCTGGTCTGCGGTGGCACGTGCAGCGACTTCGAGCCCAGCACCTTGTGCCGCCCGCCCGAGACCGGGTCCTCCGCCGAGGCGGCGAAGCTCAGCAGCAGATCCCACAGCGGGGTCTGCCCCGGCACACCGCGACTGCGCTGGATCAGAAAGGCCGCATCGCGATAGTGCAGAAAGGCAGGATCGGTGGCACGAAAAGCGCGGGCGATGGCGGCATTGCCCTCATGACCGGCGCTGCCGATGGTGTAGAAGGCCTCGCCGCGAGCCTGCAGGCGCCGGGCGTGGAGGTCCAGGTGGCGGCTCATCAGTTGGGTTTCGAACAGCTCGGCGAGACCCGCGGCAGAGAGCCCGACCTCATCGAGCGACCAGTCGCGCTCGGGGGTTGGCCAGTCGCCGCTGCGCAGGGCGGTGTAGAAACGCTGCTCTTGAGGTAGGGGTTCGAACGCCATGCTGACTCCGCAGGCAGAAGTAGATGCCTCTAGCCTAGCGCGCCCGGGAGGCAAAGCGATAATATCGATATTCTGCCCCAGATATAGGTCATGCCTATGGATATTCGCAGCCTGCGCTACTTCATCGCCGCCTATGAGGGCGGCTCGATCAGTGCCGCCGCCCGACGCTGTCACGTGGCGCAGCCCTCGATCTCGACGGCGCTGGCTCAGTTGGAGGAGCGCCTGGGTACGCCGCTGTTCGAACGCCATCGGCGCGGCATCACGCCGACCGAAGAGGGCCACCGGCTCTACCCCCTGGCACGTCAGGTCAGTGAAGACCTCAATGCCATCGGCCGGTTGTTTCGCACGCCGGCGCCATCGACGCCGGTGCGCCTGGGCCTGATGCGCTCGCTCGGCGCCAGCCGCATGACGGCGCTGCTCAAGGAGTACATCGGCCAGGGCGACAACCTGGCCCTGACCCTGGTCAACCCCGAGGAGCGCTGCGACGCCCGCATCATCGGCGAACAGGACCTGGCAGCCGGCGAGGCGTTTCAGCCCATCTGGCACGACAGCTACCTGTTGGCGCTACCCGGCGGCCACCCATTGGGACTGAAAGCGACGGTGACCTTGAGCGAACTCGACGGCCTGCCATTCATCTGGCGCCATCCCTGCGCCGCCATGGAGCAGCTGGCATCGGCGTTGAGCGATGCCGGCGTACGCTGTCAGGTCCGCGCTCGCCTGCGCACCATCGAATACACCCTGGGGCTGGTGGCGGCCGGCGTCGGTGCTTCACTGGTGCCGGCCTGGCCGGAGATCCTCGATCATCCGGACGTGCAGTGCCGGCCGCTCAGTGGCCTTGCCATTCGCCAGACCGTCGGCGTGGCCTACCCGTCGCGCCAGGCCATGCCCGCCCTCGAGCCGCTGCTTCAGCTCGGCAGGCAGGCATGGGAGTCGGCCGGCTCTGCCTGAGCCAAGCGATCGAGACCGCTGGCCACGGCACGCTCGATGGAGAGCCCCTGCCGGTAGAAGCCCTGCAGCGCGGCATGAAAGGCCGCCGCCCGGGCGGGGAGCCCCTCTCGCTCGTAGCGCGCCGCACGGGCCGTGACACGGGCCGCGAAGGCTTCGCGGTCGACCTCCACGTCTCCGCCCAGGTTGTCGACGCTGACGTGAAAGCGCAGCCCGCAGGCGTGTGAAAAAAGCATCTCCAGCGCCTGAGGCGCCACTTCCGCCGCCTCGAAGCGGCGCTGCTGCTCGGCATCGCGCCCATCGGGCAGATACCAGTAGCCGTAGTCCTCGAGCTGGCGACGCCGCTCGCCGGCGATGCACCAATGGCTGATCTCGTGCAGAGCGCTGGCGTAGAAGCCACGGGCGAAGATGACACGGTGGTGGGGACAGGCCGTATCGGCAGGCAGATAGAGCGGCTCGTTGCCGCCGCGCACCAGCCGGGTGTTGAAGCGCGGCACGAAGAGCCCGTCGAACAGGGCGATCACGTCCTCGAGGCGATGCGTCACGCTGGCGTCCTGTGTGGCTGAACGGCGGGACAGTATAGGCGAGTCGAGCACGCAGCGAAATTCACCGGATATTGCTAACATATTCGGTTCTCCTGACGCATTGGTCAGGCTTTCGACACGCATGGAGCCTTCTGCCTTGGCAACGTTCTTCTCCGACCTGCTGAGCGTCAGCCGCACGGAAACGCGGCCGCTGATTCGTCTCGCCCTGCCCATTTGCGGCGCCCAGCTGGCCCAGGCCGGCATGAGTGTGGCCGACGTGATGATGACGGGGCGACTCAGCGCCACCGACCTGGCCGCGGTCTCGGTGGGCTCCAGCCTGTGGCTGCCGCTGATGCTGTTCATGACCGGCACCTTGATGGGGCTCACGCCCATCGTCGCTCATCTGCTCGGCGCCGGCACCACGGAGCGCATCCGCCCCAGCGTGCACCAGGCGCTGTGGGTGGCCCTCGCCCTGGGCGTGGTGGCGGCACTGCTGCTGTGGTTCACGGTAATGCCGATCTTCCGTGTGATGGACGTTCCCCCCGAGGTGGCACGCCGCTCGGCGGCCTATCTCTCGGCCGTGGCCTTCGGCATGCCGGGCGTCGCACTGTTCCAGGCGCTGCGCGCCTTCTCCGACGGCATGAACCACACCCGCCCCTCGCTGTGGATCAGCCTGGTAGGGCTCGGGGTGAACATTCCCAGCAACTACGTGTTGATATACGGCGGCGACGGACTCACGGCGCTTTTCGGCGGCTGGCTGCCTGGCTGGATACAAGGCCTGCCGGCGCTGGGCGCACTGGGCTGCGGTATCGCCACCGCACTCTCCATGTGGGTCATGTGCCTGACCATGATCGCCTACACGCGGCGCTCGCGGGCCTACGGCAACGTCTCGCTGTGGCACTCGCCCACCCCGCCGCGCTGGCGTCTGATCGGCGAGTTGCTCTACGTGGGCGTGCCCATCGGCGTGGCGATCTTCGTCGAGGTGACGCTGTTCACGCTGATCTCGCTGTTCATCGCCAGTCTGGGTGAAGTGACGGTGGCGGCGCACCAGGTCGCGCTGAACTACACCTCGATTCTGTTCATGCTGCCGCTGGCCCTGGGCATGGCTCTGACCGTCAGGGTCGGCAACACCCTGGGCCAGGGCAAGGCCGAACGGGCACGCATGGTGGCCTGGAACGGCATACTGGTCTCGGTGCTGATCGCATTGCTCAACAGCACCTTGCTGTGGTTCACGGCAGAGCCGGTCATGGCCCTCTACACTCACGATACGGCCGTGCAACGCCTGGCCCTGTCGCTGGTCCTGCTGGCCATGCTGTATCAGGTGTCCGACTCACTGCAGGTCAATCTGGCCGGTGCGCTCAGGGGCTACAAGGATACCCGGATCATCATGGTCATCACCCTGTTCGCCTACTGGGCGGTAGGGCTGGCCGGCGGCCACTGGCTGGGTACCCGCGGCCTGCCCGGCTGGAGCGAACCGCTGGGAGTGCATGGCTACTGGATCGGCCTGATCGCAGGGCTCACCGTGGCGGCGCTGCTGCTCGGCGAGCGGCTGCGGCGCAGGGCCAAGGGAGTCGCGCATGGCAAGCAGGAGATACCGCTGGAGTGAAGCGAAACGCCTGCTGACGGCAGGCATGATGGCATTGCTGGTGACAGGCTGCGGCAACGGCGAACAGGGCGATGCCAAGCTCATCGAGTACCAAAGGGCGCTCGCCGAAGCCCTGGGACAACCGGCGCCGGAGAGGACGGCGCCACCCAACATCGGCGCCTTTCCCGAACGCGATGAGCGCCTCTTCGAGGTTGCCGAAACCCGCGAGGGCATACTCAACGTCTACGCCTTGCGCGATTGCCACATCACCCAGCTGGTCGCCGCCCGCAACAACCAGCTCGGGCGCGTGGCGCCACCCAGTCAGCAATGGATATACGAACTGGAACTGTGGCGCCGCCTGCACGCCTGCTGGCACAGCGACGTGCCCGACAGCTTGTCGGACGCCAACCGCGAGCGCCTCGAACGACTCACGCTGATCAAGACCGAGCAACTGCCGAAGGTGAGCTGGAACAGCCTGTTCGACTCCGACGAGTGGGTGCGCAGCTTCTCGCGCGCCAGCTCCCCCCTGGCACCGGACGATACGCGCGGCATCGAGGCACAGTTCGAGGCCCTCGCGTGGCTGCATCAAGCCACCGTCAACCAGTTCAATCCCGCATGGCAACACCAGTCGAGCACGCTGGAGAATCATCTCAATTCGCTGCGCAGCCGCCCCCTGACCGCCGAGCTGCTGCGCGCCCTGATGCTCGCCGAAAGGCGCCTGAACGAGGCAAACGCACTGCTCGCCGCCCACCTCGAGTCGCAGCGCGGCTGTACCGCGCTTGCCTCGCCTGCCGGTGAGCTGAGCGAAGAGATGGCCGACATGGCGGCATTCGCCTGGCTGGACCAGCTGGAGAGCCTGGCGACACGTTGGCTCGAAGCGATCGACTCCCTCCTCGCAAGCCATGTGCCTCCGCCCGAGGCGATCGATGACTATCGCCATGCCTGGCTGTCGCTGGAAAACCCCGAGGCCCCTCTGCCCGCCCTGCGCCAGGCTCGCAGCGAGCATCGGCAGCATTGGCAAGCCCTGGTCAGACGCTGCACGTGAAACCCGGCACTGCACGAAAAAGGTGCCGACAGGCTTAACTTGGATGCCAACTCTGTGATATTGGTGATTGCAAGAAGGTAGGAGTCGATCCCGTCAGCCTTGCCGCAGCCGTGACCTTGCCGCTCGGCCCATGCAGAATCTGGAGGGAGGAACATGGGTATGACACTGTCACCCCGACCTGCCCGGGTCATCGACCTGGAAACGATGCGCCAGAAGCTCCAGGCCAAGCGGCGCTTGGTGCGCCTCTCCCCCGAGCTCGACGGCCTTGAAATGGTCTACAGCCTGGCCTCGGACCCGGACTCCCTCTACGGCATGCCCATTCTGGCCTGGGGCCTGCGTGAAGATGGCGATGTCGTGGGCCTGGTGCCCTGGATGGAGACGTTGACCTCCTGCCATCAGCTCGACGATGCCGAGCATGGCCGTTTCGTCGGCTATCGCGACCCCGAAACCGAAGAGCTGCTCGAATACCCCCCACCCCACAAGGCCTGTGAGCTGGAACATGCCGCTGCCTACTTCGACTACGAAGAGACGCGCGACATCACCCTCATCCAGCAGATTCCCGACACTCAGGGCACCCATGCTCTGTGCATCGATGACGACGACCGTCCCTGGCAGCTCAAGCAAGTGTTCGGCTGGCGTCTCTACAGCGACGGTAACGTGGAAGCCCTGCTGGCCGATGAGTCGCTCATCGAATCGACGCCGATCCTGCCCGGCGACGCCTGCCTCTATCCGGGCCGAAGCCGTCACAGGATGGTCTACTTCTTCCAGCGCAGCATCGCCAATCGAATCCGTGAGCAGGACCCCGGCACGCTTGAGGCCCTGGCGCTGATGGTCATGCCCAATACCGCCGTGAGGGCCGACGGCTAGGCACGCAGCAGGGGGTGGCGGTACATCAGCCCAAGCGGATAAAGTAGAGATAGTGGCCGTCCGACTCCTCCTGCGCCACCAGTTCGTGCCCCAGGAAACTGCAGAACTTGGGGATGTCACGGGTGGTAGCCGGATCCGTCGCCACCACCTTGAGTATTTCGCCGGGACGCATGTCACGCACCTTGTTGTGCATGAGCATGATGGGCTCCGGGCAGTAAAGACCGGTCGTGTCCAGCTCGACCTGGTGGACGGGCTGCGAGTCGGCGGTATTCGTCATCGATCGACCTCGTTGGGAACTGCTAGATGATAAAGATCATAATCGAACGTCGCATCATGCCTGGCCTGGAAGAGGAATACGAGGAAGCCGCCCGTGAGGCGATGCGCTTCTCACTCGGTGCCAGAGGGTTCGTCGGCGGCGAAACCCTGGTCGAACGCGGCCGCAGCGACCGACGCCTGATGATCGTCAAGTGGCGGGATCTGAACGCCTGGAACGAATGGTACACCAGCGAGGAACGCGCCAGGGTGATGCAGCGCATCCTGCCGCTGCTCACCGAGGACGAAACCATCCGCGTCTACGAGCCGTCCTACTGACCTCTGTACCTGACCTCAGTACCTGGCCGCCGCAGCGGGCCCGGTATCAGTCCAGCAGCCTGACATGCACCGTGACCTCTTCACGATCATGATAGAGATGCCGGCAGCGCAGCGTAGCGCGAACGCCGGCATCCTCCAGCCCCTCTTCCAACAGCGCCAGGCAGCGCTGCACCTCCTCCCAGCGTCGCTTCATCGGTAGCTTGAGATTGAAGATCGCCTCCCGGCACCAGCGCCGAATCAGCCAACGTTGAACCATGGCAGTGACCCGGGCCGGCTTGTCGACGATGTCGCAAACCAGCCAGTCCAACCGATAGGGCGGCTCCCAGACGAAACCGTCTTCGCGCAGATGCTCGACCATGCCCGTGGCCATCAGGTCGCCTTTCATGGGGCCATTGTCGATGGCATAGACATGCATGCCCCGAGCGACCAGCTGCCAGGTCCACCCGCCGGGTGCCGCCCCCAGATCCGCCGCCTGCATTCCCTCGGAAAGGCGCACGTCCCACTCTTCGCGCGGAATGAACTCGTGCCAGGCCTCCTCGAGCTTCAACGTCGAGCGACTGGGCGCCGCCGCGGGGAAGCGCAACCGGCGAATACCGCCGGGCAGTTCGCTGCGGTTACCCGGAAAGCTCATGCCCAACTGCACGAGATCGCCATCCATCCAGAACAGATGCAAACGACGCCCACCGCCCTTGCGCCGGAGCGCCCCCCGCTTGCGCAGTGCCGACTCGAGCGGGCGCGTCAACGCCTTGATCAACCCCGCCAACGCCTTGCCCTCGTTGGTATCGGGCGTCTCATGCCAGATCGAATCGAAACTCCAGCCGCTCTCCACCACCTGCTTGAGAATGGGAGACAGCCTGTCGTCACGCTCCAGCTGCAGTGACGGCAGCGCCACCAGGCTCTGACGCGCGAAGATGAGCCGCTCGAACGCCAGCTGACGATGCAGCTCATTGGCCGGTCGCTCATCGTCGACGACCAAGTTCACGAACCCGGACTGATCGATGAACTCGGCCCTGCCCTGCCAGCCGAGTCGCTCGACGTTTGCCGCCACTTCGGCCGCCACATCGGCTTCGAAGCCAGGACGACAGTAGAAGAGCAGCTGATCGGGCACCATGCGTTCTGCCAGGCTGGACATCGGCGTTTCTCTCACGGATTCGTTGGTGACGCATGGTACCAGCCCTGGCCTTCGCTGTCGGCCATCTCGATATCGTTAAAAAATCGTCCTTTAAAATTACCTAATGCTCGATATTGGTGCGCAAAAAACGGCAATTTGAAAGCGATTTCGACTCATATCAATGTCTAATTCCGACATAGCCTATGCAATTGCTGCATATTGGTGCATTGAATTATAGTGAGCGCACCTATTTACCATCAGGACACAGCCATGACTTACGTGCACGACACCCTCGAAGGGCTGAGAAAGAGCAGCCCTGCCCAGAGCGAGTTCTATCAGGCGGCCGAGGAGGTCCTCGAGTGCCTGCGCCCGCTGCTCGAAACGGTGCCGCGCTACCACCAGCACAGCATCATCGAGCGCATCGTCGAGCCTGAGCGTCAGATCATGTTCCGTGTCAGTTGGGTCGACGATGCCGGCAAGGTACAGGTCAACAAAGGCTATCGCGTCCAGTTCAATTCGGCCCTGGGTCCCTACAAGGGCGGCCTGCGCTTCCACCCCAGCGTCAACGCCAGCATCATCAAGTTCCTGGGCTTCGAGCAGATCTTCAAGAATGCTCTGACCGGGCTGCCCATCGGCGGCGGCAAGGGCGGCTCCAACTTCGACCCCAAGGGCAAGTCCGACGGCGAAATCATGCGTTTCTGCCAGTCGTTCATGAACGAGCTGTATCGCCATATCGGCGCGACCATCGATGTACCGGCCGGCGACATCGGCGTAGGTGCCCGAGAGATCGGCTACATGTATGGCCAGTACAAGCGTCTCACCGGCAGCTATGAGGGCGTCTTCACCGGCAAAGGGCTGAACTGGGGCGGTTCGCTCGGCCGCAAGGAAGCCACCGGTTACGGTGCAGTCTACTTTGCGCAGAACATGCTCGAGGCGCGCGGCGACAGCATCACCGGCAAGACCTGCCTGGTATCCGGCGCCGGCAACGTGGCCATCTACACCATCGAGAAGCTCTACCAACTCGGCGCCCGCCCCATTACTTGCTCGGACTCCCGCGGCACGATTCACCACCCGGAAGGCATCGACCTCGAGACGCTGAAGCTGCTCAAGGAGGTCAAGCGGACCACATTGCGCGAGTATGTGGAGTACCATCCCGAGGCGACGTATATCGATGCTCAGGACTACCCGAGCGACGGCCATGCCGTATGGCGCATCAAGGGCGAGGTTGCCTTCCCCAGCGCCACTCAGAACGAAGTGACCGAGGCCGACGCCATGGCGCTGCTCGGCAACGGCGTCCACTGCATCAGCGAAGGCTCCAACATGGCCTCCACCGCCACTGCGGTGGACCGCTTCCTCGAAGCCAGGATCGCCTATGGGCCCGGCAAGGCAGCCAACGCCGGCGGCGTGGCCACCAGCCAGCTCGAGATGGCGCAGAACAGCAGTATGCAGCAGTGGTCGTTGAAGAAGGTCGATACCAAGCTGCAGGCGATCATGGCAGGGATTCATAGGCAGTGTGCGGGCACCGCCGAGGAGTTCGGCGAGCCCACCAACCTGGTGCTGGGCGCCAACATCGCCGGCTTCCGCAAGGTGGCCGATGCCATGATCGATCAAGGCGTCGTATAAGCCGCCCCGTCCGGGTCGTCGGACTCCCGACGGCCGAACACGACAAAGCCCTGGCCTTCACGGCCAGGGCTTTGCTTCATACGGGTACTTTCTTGCCTATCAATTGTTAAGCAGCCAGCTTCAAACCCACCAGGCCGGCAAGGATCAGCACCAGGCTTAGCAGCCGCAGCGGCGAAGCGCTGTCGCCATAGAGCAGAATGCCCAGCAAGACCGTACCCACCGCACCAATGCCTACCCAGATGGCGTAGGCGGTACCCACGGGCAGCACCTTCATTGCCTGTGCCAGCAGGTAGAAGCTGGCCACCATGGCGATGACGGTCAGTACACTGGGGAGCGGCCGGGTAAAGCCGTGTGACGCTTTCAGGCCCAACGCCCACGCCACTTCGAGAAGACCGGCCACGACCAACAACAACCAGGCCATTGAGATTTCCTTCTTGAGGGTCCGAGGCCGTCCCCGGGTTGGCAAGCACACCATCGGGTCGTCCCGCTGGCGATCAGGGGAACGTTTTGGGCCCCCCAAACGGCGAAACCCCGACCAGTTGGCCGGGGTTTCTGAAAAGGTGCCTGACGATGACCTACTCTCGCATGGGGAGGCCCCACACTACCATCGGCGCTGAGCGGTTTCACTGCTGAGTTCGGC
>MTEV01006333.1_pt1 | contig 107519 bp, 100 predicted proteins | sample 1042711 | NCBI WGS metagenome assembly MTEV01 (sample SAMN06185812, study PRJNA358809) | soil metagenome | isolation source: soil bioaugmentation with soil previously exposed to atrazine | place: India | collected 2015-05-23 | reverse complement strand
TGGCACCAGCTCATCAGGTCGGCCTTGAGCGCCGCCGTAAGGCGGCGCTCGGCGTAGAGCGCCTCGATCAGCTCATCCACCGCGCCCTGCAGCGCCTCGGTGGGGTAGTCCAGCAGGCGGGCCAGCACGCGCAGGCTGCGCATGCCGAACTCCGGCTGGATCATCGCCTCTTGGGGCATCTGGAGTGCTGCATCAGCCATGGTGAGTCTCCTTGGCGCCGGTTTTCGGGTCGAACACGTCCACCGGCTTGACCAGCGCGCTGGTCTGCTTGCGGCCGTTGAACAGACTCGGCTTGCTCTCGCCGTGGCAGCCGTCGCCGAAGCTGAAGCCGCAGCCGCCGCGCTCGGGGAACGCTTCGGTGGCCATCTCGCGGTGGCTGGTGGGGATCACGAAGCGATCCTCGTAGTTGGCAATGGCGAGGTAGCGGTACATCTCTTCCACCTGGGCCTCGCTGAGACCGACGGCGTCGAGTACTTCGGTGTCGTGCTTGCCTTCGACGTGACGGTTGCGCATGAACACGCGCATCGCCATCAGCCGCTTGAGCGCCAGTACCACGGGCTCTTCCTCACCGGCGGTGAGCATGTTGGCCAGGTAGCGCACCGGGATGCGCAGCGACTCGATCTTGGGCAGCACGCCGTCGTACTCGACCTTGCCGGCCTCGGCGGCCGACTGGATCGGCGAGAGCGGCGGCACGTACCAGACCATCGGCAGGGTGCGGTACTCGGGGTGCAGCGGCAGCGCCAGCCCCCAGTCCATGGCCATCTTGTAGACCGGGCTCTCCTGAGCGGCCTTGATCACGTTATCCGGAATGCCGTCCTTCCTGGCCTGCTCGATCACCTTCGGATCGTTGGGGTCGAGGAAGATCTCGCACTGGCGGTGGTAGAGGTCACGCACGTCCGGCGAGCTGGCCACTTCCTCGATGCGGTCGGCATCGTAGAGCAGCACGCCGAGGTAGCGGATACGGCCCACGCAGGTCTCGGAGCACACGGTCGGCATGCCCGACTCGATGCGCGGGTAGCAGAAGATGCACTTCTCGGACTTGCCGGTCTTCCAGTTGTAGTAGATCTTCTTGTACGGGCAGCCGGAGATACACATCCGCCAGCCGCGGCACTTGTCCTGGTCGATCAGGACGATGCCGTCCTCCTCACGCTTGTAGATCGCGCCGCTCGGGCACGAGGCCACGCACGCCGGGTTGAGGCAGTGCTCGCACAGGCGCGGCAGGTACATCATGAAGGTGTTCTCGAACTGGCCGTAGATGTCGGCCTGCACCTGCTCGAAGTTCTTGTCCTTGCGGCGCTTGGCGAACTCGGTGCCGAGGATCTCCTCCCAGTTCGGGCCCCATTCGATCTTCTTCATGCGCTCGCCGGAGACCAGCGAACGGGGACGCGCCACCGGCTGATGGTCACCCTGCTTGGCGGTATGCAGGTGCTGATAGTCGAAGTCGAACGGCTCGTAGTAGTCGTCGATCTCGGGCAGGTCGGGGTTGGCGAAGATGTTCGCCAGCACCCGCCACTTGCCGCCGATGCGCGGCTCGATCTTGCCGTCGCGGCGACGCATCCAGCCGCCCTTCCACTTGTCCTGGTTCTCCCACTCCTTGGGATAGCCGATACCGGGCTTGGTCTCGACGTTGTTGAACCAGGCATATTCCATGCCTTCACGGCTGGTCCAGACGTTCTTGCAGGTGACCGAGCAGGTGTGACAGCCGATGCACTTGTCGAGGTTGAGGACCATGCCTACCTGGGAACGAATCTTCATTTCACGGTCTCCTGCACGCTGTCGTTGCCTTCGCCATCCAGCCAGTCGATCTTCTTCATCTTGCGGATGAGGACGAATTCATCGCGGTTGGAACCAACGGTGCCGTAGTAGTTGAAGCTGTAAGAGAGCTGCGCGTAGCCGCCGATCATGTGGGTCGGCTTCGGGCACACCCGGGTCACGGAGTTGTGCATGCCGCCGCGGGTCTTGGTGACTTCGGAGCCCGGCACGTTCACCTGACGCTCCTGGGCGTGGTACATCATCACCATGCCGTCCTTGACCCGCTGACTGACGATGGCACGAGCGGTGATGGCGCCGTTGGCGTTGAACAGCTCGATCCAGTCGTTGTCCTCGATGCCGATCTCCTGGGCGTCGTTTTCCGACATCCATACCACCGGACCGCCGCGGTTGAGCGTCAGCATCAGCAGGTTGTCGCTGTAGGTGGAGTGGATACCCCACTTCTGGTGCGGGGTGATCCAGTTCAGCGCCTTGGTCGGGTTGCCGTTGTCCTCCGGCATCTGGAAACCGGTAATGGTCTTGGTGTTGATCGGCGGACGATAGGTCAGCAGGCTCTCACCGAAGGCGCGCATCCAGGGGTGATCCTGGTAGAACTGCTGGCGGCCGCTCACGGTGCGCCACGGAATCAGCTCGTGCACGTTGGTGTAGCCGGCGTTGTAGGAGACGTGCTCGTCTTCCAGGCCGGACCAGGTCGGGCTCGAGATGATCTTGCGCGGCTGCGCCACGATGTCGCGGAAGCGAATCTTCTCCTCGTGCTTGGGCGTGGCCAGGTGGGTATGGTCGCGTCCGGTGATCTTGGACAGCGCGCCCCACGCCTTGACCGCCACCGCACCGTTGGTTTCCGGCGCCAGGGTCAGGATCATCTCGGCGGCGTCGATCGCGGTCTCGATCTTCGGCCGGCCCTTGGCGGGACCTTCGGTCTTGCGGTAGTTCAGCTTGCCGAGCAGCTCGACCTCGGACTCGGTGTTCCAGGCGATGCCCTTGCCGCCGTTGCCGATGGTCTCGAGCAGCGGGCCCACGGAGGTGAAGCGCTCATAGGTCTCGGGGTAGTTGCGCTTGACCTCGATCAGCGCCGGCATGGTCTTGCCGGGGATCGGCTCGCACTCGCCCTTCTTCCAGTCCTTCACTTCGGGCTGGGCCAGCTCGGCCGGGGAGTCGTGCTGGTGCGGCAGGGTGACCAGATCGGTCTCCTCGCCCAGGTGGCCGACACACACTTCGGAGAACGCCTTGGCGATGCCCTTGTAGATGTCCCAGTCGCTGCGCGACTCCCACGCCGGGTCGGTGGCCGCGGTCAGCGGGTGGATGAACGGGTGCATGTCCGAGGTGTTGAGGTCGTTCTTCTCGTACCAGGTGGCCGTCGGCAGCACCACGTCGGAGTAGAGACAGGTGGAGGACATGCGGAAGTCCAGCGTGACCACCAGGTCGAGCTTGCCTTCCGGCGCCTCGTCGTGCCACTTCACCTCTTCCGGCTTCTGGCCGCCCATTTCGCCCAGGTCCTTGCCCTGGATACCGTTACGGGTACCCAGCAGGTACTTGAGCATGTACTCGTGGCCCTTGCCCGAGCTGCCCAGCAGGTTGGAGCGCCACACGAACAGGTTGCGCGGGAAGTTCTGCGGGCTGTCCGGATCCTCGGCGGCGAACGCCAGCTCGCCGCTCTTGAGCTGCTGTACGACGTAGTCCTTGGTCGACATGCCCGCTTCGGCAGCCGGCTTGGCCAGGCGCAGCGGGTTGGTGCCGAGCTGCGGCGCAGAGGGCAGCCAGCCCATGCGCTCGGAGCGCACGTTGAAGTCGATCAGGCTGCCGGTGTACTGGCTGGCATCGGCCAGCGGCGACAGGATCTCCTTGACCTCGAGCTTCTCGTAGCGCCACTGGGAGGAGTGGTTGTAGAAGAACGAGGTGGAGTTCATGTGGCGCGGCGGACGCTGCCAGTCGAGGCCGAAGGCCAGCGGGGTCCAGCCGGTCTGCGGGCGCAGCTTCTCCTGACCCACGTAGTGGGCCCAGCCGCCGCCGCTCTGGCCGATACAGCCGCACATGACCAGCATGTTGATCAGGCCGCGGTAGTTCATGTCCATGTGGTACCAGTGGTTCATCGCGGCACCCACGATGACCATGGAGCGACCCTGGGTCTTGTCGGCGTTGTCGGCGAACTCACGGGCGATGCGGGCGACCTGCTCGGCGGGCACGCCGGTGATCTTCTCCTGCCAGGCCGGGGTGTAGGGGCGGATCTGGTCGTAGGAGGTGGCGCCGTCGTCTTCACCGAAGCCGCGGTCGATGCCGTAGTTGGCGCACATCAGGTCGAACACGGTGACGGCGAGAATGTCAGTGCCGTCGGCCTTCTTCAGGCGCTTGGCGGGCAGGCTGTGGAACAGCAGCTCGTTGCCGGCCACGTGGTCGAAGTGCTCGTGGGCGATGCCGCCGAAGTAGGGGAACGCCACCTTGGCCACGTCGTCGTGGTTCTCGGCCAGGGTCAGCAGCGGCTTGATCTCGGTGCCGCTGGCATCGCGCTCCTCGAGGTTCCACTTGCCTTGGTTCTCTTCTTTTTCACCCCAGCGGAAGCCGATGGAGCCATTGGGCACGACGAGACGGTCGGACAGCTCGTCCCAGGCCACGGTCTTCCACTCGGGGTTGTTCTCCTGGCCCATGGCGCCTTCGAAGTCGCTGGCGCGCAGCTGCTTGCCGGGCACGAAGCTGCCGTCCTCGCGGGCTTCGAGCTCGACCAGGAAGGGCATGTCGGAGTACTTGCGCACGTACTCGGTGAAGTAGGCGCTGGGCTTGTCGAGGTGGAACTCCTTGAGGATCACGTGACCCATGGCCATGCCCAGGGCGGCGTCGGTGCCTTGCTTGACCGACAGCCACTCGTCGGTGAGCTTGGAGACCTCGGCGTAGTCCGGGGTGATGGAGACGGTCTTGGTGCCCTTGTAGCGCACTTCGGTGAAGAAGTGGGCGTCCGGGGTGCGGGTCTGGGGCACGTTGGAACCCCAGGCGATGATGTAGCCGGAGTTGTACCAGTCGGCCGATTCGGGCACGTCGGTCTGCTCGCCCCAGGTCTGCGGGCTGGCCGGCGGCAGGTCGCAGTACCAGTCGTAGAAGCTCATGCACACGCCGCCGATCAGCGACAGGTAGCGGCTGCCCGCGGCGTAGCTGACCATCGACATGGCGGGGATCGGCGAGAAGCCGATGATACGGTCGGGGCCGAACTGCTTGGCGGTGTAGACGTTGGAGGCGGCGATCAGCTCGTTGAGTTCGTCCCAGTTTGCGCGTACGAAGCCACCCATGCCGCGAGCGCGCTTGTACTGCTTGGTCTTGGCCGGGTCGGAAACGATGGAGGCCCAGGCATCGACCGGATCGCCGTGCTGCTGCTTGGCCTCGCGCCACAGCTTGAGCAGCGGCTTGCGGATCAGCGGGTACTTGAGGCGGTTGGCGCTGTACATGTACCAGGAGTAGCTGGCACCGCGCGGGCAGCCACGCGGCTCATGGTTGGGCAGGTCCGGGCGGGTGCGCGGATAGTCGGTCTGCTGGGTTTCCCAGGTGACCAGGCCGTTCTTGACGTAGATCTTCCAGCTGCAGGAGCCGGTGCAGTTCACGCCGTGGGTGGAACGCACGACCTTGTCGTGCTGCCAGCGCTGACGGTAGCCGTCTTCCCAGCCACGCGACTCCTCGCGGGTCTCGCCATGCTCGTTGGCGAAGGGCTCGCGGGCCTTGCGGAAGAAATTCAGCCGATCTAAGAAGTGACTCATGGTCGATCTCCAGGCTTCTTGAAGTGTTGCGTGGCACCCGGGCCACCCCGCCTGCCGTGTCGTGCGACGTGATCCACACGACCGCCGGGGCAGGTTCTTGAAGCGAAGTCTGGAGCATTGAAAAGCGGATTACTGCCAGGTTACCTCCATATACACCCCGTCTACCTACAAGGTGATAGACGGCCCGGTGAAAGGGGGTTAGTCCGCCTGGCGGGGCGACTCGCGACAACTCCGCGGCGCTCGGCGTCAACTCCCGTCCTTCCCGCCGCGCCACACTGCTCCTCGTCGATCCCCCGTGCGAGGAGCCCCCATGAACCGCAACGTCATCCTGACCTGTGCCGTCACCGGCGCCGGCGACACCGTCGCCAAGAGCCCCCATGTGCCCGTCACGCCCAAGCAGATCGCCGAGGCCGCCATTGAGGCCGCCAAGACCGGCGCCAGCGTAGCGCACCTGCATGTGCGCGACCCCGAGACTGGCGCCATCAGCCACTCCCTGGACCACTTCCGCGAAGTGGTCGAGCGTATTCGCGAGGCGGACACCGATATCGTCATCAACCTCACCGCCGGCGGCGGCGGCGATTGGATCCCCGATGCTGCCGACCCCACCCGCGGCGGCCCAGGCACCGACATCCAGACCCCGGCCGAGCGACACGCCCCGGTGGGCGAGCTCTTGCCCGAGCTGTGCACCCTGGACTGCGGCAGCCTCAACTTCGGCGACATGGTCTATGTGAATCCCGCCGACTGGCTGCGCGAACACGCCCGCCTGGTGCAAGCCGCCGGGGTCAAGCCGGAGCTGGAGTGCTTCGATCTGGGCCATGTGTGGTTCGCCCGCCAGCTGCAGCAGGAGGGACTGCTCGACGGCGACCCGCTGTTCCAGCTCTGCCTGGGTATTCCCTGGGGCGCCGAGGCGGATACCGAGACCATGCTGGCCATGCGCAACAAGCTGCCGGCGAACGCCAACTGGGCGGCCTTCGGCATCGGCCGCCAGCAGATGCCCATGGTGGCCCAGGCGGTGCTGCTGGGCGGCCATGCCCGGGTCGGCCTGGAGGACAACCTCTATCTGGAGAAGGGGGTGCTGGCCACCAACGGCCAACTGGTGGAGCGCGCCCGCACCCTGATCGAGGACCTCGGCGCCCGGGTGATGACGCCTGCCGAGACCCGCGCCCATCTGGGACTGCGCGATCCGCATAGCGGCCGCATCGTTGAGAAAGTTGCGGGGGGTGTCGCATGAGTCAGCGTCTCGCCGTGATCGGCACCGGGGTGATCGGCAACGGCTGGATCGCCCGCGCCCTGGCCCAAGGGTGGGAGGTGGTGGCCTTCGACCCGGCCCCCGATGCCCCCGCGCGCACCCGGGCCTTCGTCGACAACGCCTGGCCAGCCCTCGAACGCCTGGGCCTGGCCAAGGGCGCCAGCCCCGCGCGGCTCTCCTTCGCGGAGAGCCTGGAGATCGCCGTCGAAGGCACCACCCTGATCCAGGAGAACGTCCCCGAGCGCCTCGAGCTCAAGCGCGAGATCCTCGCCGCCCTGGACGCCGCGGCGGCGCCCGAGGTGCTGATCGGTTCATCGACGTCCGGCTTCAAGCCCAGCGACCTGCAGCGTGACTGCACCCGAGCCCCGGGACGGGTGATCGTCGCCCACCCCTTCAACCCTGTCTATCTGCTGCCGCTGGTGGAACTGGTGGGCGGCGCGGCCACCGAGCCCGAGCAGCTCGATGCGGCCCGAACGCTCTATCGGGAACTCGAGATGCGCCCGCTGGTGGTGCGCCGCGAGATCGAGGGGCATCTCGCCGACCGCCTGATGGAGGCGCTGTGGCGCGAGGCTCTGCACCTGGTCAACGACGGCGTGGCCACCACCGAGGAGGTAGATGCCGCCGTGGTCTACGGCTGCGGCCTGCGCTGGTCGCTGATGGGCACCTTCCTCACCTTCCACTTGGCCGGTGGCGAAGCCGGCATGCGCCATATGCTCGAGCAGTTCGGTCCGGCCCTGAAGCTGCCCTGGACCAAGCTCGAGGCCCCCGAGCTCAGCGACGAGCTGATCGACAAGGTGGTCGAAGGCTGCGAGTACCAGGCCGCCGGCCGCCCGGTAAGCGAACTCGACCGTCGCCGCGACGACTTCCTGGTGGAACTGCTCGGCCTGGTGCAGAAATACTGGCCGGAAGCCGAAGGCCTGGAGGGGCGCATCTGATGCAGATTCTGGAAACCCGCGTCGCCCCGGCGTGGGTCGACTACAACGGCCATATGAACGATGCCGAATATGCCAGGGTCTTCTCCCTGGCGGTGGAGACGCTAATGGATCATATCGGCCTGGACGCCGCCGGCCGCGATCGCCACCGCTATACGCTCTACACCCTGGAAACCCACCTCTGCTATCGCCGCGAGGCCCATGAGGACCAGCCTCTGCGAGTCGCGCTGACCCTGCTCGACCGCGACGCCAAGCGGCTGCATGTCTTCTTCGAGATGCAGGACACCAAAGGCAACCTGCTGGCCACCAGCGAGCAGATGCTGATGGGCGTGAGCCGCGAGAGCAGCCGCCCCGACGCCTTCCCTCCCGCCGTGGCCGAGACCATCGCCGCGCTGCCCCAGGCCAAGCCCGGTGCCTGGCCGGCGCTCGCCGGGCGCACCATCAGCATAAGGCGCTGAGCGGATGGATATCGAGGCCTTTATCCGGCGCTTCGCCGCAGGATTGAGCGATCTGGAGGGCGTGCCCCTGGCAGTGGCGCGCCCGCGCTACGAGGCCCTCTGCGCCAGCTTCGCCCCACCCGATCCAGCGGGAATGCGGGTCGAGGACAGCGCCCTCGGCGGCGTGGCGGTACGTCGTTTTCTGCCCGATAGCGCCAAGCCCGGTACGGTACTCTTTGTGCACGGCGGCGGCTTTACCCTCGGCTCGGTGACGAGCCACCACGGGGTAGCGGCAAGCCTCGCCCAATCCCTGGGCCGCAAAGTGGTCAGCGTCGACTATCGCCTGGCCCCGGAGGCCGACTACGCGGCCATGCTCGCCGACTGCCGGGCGGTGACCAAAGCCATCACCCCCATCGCCCTGGTGGGCGATAGTGCCGGCGGCCGGCTGGTACTGGACCTAGCCGGGACTTGGACCCAGAACCGGGCGGACACCGTGCCGCCCCTGGGACTGATCTATCCCCCACTGGGCGCCCCCGATGCGGTCGAGCCGGGCCCGGATGCCCCGCTGCTGTCCCGGGCCGAGGTCCTCCAGTTGGGCCAGTGGGTGGCCCAACTGCCACTCTCCCCGGCCATGCCCCCGGCGTCCCTGGTCGAGGTGCTGGCGGTGGAGCACGACCCCCTGACCCGTCCCCTCGAAGCCGCCGTGGCCGCCTGGCGCCGCCAGGGCGCCCGGGTCGGCTATCGCTGCGCGCCCGGCATGGTGCACGCCGCCCTCCACGCTCAGGCCCACCTCCCCGCCATGGGCAAGGCCTGGCAGGCGTTCTGTCGGGCCCTGGCCGGCCATCTGGCATAAGTGCCTCAGACCTGCGGCTCGTGGCGATTTCGCTTCGCCTGGTGACAAGTCTGGCGGCTCAGGTCCCCATAAGCTGAAGCGACAACAACAGCAAACACGGGCCCTGCCATGAAACACGATTATCTGACCACCCTCGCCTCGGTACTCACCGTCGGCGTCCTGCTCGGCGCCATCACCCTCTTCCCCGCCCAGTTCGAGGTCGGCCTAGAGCTGGCCAAGACCCAGGTGATCGGCAACTTCGGCTTCCTCTTCACCTACCCGGCCTTCGCCGCCTCGCTGTTCTTCCTGGTGGCCGCCGTCACTCCCCTGGGCCGCCTGCGCTTCGGCGAGGGGCCTCCGGAGTTCTCCACCCCCAGCTGGCTGGGCATGCTGTTCTCCACCGGCATGGGCATCGCCCTGCTCACCTGGGGCGTCAGCGAGCCGCGCTACCACGTCGAGGCGGGCATGAGTTCCCACGAGGCGCTGCTCACCGCCTTCAACCACTGGGGCCTCCTGGCCTGGGTCGGCTACCTGGGGGTGGGGGTGATGTTCGCTCACGCGCTCTACAACCTGAATATCACCAAGCCCGCCGAGCGCCTGCTGGGGAATGGCTTCCTCAGCCGCCTCAACCTGGTGAGCCTGGTGGTGGCCACGGTGATCGGCCTGTCGCTGACCTTCTCCTACGCCAGCACGCCGCTGCGCCAGGCGCTGGCCGACGGGCTCGGCCTGGAGGTGAGCAACGCCGCCATGATCCTGACCCTGGCCGCCTTCGCCATCCTCTCCTCGGTCTCGGGGCTCCAGCGCGGCATCAAGTGGCTGAGCAACTACAACAGCGTCTTCGCCCTGACACTGATGCTGGCGGTCTTCGTGCTCACCTTCCCCGCGGAGATCCTCAAGCAGTTCATCCTGCTGCTGCCGGAGTATCTGGTGCGCTATCCGGCCATGGCCACCGATATCGGCCTCGGTGACCCCGAGCGCAAGGCCTGGCTGGCCGACTGGCTCTATGCCTTCGAGGCCTCCTGGTACGGCTGGTTCATCTTCACCGGGGTCTTCATCGCGCGCATCTCCAAGGGCCGCACCCTGCGCGAGCTGGTGCTGGGCATCCTGATCGTGCCCACCCTGCTGACCTGCTTCTGGTTCGTCACCTTCGGCTTGGCCGGGCTCGAGGCCGACGTCGAGGACGTCTTCCAACTGGTGCGCGGCCTCGACACCAGCGGGATCCTGTCGCTGGTGCTACTGCTCAATATCCTGCTGTTCTTCGTTACCAGCGCCGACTCGGCGGGCCTGGTGTGCGAGATGCTCACCGCCAAGCGCACGCGAATCTTCTGGATCCTGGCCATGGCTACCCTGGCCATTGTCATCGGCTGGCTGGGCGGCGACGTCTACCGGGTGATCCTGACCCTGATCTCGGTCACTGCCATTCCGGTGGCGATCGGCATCTTCGCCCTCACCTTCGGCTTCCTGCGCCGCGTGCTGCCGAGGCGCGCGGCCGGCCTCGAGCAGTCGCGGGACTAGTCGTGGGCGGGCTTGCTAGCCAGGACCTGCCACAAGAAGGTGGCCGAGATGCGCAGCGGCCCGCCAAGCTCCAATCTACCCCGTCGCCCGCCGCGCCTGGCGCGGCGAGTGCCCATACTGAACGCGGAAAGCACGGGAGAAGCTGGAGCCGGAGGTGAAGCCACAGGCCAGGCCCACCGTGAGCACGTCCATATCGGTCTCGGTGAGCAGATGCCGGGCCCGCTCCAGGCGCAGCTGCAGGTACCACTGGCGGGGTGAGGTATCGAGCTGCTGCTCGAAGAGCCGCTGAAGCTGGCGCGGCGAGACGCCGCTACGGCGGGCTACCTCGGCGAGCGACAGTGGCTCTTCCAGATGCTGCTCCATCAGTGCCACCGCCTCCACCAGGCGACGGTTATGGGTGCCGAGGCGGCGCGCCAAAGTCATGCGCTGCTGGTCGCGGCGGCTGCGCAGTCGTTCATGGATCAATTGCTCGGAGACGTCGATGGCCAGCCGTGCGCCATGGCGCCGGGAGATCACCTCCAGAGACAGGTCCATGGCCGCCGCGCCGCCGGCGCAGGAGAAGCGGCGCTCACGGATCTCGAACAGCTCGTCAGTGGTCTCGATGGTGGGGAAGCGCTCGCGGAAGGCGGGCAGGCTCTCCCAGTGCAAGGTCACCCGCTCACCCTTCAAGAGGCCCGCCGCGGCTAGCAGGAAGCAGCCGGTGTCGAGCCCCCCAGGGCACAGCCGGCCTGGTCGAGGCGGTGCAGCCAGGCCATTAGCGGCCGGCTCAGGTGCGCCTCCGGCTCGAAACCGCTGCACACCGCCAGGGCGGGCAGCCGCTTCACCTCGGCGATGGCCTGATCGGCGAGCAAGGTCATGCCGTTAGAGGCGGTGACCGGCCCGCCGTCCTCGCTGATCAGAGTCCAGTTGAACAGCGGCCGGCCACTGATGCGATTGGCGATGCGTAGCGGCTCCACCGCCGAGAAGAAGGCCATCATCGAGAAGCCGGGCAGCAGCAGGAAGCCGACGCTCTCGGGCAACGGCCCGCAATAGTCCAGGCGCATGGGCGACTCCTCTCGGCGCGCGTTTCCCGGCAGCATCGCCTGGCGGCGAGGCGCTGACCATGCGCAATACGTCATACCTTGTGCATAAGCCGCCAGACCTGAGGTGATAGACGGCCCGGTGAAAGGGGGTTAGTCCGCCTGGGTGGGGGTGGAAGAAGCCGACCTGGAGCGGGAGCGAGTGCCATCCCACAGCATCACCAGCATGCACACCGCCAGCGCGGCGTAGAGGAACATGAAGCCGGCGGTGCGCACACCGATCCACTCGTTGCCGAGCACGAACATCAGCGGCAGCACCGCGGCGAAAAGCCCGCCCAGGGCCAGCGCCAGCCCGCCCGAGCGCACCATGTCGTCGCCGTACTCGCGGTGAAGCAGGCACATCAGGCTACCCTTGCCGATACCCATGGCCAGCCCCATGACGGCCAGCAGCGCGGTGAAGCCGTAAAGCGGCATCGAGAAGTGCAGGGTGAGGTCGCCATGCACGCCGTGGATCTGCATGGTGAAGTCGGGATAGGAGAGCAGGAACAGGCACACCATGACGCAGGCGCTGACCCACCAGCGCAGGTCGCGGAAGTCGCGCCGATCGGCCAGCGCGCCGCCGGCGATCTGCCCCACCCCGCCCGGCAGCGTGAAGGTCAGCGCCCACAGCGCGGCCAGCTTGAGCGAAAGCTGATACTGCGCCGCCAGATACCCCGGCAGCCACAGCGCCAGCGCCACGAAGGCGCCGTAGAAGAAGCTGTAGTAGAGCGCCAGGCGGCACACCGCCGGCGGCGGCAGCCAGCGCCGGCGCACCCGAACGTGCTCGGGCGGGGGCGCGAACTCATCGAGTGCTTCGGCCGACAGGGAGTCCTTTCTCGGCGCATCCTCGGCGAAGACCCACAGCAACAGCGCCACCAGCAGCACCGGCAGCAGGTAGAGCTTGGGCGCCATGGGCCAGCCGTAGGCCTGGCTGATCAAGGGCAACAGAAAATAGGTCAGTCCCGCCCCCAGCATGCCGGCACCGTAGAGCCCCAGGGCCAGGCCGGCATGACGACGCGGGCACAGCGCCGCCACGTAGACCAGCCCGGCAGCCAGCGAGCCGGCCCCCAGCCCCAGCCCGGCACCGGCCAGCAGAAACTCTAGGTAAGCGTCGGAATAGGCAATCGCCCACAGAAAGGGACAGATCAGCAGCAGACAGCCGATCATCACCCGCCGGCCGCCCACACGACGCGCCAGCGCCGCCATGGGCAGCGCCGCCAGCGCACCGGTGAACATCGGCATGGCCAGCAGCAAGGCAAACTGCACTTCGCCGAAGTGCAGCACGTGCTTCAGCTCGACGCCCAGCACGGCGAAGATGGTCCAACTGGCGAACACCAGCGCAAAGGCCAGCGGCGACAACAGCACGACCACCAGCGAACGGTAGTCGACCTGCGCGCCCAGCGGGAGGGCTTTTACGGCAGGCTGCATGAACGGTTTGTCTCATGGTGTGGTCGAAGAGATTCTCGTTTGCGCCCCCCGCCAGGTCAAAAGGGCAAGCGAGGTACCTCTTTGGTGGCAGAACACCGCATCGGTCGGTAGGATGCGCCGCCAGCCCTTGGGGTTTAATGTCGCTGAGGGGTTATAGTGTCGACATGCCCCGCGCCTTTCTGGAGACGCCCGCCGTCAATGAAACTGCTGCAACGTTCCCTCGTGGCCCGTATCGTCGCTTCGCTGCTGGCGATCAGCGCCATGGCCCTTATCAGCATCGTGGTGACCATGGCCGTGGCCGGTGGCAGCCGGGGCGATGCCGCGGCGATCAACGTCGCCGGCTCGCTGCGCATGAACACCTACCAGATCGTGGCCGCCCTGCAGCGTTACGAACGCATCCCCTCGCTGGAGCATCAGGCCGAGGTGCACGTGCTCAAGCGGCGCTTCGAAGAGCGCCTGGCCAGCGACGAGCTGACCGGGGCGATTCCGGTTTCCGAAGCCCATGAGTTGCGTCGCCAGTACCGCCTGATCCTCGGCCGCTGGCACAACGAACTCGCCCCCCAGGTGAGCGAGGCGGTGGCCAGCCAATACGTGCGCATCGATCCGCTCAATCGCACCCTGGATGGCCTGGTGGGCGACATCGACACCATGGTCAAGCAGCTCGAGCAAAACACGGAAGCCAAGATCCGCCTGCTCAGTGCGCTGCAGATCCTGTTCCTGGGCCTGACGGCGGTGGTGGTAGCCATCGCGCTCTACGACATCCGCCACAACCTGGTGTCGCCGCTGCGCCAGCTGATGGTGCTGGCCCGCGAAGCCGCGCGCCGCAATTTCTCGCTGCGTACCCAGCTCAAGGGCAGCGACGAGCTGGCCATGCTCGGCAAGACCTTCGACACCATGTCCGAGGAGCTGGGCACCAGCTATGCCGAGCTCGAAGCAAGAATCAGGCGCAAGACCCGTGAGCTCGAGCGCAGCAGCCAGGTCATGCAGGTGCTCCACGACGGCAGCCGCTCGCTCTACGGCGGCGGCAACGACCTGTGCACCAGCGCCGCGCCCATGCTGCGCCGGGTGGCGGAACTACTCGACATCGGCCCCATCCGGCTGTCGCTCAACGACCCTCACGACGATCGCCAGATTCCCGTTCTCGCCACTCACGCCGCGCGACGTCCGGACTTTTGCCGCGACCATGACTGCCACGCCTGCCTGATCTCCCCGCGCCCTCTGCGTCTATCCGATACCGAAGAGGGCGACTGCGTGCTGCTGCCGGTGAGCGTGGGCGACGAGATGCTCGGTACCCTGGAAGTCTGGCACCCCAAGGACGAGCGCCTCTCCGACGGCGTGCGGCGACTGCTCAACGCCCTGGCCGACCAACTGGCCACGGCGGTGTACCTGCAGCGACGCATCGAAGAGGAGCAGCAGGTCTCGCTGATGAGCGAGCGCACCATCATCGCCCGCGAACTGCACGACTCCCTGGCCCAGTCGCTCTCCTACCTCAAGATGCAGGTGGCGCGGCTGGAGCGCATGCAGGCCAAGGATGCCCCCAAGGAGATGCAGGCAGCGGTGTTCGACGAGCTGCGCACCGGACTCAACAGCGCCTACCGCCAGCTGCGCGAGCTGCTCACCACCTTCCGCCTCAAGCTGGAGGGGCCCGGCCTGCAGTCGGCGCTGCAGCAGACCACCGAAGAGTTCTCCGAGCGCATGGGTGCCCCGGTGGAGCTGCACTTCGACGTGCCGCCGCATTTGCTCAACCCCAATGAAGAGATTCACGTGCTGCAGATCGCCCGCGAGGCGCTGAGCAACACGCACAAGCATGCCCAGGCGCACTGGGCCGCCGTCACGGTGAAATTCCACCATGCGCGTATCGTGCTGCGCATCGAGGATGACGGCGTGGGCCTCGAGAACGACGACTCGCCGCCCATGCACTATGGTCTGGTCATCATGCGCGACCGCGCCCACACCCTGAGTGGGGAGCTCAAGCTCTCCAATCGGGCCGAGGGCGGCACCTGTGTGGAAGTGGTCTTCACGCCCCAGACGGCGCGCCTGATCACCCGCCAGCCGGCCATCGAACCCACCCTTCACGACCAAGGAAACTGAGACCCATGGGCCAGTCAGTCAACGAGACCCCCGCCAGTATCCTGATCATCGACGACCACCCTCTGCTGCGCCGCGGCGTGGCTCAGCTGCTGGAGCTGGAGGACGACCTCGAACTGGTCGGCGACACCGGCGAACCACAGCAGGGCGTGGGCCTGGCCGCCGAGCTCGACCCCGACATGATCCTGCTCGACCTCAACATGCCGGGCATGGACGGTATCCAGACGCTCAAGGCGCTGCGCGACTCGGGCTATGCCGGGCGCATCGTGATGTTTACCGTCTCCGATCACGAGGATGACCTGGTGGCGGCCCTGCGCGGCGGCGCCGACGGCTACCTGCTGAAGGACATGGAGCCCGAGGAGATGGTGCGCCAGCTGCGCCAGGCGGCGCTGGGACGCATGGTGGTGAGCGAGAGCCTCACCGCCCTGCTGGCCGAGGCACTGCGCAACCAGCGTACGGCGCCGGCCACCCCCGACATCCACAGCCTGACCCAGCGCGAGCGCGAGATCCTGCGTGAGCTGGCCGGCGGTCTCTCCAACAAACTCATTGCGCGCAAGCTCGACATCTCCGAGGGCACGGTGAAGGTGCACGTGAAACACCTGCTGAAGAAGCTAAATCTGCGCTCGCGAGTGGAAGCGGCGGTTTGGGCCGTGCAAGAAGGCATCGATAGATAGAAAGGCTCACTTCACTGCTGCGCTCGATATCCCGCCCGCCGGCGATGCTCACAATCCTCATTGAGCACCCAGTCAACTCCGGTTGCTGCGCTTCGGCGGCGGACGGCCTCTCTTCGCTCGCGACGTGAAGAGAGCTTTCTACGCCAGCCGGGGGGATACCCCGGTTCTGTGTGGATACCTCCAAAGACTTCCAGGCGCCGACAAGGCGCCTTTTTCTTGCCTCGGTGCTTTTTCCTTCGTCACAAAAACAATGACTTAGCCAAATACCCCTGCTACCTCTCAAGAGGTATTTCCCTGATTTTGCGGCATTTTCGGCCGGTTTCGCCGTTCTTTTCCCGGGCGTATCTTTGCCTCAACCGAACCTGAATTGATCCCGGTCAGGACGGATGTCGCAAGGCGGGATCAGTGGAAACTCAAGGGGAAAACGTCATGGCTAAATCGAGCGCCGATATCGGCAAGCTCGGCGCCGGCAGACCGAAGAATGCCGACATCGAGCACTGGGATATCGAAAACGAACAGTTCTGGGAGCAGGAGGGCAAGCGAGTCGCCTCCCGTAACCTGTGGATCTCCATCCCCAGCCTGCTGATGGGCTTCGCGGTATGGATGATGTGGGGAATGATCACCACCCAGATGCAGAACCTGGGCTTCCCCTTCGCCGTCGATCAGCTCTTCATGCTGACCGCCATTGCCGGCCTCTCCGGGGCCACTCTGCGCATTCCCGCCTCGTTCATGATCCGCATCGCCGGCGGGCGCAATGCCGTATTCTTCACCACCGCCCTGCTGATGATCCCCGCCTTCGGCACCGGCGCCGCACTGATGAACCCCGACACACCGTTCTGGGTGTTCCAGGTCCTGGCGCTGCTCTCGGGCATCGGCGGCGGTAACTTCGCCGCCTCGATGAGCAACATCTCGACCTTCTTCCCCAAGAAGAAGCAGGGCTACGCCCTGGGCATGAACGCCGGCCTGGGCAACTTCGGCGTCACCACCATGCAGATCCTGATCCCGCTGGTGATGACCGTGGGCATCTTCGGCGCCATTGCCGGCGGCTCCATGGAGCTGCAGAGCGCCAGCGGCACGCTGATCGGCCGCATCGAGGCGGGCACGCCGACCTGGATCCAGAACGCCGGCTTCATCTGGCTGGTGTTCCTGGTGCCGCTGGCCTTCCTCGGCTGGTTCGGCATGAACAACCTGCGTCCCATCACGCCCAACCCGGGCACGCCGATGCAGGCCTTCGGCAAGATCCTCGGCCTCTACGGCGTGGGCGTCATCGCCACCGTGGTGGGTATCGTCACCCTGCAGTGGTTGGGCATGTGGGTCGCCCTGCCGGTCACCATTCTGCTGACCCTGGGGCTGATGCGCCTGATCCCCGGTGAGATCAAGCCCAACATCCAGAAGCAGTTCGCCATCTTCTCGAACAAGCACACCTGGTCGATGACGGTGCTCTACATCCTGACCTTCGGCTCGTTCATCGGCTTCTCCGCCGCGCTGCCGCTCTCGATCAACGTCATCTTCGGCAACATGATGGAAGTGGCCGCCGACGGCAGCGTGAGCCGCGTGGTCAACCCCAACGGCCCCAGCGCCCTGACCTGGGCCTGGATCGGGCCCTTCGTCGGCGCCCTGATCCGCCCCTTCGGCGGCTGGGTCTCCGACAAGGTGGGCGGCTCCATCGTCACCCAGGTGATCTCGGTGGTCATGGTGGTGGCCTCGGCGGTGACCGGCTACGTGATGATGCTGGCCTACAACTCCACCGACCCCAACAGCTACTTCGCCCTGTTCATGCTGCTGTTCGTGATCCTGTTCGCCGCCAGCGGCATCGGCAACGGCTCCACCTTCCGCAGCATCGGCGTGATCTTCAACGCCCAGCAGAAGGGCCCGGTACTGGGCTGGACCTCCGCCGTGGCCGCCTACGGCGCCTTCATCGCCCCGGTGGTGATGGGCGGTCAGATCCGTGCCGGCACCCCCGAGCTCGCCATGTACGGCTTCGCGATCTTCTACGCGGTGTGCCTGCTGATCAACTGGTGGTTCTACCTGCGCCCCGGCGCCGAGATCAAGAATCCCTGAAATGCCGTCCGTGCTCCGGCTGCACGTCGGAGCACACCCCTTACCCTTGCCTTCTTCGGAGGGATGTCATGAAAGTCATGATCGCTTATGACGGCTCACGCAACGCCAAGCTGGCCCTGGCACAGACCGTCAGCCTGTTTCGCTGCAACGCCCCCACGCTGATCCTGGTCGGCGTGGCGGAAAATCCCGGCGACTCCACCGATGCCAACGAGGAACTGTTCCAGCAGGAGTACGAGGAGCTCAAGGCCGCGCTCAAGGAGGGCGCCGACTTCGCCCATCAGGAAGGCTTCGAGGTCGACTGGGTGCTGGCCGAGGGCGACGCCCGCAAGATGCTGCTGCAAGCCACCAAGAAGCACACTCCCGACATGCTGGTCATCGCCCGCCACAGCAGCAAACCCGACGGCGGCATCATCGCCCAGTCGCTGAGCTACTTCGTCGACGAACTCGACTACATGACCTTCGGCAAGGTCAGCTCGTTTCTCGCCCGGCGCGTCGAATGTCCGCTCCTGATCCTGCCCAGCCCGTGACGGCGATCCCGTCATACGTGGCCAATTTCGCTTTCACTTCAGGATGATACGACCATGAAAGTGTCTTCCATCTTCAAATTCCGCAGTCCGGAGATCAGGGCCCTACACCTGACCTGGATCGCGTTCTTCATCACCTTCTACGTCTGGTTCAACATGGCGCCCTTGGCATCGAGCATGCTCAAGAGCGTCGATTGGCTGACCCGCGACGACATCCGCCTGTTCGCCATCGTCAACGTGGCGCTGACCATCCCGGCACGTATCATCGTCGGCATGGCGCTGGACCGCTTCGGCCCGCGCCGGGTGTTCTCGGTGCTGATGGTCTCCATGGCCGTTCCGGCACTCGTGTTCGCCTTCGGCAACACCATGTCGCAGTTGCTGATCTCGCGCCTGGTGCTCAGCTCCATCGGCGCCAGCTTCGTGGTCGGTATCCACATGACCGCGCTGTGGTTCAAGCCCAAGGACATCGGCTTCGCCGAAGGCTTCTATGCCGGCTGGGGCAACTTCGGCTCCGCCGTGGCCGCCATGACCCTGCCCACCATCGCCCTAACCATGTTCGGCGGTGCCGACGGCTGGCGCTACGCCATCGGCATGAGCGCCATCGTGATGGCCGCCTACGGGGTGTTCTACTGGTTCGCCATCACCGACGGCCCCGACGCCCGCGCCCACCGCAAGCCGCGCAAGGCGCTGGCCATGGAAGTGAGTTCCTGGCGCGACATGATCCTGCTGATCCTGTGGACCATCCCGCTGGTGGGCTGTCTGGCCATCCTGGTGTGGCGCATCGAGGGCATGGGCTACCTCTCCTCCACCGGCGCACTGATCTGCTACGCGGTGATCGCCGCCGTGGTGGTCTATCAGATCGTGCAAATCCTGCGGGTCAACATCCCGATCCTCAAGAAGGGCGTACCGGAGGACGACAAGTACTCCTTCGGCAGCGTGGCCGCGCTCAACAGCACCTACTTCGCCAACTTCGGCGCCGAGCTGGCGGTGGTTTCCATGCTGCCGATGTTCTTCGAGGAGACCTGGGGGCTGACCGCCGCCGCGGCGGGCATGATCGCCGCCTCGTTCGCCTTCGTGAACCTGGTGGCACGTCCCATGGGCGGCCTGGTGTCCGACCGCATGGGCAACCGCCGCTTCGTCATGCTCAGCTACATGTTCGGCATCGGTATCGGCTTCGTGCTGATGGCCCTGCTCAACTCCAACTGGCCGCTGATCATCGCCATCGCCATCACCATCTTCACCTCCTTCTTCGTGCAGGGGGCAGAGGGCGCCACCTTCGGTATCATTCCCTCAATCAAGCGCCGCATCACCGGCCAGATTTCGGGCATGGCCGGCGCCTACGGCAACGTGGGAGCGGTGGTCTACCTGACCATCTTCACCTTCGTCACCCCCACCCAGTTCTTCTACATCATCGCCGGCGGCGCCTTCCTCAGCTGGCTGATCTGTCTGATCTGGCTGAAGGAGCCGGAAGGCGCGTTCGACGAGGAGTACTACGTCTCCTCGGTGGACCGCATGATCGAAGAGCAGGAACTGGCCGCGGCACAGGCGCAGGCGCAGGCCAAGTCATGACGGTAGGCTGATCGAGCTCTGTAAGGCTCACCAAGGCGGCGACTTCGGTCGCCGCTTTTTTGTCGGTGGGGTGTTGTCAGGGCTAGGCTTTATTGGGCGTGACGCTCGAGTTCATGCAGCGCAGCCCGGGCCAGGAAACCGGAACGGCTCTTGTAATCGCTGTGCTTCGCCACGGTGCTGTCGATGCGCTTGATCAGCAGATCGGGCAGAGTGACGTTGATCTTGTGGCTCTTGCCCAGGTAAGGGGTCATGTCGATCTCGACCGCGGCCCACACCCACCCGGCGAAGTCGGGATTCTCCAGATGCTGCTGAATAGCGGTAGCGGTGGGAATGGGGTCGCCGTGCTCCGAAAGGCTTTCGAGATGCCCTTCGATGGCCTCTCGCGCATTGGCGATTGCCTCGTCGAAGGTATCGCCAGCGGAGAAGCAGCCCGGCAGATCGGGCACGACTACGCCATAAGCGTGCTGCTCGTCGCCAACCTCGATCGCAATGGGATAGTGCATGGTGTCGCTCCTGTGTGGTGGCCAGGCGCTACCGGACTCACTTGAGACCGGCTTGTTTTCTGATTCCCTGTATCAAGCCCTTCTTCAGGTCTTTCTTGGGGTGAGGCACGGTAATGGTCCCGGGCTTGTGTGGATGGCGAAAGTGGTGGTGGCTTCCCTTGATCCGGTCCAACCTCCAGCCATCGGCTTCCAGCTCCTTGATCAGGTCTGCGCTCTTCACACCCGGCTCCTTGCCGTGTTTTTGGGGTTATAGTAACCCCGAAAAGGCAACTCCGCAAGAGTTAATAACTCCTATAACTCCACTTCAGTTTTCTTTTGCGTCCGGCTTCTGTGAGAAAGCTGAGCTACGCCCTCTTGCGAGTCGCAACCTTCTTCTCACGGCCTTCATTGTTAGCACAGGAGGTTTTGACCCAAGGCAAGGACAGCCAGCACCTTGCGAGGCATAGTGTCGATAATAGGCATTCAAAATACTCTTTCGTCTATCGACACAAACCCACGGGAGGGAGCGATGTCCACCATCTCGTACTCCAATGCGCCAGCCGACACGGCCGCAGCGCCGCTCGATACGCGAGGCCGGGCTCTGGCCGCCGTCGTCTACGTGCTCTATCTGGGCAGCATCATGGCGGTGGTCACCGCACCCATCGGCGTGCTGCTCGCCCACCTTCGCCGTCGCCGCAATGCGGAATGGGTGGAAAGCCACCTGCTGTTCCAGATCCGTACCTTCTGGCTGGGTGCCCTGGCCGGTGGGGCGGTGCTGGCCGCCTGGTACCTGCTGGGCCTGATCGGCGCACCCTCCTGGGCTTCCTGGGTGCTGGGCTACGGTTTCTTCACCGCCTGCCTGGCCTGGACCATCGGCCGCAGCGGCGTGGGGATCAACCGCCTGCTGAACGACCGCGCTATCGATGACCCGCGCAGCCTGCTGTTTGGCGGCGCCAAGGTGTCACTGGAAGACTGATTGGGGAGCTCGCCGATGACTACCGCCACCTCGCCCCTGCGCCTGGCGCCGACACGTTCCGCTGCCGTCACCGGCCTGGCTTGGGGCTTCATTGCGTTCTCCACGCTGACCGTGGCACTGCTCACCCTGCCGCTACTGCCCGGCGAGGCGCTGGTCGCCTCGCTGGGCGTCGAAACCGGCAGCGGTGGGCTCACCGGCGGGGTGGCCTGGCTGATCGAGCGCAGCAGCACCGTGGCCGGCCTACTGATGGTGGGCGCCGCCGTGACCCTGGCGCTCTCCGTGGCGCTGCTGCAACGTCGGCGCTGGGCGCGGCCGGCTTTTCTCGGCCTGATGGCGGCCGGCTTCGTCGGCGTGCTGGGCGGCGCCGCCCTGACCCCGCTGACCTTCGGCTTCATGGCCGATGCGGCCGGCGAAATGGCCCGCTATGAGGATTCTGTAGCGGGTCTGATCGGCGCCCTTTCGGTGTTGATCATGGTAGCCACCGCGCTGGTGGTGCTGTTCGCCTGGGCCGGCTGGAAGCTCACCACGCCGGCGGTTCGCGCCGAATTCGAGCGCACGCCCGTCGCCCCGGAGCGCTGAGTGGCGGATCGTCACGAGCTATCTCAGCCGCGGCCGCTGCCCAATCCGGGCTGGGGACCGCTGGCGGCGCTGCCCGGCAATCCGTTGATGTGGGTGCTGATCCTCAGCGAGATCGTGGTGTTCGCCGCCTTCTTCGGCCTGTTCGCCTGGCTGCGGGCCGGCGAGCGCGAGGTGTTCGACGCCTCCCAGCAGTTGCTCGATCCGGTGACCGGCGGCCTCAACACCATGGTGCTGCTGACCAGCGGGCTGTTCGCCGCCCTGGCGGTACAGGCCATCAGCCAGGGCAGGATACGGCGCTGCCGCCAGTGGCTGGGAGCGGCCTTTGCCCTGGGCGTGGTGTTCTGCGTGGTCAAGGTAATGGAGTATGCCGACAAGCTCGGCCAGGGGCTCGCGCCCGAGACCAACACCTTCTTCACCTTCTACTATCTGCTGACCGGCTTCCACTTCGCCCACGTGCTGTTCGGCCTGGGGCTGATCGCCCTGGTGGTCTGGCGCATCTCCCACGACAACGTGGAGACCGCCGCGGCCTTCTGGCACATGGTCGATCTGATCTGGATCCTGCTCTACCCGATCATCTACCTGCTGAGGTGAGCCCATGCGCGCCATGCAAGACGCCTTTCGCGATGCCGCCACCCGCCGGCTGCTGATTACCTGGGCGGTGCTGATGGGGCTGACGCTGGTTACCATGCTCTCCGCACAGTTGGGCGGCGATGCCCGCCTGGCCGCCCTGCCGTTGTGGTCGGCGGGCCTGCTGCTGGCCACCACCTTCTTCAAGGTGCACCGGGTGCTGATGGTGTACCTGGGTCTGGCCGACGCTTCGCCGGCCTGGCGCGGCGCCTTCGTCGGGCTGGTGCTGGCCACGCTGGTGCTGGTGGGGTCCGGTTATCTCGTCGCCCAGTTAGCCTAACCATCGTCCTCGAGAGAAGTGAACGAAACGGCGCCGCTATCGGGGATAGCGGCGCCGTTTGCGTGGTAGTGACGGCGGGTCAGTAGGTGTGAGGAGGTGGTCCTACCCCAGCCCACTCGGCCAGCCGCCGGGCCAGGCGGATCAGGCCGTAGACGGCGAAGGGGGCAACGGACATCATCAGGATGCCCCAGTCCTGGGTGTTGATCACCCAGGCCAGCGGGGTGATCACCGCAAAGGCGGCCAGCAGGCCGAGGGCAAGTGCGATAGCGGGACGCGAGTTAGCCATTTTTATTACCTCAAAAATATATCCCATCCTGAAAACTAGGATTCATGTTACGAGCGATGACAGGCTGGTCGCCGCCGGAACGGAGCAACCGGAGTTGACTGGCTGCTCAATGAGGATTGGGACGGTCCGACGCTTCGGTACCGCCGGCGGCCAGGATGTCGAGCGCAGTAATGAAACATGTTTTCAGTTACCGATGATCTGGCGATATATACCCGGCAGCGCCAGCGACAGGTGCTCCGGCCGGTTGACGATGGCATAGCTGCCGCGGCCGAACAGGTGCGACACGTACTGGTGCGCCTCGCTGTCGATGGTCACGCCGAACACGCGCACCTCGTGCTGGCGCGCCTCGAGCACCGCCCGGCGAGTGTCCTCGATGCCGTAGCGGCCCTCGTAGTAGTCGGTGTCGTTGGGCTTGCCGTCGGTGAGCAGCAGCAGCAGCCGGTGCCGGTTGGGCCGTTCGGAGAGCTCCTTGGTCACGTGGCGGATCGCCGGTCCCATGCGGGTGTAGTGGCCGGGCTTGAGCGCCGAGATGCGTCTTGCCACCCGTTCGTTCATGGCCTCGTCGAAGGTCTTCAGGGTATTGACCCACACCTTCTGGCGCCGATGCGAGGTGAAGCAGTGGATGCTGTAGTCGTCGCCGCAGCCGGCCAGGCCGTGGCCCAGCACCAGCAGCGCCTCCTTGGCTACGTCGAGCACCCGGCGATCCTCCAGCCAGGCGTCGGTGGAGAGCGAGACGTCGACCAGGATCGACACCGCCAGGTCGCGGGCCTGCTGGCGGGTGGCCTGATAGAGCCGGTCGCTGGACTCGCCGGTGGCGGCCAGGTCGCAGCGCGAGCGGATCACCGCGTCCATGTCGAGCTCGGTGCCGTCGTACTGGCCGCGCAGGGTCTCGCGGCGCGGTCGCAGCGCCTCGAACTCTCGGCGTACGCGGCGAATGCGCCGCTGGGTAGCGGCATCGGGCTGCCACTGCTCGCCCTCTTCGCTGGCAAGCTCGGTGTGCACCAGGCAGTGTTCGGGCAGATAGATCTGCTTGCGGTAGTTCCACTCGGGGTAGGTGTGCTTGCCGCGCAGGCGCTCGCCCAGCGCCTCGTCCGGCGGCAGGTCGAGGTCGACCTTGATGCGCGTCGCCGCCCGCTGCTTGTGCGGGCTGAGGATGATCTCCTCCATCTGCTCGGCGGCGCGTTTGGCTTCCTCGTCCTCGTTGTCCTCGACCAGGCGATTGAGGTTCACCATCTCGGTCCAGGAGAGCATCTTCTCGAAGCGATTGGCAATCAGCGGATCGTCGCGCTCGGTCTGGTCCTGGCGCTTGCGCTCGGCCTTGCGCTTGCCGTCGCTCACCGTCTGGGCGCTGTTGGTCTCGCCCTCTTCGGGGTCGTCCCTGCTCTCGTCGCGGCCCGCTCCGGTCCCCAGAGTGACCACCTGGCCCCACAGCGGCACCGGCAGCGGCGGACGATAACCGCGCGGCGCGCCGATACCGTCGAGCGACAGCTCGGGTTGCATCACGGCGTGGTGCAGGGCCGCAGCCCAGCCTTCCAGCTCCCGCGCTTCGCCGAGCAGCACGCGCAGGGTCTGTTCCAGCGCCAGCTCCATGGTCGGCAGGCGCTTGCGGTCAGGGCGCACCAGCAGCAGCGCCTGGCACAGCCGGCGATAGCGCTCGGCCAGCCCGGGGAAGCGTTCGAGCGCGGCGTCGCGGGCGCGTACCGCCTCGCGCAGGCGAGCCAGGTCGGCGCGCAGCGGGTCGCGCTGCGGTTCGGGCTCACGCGCGACGGCCAAGTAGGCCACCAGCCAGAAGTAGAGATCGCGATTGAGCTCGGCATCGGGGAACAGATCGATCTGCGGCGGCAGCAGCAGGTTCTCCTCGTCGCGCCGGGCCTGGTCGATGGCCTCATCGTCGAAGCCGAGCCGCTGACGCAGCGACAGGCGGTGATTGGAGCTGCGCGCGATGATGGCGGCGACTTCAACGCCCGCCTCGCCGCCGCTGGCGCGGAAGAACACGCCGAGCACGTGGCGCATCCGCTCCATGGTGACGGCCGCTTCCGGATAGCGCTGGTAGCTGGCCGCGCTGGAGGCCCAGCGGTGCCAGTGGCGACCGACGAACTCCTCGAGTTCGAGAAACTGCATGGCCAATCCTCCTGGAGCGCTATCGAGCGCCGATAGGTGGCAGTGATGACTCAGCCGAAAGTGGCGCGAATCGACTCCAACAACCCTTCCTGCACGTCCAGATCGTCCGAGAGCGGCTCGACCAGGGTGGCGCGGGTGGCCTCGAGAATCGGCATGCCGGCGTTGATCAGAGTGGCGCAGTAAACCAGCAGGCGGGTCGAAACGCCCTCTTCCAGGTCTTGGCCCTTGAGTTCGCGCAGGCGTCCGGCCAGGTTGACCAGCGCAGCGCAGCGCTCATGGGAAAGACCGCTCTCGCGGGCGACGATGTCGCACTCCAACCGCGGCGGCGGGAAGTCGAACGACATCGCCACGAAGCGCTGACGGGTGCTCGGCTTGAGCGACTTGAGAATGTGCTGATAGCCGGGGTTGTAGGAGACCACCAGCATGAAATCGTCCGGCGCCTCGAGCAGCTCGCCGGTGCGTTCCAGCGGCAGCAATCGACGGTCATCGGTGAGCGGGTGCAGCACCACGGTGACGTCCTTGCGCGCTTCCACCACCTCGTCGAGGTAGCAGATGCCACCCTCGCGCACGGCGCGGGTCAGCGGACCGTCGACCCAGCGGGTCTCGCCGCCCTGCAGCAGGTAGCGCCCGGTGAGGTCGGCGGCAGTGAGGTCGTCGTGGCAGGAAACGGTGAACAAGGGGCGGCCCAGCTTGGCCGCCATGTGGCTGACGAAGCGGGTCTTGCCGCAGCCGGTCGGCCCCTTGAGCAGCAGCGGCAGACGCTGTCGGTACGCCTGCTCGAACAGCGCGCACTCGTTGCCGACCGGTTCGTAGTAGGGCAGGTCCCGCGCGAAGGCGGAAGCGGCGTTGGTGGCGGTAGCGGTATGCATGGCGAAACCTCCAGGGAAGAAGAGCCGGGAGAGAAGAGGACGGGGCGGCATGCCGCCCCGCCCCTGGCTCACTCGGTAGCGACGATGGAGGGCTGCTTGACGTGCGCACCTACCTGCTCACGCGCCGGCCCGAACACCGCGTAGAAGAACATGGCGGCGGCAATGGCAACGAAGATGCCGGTGCCGAAGCGCATCACGTAGAACAGCTCGAGCTGTGCCTGTACCTGCATGAAGTTCATGCCCAGCACCCGCTGCAGGTGGGTCTGTACCACACCGGCGAAGGTCAGGGTGAAGGTCATGAACCACATGGCCGAGGTCATGATCCAGAACGCCCACATGTTGAGCACCTGGTTGTAGGGCTGTACGCGGCGCAGCTGCGGCATGGCGTAGGTGATGATGCCCATCACCAGCATCACGTAGGCGCCGTAGAAGGCCAGATGGCCGTGGGCCGCGGTGATCTGGGTGCCATGGGTGTAGTAGTTGATCCACGAGAGGGTGTGCATGAAGCCCCACACGCCGGCGCCGAAGAAGGCCACGGCAGCACAGCCCAGGGTCCACAGCATGGCGGCCTTGTTGGGGTGGTTGCGGCTGCCCTTCCAGAACATGTAGAAGGCGAACACCACCATGGCGAAGAACGGGATCACCTCCAGGGTGGAGAAGATGCTGCCGATCGGCTGCCAGTAGCCGGGGGTGCCGATCCAGTAGTAGTGGTGACCGGTGCCCAGCAGGCCGGAGAACAGCGCCAGGCCGACGATGACGTAGAGCCACTTCTCGATGATCTCACGGTCGACGCCGGTCATCTTGATCAGCAGGTAGCCGAGCAGCGAGGCCATGATCAGCTCCCACACGCCTTCCACCCAGATGTGCACGATCCACCACCACCACAGCTTGTCCAGCGCCAGGTTGTCGGGGTTGTAGAAGGCGAACAGCCAGAACACCGCGGCCAGCCACAGGCCCAGCATCAGCACCATGTTGATGGCGGTCTTGCGGCCCTTGAGCATGGTCATGCTGGTGTTGAACAGGAACATCAGGAACGAGACGGTGATCATCAGCTTCGACCACAGCGGCTGCTCGAGGTAGTGTCGCCCCTCATGGATACCGAACTGGTAGCTGATCAGCGCGCCGGCGCCGGCAATGGCGAACAGCAGCAGCTGGAAGTAGGCCAGCTTGGGGCTGTAGATCTCGTTCTCCGCCTCTTCCGGCATCAGGTAGTAGGTGCTACCCATGAAGCCGATCAAGAGCCACACGATCAAGAGGTTGGTATGGCTGGTACGGGTGATGTTGAAGGGCATCGCCTCGGACATGAAGTGCGGCCACACGTAGGCTGCCGCTGCCGCCAGTCCGAAGACGATCTGTAGAGCGAATAGTGCCATTGCCAGCATGAAGAACGGCAAGGCCACCTTCTGCGTTTCGTATTTCATGGTGCGACTCCTTGGTTCCTGGAAGGGGGATCAGCCCGCCGGGTGCGGCGGCCAGCCCTGGGTGTCGATGGAATCGGTCCACTCCAGGAAATCGATCAACGCCCGCATCTCTTCGTCGTTGATGTCGTGAGCCGGCATCTGGCGACGTCCCGGGGCACCGGTGGGCTGGGCGTTCATCCATGCCGTCAGCGCCATGCGGGCCCCTTCGGGGTTGTCGCGTCCGCCGAAGCGGGTCCAGACGTTGCCGATCTCAGGCGCGAAATAGGAGCCTTCGCCGAGAATGGTGTGGCAGTTGATGCAGTTGTGCTCTTCCCAAACGTGCTTGCCCAGGCGCACGGAGTCCGACATGGGCTGGGTCGAGGTGTTGACGATGTAGAAATGGCTGTGAGCCGTCAGTGCGGCGAACAGCAGGAAAAAGAATAGCGAGCCGCCGTAGAAGATATTACGGGCCGCCGCCTTGGTGAGGCCTTCGGTCATGGGCCTTTCCCCCTCGCTGGTGACACTTCAGGGACCTGCGACCGAAGTCGGCGAGCCCCACCCCTAAAACAAGCATCTATAATGCATCTTAAGAGTAACGCCACGAGTCAGAGGCGACATTGACCTTCGTCAAATCGGCGGTGATGAACGGCAGCGGCAGAGAGAGAACGGGGCTTTCAGAGAGCGGTGGAATGTCGCACGGCGGGCCGCTGGGGCCCGCCCGTCAGTCGTTTACCGCCGGGTATCGGTGATGTCCTCGATCCAGGTCAATGCCGCCACCCCCGCCGGCAGCCCCAGGGTGGGAATGGCCAGCATGGCCACCTGCTTCAGGGCCTCCGGCTCGATGCCTTCGTCCATGGCACGCCGCATATGCGAATGCACGGCCCCTTCCGAGCCGCCGCCCACCGCCAGCGCCAGCTTGACCAGGCGCCGCGTGCGGTCGTCCAGCGGCCCCGCCTCGGCACATGCCTTGCCCAGCGAAGCGAAGGCGCGCCACACCTCGGGATAGTCGTCGGCCACCTTGCCGGCACCGGAAGGAAGATCTTGATTGGCCATGTGGTTTTCCTCGTCTTGTCGTGAATGTCTCGGCAGGCTTCAGTATAGAAGCCTGCTCCGTCCGGGAAAGCGCCCGTCTCAGAGAGGGAGGAAGAACCAGGGATCCTTGGTCATGGCCGTGCCCATGATGTAAACGAACACCACGATCGCGGCCAGCGCTGCCAGCCCCCGCGTCATCGGCGTACGCCCGCGCTTGATCGCCACGGTGCCGAGCAGGATGTAGCCGAGCAGCCCCAGCAGCTTGGCGGCCAGCCACGAATGCTGGTGTGGCCACATCGAGAGCATGGTCATCAGCGTGATCCCCAGCAGCAGCAGCAGGGTGTCGTTGACGTGGGGCAGTATCCTCACCCAGCGCCGCTGCAGCAGGGAAACCTCGCGCACCGACCACCAGGCGCGCACGATGAAGAAGGTGATGCTGAGCACTGCGGTAGTCATGTGCAGATGCTTGATCAGCGAGTAGTACTCGATCATCGACTGGCTCCGTCCCTAGCTGTTGCCCGTCCGCCTCGGGCCGCCTAGCCCGCCTGGCCGTCTGCCCGGGCGCTCAATAGTGGCAGCGTATAGTGAAACAGGAAGATGAGGTAGGCGATACACCAGAAGATGATGCTCAGGTTGTAGGTCCAGTGGGTGATCTGCGGGAACATGGCGAGTATCGGCGAGCGCAGCAGGGCACCGGCGAAGATCAGCGCCAGGCCCACGCCGATACCGGGCAGGGTGCGGATCTCGCGTCCGGTGTGACCCAGCGACACGCGGGCCATCATTGCCAGCATCATGGCGCCGATGCCGCCGATGGCCAGGGCATGCAGGGCCAGCTCGACGCGGAAGACGCCCAGCAGTGCCATGGCCCACATCGTCAGACCGACCGGCACGAAGGCATAGCTCAGGTGCAGGCCCCACAGCAGCGGCTCACGCAGGGTCAGGTGGCCCTCCCAGCGCACCAGACGCACCAGGCTGGCTGCTGCCGCCACCAGCATCACGCTGGCCAGCAGCGCAGGCGGCACGGCGGCACCGAGCAGCACCGCGAGTTGCAGCAGCACGATCGCCAGCAGCGAGCCCAGGGTCAGCCTCTCCAGCGCCGGAATCGCCGCCGGCTGCGGCCGCCCCAGCTTGCGCGAGGTGAAGAAGGGAATCACCCGGCCGCCCAGCAGTACCATCAGCACCGCGATCAACAGCACGCCGAGATAGCCGCCTTCGCGAATCAGCGCGAACTTGCCCTGGGCCACCCCCAGGTGCATGGCCAGATTGGCCCCGGCCAGCAGCAGCAGTACCGGCACGAACATCAGGTTGCGCCACAGCTTCACCGCCACCACCAGGCGCCCCATCACCAGCGCCGCCAGCGGCAGGAAGACCACGTCGAGGGCGATCAACAGCCACACCGGCAACCCCATGGGAAACGCCAGGGTGATCCTCGCCGCCAGCCACAGCGCCACCAGGCCGAGCAGCGGTGCGCCGCTAAGGCTCGGCCGGCCGGTCCAGTTCTGCACCGCGGTGAGCAGGAAACCCACCACCACGGCGGCGCCGAAACCGAAGATCATCTCGTGCTGGTGCCACCACATCAGCCCGCCGTGGGGGCGCAGCAGGATGTCGCCGTGCCAGAAGGCGAACCACACCACCATGGCCAGCACGCTGAACAACGACGCCAGCAGGAAGAAGGGGCGAAACGCCAACCGCGCCAAGGGCAGGCGCGGCTGGTGGGGAGCGGGGGAAGCGGTGTTCATGGCGGCATACCCGACTTGAATGCTTGGATGAATCCATTATGGCGATTCGCGTCGGGTTGCTTCATGACGAGTATCAAGAATGCTTCTTTTTAATCGCCGCGCAGCCAATGATTACTAATGGCTGGTGCCTTCTTCGTATTGGGTCTTGTTCCACACGTTATACTTGCCCGATGGCCGCTTCATCGGCATGCGCCCCAGCTCCTCCAGGGTGTTGGCGTCGAGCCACAGCAGGTAGCCGTCGTCGTCCCACACACTCAGCAGCAGGGTCTCGCCGCGGCGGTCGAACTCGACGTGGGCGGCGGTCTTGCCCGGCTCGGGAATCAGCGTCTCGACGATCTCCAGGCTCTGCTTGTCGATCACGTGGATGCGGTCGTGGTTGGGACCGAAGAAGACGTCCACCCAGGCGTAGGGCGAGTTCTCGTGGCTGCGCATGAAGAAGCCGGGGCCGTCGGTCTCGATATGGGTGATCAGCGACCAGTCGGTCATGTCGAACACCGAGACCTGCCCCTTGTCGATGTGCGGCATCGCCATCACCCGACGCCCATCCAGCTCCCAGGTGATGCCGGCGCCCAGGTGCGGCATGCCCTCCAGCGGCAGGTCGGCGACCTTGGCCTCCTCATCCATGTCGAACACCTGGCCGCCCTTGCCGCCGCGGGCGGCGCCGACCAGGTAGCGGTACTCCATGTCGAAGAAGAAGTCGTCGAGGTAGTCCGGCGCCTCCATGCGATGCAGGGCGAAGTCGCCGACCAGCGCCTCGTCCCCTTCGGCCCGCTCCTCGGGCCAGCGGATCTCCCACACCTCGGGGATGTCGCGCAGGGCGGCGACGAAGCTGTTGCGCGGCGGCGCGGTATAGACGGCGCTGACCCGCGAGGTCTCGCCGTTGAGCCCCTCCACCGGAATGGAAGCGATCAGCTCGAGGTTGCGCGCATCCAGCAGCACCAGGGTATGCGGCAGATAGTTGCCGGCCAGCACGTAGTTGCCGTCGGCCGATACCGCGATGTTGCGCATGTTGATGCCGGCGCGCACCTCGGCGGTGACCTCGAGGTTGTAGATGTCGTACTTGGTCACCCAGCCGTCGCGGGAGCCGAAGAACACGTAGCGGCCGTCGGGGGTGTACTTGGGCCCGCCGTGCAGCGCATAACGACTGGGGAAGCGGGTGATACGCTCGAACCTGTCGCCGTCGAGCAGGCTGACGTGGTGATCGCCGATCTCCACCACGATGAACAGGTTCTTGAGATCCTCGACCTCGAACACCGGCTCGTCGGGCAACGTGCCATAGGCGTGGCTGACCACGTGGCTGGCCAGGATGTCCGCATCGCTCCAGCTCGGCTCGACCTCGGGCGGCTCGTAGATCCACTCGGCCAGGGCGGCGATCTCGGCCTCGCCGAGCAGCTCACCGTAGCCGGGCATCTGGGTCGCGGCACGACCGTCGCGGATCACCTCGACGGCCTCGGCGCGCTTGAGCCGCGAGAGGTTGTCGGGCAGCAGCGCCGGGCCGATGCCGCCCAGCCGGCTCACGCCGTGGCAGATGGCGCAGTGGTGGTTGTAGAGCACGTTGGCGTCGGGCTCGTCGGCCAGCACCGGCATGGCAGGAACGACCAGGCCGCACAGCGCGCCGAGCAGCAGTTTGGTGGTTTTCACAGCGCCACCCTCCCCAGGGTCAAAGCGGGCTCGATATCGACATTGCTGCGGGTCAGGCGCGTCATACCGGGGGCCAGCGAGTCGGCCAGACGCACCACCTCGCCCACCACGATCAGCGTGGGGGGCCGTAGCGCCTCGCGTTCGATCACCTCCACCAGATCGCCCAGGGTGGCGAAGACGTTGCGCTGCTCGGCGGTGGTGCCGCGTTCCACCAAGGCCACCGGGTGCTCCGCCGGCAGGCCGTGACGCTGCAGTTCGCGGCTGATCAGCGCGGCATTGGCCAGGCCCATGTAGAACACCGCGGTGTGATGAGGCACCGCCAGCGCGGCCCAGTCCAGCGCCAGCTCGCCGTCGGCCTTGGCGTGGCCGGTGACGAAGGTCACGCTCTGGGCATGGTTGCGGTGAGTGAGCGGGAAACCCGCATAGCTGGAGCAGCCCGAGGCCGAGGTGATGCCCGGCACCACGCGAAAGCCGATGCCGCACTCGATCAGGTATTCGGCCTCCTCGCCGCCGCGGCCGAAGATGTAGGGGTCGCCGCCCTTGAGCCGCAGCACCCGCTTGCCCGCACGGGCCAGCTCGACCAGCAGGGCGTTGGTCTCCTCCTGGGGCAGCGAATGGTGGCTCGAGGCCTTGCCCACGTAGTAGCGCTCCGCCGCGGGTGGAGCCAGCGCCAGCACCTCCTGGGACACCAGCCGGTCGAACACCAGGCAGTCGGCCTGCTGCAGCAGCGACAGCGCACGCAGGGTCAGCAGGCCCGGGTCGCCGGGCCCGGCGCCGACGATGGCAACCTCGCCGGGCGCCAGCGGTGCCTCGTCGAGCTCGAAACCCGGATGTCTCGATTGGCGGTGTGTTGTCATGATCGGCCTCTCCCCGAAGCGTCAAACGGTCTTTTTTTCGTGTTCCGATATGGGTGTTCCGAGGCCTACAGCTCGGTGGCCTGAATCGTGTCGAAGGGGGCGGCCACGCGCCGCTGGCACTCTTCTTCCACCCCGATCTCCTCGTTGCTGAGGTAGCAGCCGGGATCTTCCTCCCAGGGGTCGCCGGTCACCTTCCACGCCCGCACCCGGGTGTTGCCGTTGCAGATGGCAAGAAAGCGGCACTCGGCGCAGCGCCCCTTGAGCGGCCGCGGACGCTGGCGGAAGCCCTGCATCAAGGCGTCCTGGCTGTCGCGCCAGATCTCCGAGAACGGCCGCTGGCGCACGTTGCCGATGGCGTGATCCCACCAGAAGGTGTCCGGGTGCACGGTACCCAGGTTGTCGATGTTGGCGATGTACTCGCCCGAGGCGTTGCCGCCCCAGTGGGTCAGGCGCCGCTCCAGCGCCTCGACCCGGTCGGGGAAGTGCTGGCGCGCCCACATCAGCAGGAAGGGGCCGTCGGCGTCGTTGTTTCCGGTGACGTACTCGCGCTCGACGCCGCGCTCGAGTTCGGCCCGACAGTGGTCGAACAGCCGGGTCATGGCGTCGCGGGTCATCTGGTACCAGGCGTCCTGCTTGCGGTGACGATGGCCGCGCCCGCCGTAGTTGAGGTGCGAGAGGTAGAACTTGTCGACGTCGTGCTCGTCGATCAGCGCCAGGATGTCGTCGAGCTGCTCGTAGTTCTGCTGGGTCAGGGTGAAGCGCAGCCCCACCTTGATGCCGTGCTGCTTGCACAGCTTGACCGCATGCATCGACTCGCGAAACGCCCCCTGACGGCGGCGGAACTCGTCGTGAGTGGCCTCGAGGCCGTCGATGCTGATGCCCACGTAGTCGTAGCCGCACTCGGCGATCTGCGCGATGTTGCTCTCGTCGATCAGGGTGCCGTTGGTGGAGAGCCCGGTATAGATGCCGAGCTGCTTGGCACGCTGGGAGATCTCGAAGATGTCGGGCCGCATCAGCGGCTCGCCGCCGGAGAGGATCAGCGCCGGTACGCGGAAGCGCTTCAAGTCGTCGAGCACGCCGAAGACCTCGTCGGTGGAGAGCTCGCCCTTGAAGTCGATGTCCGCCGAGACGGTGTAGCAGTGCTTGCAGGTCAGGTTGCAGCGCCGGATCAGGTTCCAGATCACCACCGGGCCGGGGGGCTTGGGCGGTGAGGCGCCGGTACCGACGCCTTGGGGCGTGGGCTCGAGCAGCGATTTGACGTAGCGGGTGACGCGGAACATGCGGACCTCCTCTGGCGCGGCGCAGGCTTCAGCGCGGCGGACCGGGTCGGCGCGCGAGGCGCAGACCGGTCTTCTTGAGAATGCGGGAGCTGTACAGGATGCGATGGTCGCGGCAGGCCTCGCCGAGCCTCTCGCGCAGCGCTTCGGCCTGGCGCTCGACCTCGGCCTGGCTCTTGCCGTGCAGCATCACGAACAGGTTGTAGGGCCACTCGGGCAGGTGCCGCGGGCGCCGGTAGCAGTGGCTCACGCCGGGGATGGCGGCCACTTCGCGCCCCAGCCGATCGATGTGGGCATCGTCCACGTCCCATACGGTCATGCCGTTGGCCACGTAGCCCAGCCGATAGTGGTTGGGAACCGCGGCGATGCGGCGAATCACGCCGCTCTGCTGCATGCGCTGCAGGCGCGCGCGAACCTCTTCACCGGCCAGACCGAGCGACTTGCCCACCGCTCCCCAGGGGTCCGGTACCAGCGGCAGGCCGGCCTGAGTGGCCAAGACGATGGCGCGGTCGATGGCATCGAGGCCGTTCGCGCCGGCATCTTCGGCCAGCGGCTCAGACGGGCAGGTGGAGACGGACATGGAATTCCTCCTGCTTGGGCATGTTGAACACCGCAAGGCCGGTGGCGGCCTCGATCGCCGCGATGGTCTCGCCGATGCGCTCGGGGGTCTCGGTGGCCAGCACGAACCACATGTTGAGGCGATGCTCGCGACGGTAGTTGTGGGCCACCTCGGGAAAGGCGTTGACCGCCGCGGTGACTCGCTCGTAATCGGCTTCCGGCACTTCCAGCGCCGCCAGGGTCAGGCCGCCGCCCAGCCGCTCGGCGTGGTACATGGGGCCGAAGCGGCTCAGCACGCCATCCTCCAGCAGCCGCTCGAGACGGTAGAGCAGCTCGCCTTCGGAGAGGTCGAGCTCGGCAGCCACCGCGGCATAGGGGCGCTCGACCAGCGGCAGTCCGTCCTGCAGGCGGTTGACGATGCGCCGGTCGGCATCGTCGAGTTCGGCCGGTTCGGGCCGGTGGCGGTGTACGACGCTCATGACTGCTTCTCCCGGGTATAGCGACCGCCGCACTGCTTGTAGGCCTTGAGGCTGAACAGCACGTGGTGAGGGGTATCGTGCAGGCCGTGTCGTTCGACGATGCCGTCGAGCGCCTTCAGCACCCGCTCGCGCCGGCTGCCATGGATCATGCAGAACAGGTTGTAGGGCCAGTCGGGCAGGCGCCGCGGGCGGCGATAGCAGAGTGTCACGGCGGGCTCCGCGGCCAGCCGACGCCCGACCTCGGCCACGGCGGCATCGGGCAGGTCCCACACCACCATGGCATTGGCACGAATGCCCAGGGCATGATGCCGGACCACCAGACCCAGGCGTTTGATCAGCCCCTCGCGCTGCCAGCGCCCGACCCAGCCCAGCACCTCGCCTTCGCTCATGCCGCACTGCTCGGCCAGCGCCTGCCAGGGGCGTTCGGTCAGCGGCAGGCCACGCTCGAGCAACGAACGCAACCGCTGGGGGGATGCCCCCGGGCAGTGGCCGACCTGATCAAGCGACGCGCGGCTCATGACGCCTCCAGCTCGGCCCAGGGAATCGGGAAGCCGAGATCGATGTGATAACCCTCGACCATCGGCAGGCGCAGCAGCGGCACGCCCAGCTCCGCTTCCAGGGCTTCCAGCCGCGCTTCGAGCTGCAGCTCGTCGGCGGCGGTCATCACGAACCACAGGTTGAAATCGTGTTCACGCGCATAGTTGTGGTTGACCCCCGGCGAGCGGTTGATCACCTCCGCGACCCGGTCGCGCTCGGCCTCGGGCACCGCCACTGCCGCCAGCAGGCTGGCGCCGGCCCGGGCATGGTCGAACACCGGCCCGACCCGGCTCAGCACCTGTCCCTGTTGCAACCGCTGAAGACGCTCGATCACCTCCGCCTCGCTAGCTCCCAGACGCTCGGCCATGGCCGCAAAGGGCCGTTCGCAGAGCGGCAGGCCGCGCTGATAGGCATCGATGAGGCGACGGTCGAGTGAGTCGAGTGCAGCCATGGGCAGTGTCCCGGCAGGCCGAAGGAAGCATGATCTTAAGCGGTATCTTACATGCGACATCAGATCGGAAAGCGGTCATCGACGCTGCCGTTGACGCAAGTCAAAAGAGGCATTTCCAAAGTACCTTTTCAGCATCCTGGAAACCGCTACTTGCCGCGGCATTGACGTTCGTCAAAACAACGGCGTGACCGGAGCGCAACACTGCGTGAACGCCGCACCCCGTTGCCGGTGCGACAAACGCTTTCCTTTGGCTGCATCGTGAGGCTTTCCATGCACCTGCCGGCCCTGCTGTTACTCCTTGCTCTAGTGCTCCCAGGCATCGCCATGGCGGAGCCTCACGCGGATGACGTCGACCCGCAGCGCCAGACCGAGCTGGAAACCCTGCTCTACCAGGACTGCGGCTCGTGCCACGGCATGACCCTGCGCGGCGGACTGGGGCCGGCGCTGCCCCGCGACCGCATGGAAGGCTTCAGCGTCGAGGCGCTCGCCCACATCATCCAGTACGGCATTCCCGGCAGTGCCATGCCGGGCTGGAAGGCCCTGCTCAGCGACGCCGAGGCACGCTGGCTGGCGGAGCATTTGCGTACCGACAACCGCCTGAAAACGCTGCAACAAGACTGATCCGGAGACTGCTCATGGCTATCCCACACTCGCTGAAAACGCTGCTGGCCGGCAGCGCCCTGGCTCTGCTGACCGCCGGTCAGGCGCTGGCCGAGCCCCCCGCCCTGAACGGGGAGCTGCGCGGTACCGGCGACCTCGGCGTGGTGATCGAGCGCGCCACCGGCAGCGTGGCGCTGGTCGACACCAGCGCAAGGCAGGTGCTGCGTCATGTGGAAGGCTTCGGCGATCTCTCCCACGCCTCGGTGAAATTCACCCGCGACGCGCGTTACGCCTTCGTCTTCGGCCGCGACGGCGGCCTGACCCGGCTCGACCTGCTCACCGGCGAGATCGACGGGCGCATCATCCAGGGTGGTAACAGCATCGGCGGCGCCATCTCCCAGGACGGCCGCTTCGTGGCGGTGGGCAACTACGAGCCGGGCGGGGTCAAAGTGTTCGACACCGAGACCATGGAGCTGGTCATCGACGTGCCGGCCACCTATCGGCGACCGGACGGCAGCACGGCCCAGGCCAAGGTGGTGGGGGTGGTGGACGTGCCGGGCAACGTGTTCGTCTTCAGCCTGTTCGAGGCCGGCGAGATCTGGACCCTGGACATGTCGCAGGACGAGCCCGAGCTGACCCAGTACCGCGATGTGGGCAGCATGCCCTACGACGCCCTGATCACCGCCAACGGCCGCTACTACATCGCCGGCCTGTTCGGCGAGGACGGCATGGCCCTGCTCGACCTGTGGCATCCGGAGAACGGCGTGCAGCGCATCCTGCCCGACTACGGCCAGGGCGAGCAGCGCCTGCCGGTGTACAAGATGCCCCACCTGGAGGGCTGGGCCATGGCCGGCGACCAGGCCTTCTTCCCCGCCGTGGGGCGCAACGAGGTGCTGGTGGCCGATACCCGCGACTGGTCGCTCACCAACCGCATCGAAGTGCACGGCCAGCCGATCTTCGTCATGAGCCGCCCCGACGAGCGTCAGGTGTGGGTCACCTTCGCCCACCCGCTCAACGACAAGGTGCAGGTCATCGACACCCAGACCCACGAGGTGATCCGGACCCTGGAGCCGGGCGCCTCGATCCTGCACAAGGAGTTCACCCCCCGCGGCGAGCACATCTGGATCTCGGCCCGGGACAGCAACCAGGTGGTGGTCTACGACACCCGCACCTTCGAAGAGCTGGCCAGGCTGCCGGCCGAGTCGCCGAGCGGGATATTTTTCACCCACCGGGCCCACAAGATCGGCTTGTAGACAAATGCCTGCGCGAGCGAATCGCTGTGCTATAGCCGCCATCCCTGGCGGCTACCCTTCGGGCCAGCCTAAAGGCTGTTCAAATTCGTTCCCGACGAATTTGTGCGCGGTGCTCGGAGTCCTCACATATACCCCATATGCTCCGACTCCTGCGCTCCGTGCGCCTTGCGCTTCATCTCGCTCGTCGATTTGTCCGGCATCTTTGTGTATTGACAGGCTCTCGTCTCGCAGCTAAACCAAGGAAAACAATAACGATTTTCCTGACGCGAGAGCCTCTTGATGGATATCAATCATATCCTGCAACTGCCTTTCACCCGTGAGGGCGGCTGGCAGCAGCTGCGCCGCGAGCGCCCTTCCCTCAACGCCCTGATCCTGCGCGTGGTGCTGCCGCTGTCGCTGCTACCGCCGGTGATGCTGCACTACGCCATCCATCACCACGGCAATGCCCTGCTGCCTGGCCTGAGTGAGCGGCCCTGGGCGCTGATCGCGCCGACGCTGTTCAGCGCCGAGCTGATCACCTTCCTGATCATGGGCTGGCTGATCCACGGCGTGGCGGGCGCTCACCGCCTGCGCCTCAGTCTGCGCGACGCCTACTTCCTCGCCGCCATGGTGCCGCTACCGCTGTGGCTCTCCTCGCTGACCCTGTTCGTACCCGACCTGTGGTTCATCGTCAGCGGCGTGCTGCTGGCGCTGATGCTCTCCTGCGGGCTGGTCTACCACGGCCTGCAGGCGCTGGCCGAACGCGAGGAGGACGACATCATGGTGATGTCGGCCACCTACACCGTGATCGCCTTCGGCCTGATGGCCTGGGGCGTGCTGCTGGCCCTGGTCTGGGCTCTCTAGTCCGGACGAAAGGCACTGGCGCACGACCAATCCAACAGGACCGCGACAATGCGTCTCAGGATGGAGCGGGATTAAAGATGTATTTTACATGCATATTATAATTCCCCCAGACGAAGGAGAGACCGCATGCTCACCCAGCAGCAGGAGCAGCTCATCGAAACCACCGCCCCGGTGGTCGCCCAGCACCTCGAGGCCATTACCCAGCGCTTCTACCCGCTGATGTTCGCGCGCTACCCTGAGGTGGCCTCGCTGTTCAATGCCGCGCACCAGCAGAGCGGCGCCCAGCAGCGCGCCTTGGCCGGCGCCGTGCTGGCCTACGTGCAGCTGCGCCAGGACCCCGCCAAGGCACGTGAAGTGCTTGGCATCGTGGTAGAGAAGCACGTATCGCTGGGCATCCAGCCCGACCAGTACCCCATCGTCGGCGAGTGCCTGATGGCGGCGATCGGCGAGGTGCTCGGCGAGGCCGTGACACCGGATATCGCCAATGCCTGGTCCGCTCTGTACGGCGAGCTGGCTGGCCTGCTGATCGAACTGGAGGAGCAGCGCTATCGGGCCTTTGCCGAGCAGCCAGGCGGTTGGCGCGGCCTGCGCCGCTTCTGCATCGCGGCCACGCGTCAGGAGAGCGCGATGATCCGCTCCTTCGTGCTTGAACCCGAGGATGGCGGCCCGGTGGCGGACCATGCGCCCGGCCAGTACATCGGTGTGCGCCTTACCATCGAAGGCGAGCCGGTCTATCGTCACTACAGCCTTTCCGACATACCCAATGGCCGCAGCTACCGGGTTTCGATCAAGCGCGAGGCCGAAGGCCGTGTCAGTCGCCATTTCCACGACGTTCTGGCGGTCGGCGATAGCGTGGACCTGCTGCCCCCGGCCGGTGAGCTGATTCTTGCCGATGGTGAAGAACCGCTGCTTCTGGCCAGCGGCGGCGTGGGCCAGACACCGATGCTGCCGCTGGCCCGCCAGGCGCTGTCTCGGGGGCGGCGCGTGGTCTACCTGCATGCCGCCCTGGACGCCGAGCACCATGCGTTCCGCAAGGAGGTCGAGGCGTTGCGCCAGGCCCACCCCTCCCAGTTCCAGGCCGTCGCCATCCATGAACGCGGCGACGCGGGCGACCATATCGGGCGTATCGACCGCGAGCTCCTCGAACGTTACCTGCCGGCGGGCAAGCCGCGCTGCTACTTTGTCGGCCCCCAAGGCTTCATGAGCGCGATCGATGAGGCGCTGGCTGAACTCGGCGTCGAGGAGGAGCGGCGCCACTTCGAGCACTTCGGCCCTTCGCGGCCTCTCGATGCTGCCTGAACCGGCTCGACTCCACCGCCGATACCCAGCGACCCGGCCATGCCGGGGCGCTGTCGCATGGGAAAGCCCCAGGGACTGTCGGGCATCAGGAAGCCGTGGTCGGCTTCTCTCCCGCCTCGACCCACCCCCAGTCGTCCAGCAGCACGTAGAGCGCCGGAATCACCAGCAGCACCAGTACGGTGGCGCTGAGAAGCCCGAAGACTACCGAGATCACCAGTGGCTTGATGGCTGCCGCCTGGGTACTGGTCTCGGCCAGCAGCGGCAGCAGTCCGACAATGGTGGTGGTTGACGCGATCAGGATGGCGCGCAGCCGGTCGCGGCTGGCCTGGCCGGCGGCCGCCACGGCGTCCAGGCCATTCTCGCGATGGGTCTTGATGAAGTGAATCAGCAGGATGGCATTGTTGACGACGATGCCGGCCAGGGAGGCCGCACCGATCAGCGAGGGCATGGAGAGGTAATATCCCATGAGGACATGCCCCCAGATGGCGCCGACGAAGGCCAGCGGGATGGAGAGCATGACGATCAGCGGCTCCACGTAGCTGCGGAACTGGAAGGAGAGGATCACGAAGATGCCCGCCAGTCCGATCAGCAAACCGCGGCGGATGGAGCCGCCAGTCTCTGCCGAGCGGGCTACCTGCCCCTCGAAGGTGAGAGCCACCTCGGGATGACGCTCGCGAAACTCGCTCAGCCAGCCGCTGCCGACAAGGTCATCGACGATGGCCTGGCCACTGGCTTGGCGTGCATCCACGCTGGCCTCCACAGTGATGGTACGCCGTCCGTCGATGCGGGTGATCCGCGACCACTCGCGCCGCTCCTCGGCGTTGGTGACCACCTCCAGGGGCACCCGGCGACCGTCCGGCAGGGAGATGGTCAGATCAGCCAGGTCGTCCAGGGAGCGCCTGCCCGCTTCGGCCAGTCGAATCAGCACCTCGATCTCCTGGTCGCCGATGCGCAGGGTATCGGCAATCTCCCCCAGCAGCGCCGCACGCAGCTGGCCGGCCACCTCTTCGGCGGTGAGACCCAGACCGTGGGCGCCCTCGGCCATCGAGAAACTCAGTTGCGGCTTGCCCAGGCGCAGGTCGTCGATCACATTGTAAACGGCAGCATAATTGTCGAGGTACTCACTCAGTTCCAGCGCCGCCCGCTTCATGGCGTCAAGGCGCTCTCCTGCCAGGCGCACCTGCACCGGCACGCCGGCGGGGCCGAAGCCGGGCTCCTGGATGATCAGCCGCTGAAGCCCTTCGATCTCACCGATGGCCTCAAGCCAAGCGATGGTCAGCTCGTCCAGCGTCACTCGGCGCCGCTCGGCGGTCAACAGGTCGACGATGACGGTGGCCACATGGGGACCGGTCTCCCGAGCGCTGGGGTTGTGGTTGAAGCGCACCTGTACCGCCTCCACCAGGGGGGCTCCCCCCGGCTGGCCAGGGGAATAACGAGCATCGAGCTCGCGCATTGCTGCCTCGACTCGCTCGGCCACCGCCTCGGTGCGTGCCAGCGGTGTTCCCTGGGGCATCAGGATGCGCGCCTCTAACACGTCGCCGTCGATGTCCGGCATCGCCTCGCTGCCTACATGCCCTCCAGCCATGAAGCCGAAGGAGCCCAGCAGGAGGGCGAGAATGGCCCCCAACACCACATGACGAAAGCGTATCGCCCGGTCGGCCAGCCGCCCGACGGCCTCGCGAAAGCGTGCGAAGCCTCGCTCGAAGGCGGCCCGGAAGCGAGAGTCCTGCCCGTCGGCAAGACGGCCTGCGTTGCCCTTGAGACTGCCCTTGAGATGGTGGGGCAGAATCCAGAACGCCTCGACGAGGCTAGCCGCCAGGGCCGCGATCAGCACCACCGGCAGCACCTCCAGCACCGCCCCCAGCTCGCCGGCCAGGAAGGAGAGCGGGGCGAACACCGCCACCGTGGTGAGGAACGACGAGAGCACCCCGGGCAGCACCTGGCGGGTTCCCTCGACCACCGCCTCCAGCGGCGATGCCCGCTGCAGGGCCTGGGCAGCGATGTTGTCGGTAATCACGATGGCGTCATCCATGACGATGCCGATGGCCATCAGCAGCGCCACCAGGGTGATCATGTTCATCGAAAGACCGGTCAGGGCCATGACGATGAAGGCTCCCATGAAGGCCGCCGGCAGGCCCAGCACGGCCCAGATGGCCAGCCGCGGGCGAAAGAAGAGGCTCATCACCAGCACCACCAGCACCAACCCCATCAGGCCGTTTGTCACCAGCATCTGCAAGCGGTCGCGGACGATGCTGGTCGCATCCTGAGTCAGCGTCAGCGAGACGCCGCCGTCGAAGCGTCGACGCTCGGCCTCGAGCAGCGACTCGAGCCGTTTCTTGACCGTCAGGGCATCGTCATGCAGCGCCTTGTTCACCTCCAGCACCAGCGCCGGCTCGCCGTTGAAGCGGACCTGCTCCTCGGCGCGCTCGCCGGCCTCGGTGATGGTGGCCAGTTCGCCCAAGGTCAGCTCACCGCCGCCGACGTCGGAGACCACTACCAGTCCGGCCAGCTCGGCCGGCGAACGACGCTGGTCGGTGAAGCGCAGCAGGAGATCCCGCTCGTCGGTCTCCAGGGTGCCAAGTGGCAGGTCGAGGCCCTGGCCGGCCACCCGTCGCGCCAGCTCTCGCGCCGAGAGGCCGTGCTGTCCCAGCACCTCGCGAGGCACCTCCACCTGCCACTGGCGCTGGGACATGCCGTGGATTGCCACCCGGGCCACGCCGGGCAGGGTCATGATGCGCTCCTCGAGGCGCAAGGCGTACTCCTCGAGTTGGCGCCTCGGCATGTCACCGGACACCGCCACCGCGACCACCAGGTCGCTGCGGTGGAGCTCGCGTACCACCGGGGGGTCGGCGCGGGCCGGCAGTTCGGTGATGGCGCTCACTCCGGTGTCGATCTCGTTGAGAAAGCGGATGGCGTCGCCGCCGGCAGTCATGGTCGCCGTGGCGCTGGCCAGATTGTCCTGGGCCACGCAGCCGAACTCATCGAGAAACTCCACGCCCTTGACGGCATCGAACAGGCGACGGCAGATCGCATCCTCGACGTCGGCGGCGCTGGCCCCGCGATAGACCACCTCAACGGACACTTCCACCGGGCGATAATTGGGGAAGGTCTCACGCTTGAGGTGGGGGGCGGCGAACAGCCCGGCGGCCAGCAGCAGGATCAGCAGCAGGTTGGCGGCGGTGGGGTGAGCGGCAAACCAGCGGATCATGGCCGCTCTCCTGGCGGCGCTTCGCCCCTGGCCCGGGCGGCCAAGCGCGCCTCGGCGGCCTCGTCCCGACGCACGGAGAGCGCCATTCCCTCGATAGCCGGCTGCATGTCGTCGAGCACCACGCGCTCTCCCGGGGCCAGGCCCGCCTCGATCACGGCCAGGTCTCTCTGCTGGAAGGCAACGGATACCGGACGCCGCACCAGGCGGTCCTGGTCATCGGCAAGATAGAGCTCGCCCTGATGAAGCGCCGAAGCAGGGACCACCAGTTGCGCTTCTGGGCCAGGTGCCGAAAGGAGCACTCGGATGTACATGTCGCGCTGCAAGGGTGGCCGGTCGGGGGGGCGCGCATCGCGCCAGGGCTGCTCGACCCTGACCACTACCCGCACGGCGCGGGTGGCCGGGTCGAGGCCGCTGGCCACGCGTACTACCCGGCCTTCCCATCTGACGCCGGGGGCGCCGACCAGCTCCAGCTCGGCTTCGATCGAGTCAAGGTCGATGCGCTCGCTCAGATCCAGAGATCCGGGGGGAAGCTCGGCCGGCGCTACACTACCCAGCAGGCGTCGCACCATGCTGAAGGGAAGGCGTGCCTCCACCTCGGCAGCCGCCAGGCTGTCGGCCTCGAATAGTCGCTGGCCGACACTGACGAACTGGTGAAGCTCCACTTCTACCTCACCCAAGCGCAAGTCATAGGGCGCCACGAAACGGGTATCAGACAGGTCACGACGCGCCTGGGACAGGCGCACCGATGCCCGCTCCCGCTGGGCCGGCATCAGGGCCAAGGCATTCTCCAGCGTGGTGACCGCCTGGCGCTGTCCCACGGTGCTGCGGCGCTGCGCATCTCGCTGAGATGTGGAGACTGAACCGGTGGCCGCCAATCGCTCGATTCGGGATAGCTCCTGTTCGGCGAGGTCGAGCGCCTGGCGCTCCAGATCCAGCAACCGCCAGGTATTGGCCTCTTCCGACTCAAGCTGAGTCAATTCCGCCTCGGCTTCAGCAATGGCCAGCTCATAGCGACTCGGGTCGAGGGCCAGCAGCAGGGTGCCTTCGCGCAGCAGGGTGCCGCTTTCCAGCGCCGGATGGCGCTCCACCACCCGGCCCGAGACGTTGGCCACGGCCTGCCAGGTCTCGCTGGGGCGCGCCACGCCGTGGCCGCGCGCCTCCAGGCGAAACGCCATGGGCTGCGCCTCGATCACCGCCACCGCCATGGGGGCAGGAGGAGAGTCGCTGCGCTCGGGGGCCTGGCGATTGACGACGAAGATGACCAGCAGCGCCAAACCGATCGCGAGGCCAATGGCTACCGCCAACGCACGCCCCAAGCGCTGGATCAGGCCTGTCATGGCTGCGCCCCGTGCGCGTTCTGGATGCCATGACAGTAGAGATGGAATGCCCCCTGGGCCTGCTCGGCCACATGGTTCATATTGCCGATAATCAGCGACTGCATGACCAGGCCCTGGATGGTGCCGATGAACTGCGTGGCGGCCGCCTCGATATCCAGATCCCGTCTCAGCTCGCCAGCCTCCTGCGCCTCGTTCAGCAGTCTCTCGATCCGCTCCCGGTAGCGAAACAGCAGTGAGCGCACCATACGTCGGGCTGGTGTCGGCCGGGCGTGCTGCAGTTGCCCCATCATCAGCCGGGGCACGCCCGGGTGCTCGACAATGAAAGCAATATGCGCATGAAACATCGCTTCCAGCGCAGCCAGGGGCGTCTCCGCGGAGGCAGCAGCCTTATCCAGACGCTTGATCACACGTTCGGCTATCCGGCCGATGACAGCCTCCCATATCGCATCCTTGCTCGGAAAGTGGCGAAATAGTGCGCCTTGGGTGACTCGCATGTGTTTGGCGATGCTGCCGGTGGTGATATTGGCTGGATCATCCTGCGCGCTTAAGTCGATGACCGTATCGACGGTCCGTTCCCGACGCTCTTCGGCGGTTAGATTGCGTTTAGCTGACATGTCCGGGCCCATAAGATAGTAATTGATTACTATCTTATGCGAGTAAAATGCATAAGGCCAGCGGCTCTATACTGCCTGTGTATCGGGCTCGTGAGCACCGATTGTGGTTCACGGGGCCGGAAAAACATGATTGCTGCGAGGTGACGCGCCAACGTCAGTACATGTCGAGCCGCGCAAAGTCACGCGTCTGCAGGCGCGCCTCGGCATCCTGCTGTTCGGCCAGGCGTTCGAAGAGCTCGCTTTCCTGAGGAATGGCGGCCAACTCGGCACGCAGCCGATACATGTCCTTCAGCGTCTGGTGTGCAGTCATTACATTGGCAAGAATATCCTGGGTATCGCGACAGCCCATACAGCGCGGGATTCGCTCCAGTACGCTCGGGTGACCGAACTCCTGACTGTCGATCAGCCAAGTGGTGAGCAGGCCTTCTTCGGCATCTTCGAGATAAGCCTGCATGGCGTTCGCCATTAGCCGTTCACGATCAGCCAGGAAAGTTAGCGCCATCCGCATTCTCTCGCTCTGCTGCTCTTCGGCCAGTTGGGCGTATTGCTCCCCCAAGCGGGCATGAAAATCGCGTATCCAGACGAGCAAATCCTTTACTTGGCGAAATGCCATGATGTCTGCCTCCTGCCACAGTCTGCGGCACGTTGAGGAGTGTCAGGTACCGTGCTTGAGCAGCATGGCCTTGATATGGCCGATTGCCTTCATCGGGTTGAGCCCCTTGGGACATACCCAGGTACAGTTGGCGATCTGTCGGCAGCGAAACACGCTGAATGGGTCGTCTAGTTCTGCGAGGCGCTCTGCGGTAGCCGTATCGCGGCTGTCGATAAGAAAGCGGTAAGCCTGCAGCAGCCCTGCAGGCCCTATATATTTGTCGGGGTTCCACCACCAAGAAGGACAGGCCGAACTGCAGCAGGCGCATAGGATACATTCATAGAGTCCATCGAGCTTCTCGCGCTCCACCGGGCTCTGATGTCGCTCCGTCGCCGTCGGTGGATTATCGTTAATCAGCCAAGGGCGAACCTTCTCGAATTGACGAAAAAAGAGTCCGTAATCCACCGCCAGGTCACGAATCACCGGCATGCCCGGCAACGGTCTGAGCGTCAGCGTATTGCTGCCGTTCAATGCGTCGGCGACCGGAGTGACGCAGGCCAGGCCATTCTTGCCGTTGATATTCATGCCATCCGAGCCGCAAACTCCTTCGCGGCAGGAGCGCCGATACACCAAGGTTGCGTCCTGGCACTTCAGATACTCGAGCACATCTAGCACCATGCCTTGGCGAAAGCGCTCCTCGATTTCGTGAATTTCAAGCCGCGGCGCCTCATCCTGCTCAGGGTGATAACGGTAGAGCTTTACTTCAAGCATGAGACCGCTCCCATTGGCGTGTCAGTAGCTCATCTGCAACCGCTGGCGCGCGTTGATTTGCATGACGTAGCCGACCTTGATCAGCTTCGGGCCGATGAATTTCAGGTGGCCAATTTTCGACCGCAAAAGAATCATTTCACATACTTCTTTGAGGATAGCCGAGCACTCCTCCGCGTCAAGCTGATGTCACCAGCAGTCAAGGTATATTTCACCCTTCAAGGTAATTTTCACCATGCCTGAATCGGGTACTTTAAACCCTTAGATCGTTAACCCCTTATCCTGCTGGGCTCAATTAACTGGCACGGCTCTTGCTTAGTGAGAATGACACGCAACAACACAAGAGAGATTTCATGAAGCTCATCGAACAGGCCGCCCGTATACCGCTAATACGCCACCGCAAGCAAAAGCAACGCGACAATGAGCTTGCCTTGCATGCCGAACACGATCGCCTGCAAGGCCGGATAGACAGGCTGGAGGCAGACCAGCGCCTGCACCAGCAGCTTTTCACCAATCTCACTGGATTCGGCGAGTCGCTGGTAGCGCTGCGCGAGTCCTTCTCCGATCTCTCGGGGCTGCTGGTAGGCAATCGGCAGGCCACGGACTTCACGACCAGCGAATCCCGGCGCAGCCAGGAAGCCCTTAATGCCATGGTGGGGGAGCTACGCGCCCTCAACCAGCGCATTGCCAACGCCTCCGAACAGGTCACCTCGCTGCGTGGCAATGCGGGCCACATCGACGGCTTCGTCAAGGTCATCGACGAGATTTCGATGCAGACGACCCTGCTGGCTTTCAATGCCAGCATAGAGGCAGCCCGCGCCGGCGATGCCGGTCGCGGCTTCGCAGTGGTGGCCACCGAGGTTCGTCAGCTTGCCTCGCGAACCAGCGGCGCTACCGAGGAGATCGGCGGTCTCAACGGCAGCATTCTGAGCCAGGCCGATCACGTCGACAGCGTCATGGAAGACAATGCACGCAAGGCCGAACGCTTGAGCGCCGAGGCCAGCCGGGTGATGGAGCGTACGGAACAGCTGTTGGGATTGACCGGCGAGACCAGCCAGGCACTGTCCTTCTCCGCCATGCTAAGCGAAGTCGAGCTGGCCAACCTCGAGGAGCTGGAAATAAAGCTCGAGGTCTATCGTGTCTTCATGGGACAGTCGGACAAAGGAGTCGCTGACATTCCCGATGAAACCCAGTGCGCCCTGGGGCGTTGGTACTACGAAGGCACAGGCAACCAACAATTCTACCGCGACCAGGACTTCCGAGCCTTGGAAATGCCCCACCGCCAGGTCCATCGCTGCGCCATCGAAGCCGTGACTCATTATCGAGCCGGCCAGATGGATGAGGCAATGGACGCACTCTCACGCATGGAGTCAGCCAACCTGGATGTCATGAAACGGTTGCGCTATATCATGCGCAAGTATCGACCCGCCACTAGGCAGTTCTCACCTACTCCAAGCAACGAGTTCCCCGCCATTGCTGCTGTGATAAGCAAAGTGCCCTGATACCAGACGACGCCTGAGTCCCGATGAACAGGCCGTTTTTCTGCACTATATGGCTATAAGCGGCTCGCCTCATCGGAGCCGCTTCACTTTCGAGCATCGTTGGTGCCAAACGGCATGAGATTCCGCCTGCCATGACCCGAGTCAAAAGGATTTTCTGCATGGTCGACTAGCATGGTCGGGTTTCCCCAGACTGCGAGGAGAGCGACATGGAGCTCGTCTGCCCGGCCGGCAACCTGCCGGCCCTGAAACGGGCGGTGGATGAAGGCGCCGATGCCGTCTACTTCGGCTTCCAGAACGCCACCAACGCCCGGCAGTTCGCCGGCTTGAATTTCACCGACAAGCGCGCCCGCGAAGGCATCGACTACGCCCATGCCCGCGGCAAGCGGGTGTTCTGCGCCATCAACACCTATCCACAGCCCGACGGCTGGGCCCAGTGGACCCGCGCCGTGGACCAGGCCGCCGAGCTCGGCGTCGACGCCCTGATCATGGCCGACATGGGCCTGCTCGACTATGCCGCCCGTCGCTATCCGGAGCTCCCCCGCCACCTCTCGGTGCAGGGCTCCGCCACCAGCCACGAGGCCCTGCGCTTCTACCACGACCAGTTCGGCATCAAGCGCGCCGTGCTGCCGCGGGTACTCTCGATCACCCAGGTGCGCGACCTGGCCAAGCAGAGCCCGGTGGAGCTCGAGGTGTTCGCCTTCGGCAGCCTGTGCATCATGGCCGAGGGGCGCTGCTACCTGTCGTCGTACCTCACCGGCGAGTCGCCAAATACCCGCGGGGTCTGCTCGCCGGCGGCCCACGTGCGCTGGGAGGAGACCCCGCAAGGACTCGAGTCGCGCCTCAACGGCGTACTGATCGACCGCTACGGCGACGGCGAGCGGGCCGGCTACCCCACCCTGTGCAAGGGGCGCTTCGAGGTCGGCGGCGAGACCTACCACGCCATCGAGGAGCCCACCAGCCTCAACACCCTGGAGCTGCTGCCGGAGCTGCGCGAGCTGGGCATCAGCGCGGTGAAGATCGAGGGCCGCCAGCGCAGCCCCGCCTACGTATCGAAGGTGGCCGGCATCTGGCGCCAGGCGCTGGATCGCCTGGCCAAGACCCCCGAGCGCTTCCACCCCGACCCCGCCTGGATGGCCGGCCTCGGCGAGGTCTCCGAGGGCGCCACCACCACCCTGGGCGCCTACGAACGCCGCTGGAAATAGGAGGTTTCATGTCATCCGATTCCCTGCAGCTCGCCCTGGGCCCGGTGCTGTTCTACTGGACCCGCGAGCGCTACGCCGACTTCTACCGCGAGGCCGCCGACTGGCCGGTGGAGATCGTCACCCTGGGCGAATCCGTCTGCTCGCGCCGCCGCGACATGAAGCTCGACGACTGGCTCGGCATCGGCCGCGAGCTGGCCCAGAGCGGCAAGCAGGTGGTGCTGGCGAGCCAGACCCTGATCGAGTCCGAGGCCGACCTGCGCGACCTGCGCAAGCTGTGCGACAACGGCGAGTTCATGGTCGAGGCCAACGACCAGAGCGCCCTGCAACGCCTGGCCGCCGCCGGCCTGCCCTTCGTTGCCGGGGCGGCGCTGAACCTCTACAACCCGGCTTCCATCGGCGTGATGGCGCGGGCCGGCATGCAGCGCTGGCAGGCGCCGGTGGAGATGTCGCGTGACGATCTCGCCCGGCTGCTAGCCGACTGCACCGCCGAGGGGCTCGATGCGCCCTGCGAGGTGTTCGCCTACGGTCACCTGCCGCTGGCCTGGTCGTCGCGTTGCTTCACCGCACGGCGCCACCAGAAGCCCAAGGACCGCTGCATGTTCGTGTGCCAGAAGTACCCCGAGGGCCTGGCACTGCGCTCCCAGGAATCCAAGGAAGTGTTCACCCTGAACGGCATCCAGACCCTCTCCGGCGCCTGCCAGGACCTGCGCCACGAGATCAAGGACATGACCGCGATGGGCGTGGGCGTGGCGCGCCTGAGCCCTCGTGCCGAGGGCATGGCCGAGGTGGTCGCCGCCTTCGACTCCGCCCGCCGCGGCGAGCTGCCCGCCGCCGATCCGCTCAGCCTGGTCGAGGCCGAGGTGTGCGATGGCTACTGGCACGGTCGCCCGGGCATGGACAACAGCCGGCTGCCCGCCGGCTGAACCGCCCGCCATGAGCGCCTTTGCGGCCGTCTTCGAGCCCCGCCAGCCGGCGGGGCTCGTCGTTCCTCAAGTTTTCAACTGGACTTTTTCTGACCTGGGTCATGTTCTCCCGCTGCCGAAGGCACTAGCCTTCACACACCATATGTTGTGGTTGAAAACACAAAACGGCAGCACATATAGGGAGATTACGGTGAACGCCCCCACAAGCCAGGCCGGCCCGCGCCGCATCGACGTCGCCTCGACCGTCAACGAGTACCTCGAACGCGCCGACTGGCGCGTGCACGCCAATGCCAACCAGGGCTACTCCCTGGGCGGGCTGATTCTCAACGTCTCGGGCAAGCTGATCGCCAATTATTGGCTCGACGAGGTCTACCCGGCCGAGGTCGGCACCGCCCACCGCGAGGGCGACCTGCACATCCACGATCTCGACATGCTGTGCGGCTACTGCGCCGGCTGGTCGCTGCGTCAGCTGCTGATCGAGGGCTTCAACGGCGTGCCCGGGCGCGCCGAGAGCGGCCCTCCGCGCCACCTCTCCAGCGCGCTGGGGCAGATGGTCAACTTCCTCGGCACGCTGCAGAACGAGTGGGCCGGCGCCCAGGCCTTCAGCTCCTTCGATACCTACCTCGCCCCCTACGTGCGCAAGGACGGCCTCGACTATGCGGCCGTCAAGCAGGCGATCCAGGAGTTCATCTACAACCTCAACGTGCCGTCGCGCTGGGGCAGCCAGACGCCCTTCACCAACCTCACCTTCGACTGGGTGTGCCCGGCGGACCTGCGCGATCAGGTACCGGTCGTCGGCGGCGAGGAGCAGCCCTTCACCTACGGCGAGCTGCAGGCGGAGATGGACCTGCTCAACCGCGCCTACCTGGAGGTGATGGAGGCCGGCGACCGCCAGGGACGGGTGTTCACCTTCCCCATCCCCACCTACAACATCACCCCCGATTTCGACTGGGAGAGCGACAACGCCGAGCGGCTGTTCGCACTGACCGCCAAGTACGGCCTGCCCTACTTCCAGAACTTCCTCAACTCCGACCTGGAGCCGCACATGGTGCGCTCCATGTGCTGCCGCCTGCAGCTCGACCTCTCCGAGCTGCTCAAGCGCGGCAACGGCCTGTTCGGCAGCGCCGAGCAGACCGGCTCGCTGGGCGTGGTGACGCTCAACTGCGCGCGGCTGGGCTACCGCTTCGCCGGCGATCGGGCGGGCCTGTTCACCGAGCTCGACCGCCTGCTGGCGCTGGGTCGCGACAGCCTGGAGCTCAAGCGCGAGCGCATCCAGCAGTGGATGGACGAAGGGCTCTACCCCTATACCCAGCGCTACCTGGGCACCCTGCGCAACCACTTCTCCACCTTGGGCGTGAACGGGCTCAACGAGATGGTGCGCAACTTCTGCGACGACCGCTACGACATCACCGCCCCCGAAGGACGCCAGCTCGCCCTGGAGGTGCTCGACCACGTGCGCGCCAGGATGCAGGAGTTCCAGGCCGAGACCGGCCACCTCTACAACCTGGAAGCGACCCCGGCGGAGGGCACCACCTATCGCTTCGCCCGCGCCGACGCCGAGCGCTTCCCGGGCATTCTGCAGGCGGGCACGCCAGAGGCGCCCTACTACACCAACTCGAGCCAACTGCCGGTGGGGCACACCGACGACCCCTTCGAGGCGCTGATCCACCAGGACCCGCTGCAGACCCGCTACACCGGCGGCACCGTGCTGCACCTCTACATGCGCGAGCGGCTCTCCAGCGCCACCGCCTGCCGCAAGCTGGTGCACACCGCGCTGTCGCGCTTCCGCCTGCCCTACATCACCGTGACGCCGACCTTCTCGATCTGCCCGGTGCACGGCTACCTGGCCGGCGAACACGAGTTCTGCCCCAAGTGCGACGAAGCACTGCTGGCAAGACGCGCCGCGGCCCTACCGGCCTGAGCGTTTTTTTCACCGCTGTCATCAACCCTTTGGAAGGAGCCAAGCCATGACGAACATCGACACCCTGCCCACCGAACAACGCCAGCGCTGCGAGGTGTGGACCCGCGTGATGGGCTACCACCGCCCGGTCAGCCAGTTCAACGTCGGCAAGCGTTCCGAGCACCGCGAGCGCCGACACTTCACCGAGCGGGCCGCCGCCCTGACGCCCTGACATTCGACCGACTGAGCGGCCGGGCCCTGCGCCCGGCATGAGCCCACATCTGGGTAAGGAGCTTCCCGATGATCGCCACCGACCTCGACTCGTCCTCACCCGAGTTTCTCGACGGCATCCGCCTGCCCATTGCCGGCCTGACCCAGATGACCACCCTGGACTACCCGGATCACCTGGCCTGCGTGGTGTTCCTGCAGGGCTGTCCGCTGCGCTGCGGCTACTGCCACAACGGCCACATGATGCCGCCGCGGCGCGGCGACGAGAGCGAGTGGCAGGCGGTGCGGGAGTTCCTGGAGAGCCGCCGGGGGCTGCTCGAGGCGGTGGTGTTCAGCGGCGGCGAGCCGACGCTGCACAACGCCCTGCCGACGGCGGTACGCGAGGTGAAGGCGATGGGCTTCAAGGTCGGCTTGCACACCGCCGGCACCTACCCGGCGCGGCTCTCGCGGCTGCTGCCGTGGCTCGACTGGGTGGGGCTCGACGTGAAGGGGCGTGGGGGCGACTTTGACCGTATCTGCGGGCGCCCCGGCATCTGGCAGCGCAACAGCCAGAGCCTGATGGCGCTGCTCGACGGCGGCGTCGACTTCGAATGCCGCACCACCGTGCACTGGCGCGACTTCTCGCTGGCCGAGGTGGAGCGCCTGGCACTGACCCTGGCCGACTGCGGCGTGCGCCGCTACGCCATCCAGATGGCCCGCACCCGCCAGTGCCTCGACCCGGCCTACTGCCAGCCGGTGGAGAACGCCCCGCCACGGGCGATGCTGGCCGGGCTGATGAAGCGATTGGCGCCCCACTTCGAGCGCATCGAACTCAGGGAGTGAGTTTCAGATTCTCCGGCCCGAATGCATCGGGCAGCAGTTCCTCCATGGTGTAGCGCTTGAGCAGCCTGCCCTCGGCGTCGACCACGTGGATGCGTGTCGCGGCGTCGGCGAACTCGCGGATGCGCTGGCGGCAGTCGCCGCAGGGGGTGCACAGGTGCTCGCCGGGGCCGATCACGTAGACGTGACGCAGGCGCCGCTCGCCGGCGCTGACCATGGCGGCGATGGCCGAGGCTTCCGCGCACACTCCCTTGTAGTGGGCCACCTCGACGTTGGCGCCGAAGTAACGCGCGCCGCTCTCGCTCTCCACCATGGCGCCCACCGGATGCCGCGAATAGGGCGCGTAGGCGTTGCCGCGCGCCGCGATCAGCGCGCCGACGACGCTCGGATCGATGTCGCTCATGCCGCCCCCGCCGCGTCGTCGCGCAGCACCGCGTCCAGCGCCACCTCGACCATCTCGTTGAAGCTGCGCTCGCGGGCCTCGCTGGGCAGCGACTCGCCCTTGAGGATGTGGTCGGAGACGGTGCAGATGGTCATGGCCCGGCCGCCGAACTCCGCCGCCACGCCGTAGAGTCCCGCCGCCTCCATCTCCACGCCGACGATGCCGTAGCGCTTCATCAGCGTGAACAGCTCCGCCTGGGGGTTGTAGAACAGGTCGGCCGAGAACAGGTTGCCCACCTTCACCGGCACGCCCTGAGCCGCGGCGGCATCCACCGCGTGGCGGGTCAGTTCGAAGTCGGCGATGGCGGCGAAGTCGTGACCCATGAAGCGGGTGCGGTTGACCGCCGAGTCGGTGCTCGCGCCGAGGCCGATCACCACGTCGCGCACCGCCACGTCGTCACGCACCGCGCCGCAGGAGCCGACCCGGATGAGGCGCTTCACGCCATAGTCGGTGATCAGCTCCTTGGCGTAGATGGAGACCGAGGGGATGCCCATGCCGTGGCCCATCACCGAGATGTCGCGGCCGCGGTAGCGCCCGGTGAAGCCGAGCATGTTGCGCACGCTGGTGACCTCGCGGGCGTTCTCGAGGAAGGTCTCGGCGATGTGCTTGGCGCGCAGCGGGTCGCCGGGCATCAGCACGGTGTCGGCGAAGATGCCGCGTTCGCCCTGGATATGGGGAGTCGCCATGTCACGTTTCCTATGCAGCGAGAGGGTCAAAACCAATGAAGCTCGTGCCGTCGGCCATGGGCGGAAGGCCCAGGTGCGCCGCCAGGCTCTGGCCGATGTCGGCGAAGGTGTCGCGCGCCCCCAGCGAACCGGGAGCGAGCCCGGCTCCCAGCGCCAACACCGGCACCCGCTCACGGGTGTGGTCGGTGCCGTGCCAGGTAGGATCGCAGCCGTGGTCGGCGGTGATCACCAGCAGGTCGCTGTCGCGCAGTCTGGCCAGCAGCTCGGGCAGTCGCGCGTCGAAGGCTTCCAGCGCGGCGGCATAGCCGGTCACGTCGCGCCGATGGCCGTAGAGGGTGTCGAAGTCGACGAAGTTGGTCATCACCAGCGAGCGCTCGCCGGCCTCGTCCAGGGCGGCCAGGGTGGCGTCCATCAGCGCGTCGTGGCCGCTGGCCTTGAGCGTGCGCGTCACCCCGCAGTGGGCGTAGATGTCGGCGATCTTGCCGATGGCGATCACCTCGCCGCCGTCGTCGCACAGCTTCTGCAGTACCGTGGGCGCGGGCGGCTCGACGCTGTAGTCGCGGCGGTTGGCGGTGCGGGTGAAGTCCGCTGCGCTCTGGCCGACGAAGGGCCGCGCGATCACCCGGCCGATGTTGTAGGGCTCGAGCAGGCGCCGGGCGGTCTCGCACAGGGCATGAAGCCGCGCGAGACCGAACGACTCCTCGTGGGCAGCGATCTGCAGCACCGAATCCGCCGAGGTGTAGACGATGGGCTTGCCGCTGGCCATGTGCTGCTCGCCGAGCCGGGCGATGATCTCGGTGCCCGAGGCGTGACAGTTGCCCAGCACGCCGGGCAGCTCGCCCTCGCGGATCAGCGCTGCGAGCAGCTCGGGCGGAAAGCTCTCCTCGCGGTCGAGGAAGTAGCCCCAGTCGAAGCGCACCGGCACCCCGGCAATTTCCCAATGGCCCGAAGGGGTGTCCTTGCCCGAGGAGATCTCCCCGGCGTGGCCGTAGGCGCCGATCACTTCGGCCGGCAGCTCGACGCCCTCGGCCCAGGCGCCGGTGCTCTCGCGGTGGGCGTGGAACAGTCCCAGCCGGCCCAGGTTGGGCAGTGCCAGCGAGCCCTGACGATCGGCACCGTCACACTCTCCACGAGAGCAGGCAGCGGCGATATGGCCCAGGGTGTCGGCCCCGGCGTCGCCGAAGCGCTCGGCATCGGGGGCCGCGCCGATGCCGAAGGAGTCGAGTACCAGCACGATGGCACGCGTCATGGCGCCTCCCGACGGATCACGTCTTGAATGAGTGTAGGCAGTACGACGTCGCCGGGCGCGACGTCGTTCACTTCGATGGCCTCACGCAGCTGGCTGGCGGCGCGCTCGGCGTCGGCCTCGCTTGCCGCATGCACCCAGGCCAGCGGGCGTTCGCCGTCGACGGCGTCACCGAGAGCGGCGATGCCGGTCAGGCCAACGGAATGATCGATGGCATCGCTCGGCGCACGGCGCCCGCCGCCCAGCGTCACCACGGCAAGCCCCACGGCGCGGGTGTCCATGCGCGTGACCCGGCCGCTGCTCGCGGCATGCACCGGGCGCACCACAGGCGCCCGGGGCAGATGGCGCTCGGGGCGTTCGAGCAGGTCGGCAGGACCTCCCAGCCCCGCCACCATGCGCGCGAAGCGCTCGGCGGCAGCCCCCGAGGCAAGCCGCTCGTCGAGCAGGGCCAGGGCCGCATCGCGGTTCTCGGCCAGCCTGCCGGCCAGCAGCAGTTCGGCGGCAAGCGTGCGGGTCACCTCCAGCAGGCGCCCGCCCCGCTTGTTGCAGAGGAGCAGGTCGATGGCCTCGCGTACCTCGACGGCGTTGCCGGCGCAGGGCGCCAGCGGCTGGCTCATGTCGGTGAGCAGCGCGGTGGTCGGTGTGCCGGCGCGGCTGGCCACCTCGGCGATGATCTGCGCCAGCTCCCGCGATTTCTCGAGGGTGGGCATGAAAGCGCCGCTGCCGGTCTTGACGTCCATCACCAGGGCGTCGAGGCCGCAGGCGAGCTTTTTCCCCAGGATCGAGCTGACGATCAGCGGCAGCGACTCCACCGTGGCGGTGACGTCGCGGATGGCGTAGAGCCGCCGGTCGGCCGGGGCCAGTTCGGCGGTCTGGCCGACGATGGCCACGCCCGCCTCGCACACCAGCGTACGCAAGCGCTGCCGCGTGGGGGCGATGTCGTAGCCGGGAATAGCCTCGAGCTTGTCCAGGGTGCCGCCGGTGTGGCCCAGGCCGCGGCCGGAGACCATCGGCACGTAGCCGCCGCAGGCGGCGATCCAGGGTCCCAGCACCAGCGAGACGAGGTCGCCCACGCCGCCGGTGGAGTGCTTGTCGAGTACCGGCCCCGGCAGGTCGAGCCCCTCGCCCAGACCGCGCCACGCCAGCACCTCGCCGGAGTCGCGCACCGCCTCGGTCAGTGCCACCGTCTCGGCGGCATTCATGCCGTTGAGGAAGATCGCCATGGCCAGCGCACCGACCTGGGCGTCGGAGAGGCTGCCGTCCGCGATACCGCCCACCAGCTCGCCTATCGCCTCGGGCGAGAGCGCCTGGCCATCGCGCTTGGCGCGGATCAGCTCCTGGGGAAGCGCACGGAACGTCATCAGTAGCCCTCCGTAGAGCCCTTGTCCTGCTCGACGCCCAAGGTCTCGAGCAGGCTGCCGAGCAGCCCCGAGGCGCCGAAGCGGAAGTGCGCCGGCGTGATCCACTCGGCCCCCATCACCCGCTCGGCGAGCTGCAGGTAGGCGGCGGCATCCTCGGCGGTGCGCACCCCGCCGGCGGCCTTGAAGCCCACGTCGCGGCCGCTCGCCTTGATCGCGGTGAGCAGGATCTTGGCCGCATCCAGGGTAGCGTTGACCGCCACCTTGCCGGTGGAAGTCTTGAGGAAGTCGGCGCCGCCGTCGATGGCCAGCATGCCGGCACGGTCGATCAGCCCCGCCTCCTTCAATTCGCCGGTTTCCAGGATCACCTTGAGCACGGCGTCGCCGCACTCGCGCTTGCACGCCTCGACCAGCTCGCGGCCGACCTCGGCGTCACCCGCCATCAGCGCGCGGTAGGGGAAGACCACGTCGACCTCGTCGGCGCCGGCGGCAATGGCAGCGCGGGTCTCGGCCGCGGCGCGCTCGACGTCGGCCTCGCCGTGGGGGAAGTTGGTCACCGTGGCCACCTTGACCTTGCCGGCCAGGCCCTGCTCGGCCAGCGCCTGGCGCGCGGTGGACACGAAGGCGGGATAGACGCACACCGCCGCCGGATGACCCGCCGGTGTGTTGGCGCGGGCGCACAGCTCGCGAATGACGGTATCGTTGTCGTCGTCGTTGAGGCTGGTAAGGTCCATCAGCGCCAGGGCCTGGCGCGCGGCCTGCTGCAGTTCGGTCATGACGTTACCTGTCGAAGCGAAGTGAATTGGCGGCGACCATCAGATCACCCCGCCGATGGAGAGAAAGAAACCGGCAATGGCCGCCGACATCAGGTTGGAGAGGGTGCCGGCCAGCACCGCCTTGACGCCGAAGCGGGCGATGTCGTGGCGCCGGCTCGGGGCGATGCTGCCCAGGCCGCCGAGCAGGATGGCAATCGACGAGAGATTGGCGAAGCCGCACAGGGCAAAGGAGAGAATGGCGATGGTGTGGCCGCTCATGGCCTGGCCGGTATTCGTCACTATCGCGTCGCCGTCGATGTAAGGCGCCAGATTGATGTAGGCGACGAACTCGTTGACCACCAGCTTCTGGCCGATGAAGGAGCCGGCCAGGGTGGCCTCCGCCCAGGGCACGCCGAGCACGAAGGCGAGCGGCGCGAACAGCCAGCCGAGAATCAGCTCCAGGCTCAGCTGCTCGAAGCCGACCCAGCCGCCGACACCGCCGAGCATGCCGTTGATCAGCGCGATCAGCCCGATGAAGGCGAGCAGCATGGCGCCGACGTTGGCGGCCAGGCGCAGCCCGGACGAGGCCCCCGCCGCCGCCGCGTCGAGTACGTTGACCGGCCGGTCCTCGGCCTCGATCACCTCGCTGGCCTCCTCGACGTCGTCCACCGGCTTCTCGGTCTCGGGCATGATCAGCTTGGCGAACAGCAGGCCGCCGGGGGCCGCCATGAACGAGGCCGCCACCAGGTACTCCATGGGAATGCCCAGCGCCGCATAGCCGGCCAGCACCGAGCCCGCCACCGAGGCCAGCCCGCCGCACATCACCGCGAACAGCTGCGAGGGGGTCATGCGGGCGATGAAGGGGCGCACCACCAGCGGCGCCTCGGTCTGACCGACGAAGATGTTGGCAGTGGCCGATAGCGACTCGGTGCGCGAGGTGCCCAGCGCCTTCTGCAGCGCGCCGCCGAGGATGCGGATCACCCACTGCATGATGCCGATGTAGTAGAGCACGGCGATCAGCGAGGAGAAGAAGATGATCACCGGCAGCACCTTGATGGCGAAGACGAAGCCGATGTTGCCGGTATCGGCGAGGCCACCGAAGAGGAAGTCGATGCCGTCGTTGGCGTAGAGCACCACCTGGCTGACCCCGGCGGAAATGGTCTGCAGCACCGTCTGACCGAACGGCACGTAGAGCACGAAGGCGCCGATCCCGGCCTGGATGGCGAAGGCGCCACCCACGGTTCGCAGGCGGATGGCCCCACGGTTGGTGGAAAAGATGAGAGCGATGACGATCAGTGTCGCCATGCCGACCAGGCTCATGATGGCAGTCATGGAATCCTTCCTTTGGTGCCGGCGGCGATGTGCCAGGACCCGCCGCATCTGGTTGTCGTGATATCAGCGCAGGGGAAGACTGCACGAATGTGAAAAATATAACATCCGCTGTAACAGTTCCAACATTTGCCTTGCACAAACGCCGAAGCCGCCATCGCTGGATGGCGGCTTCTTTTTCCTTGCGGACGATCAGGCAGTCAGGCAGTGACTGTCGGAGACGTGACCTTGAGCGGCTTCAGCCGAAGTTCTTGCGCAGCGGCTTCGAGCACGTCGCCGATGGCGAAGGTGCTCGCGCCGTAACAGTCGCTCAGCGATACGCCGCTTGTCGCTTATTCGGTTTTCTTCATCCACTTCCTCAGCCAGTGGTAGTACGGCTGGGGTACCAGCAGGCCGAGGGCAAGGAGTCCGTCCCGCAAGCGCAAGCCCGGCAGCGAAAGGGCCGCGAGTTCGGGCCTGACCGAGCGGCCGTGCCGCTTCTTTTCCACCGCCCAGGCTAGCACCATTCGATTGATCGACGCCCGCAGATAGCGCATCTCGAGCCGGCTTAGCCGCCCTGCGTATACAGGCAGCAGGTCTCCCCCCGGGGGAACGTGATCCAGGGGTTCGTCACTGGGCGTTCCATTATCGAGCAACAACAAGCTGGTGACGGTGTCGTCGTAGTGAATGCGCTCGAGCTCACAGAGTGCCTTCAGCCAGAAGTAGAGATTGGCTTCCTGGCGATAGCGCTCGGCGGGAAAGCCGCCCAGTGCCAGGAACCGGTCACGCCGAATGCAGGCGCCGCTCAAATGGATGTAATCGCCATGGGAGAGCGCCTTCAGCGCCTCGCGGCGCGGCAGCACGCCGGAAGGGATCGTCTCCTGTGCCATCAGTCGCTGATGGCCTTTCATCCGCTGGAAGGCGTTGACGAACAGGTCGATCTCGGGATGTTTGGCAATGGCGTCAGCAAAGCGGGACAGATGGTCGAAGAGCAGGATGTCGCCTGCGTTGAAGAATACCAACCATGGCGCCTGGGCCTGTTCGGCTCCGACATTGCGCGCGGCATCGGCATCGTTCAACTCGGAGCGATAGAGACGCAGCCGCGCTTTCTGCGCATGCTTTTCGAGCAGCTCCATGGAGCCGTCAGTAGATCCCGCATCCACCGCCACGATTTCGAAATCGCGAAAAGTCTGCTGGAGAAGGCTGGAAAGCGAGGCCGCCAGCGTATCCATTCTGTTGTAGACGGCAACCACGATGGAAAAGAGCGCCATAGTCAGTGGCTCCGGCGGCTATGCCAGCAAAAGATCAGCAGCTCGAGCCGGGCAGCACGCCGCGTCATCGGGTACATCGGTAACTCCAAACCTGCATAGGTCGCTTTCATGGCCATGCTCCACTCGGCTACGGCTCGCCTGGGTAATGAGATCAGCTGAAGAAGGGGTCGTGGATACACTGGTTCCGCTTCGACAGATGCTTGAGGACATCCGGGCCGGGCCGCCAGCCCGGCCCGGAGAGAAAATGGTCGAGTTTTTCCAGCGATTCGTCGAATCGGCTCTCATTGATATGTCCGCCTGAATAGGGCACATCCAGACATTAAAAGAAGTCCGAATGTCAAGGGAGTACATAGCCAGCCGTGCTGCACTTTCAAGCGGAGACCGCTCGTTCGACCCATGACAGGTCTGAGAATCCATTTGACTAGCTCACATCATCGTTGTTCCATTTCCCTATGAGATCCCATTGACACGCTACCGCCCGGATTCTTGGCAGCTATCCGAAGCCTTTCTTCTCTTTTTGTCTAACGCCGCCATTCTTTTGCTTACCTTTTGTAATAATCCAGAATGAATGTAAATGGCATCTTGCTGCAGCCAAAGATACGTTCAGGCTACATTGACGCTTCGATGTCATCAGATGGTTTTAAGGTCATCCAGAGTCTGAAAATGGATGACACAAAAAAGCTAAGTAGCAGGGAAGGCGACTATGCCAATCTTATGAAACAAACATCAGGGAGAAGCGTGAGAAAACTCCTTAAGCTAGTGAGGGTGAAGGTCTAATATAGAGCGACAACAAAGAGTTGGAACTATGCCTGCGGCCAGAGCCTAGCTGTCATAGCCGCCGGGTCCACTCCCGGTTGGCTTCGCCCAGCAGACGGTGTGTCTTTTTTAACTTCTCCGAAGGGCGACAATAAGGCTCGGGAATATCGCACCCAGCCCCTTGGGCCAGCCAGTGACCCAAGCGCATGACCTTGCCCATCGCCTGCGGCCAACGTTCGACGTGTTCGCGGCGTGGCCATCGTTCATGATCAAAATCTGATCAGCATCTACAAGGTGCTGCGTTTCGAGTTAGCGCGCCACATGGCGGGAAACGTGGGGCCCTATGATAGATGTTGCCGCGGCACACCACCAGGATGGAACCGAACTGCCAGCCTCCTTGTATGCCACAAAGGGATGCCACGAAAGGTGAAAGGCGGGGCTCTCGTGTGGGCGATACCGTTGCGTGAGGTCGAAAGTGGAAAATACTCGTCGCCTGGCTCAGCATAGGGCCAGCCAAAGCGATCTTCGAGTCAAGTCGTGGAGTGTGAAGTTGGAGAGCAGCGAATGAAAGACCGCAGCGCCATGCGCCTGGCCCGTCTGCAGCAGGCACTGGCCGGTGGCGGCACCCTCCCCCTCGGCGAGGCCGCTCAGATGTGCGGCGTCTCCGAGATGACCATTCGTCGTGACGTGGCCGCAAGCGACGGCGCCATGATCCTGCTCGGTGGACGCCTGGTCATGGCCAATCACTATGCGCCGGTGTATGACCTCGACCAGCAGCAGGACAGCCACACCCTGGCCAAGCGCAGGCTCTGCGAACGGGCCGCCGGCTTCATCGAAGACGGCGACACCCTGTTCATCGACTGCGGCACCACCCTGCTGCCCCTGGCGGGCCTGCTCGGCGAGCGCCGCCAGCTCACCGTGGTGACCTACGCACTCAATGTCGCCAATGCCGTGAGCCTGATACCCGACGTACGCCTGGTACTGCTGGGCGGCCTCTATCACACCACCTCGCACTCCTTCGGCAGCGACGACATGAGCGCGGCGATCAAGCGCCTGGGCATCAATCGCGCCTTCATTTCGGCCGCCGGGGTACACGCCGAGCGCGGCGTGAGCTGCTTTCACTTCCACGAAGTCGCCCCCAAGCAAGCCGCCATCGCCTGCGCCGAGCAGCGCCTGCTGGTGGTGGACGAAAGCAAGATCGGCCAGGTGCGCCCGGCCTACTTCGCCCGCCTCGACGACTTCGACGTGGTCATCACCGACGGCGACATGGCGCTACCGCCGGCCAACGGCGGCCCCAGAATCGTCGCCGCCTGACCCGGACACGACGAAGCCGGAACAAGTCCGGCTTCTGGGGGCATAGCATGTTCGTGCAGACAGTTTCAGAAAGTGCTGGTCAGCTTGGCGAGCGAGATGAAGCGGCTATGTTCGTTCCCGACGAACCAATGCACTTCCCACATCCCTGTGGGTCGCAAGGCGCACGGAGCGCAGTACCGAGCGAAGCGACAAACAGCCGTAGGCTGGCCCCGAAGGGGCGAGAAGCCGAAGGCTGCGAGTCAACCGGAGCCTATGGGGTATAGGTGAGGATTCCGACGGTCCGACGCTTCGGCACCGCGCACAAATTCGTCGGGAACGAATTTGAACAGCCTTTAGGCTGGCCCGAAGGGTAGCCGCCAGGGATGGCGGCTATAGCGCAGCGATTCGCTCGCGCAGCCAGCTGTACAGTGCTTTCTTAGCCGCACTTGGACCAGCCACATCCTGCATAGCAGGTAGGACATCCATCCATCATGATCAGCTCGCCGCGACACTCCGGGCAGTGGCCCACCACCGTGGGGCCGTCGCCCTTCTCGTCGGCGACTGCCGCCTTGGCCTGCTTCTCGGCCTGCGCCTCCTCTTCCGGGGTGGGCGGCTGCCAGGGATGACCGTGGGTCAGGCGGTGGGCGTAGCGGCGTACCAGCTCCTCCACCGGCACCTGGTTGCCGTCCTGATCGAGGAAGCCGCGGCGGTAGAGGATCTGCTGGATCGACCAGGCGATGGCCGCCACTTCGGAGTCGTGGAACATCGGCTTGCCCCAGCGGTTCATGCCGCAGCGCACCAGGCCCTTGTCCCACGCCACCTTGCGCAGGTCGGCCACTGCCTGGGTGACATAGCCACCGCGGGCGGCCAGCGACAGGCTGCGCATGGTGGCGGTGATCCACTGGTGCTCGCTGGAGAGCTGGCCGGAGGGGAAGAAGAACTCCACCGGGCGTTCGATCACCACGCGCTTGCCGTCGAGCACGCCTTCCACCGGCATGAAGGAGACCAGCAGGTAGACCTTCTTGCGGCCTTCGGCGCCGACGTAGGAGATCTTCTCGGAGACGGCTTCCAGCGTCCCTTCCGGGCGCGAGGGAATGCGTACCGTGAGCGGGTTCTCGTCGGCCAGCGGCGCCTCTTGCACCGCCTTCTTGACGCTGTAGGAAACGATCTTGGACTTGATTTCGACGGCCATCACGGGGCTCCTGCGGAAAAAGGTTGAACGGCACACAGCGGCTCGGAGCTGATCCGTCGACACGTCTGCGAGGAGGCGCTGTAAATACATCCCTGTACGCTATCTACGCCCTGCTTCGCTCTCGCGTCCTGCTCCACTCGCAGGACCGGTGCTGGCCATCCATGGCCAGCCCGTTCGGAGCAGTGCTCCTCACCCATGGCGTAGAACCTCCTCTTCGACGTGTCCCCGGCGCCCCTCGCTACCGGCTGTTGGGAGAACGCAGGCTTACCACTTGCCATAGGTGCCTTCCTTCAGCGCGTCGTACAGGTTCGCTGCGTTGTGCTCTTCGCCGTCGTAAACCACCTTCTCGTCGCCGGCCAGCTCCAGCGTCTCGCCGTTCTCCAGCTCGAACACGTAGGTGGTGTTCTTGAGGTCGTCCTCGCGCACCAGCACGCCCTGGAACGCCTCGGGGTTGAAGCGGAAGGTGGTGCAGCCCTTGAGCTTGCTCTCGTAGGCGTCCAGGTAGAGGTCCTTGAACTGCTCGAAGGGGAACTCGGTGGGCACGTTGACCGTCTTGGAGATCGCCGAGTCGACCCACGCCTGGGCCGCCGCCTGCACCGCCACGTGCTGGGTCGGGGTGACCGCATCGGCGGTGATGAAGTAGTCCGGCAGGTCGCTCTCCACCGCGTCGCTGGCAATGAAGTGGCGGTAGGCGGCGAGCTCGAAGGAGACCACCTCCACCTGCTCCTTGGTCTTCTTGCCCGACTGGATGACGTTGCGGAAGTAGCGGTGCGAGAACGACGGCTCGATGCCGTTGGAGGCGTTGTTGCCCAGCGACAGCGAAATGGTGCCGGTCGGCGCGATGGAGCTGTGGTGGGTGAAGCGCGCGCCGTGCTCGGCCAGTGCCGCGACCAGCTCCGGCTCCACCTCGGCGACCTTCTGCATGTAGCGGCTGTAGCGCGCGTGCAGGATGCGCCCCGGCACCTTGTCGCCGATCTCGTAGCCGTCCTTCGCCAGCTCCGGACGCTCGCGCATCATCTTCGGCGTGATCTCGAAGTCCTCGGCGAGTATCGGCGCCATGCCCTTCTCGCGGGAGAGTTCCAGTGCCTGCTTCCAGCCCTCGATGGCCAGGTTGCGGCTCACCTCCTCGGTGAAGGCCAGCGACTCGGCGGAGCCGTAGGGGATCTTGAGCATGGTCAGGGTCGAGCCGAGGCCGAGGAAGCCCATGCCGTGACGACGCTTGGCCTCGATCTCGCGGCGCTGGCCGGGCAGCGGCAGGCCGCTGATCTCGACCACGTTGTCGAGCATGCGGGTGAAGATCGCCACCACCTGGCGGTAGCGCTCCCAGTCGAAGCGCGGCTTCTTGCCGAAGGGGTCGATGACGAAGCGGGTCAGGTTGACCGAGCCCAGCAGGCAGGCGCCTTCCGGCGGCAGCGGCTGCTCGCCGCAGGGGTTGGTGGCGCGGATCTCCTCGCAGAACCAGTTGTTGTTCATGCGGTTGACCTGGTCGATCAGGATGAAGCCCGGCTCGGCGAAGTCGTAGGTGGAACGCATGATGGTGTCCCACAGCTCGCGGGCCTTGATCACCTCGACGATGCGGCAGGCCACCCGCCCCTCGGCGTCCACCGTGTAACCCTCCTCGACCACCGGCCAGTCGCGGTAGATCAGGTCCTCGGGCTTGACGTCATCCTTCTCGCCGGCGTGCAGCGGGAAGGCCAGCGGCCAGTCGGCGTCGTTCTTCACCGCCTCCATGAACTCGTCGGTGATCAGCAGCGAGAGGTTGAACTGGCGCAGCCGACCGGCTTCGCGCTTGGCCTCGATGAAGGTGCGCACGTCGGGGTGGCCGACGTCGAAGGTGCCCATCTGCGCACCGCGGCGGCCGCCCGCCGAGGCCACGGTGAAGCACATCTTGTCGTAGATATCCATGAACGCCAGCGGGCCGTTGGTGCCGGCGCCGGCGCCGAACACGAAGGCGCCCTTGTGGCGCAGGGTGGAGAATTCGTAGCCGATGCCGCAGCCCGCCTTGAGGGTCATGCCGGCATCCACCACCGAGGAGAGGATGTCGTGCATGGAGTCGCGGATGGTGCGCGAGACGGTGCAGTTGATCAGGCTCACCGCCGGCTTGTAGTCCTCGGCGCCGGCGTTGGACATGATGCGCCCGGCCGGAATGGCGCCGTTCTCCAGCGCCCAGCGGAACTTGGGCAGCCACTCCTCGGCCTTGTCGCCTTCCACCGCGGCGAGGGCACGCGCGACGCGCTCCCAGGTCGCTGCCACATCCTTGTCGACGGGGCGGCCATGACGATCCTTGAGCCGATACTTGGAGTCCCAGATATCGCGTGAGGGCACTTGCATAGGCACCTCGAGGGATGTCTTGACGGCCTTGGTGGAAGTACTCATGCAGGAATCTCCAGTAAGGGTCAAAAATTCGAATCGTTCAACGTTCCTGACGCGCCATGCGCTCGAAGCGCGCCAGCCATTCGCCGAGCCGGCCCTGGGCCAGACCCTCCTCGCGGCTGTCGAGCAGGTTCTTGACCATCAGGCCGAGCTCGGTGTCGCCCTCGATCACCAGGCGGCGCTGGAAGAACAGGGCGTCGGGATCCTCGCGCCGGGTCGCCAGGCACAGGAATTCGCGCCAGCCGCCGCGAATGGTGGCCTCTCCCAGCTCCGGGCTGAGCCGGAAGCGCTCCTCTTCGAGAGTTAGCGTCAGTGCCACGCCCAGGTCCTCGATGTGCAGCGAGATACGCCGCCCTTCGAGCACATCGAACTCGCCCTCGGCCAGGGGTTCGGCGAAGGTGCGGTTGAGCAGCGGCTCGATCAGCTGGCGCTTCAGGACAAGCGGCACGCGGGGGTCGATGGCGCGAATCAGGCGGGTCGGGGCGGGCGGACGTGGCAAGCGCGACAGGGATAGCGGAAGCATAGCGACTCTCCGGTGGAGCGAACCCATGGATTCGGTGCGGCCAGGTGGCCATGAAACCGATCATCCTAAGCTCGACGCCGCCTGCCTGCACTGATATGCGTCAAGCCTGTGCCAACGCCCCGACCGGGGCCTTGGCTACCATATCTAGACCACCGCTACCGATCAAGCACTATATGTATGGCCTTTGCTAACGCTGTCTCTTGACTTTTAGACCTTCCGATAACTACTTGATCCCCAAGCGGCGCGCCAGCTTGTGCAGATTGCTGGGGTCCACGGCGAGGCGGCGGGCGGCATTCGCCCAGTGGCCGTCGCACGCCGCCAGGGCCTGGCGAATCGCCCATCGCTGGGTGTCTTCGACCTGACGGCGTAGCGGTTCGATGTCGTGCGTCGCCAACGCCTGGGTATCGGGTGCGCGGGAATCGGCTTTCAACGGTGCGCCCTTCAACGTTTCGCCATGCGACAGGTCGAGCCACTCGGGCTGAAGGGTGACGATGTCGTCGCGCCGGGCGCCGTGGCCCAGCGCCTTGATCGCCGCCCGGCTGATCACGTGTTCCAGCTCGCGCACGTTGCCCGGCCAGCGGTAGCCCAGCAGCGCCGTCTCGGCCGTCGGTGCCAGGCGCAGGCTGCGCACGCCGAGTCGGGCGCGGTTGATCTCGAGAAAGTGTCCGGCCAGCACCAGCACGTCGCTGCCGCGCTCACGCAGCGGCGGAATGGCGACGGGATAGACCGACAGCCGATGGTAGAGATCGGCGCGGAACAGGCCGTCGCGCACACCGTCGGCCAGTTGGCGGTTGGTGGCGGCGATGATGCGCACGTCGACCCGGCGCGGGGTGTCCTCGCCCAGGCGCTGCACCTCGCCGTTGTGCAGCGCACGCAGCAGCTTGGCCTGGATCGCCAGCGGCAGCTCGCCCACCTCGTCGAGGAACAGCGTGCCGCCGTCGGCGGCCTCGAAGCGCCCCGCCCGATCCGCCGTGGCGCCGGAGAAGGCCCCCTTGACGTGACCGAACAGCTCGCTCTCGGCCAGGGTCTCGGGCAACGCCGCGCAGTTGACCTGCACCAGCGGCTGATCGCGCCGCGGCGAGCGCTGGTGCAGGCGCCGGGCGAACAGCTCCTTGCCCACCCCGGTCTCGCCCATCAGCAGCACCGGCAGGTCGGATTCCGCCACCACGTCGAGCTCGTGCAGCAGGCGCTGCAGTTCGGCGCTGTGGCCGAGGATCTCGCCGCCCTCGCCCGACTCGACATGGGCGATGCTGCCATGGCCCGCCATGCGCAGCGCACGCACCTCCTGTTCCAGGCGCGAGACGCGCACTGCAGCCTCCACCAGCAGCGCATAGCGCTCCAGCGCCGTACAGGCGGTCTCGTCGAAGGTACCCGCCACCAGCGCATCCAGGGTCAGCACGCCCCACGGCTCGCCCTCCACGTGCAGGCTGATGCCCATGCAGTCGTGCACGTGCAGCGGCTCCCCCGGCTGCTGTTCGACCAGGCCGTCGTAGGGGTCGGGCAGGCTGGAGTCCGGTGGGAACAGGGTCGAACGGCGGCTGGTGAGGATGGCGGCCAGGCGCGGATGGCGCGCCACCTCGAAGCGCCGCCCCAGTGCCTCGCGCACCAGCCCCTCAACCGCCACCGGCGCCAGCACGTCCTGCTGAAGCTGCAGCAGGCACACCGCACCGCAGCGAAAGCCTTCGCGCAGGGTGCGGACCAGGCGCTGCAGACGCACGGCGCTGGGTAGATCGGCGGTCAGGTCGGCCAGCAGGGAGTCATCGAGCATGGTGATATTCACCTCAAAGGGTAGATATCACTCTATCACGACAGGGTTATTTAAACCATGAGAGACACAGCTCATTGAAAACAAAGCAAGAAAAAGCTGGCACGCCGCTTGCTCTGTACAGGTGGCATCCCCATTTGCAGAGGAACGTCACATGAACCTGTCCGATCAGACCGTTGGCCGTATCGCCCTGTCGCTGCCCGGCGCGACCCGCATCTTTCATACCTACAACATCGACTTCTGCTGCGGCGGGCGTATCAGCCTGCGCCAGGCCGCCGAGCGTGCCGGCCTGCATGTCGACAAGCTGGTTGCCGAACTCGAGGCGCTGCCGGCCGCCAGCAGCGAGCAGCGCGACTGGCGTGAGGCCAGCAACGACGAGCTGATCGAGCACATCCTGACCCGCTACCACGACGTGCACCGTCAGCAGCTGCCCGAGCTGATCCGCATGGCACGGCGGGTGGAACAGGTTCACGGCGACCGCGAGAGCTGCCCCAACGGGCTGGCCGACCTGCTGATGGACATTCACCAGGAGATGGAAAGCCACATGCAGAAGGAGGAGCAGATCCTGTTTCCCATGTTGCGCAGCGGCCTGGGCGCCCAGGCCCAGGGGCCGATCGCGGTGATGCGCCACGAGCACGACGACCACGGCGAGAACCTGGAGCAGGTGATGTTGCTCACCGACGACATCACCCCGCCCAAGGGCGCCTGCACCACTTGGCGCGCCCTCTACACTGGCCTGCGTGAGTTCCGCGAGGACCTGATGGAGCACATTCATCTGGAGAACAATCTGCTGTTCGAGCGGGCCGGCTGAGGAAGTACACCCACCGAAATGCAAACGGCGCCCCGCGAGGCGCCGTTGTGTTTCGGTGGGTAGATTAGACGGTGCGCGAGAAGCGCCCTTCATTGGGCTTCAGGTAGGCGTCGAAGGCCATGGCCATGTTGCGCATCATCAGGCGGCCGGCGGGCAGCACTTCGATGGCGTCGGCGCCTATGGTCAGCAGACCGTCGGCCTGCATCTCCTCGAGCTGGGCGAGAGCCTCGGCGAAGTAGTCGCGAAAGACGATGTCATGGCGCGCCTCGATATTGGCGAAGTCAATGCGCCCGTGGCACATCAGGGCATTGATCACGTCGCGGCGCAGGCGGTCGTCGTCGTTGAGCCGATAGCCGCGCATCACCGGCAGGCGCCCCTCCTCCAGGCGCGCCTGGTACTGGGCGGTCTCCTTGACGTTCTGGCTGTAGCTGTCGCCGACCTTGCCGATGGAGGTGATGCCCAGGCCGATCATGTCGCAGTCGGCGTGGGTGGAGTAGCCCTGGAAGTTGCGCTGCAGGGTGCCGTTCTCCCTGGCCAGGGTCAGCTCGTCGTCGGGCAGGGCGAAGTGATCCATGCCGATGTAGACGTAGCCAGCCGCGGTGAGACGGCGAATGGTGAGCTCCAAAAGCTCCAGCTTGCGCTCCGGCGGCGGCATGTCCTCGGGGCGGATCAGCCGCTGGGCCTTGAACAGCTCGGGCAGGTGGGCGTAGCTGTAGCTGGCGATGCGGTCGGGGCGCAGAGCAATGATCTTGTCGAGGGTGGCGTCGAAACTCGCCACCGTCTGCAGCGGCAGGCCGTAGATCAGGTCCACGCTGACCGACTGGAAGCCGGCCTCGCGAGCGGCGGCCACCAGCTCGACCACCTGCTCCTCGCTCTGCAGGCGGTTGACCGCCTTCTGCACGTTGGTGTCGAAATCCTGCACGCCGAAGCTCAGGCGGTTGAAGCCCAGGTCGTGCAGCTCATGGATCTGCGCCGGCGTGACCGTGCGCGGATCCACCTCCAGCGAGAACTCGCGCTCCTCCACCGGGGCGAAATGGAACGCCTCGTCGAGGGCCGCCATCAGCTCGCCGAGCTGGGCGTTGCTCAGGTAGGTGGGCGTGCCGCCACCCAGATGCAGCTGGGTCATGCGCCGGGTCTCGTCGAACAGCGCGCCCTGCACGCCGATCTCCTGCTTCAGCCAGCTCAGATACTCTGCCGCCCGCTCGGTGTTGTGGGTGATGATCTTGTTGCAGGCGCAGTAGTAGCACAGGCTCTTGCAGAACGGGATGTGCACGTAGACCGACAGCGGCTTGGGCGAGGCGACGCGGTTGCTGCGCTCGGCGGCGGCGCGGTAGTCGTCCTCGGCGAAGGCCGCATGGAACTGGGGCGCCGTCGGGTAGGAGGTATAGCGGGGCCCTGGGCGGTCGTACTTCTCCACCAGGGGGCGATTGAACAGCAGCTCGTCTTGCATGATCGACTTCGACCTCTTGAAACCTCGGCATGGGGCTCGCCATGCCCAATGCCAGTGAGTATGACATCGGCTATCGCCAGCGTCTCGGCAGCTCGCCCCTCTCTTGTCCCGAGTCAAGTTTGCTTATCTCAGCGACGGCAACCGGCGAATCCACACCCGCAGCCGCCAGGCCACCAGCAGCCAGCCCAGGCTCCAGGCCAGCGCCGAGGCCCACAGCAGCAGCAGCCAGGCAGTGCCGGCTTCGATCGCCCACAGGCGAAGGACCGCCGCCGTAGCGAACAACCCGGCCAGCGGCAGCAGCGCTCGCTCCCGCTCCGGGCGACCTTTGGCACGCAGAATCACGTGACGCAGCATGATGGCGCTGGCCAGGCTGCCCAGCGCTCCCACGGTGAAGGCGTGCAAGGCGGTGCTGGCATGCTGCGGCGCCCACCAGCTGCGCGCCAGCAGCACCAAGCCGATGGCCAACCAGGCATAGCCCAGCATCAGCACCTGCAGGTCCGGCCGCTCGCGGCAGTCAAGCGGCCGCCAGTGCCAGATGCGAGTCAGCACCAGCAGGCCCGCCGCCAACACCAGCAAGGCCGCCAGCGGGCGCAGCAGATCGAGCAGCATGACAAAGGGCGCCAGCCCCAGCAGTACGATCAGCGCGGCTTCCAGGCGCGGCTGCACGCCCACCCCGGCCTGGCGAAACTCTCGCGTAAAGTAGCCGTTGACGGCCGGAACGATGACGCGACCGCCCATGAAGGTCATCAGCAGCACCAGCCACAGCACGCTCTGATGCATCAGCGGCGCCGTGGTCGGCATGTCGTCGAGATAACGCCAGGTCAGGGTCACTACCGCCAGCAGGCAGATCATGCCCAGCAACGGCGAGAGCAGCCGGTTGCGCCACTTCTTGGCGGCAATGAAGCGCGGCACTAGGCGCCCGGCCACCCACAGCGCGAAGGCGCCATCGGCCAGCGAGGCCACCACCGCGCCTGGCCAGGTCAGCACGCCCACTCGTCCCAGCAGCCAGAGTGCCACCAGTACGGCCAGCTGGCGGCGTGGCACCGGCCCCAGCAGGTAGCCGGCGATCACCGCCAGGGCGAAGCCGAACAGCATCTCGCGCGCATGCGCCGCCGGTGTTGCCAGTTGCACCACCGCCCAGCCGTGATAGAGCGCCAGCAGCGAGAGCGGCACCATCAGGGCGGCATGCAAGGCCGCCAAAGGGAACAGCCAGCGCCAAGCCGGAAGACGCGACTCCCCCGCTTGGGGGCCTGGGGCGAACGTAGACTTGGCAAAGTTTTTAAACATGTATATAAAATACTACTTAGAGTGAGCGCGCGAAACTGCGCCGCGGAAAATTCGCGAGGGTGAGATGAGAGAGTCCGCGCTACGCCTCGGCTGGCGAATGCTGGCCTACGGTGCCATCGGCCTGGGGACCGCCGGGCTGGTGGTGCCGCTGTTGCCGACCACCCCCTTCCTGCTGGTGGCCGCCTGGGCGGCGCCCAAGGGCTCGCCGCGCCTGGCACGCTGGCTATGGCATCATCCTCGACTGGGCCCGCCGCTGCGGGCCTGGCACGAACAACGGGCCATTCCCAGAAGAACGAAGCCCGTCGCCATCGCTCTGCTTGCTCTGAGTTGGCTGGTACTATGGCTCGGCGGTGCACCCGGTTTCGTGCTGGGAACGACAGCGGCGATTTTCGGCTGTGTGGCCACCTTCATAGTGACGCGACCCGATGCCACAGCCCTGCCCAACGCGAGCCAATAATGAAGCAATGTTATGATGAGAAGATGTTAGCGCACCTCAATTGACGCCCATCAAGACAGGCCGAACTTCATGCATCTGACCCGTTACACCGACTATGCGCTGCGCGTTCTGCTCTACCTCGCCGTCAAAGGGGAAGAGCGAGCCACCATCCACGAGATCGCAGAGAGTTTCGGCGTTTCGCGCAACCATCTGATGAAGGTGGTTCAGGATCTCAGTCATCGCGGCTACATCACCACCATTCGCGGCAAGAACGGCGGCCTGCTGCTCAATCGCCCCCCGGAGGAGATTACTTTGGGCGGGGTGGTACGCGACACCGAACACGAGCTCGGCCTGGTGGAGTGCTTCCGCGATCACAACGAGTGCATCATCACGCCGGCCTGCCGGCTCAAGCCTATTCTCAATGAGGCGATGGGCGCTTTCATGGAAGTTCTGGACCGTTACACCCTTGCCGACATGCTCGGCAGGCGGCAGCCCCAACTCGCTCGCTTGATGCAGATCCCGACAGGCACTGCATAGATATGCCAAAATCCGCTTTGGCTGCAAATCGAGGCCAGCCACCGAGTGGAAGTAAAGACGACTGGCTTCACCGTGAATCAAGCATAAGGAGAAACCCATGAAGAAACTTACCGCCGCCCTGCTTGCCGGCTCCGCCGCCCTGGCCTTCGCCACCGCAGCCCAGGCCGAGCCCGATGGCGAGGCGATCTACAACCAGGCGTGCATGGCGTGCCACATGACCGGCGCCGCCGGCGCTCCTATCAAGGGCGACGAAGCCGCCTGGGCCGAGCGCCTCGAGCAAGGCATGGACACCCTGTATGCCCACTCCATCGACGGTATCGGCGCCATGCCGCCGAAGGGTGGTCACGCCAACCTGAGCGACGAGGAAGTGAAGGCCGCCGTCGACTTCATGCTCGAGCCGGTGCTCTAACTCTCTTCGCGACTCGCGACCAGCGGTGGCCTGCCCACCATCCAGCGGGGCGCTAGCGCCCCGCTGCGCCCTCCTCCTTCAGCGCATCGCGCGCCTCCAAGACACGTAACCCTTTGGGATTACTCCCTCCGGCTTGACCTGGGCCACACCGGGCATGACCCAAGTCAATTAAGACCAAGCGGTCAACTGGCATGATGGGCAACAACACATAAGCAACATTTCAAATGCATGTTCTTGGCAACTCCCTTCCCTGGCCTCGAACACGCACTTGATAAGGAAGGCCCATGTCCATCCGGCACCGCCCGTTCCTCTCCCTGGCCCTCGCCTGTGTCTTCGGCTTGTCGATGCTGCTCGGCGCGTCCGCGCAGGCCTTAGAGCTGTCCCAGGTGAAGGCGGGTTTCCCCAGCGCCACGCGACTGGCGGAAGTGGAGGGCGAGCATGCCGCCAAGGCGGTCTACGCCGGCGAGACCCTGCTCGGCTACGCCTTCGAGACCGATGATATTGCGCCGATTCCGGCCTACTCCGGCAAACCGATCAACATGCTGGTGGGCATCGACCTGGAGGCCCGCATCACCCAGGCCACCATTCTCGGCCACGAAGAGCCGATCATGCTGGTGGGCATCCCCGAGCAGCGCCTGGTCGACTATGCCGACGCCCACGTTGCCCATTACGTCAGCGAGCGGCTGCGCGTCGGTGAAAACCTGGACGCCATCTCCGGCGCCACGGTCACCGTGATCGTGCTCACCGAGACGGTGATGCGTTCCGCCCGGCGGGTGGCCGCCGAGCAGGGGCTGATCGACGATCCGCTGGCCACGCCGCCAGCCGAGGTGCGCTACGACGTGTTCGAGCCGGCCGACTGGGAAACCCTGGTGGGCGACGGCACCATTCGCCGCCTGCACCTGACCCACGGCGAGATCGACGCGGCCTTCGTCGGCACCGCGGCCGAGGAGTACGCCAGCGGTGCGGCCCCCGACAGCACCTTCATCGACCTCTACGTGACCTATCTCAACGCCCCCACCGCCGGCCGCAACCTGCTCGGCGACGTGGTCTACGAGCAGCTGATGGAGCGCCTGGAAGAGGGCGAGCACGCCATCGGCGTGATGGCCAGTGGCGATTACTCCTTCAAGGGCTCGGGCTATGTGCGCGGCGGCATCTTCGATCGCGTCGAGGCGGCCCAGGGCAACACCAACATCGCCTTCCAGGACCGCGACCACCGTCGCATCGTGCGCCTGGCCATCGACGGCGCGCCCAGGCTGACCGAGCGCGACATCTTCATCGTGCGCAACGAGGCCGAGTTCGACCCCGGCGAGCCCTGGGAGCTGGGCCTGCTGGTGCGCCGGGCCGCCGGCCCGCTGGAAACCGAGTTCGTGCGCTTCAACGCCCACTACAGCATTCCCGAGCGTTTCATCGAGCGCTTCGAGCCCCCGGTGGAGGAAGCGCTGTGGGTCCAGGTGTGGCGTGACCGTACCTTCCAGATCGTGGTACTCGGCGCAGGCCTCGCCGTGCTGACGGCGATCATGCTGTTCCAGGACGTGCTGGTGCGCTATCCGCGCGTGCTGGCCCCGCTGCGCGTCGGTTTCCTGATCTACACCGTGACGTTCATCGGCTGGTACTCCCTGGCCCAGCTCTCGGTGGTCAACATCCTCACCTTCGTGCACTCGCTGATGGGCGGCTTCAGCTGGGAGTCGTTCCTGATCGACCCGATGATGTTCATCCTCTGGTCGTTCGTCGCCGTCACGCTGCTGATGTGGGGCCGCGGCGTGTTCTGCGGCTGGCTGTGCCCTTTCGGCGCCATGCAGGAGCTGATCAACAAGGCTGCGCGCCGGCTCAAGGTGCCTCAGTTCGAGCTGCCCTTCGCCGTGCACGAGCGGCTGTGGGCGCTGAAGTACATCATCCTGCTGGCGCTGTTCGCCGTCTCGCTGCACTCGCTGGGTCAGGCCGAGCGCTACGCCGAGGTGGAGCCGTTCAAGACCGCCGTGACCATGCGCTTCCAGCGCGAGTGGGCCTTCCTGGCCTATGCCCTTGGCCTGCTCGCCGTCTCGGCCTTCACCCACAAGGCCTACTGCCGCTACATCTGCCCGCTGGGCGCGGGGCTCGCGATTCCCGCCCGCCTGCGCCTGTTCGACTGGCTCAAGCGCCATCGCGGCAGCTGCGGCACCCCCTGTCAGATCTGCGCCAACGAGTGCGAAGTGGCCGCCATCCATCCCGACGGCCGTATCAACGCCAACGAGTGTCACTACTGCCTGGACTGCCAGGTGACCTACCACGACGACCGGCGCTGTCCGCCGATGGTCAAGCGCCGCAAACGCTTCGAGAAGGCCGCTCGCGCCTCCTCCAAGGGCGGTGCCGTTGAATCCTTCCCGGCCGATGCTGCGCAGGGCAGCCAGGCCAAACTGCAGCGCATTCCCACTCTTCAGGAGGAGTGAACCATGAGCGACAAGAACGACCACATCAAGGACCTCAGCCGCCGGCACTTCCTGCGCAACAGCGCAGTGACCGGTGTGGCCGGGGCCAGCCTGGCGGGCGGTTTCGGCGCCGGTGCCCTGGTACGCAGTCGTCCCGCCGAGGCGGCGACCAACAACGAACACCACGTGGAGCCGGGTGAGCTGGACGAATACTACGGCTTCTGGAGCGGCGGTCACTCCGGTGAGGTGCGCATCCTCGGCGTGCCCTCCATGCGCGAACTGCTGCGCATCCCGGTATTCAACGTCGACAGCGCCACCGGCTGGGGCATCACCAACGAGTCCAAGCGCGTGCTGGGGCCCAACGCCCCGCTCAACGGCGACACCCACCACCCCAAGGTGAGCTACACCGACGCCCGCTACGACGGCCGCTGGTGCTTCATCAACGACAAGCTGAACACTCGGGTAGCGCGTATCCGTCTGGACATCATGCGTGCCGACAAGATTCTCACCATTCCCAACGTGCAGTCGATCCACGGCCTCACCCTGCAGCGCGTGCCGAGTACCGAGCGGGTCTTCGCGGCAGGCGAGATGATCGTGCCGCTGAACAACAACGGCGAATACCTGGACGATCCGTCCGAATACTGGACCATGATGACGTGTATCGATGCCGAGACCATGGAGTTCAAGTGGCAGGCGATCGTTGACGGTAACCTGGACAACTGCGATACCGACTACACCGGCCGCTTCGTCGCCGCTTCCTGCTACAACTCGGCGCGCGGCATGACCCTGCCGGAAATGATGGGCCCGGAGCGCGACTGGACGGTGATCTTCGACGTCCCCGCCATCGAAGCGGCCGTTGCCGCCGGCAACTACACCACCATCGGCGACTCCCCGGTACCGGTGGTCGACGCCCGCGAGCAGGCCCACGAGGGCCGTAACGCCTTCGCCCTCTATGTGCCGACCCCGCGCAGCCCCCACGGCGTCAACACCGCGCCGCCGGAAGGCAAGTACTGCGTGGTCAGCGGCAAGCTGTCGCCGACCTGTACCGTGATCGAGTGGTCCCGCGTGGCCGAGTGGTTCGACGGCGGCCTGTCCGACCCGCGCGACGTCGTGGTGGCCGAGCCGGAAGTGGGCCTGGGGCCGCTGCACACCACCTACGACGACCGCGGCAACGCCTACACCTCGCTGTTCCTCGACAGCCAGGTGGTGAAGTGGAACATCGAGGACGCCATTCGCGCCTACAACGGCGAGGAGGTGAACTACATTCGCGACCGCATCGACGTGCACTACAACATTGGCCACCTCAAGGCCTCGCTGGCCTGTAGCCGCGACGTCGACGGCAAGTATCTCACCGCGCTGTGCAAGTTCTCCAAGGACCGTTTCCTGCCGGTAGGCCCGATGCATGCCGAGAACGATCAGCTGATCGACATCACCGGCGAGCAGATGAAGCTGGTGCACGACGGCCCGACCTACGCCGAGCCCCACGATGCGCTGATGATCCGTGCCGACCAGCTCAATCCGTCGCAGGTCTACACCCGCGACGATCCCTACTTCGCCGAGACCGTGGCCATGGCCCGGGCCGATGGCGTCACGCTGGAGACGGACAACAAGGTCATCCGCGACGGCAACAAGGTGCGCGTCTACATGACCTCCGTGGCGCCGAGCTTCGGCACCACCGAGTTCCGCGTGAAGCAGGGCGACGAAGTCACTATCGTGGTCACCAACATGGACACCATCGAAGACGTCAGCCACGGCTTCGCCCTGGTCAACCACGGCATCAACTTCGAGATCCACCCGCAGCAGACCTCGTCGGTGACCTTCGTGGCCGACAAGCCCGGGGTCCACTGGTACTACTGCAGCTGGTTCTGCCACGCCCTGCACATGGAGATGTCAGGTCGCATGCTCGTAGAACCCGCGTGACGTGGTAACCCGGCCGGCCCTGCGGGGCCGGCCACTGTCCTACTCGAGGTGACCGTGGTGCGACACTTTCTTCTTTCTCTACTGGGTGGCTGCGGCCTGCTGCTGACGGCGACCTTCGCCTTCGGCGAGCTGCGCATCGCGCCCGGCGACGGTCCTCTCCAGCTTCATATCGATGCCGCCGCCCCCGGCAGCGAGCTGATCCTCGCCGAAGGGCTGTACAGCGGCAGCATCCTGATCGACAAGCCGCTGACCCTGCGCGGCGAGCCCGGCGCCATTCTCGACGGCGAGGGCAATGGCGACGTGATTCGCGTGACCTCCCCGGACGTGCGCATCGAGGGCCTGACCCTGCGCAACTCTGGCTTCAACCTGACCGATATGAACGCCGGCATTCATGCCGAGCGCGAGGCCCACCGCATCCACGTCGAGGACAACGTGCTGGAGAACGTGGCCTTCGGCCTCTGGCTGTGGCACCTGGAAGCGCCCAGCGTGATCGGCAATCGTATCGCCGGCAATACCGCCGTGCGCTCGCAGGATCGTGGCGACGCCATCCGGCTCTACAACATCACCGGCGGTACCATCGCCGACAACGACGTGCGCGACAGCCGCGACGCCATCTACGTCGATACCAGTCGCGACCTGACCTTTCGCAATAACCGCCTGCGCGACTCGCGCTTCGGCATCCATTACATGTTCACCCACGGCGGCAAGATCGTGGGCAACCATACCAGCGGCACCCGCGCCGGCTATGCGCTGATGATGTCCCGCGACCTGCAGGTGGTGAACAACCGCTCCGAGCGCGACATGAACTACGGCATCCTGATGAACTACGTCAACTACAGCACCATCGCCGACAACGACATCCGCGGCATCACCGCCTGGCACGGCCCCGGCGGCAGCGAGCACGGCGTGACCCTGGGCGCCGAAGGCAAGGCGCTGTTCATCTACAACTCCCAGAGCAACGAGATTCGCGGCAATCGCCTGGCCGACAGCGAGCTGGGCATTCATCTCACCGCCGGCTCGGAGAACAACCGGCTCTACGACAACGCCTTCATCAACAACCGTCAGCAGGTGATGTACGTGGCCACGCGCAGCCAGGAGTGGTCCCGCGACGGCCGCGGCAACTACTGGAGCGACTACCTGGGCTGGGACCTCGACGGCGACGGCGTCGGCGATACCCCCTACGAGCCCAACGACGCCGTGGACCGCCTGCTGTGGCGCCACCCCGAGGCGCGCCTGCTGCTGCACAGTCCCGCGGTGGTGGCCCTGCGCTGGGTGCAGCGCCAGTTCCCGATCTTCCGCGCCCAGGGCGTGCGTGACAGCGCGCCGCTGATGCAAGCCCCCGACTCTGGAGAGGCCCACTCATGAATCCGGTCATCGAATGCCACGGGCTGACCAAGCGCCATGGCGAGCTCACCCGCCTCGACAGCCTCGATCTCACCGTCCAGGAGGGCGAGGTGCTGGCCCTGCTGGGCCACAACGGCGCCGGCAAGACCACCACCATGAAGCTGATCCTGGGTCTGATCTCGCCCAGTGCCGGCACGCTCGAGGTGCTCGGCGGCGCCCCCGACGGCGCGCATGCCGAAATCCTGCGCCGCCATCTGGGCTATCTGCCGGAGAACGTCAGCTTCTACGAGCAGCTCAGCGGTCGTGAAGTGCTCGATTACTTCGCCCGGCTCAAGCGGATCGATCGTCGCCAGGTCGACGTGCTGCTCGAAAAGGTCGGCCTTGGCCACGCGGCCAAGCGTCGGGTCAAGACCTACTCCAAGGGCATGCGCCAGCGCCTCGGGCTGGCCCAGGCGCTGCTCGGCGAGCCACGCCTGTTGCTTCTCGACGAGCCCACCACCGGGCTCGACCCCGCCGCCACCCGCGACTTCTACGAAACCGTGCGCGAGCTGCGCGAGCGCGGCTGCACCGTGCTGCTTTCCTCCCACGTGCTGCCGGGGGTGGAGCCCTACATCGACCGCGCGCTGATCCTCGGCGCCGGCCGGCGCCTGGCGCTGGGCAGCCTCGAGGAGCTGCGTCGTGAAGCCTCGCTGCCGCTGACCATTCGCGCCAAGGGCCGCTGGCCGGGGATCGACTGGTCCGCCGGCTGGGACGATACGCGCATCGCCCCGCGCTATCTCAACGGCTCGGCGCTGGAACTCGGCGTGCACCCCTCGGCCAAAATGAGCGCCTTGCGCCGGCTGACCGGCACGCCGGGGGTCGAGGACATCGACGTGCTGCCGCCGACGCTGGAGCACTTGTACGCTCACTTCTCGGCGCCCGTCGCCGCGGCTTCGTCCACCTCCGACAAGCGAGGCACGCCATGAACACCACCTTTATCGTCGCCCGCAAGGAGTTCCAGGACGGCCTGCGCAATCGCTGGGTGCTGGCCATCGCGCTGATCCTGGCCGCACTCGCCGTCGGCATCGCCTGGTTCGGCGCCGCCGCCAGCGGCGGCATGGGCTTCACGTCGCTGGCCACCACCGTGGTCAGCCTGTCGACCCTGGCGGTGTTCCTGATCCCGCTGATCGCCCTGCTGCTGGCCTACGACGCGGTGGTCGGCGAGCAGGAATCCGGCACCCTGCTGCTGCTGCTGACCTATCCGCTCAGCCGCACCTCGCTGCTGCTGGGCAAGTTCCTCGGTCACGGGCTGATCCTTGGTGCCGCCACGGCGCTGGGCTTCGGCATTGCCGGGGTGGTGATCGCCTTCGCCGCCGACGGCGTGGCGCTCGGCGATCTTATCGCCAGCCTCGGCCTGTTGATCCTCAGCAGCGTGCTGCTGGGCTGGGTGTTCATCGCCTTCGCCTACCTGATCAGCGTGTGGGTCACCGAGAAGGCGCGCGCCGCCGGGCTGGCGCTGGGCGTGTGGTTCCTGTTCGTGCTGGTGTTCGATCTCGGCCTGCTGGCGCTGCTGGTGAGCGTGCAGAGCGGCGGCGACTGGCTGCCGTGGCTGCTGCTGCTCAACCCCACCGACGGCTTCCGTCTGATCAACATGGTCGGCTTCGAATCCGCCCAGGCCTATACCGGGGTGACCGCCATTGCCCAGAACACCGCCTTCCATGCTGGCTGGCTGCTGCTGATCCTGGTCGGCTGGATCGTGGCTCCGCTGGGACTGGCCATCCTGCGCTTTCGCCACCATTCCGCCTGACCCATGACTAGGCTGTGTCTGAAAAGTCGTCGAGCGAAGGTCAGACAAGGCAAAAATCAGCGAAAAGACGGAGTTTACGAGGTGTAAATGAGTACTTTGAGCTGATTTTTAACGCCGTATGGCCAAGCGCAGGCAGTTTTCAGACATAGCCTTCGGAGAACGACCATGACACACACCACCCTCGCCGCCCTGACCCTCGCCGTGTTGCTGGCCGGCTGCAGCGGCAGCGAAGACAAGCCCCTTGCCGCAGCCCAGCCGATCACCGATGGCGACAGCTGCCACGTCTGCGGCATGCTGATCGGTGAGCTGCCCGGGCCCAAGGGCCAGGCCTACCTGAATCGCGACGATGCGGTACGCAAGTTCTGCTCCACCACCGACATGTTCGCTTTCCTGCTGCAGCCCGAGAACGAGAATCGGCTGAGCCATGCCTGGGTCCACGACGTGGCCGTGACCCCCTGGAGCCGGCCGGCCGACGATGCCTTCATTCTGGCCAGCGAAGCCTGGTACGTGGCGGGCCACGACCAGCGCGGCGCCATGGGCCATACACTGGCATCCTTCAGGGAGCGCCATCATGCCGAGGCCTTCAGCGAGACCCACGGCGGCAAGGTGTTGGCCTTCGGCGATATCGATCTCGAGCTGCTGACCGAGCTCGCGCGGGCGGATGCCAGCATGCAGCACAACGGCGGCATGCCCGGTCACGCAGGCCATGGCAGCGGCATGAACGGTCACTGATACGCACCCACTGCAGGGGGGGCCAGCCCATGGTCATGAAGCTCACCTCGCTTGCCATCGCCACCCTGCTGATATCGCTGAGCCAGGCCGCCTGGCCCGGCGATGCCACCGCCCCACCGCTGGTCGGCGACGCGCAGCGCGGCGCCGACATGGCCAAGCTGTGCACCAGCTGCCACGGTCATCAGGGGCGCAGCGTGACCTCCCGCTACCCGAGCATCGCCGGCATGGGCGAAGCGCGTTTCATCGCCGGCATGCAGGCGCTGCGGGCCGGCGAGCGCGGCCACCTCATGGCCAGCATGACCCGCGGCCTCAGCGATCAGGACATTGCCGACCTGGCGGCCTACTATTCACAGTTTGAACCCCAGCCACAGCTGGAACCGCGCGCCGAGGACACCGACGCCGACGCAAGCGCACCGTGAGGCCACTCCTTGCCGCAACCGAGACCTGACGGGGTCGGCGCGGCGCGCTGCGAGTGCTACCATCCCAGGCCTGTCGATCAGGAACACGAACATGACCCGATCCCTTCGGCCACGCGCCGCCCGGCGGCGGCTCGCCGGCCTGGTGCCTACGGCCCTGCTGGCGGCCTTTCCCTTTGCCAACGTGGCGCTGGCCACCAACTACAACGTGAGCGACGTCGAAGCCCACGGCCACTGGCACTCGGTGGTCCTGTCGCTGGGCGAGGAGCACCACTTCCGCGCCCTGGAGCAGCACAGCTACAGCGACTCCATCCTCAGCGTGAACTACACTCCCGGCGTGTGCGACCTGCCGTGGCTGGAAGTGCGCGTCGAACTCGAGGAGCTCCAGTCGGAGAGTCGCGTGGCCAACCTGGTGCCCGGCGACCTGCGGGTCGACTACGCCACCATCCACAGCGGCGCCGCGGAGTTCATCACCCAGCGCGGCGACCGCGGCTTCTACGTCAATTTCTACCTCGACGAACTGGATCTGCTGATCGACGAAATGCGCGAGGGCGAAACCCTGCGGCTGCGCTTCGACCGCGGCGACGAGGACTACTGGTTCATGAGCTTCGATCTGGCCGGCGCCGGCGACGCCATCGCCCGCGCCGAGCGGCTGTGCGAGGCGGCCGGCTGATGGCGACGCTGCTGTTCCGGCTGGCCAACGTCTCCGAGGAGGAAGCCTGGGAGGTACGCCGGCTGCTCGACGAACACGGCTTCGACACCTACGAGACCCACGCCGGCTTCTGGCGCCTGGGGGTCGATGCCATCTGGCTGCGCGACGACACCCAGCTGGAAGCGGCGCGGGAAGTGCTCGCCCGCTACCAGGCCGAGCGGCAGGAGCGGGTGCAGCAGGAGCATGCCGAGCGGGTCGAGCGCGGCCAGGCGCCCACGCTGTGGCAGCGCTTGCGCCATCACCCCCTGCAGATGCTGCTGGTGGTGTGCGCCGTGGCGGCGATATTGGCGCTGACTTTAGTGCCCTTCCTGGGCCTCATCTAGGCTCTGCCTGAAAACTGCCTGACACGACAGCCGCCGCCCGCGGGCAGCGGCTTACCTTTGCCGGCTCATCTCACCGCAGCAGCCGGGTATCCAGATACTCCACCGACAGATAGTCGTCGAAGCTCCACAGACGGACCAACCGCCCCCGCTCATTGTGTGCGCTCTCGCCCCCGCCCCAGATCGTCAGGCCGTTGGGCTCTTCCGGCATGTCACCCTTGAGCTGCTCGAACCACCACTCGGTCATCTCCTCTCCCCAGGGCTGGCCGTGCTGTGAGATCAGCTGCTCCTTGACCACCGCGTGATCCGCCACGTTGGGGTGAAAGGCCACCACCAGGGCCAGCCGGTCGCTGCCGGCCGGGAAGACGTAGCGCAGATCGGTCACCGGCTCGCCCTCCGCCTGCCGCTCGACGTCGATGAGCAGGTCGTCATCCTCGGTCTGGTGCCGCTCGATGTTGGCGACCTCGTCGCTCTCGAGCCGCGCCAGCACCTCTTGCGAGGTCATGCCGAACTCGGCGCTACGATAGCCCGTGATCTCTTCCGCCGCGGCACCGGCGACGGTCAGCGTCAGCGCCGTGAGCAGCCCGCCGAACAGCGCTGCGGGTCGAGTGATCATTGCCATGCGAACTCCTCTTGGGCCGAAACGCCCATCATCAGTTGTCTAGCTCGGCAGCCACGACGCGAATCACGCCCACCATGCCGCGGTTGTGATGCGGCTGGCAGTAGTACTCGTAGGTGCCCTCTTCATCGAAGGTCCGCTCCCAGCTCTCCTCGGGGAAGAGGCGCCCGGAGGCGATCTCTTCGTCGGGGAAATAGATGTCGTGGTTGGAGCGGCGCTCGGCGTTGACCCAGCGCACCGTGGTGCCGACGGTCACTTCCAGCGCTTCGGGCTGGAAGCGGTTGCTGACCATTTCGACCTCGACGACAGCGCCTTCGGCTGCGCTCGTGGCCTGCTCGTTCTCGTCGGCCTGGGCCGCCCCGCCGATCAGCAGGGCGGCCAGCAGGCCCAGGGTGGTCAGAAGCCGCTCGTGCATTTTCATTGCGCCTTCCTCCTTCGCATCACCGTGCGATACGCGTGGCGTTGATCTCCACCATGTCCTCTTCGAAGTCGCCGGGTATCTCGGCGTCGAAGGCCAGGCCGTACTGCCAGGAGACGTGGTGGAAGCGGGAGGCGGTATAGTCGTCGTGCAGCGCCACGTTGAAGCTGTACTTGCGGTCGGTGGCGAGCGGCTTGTCGCCCTCTACCCCGGTGCGCAGCGCCCGGGTCAGGTAGGCGGTCCATACGCCATTCTCCTCCGTCGCCGTCATGACCACCGCCTCGCTCTCGGAGAGATGCCGCTGCTCGAGGATGTAGCCGCTCTCGGTGAGCTCGGCACCGCTCTTGTAGCGCGCGATGTCGAGATAGACGCCACCACCCAGCAGCTCGGTGATCTCGGCCTCGTCCTTGAGCTTGTCCCAGCCCCCCCGCGCCGCGCCGCGTCGACCGCGGATCTCGATCTCGCTGCGGCTCTCGCTGAGGTACTTGGTCACGCCGTTGAGCATGTCGAGGCGCTCGGCCAGCTCGCTCTGAGCCAGGGCTTCCGCTTCCGGCGCATCGGGCATGTAGGTGGAGTCGTGGTGACAGCTGGCCCAGCAGCCGCCGCGGTCGGCCATGTCCACCCGCTCGTCGGCGAAGCTGACGGTGAGCTTCATGGGGTTGTCCGGGTCCATGCGGCCGCCGTCGACGAAGGGCAGCGGCGCGTGCTCGCCGGCTTCCCACTGGAAGCGCATGAACAGGTAGTCGTCATCGAAGGAGGCCTGCACGGTCATCGGAATGTGGCCGCGCTTGTCGCCGAGATCATAGGTCTCGATCTTCTCGGCGCTGGTGGCCAGCGCACCGATCTGCGCCTCTTCGCCGGCATGGCACCACACGCAGCGGTCGCCGAAGCTGAAGGCACGACCGCCGCCGTGGGAGCTGCCGTCCTGGATCCACTCGATGGAGGCCTGACCGGGCAGGAACAGAGTCACGTCCAGCGCCGGCACGTCGGACCAGTCCAGGGTCGCGGCGATGTCACCCTCGGCCGCCACGGCTTCACCCAGCTCTTCGGCTTCCAGCGGCATGGCCGGCTCGCCGCGCTCCGGCAGATCGGTGACGGGCTCGTCATGCTCGAAGCGATAGGCCCACACCGGGGACTCGTCCCAGTCTTCGGGAAGCTCATGGGCGATACCCTGGTGGCATTCGATGCAGGTCTGGCCCTGCTCGAAGGCGCGCGCATGCTCGCGGGCGGCGCGCGGCGCCTGCTGTTCGAGGTCCATGGCCGACCAGTCGTGGCAGTTGCGGCACTCACGCGAGTCGGTGCGCAGCATGGAGCGCCACACATTCTCGGCCAGCTGCAGCCGCTTGCCTTCGAACTTCTCCTGGGTATTGATGGTGCCCAGCATCCAGTGCCACACCTCGCGGCTGGCCTCGATCTTGCGGATCATCTTCGGCCCCCAGGAGTCCGGCACGTGACAATCCGAGCAGGTGGCCCCAACGCCGGTGGCATTCTGGTAGTGAGGTCGATCCAGGTACTCCTCGTGGACCCAGCTCATCTCGTGGCACGCCGTGCTGCAGAACTTCATGCTGTTGGTGGCTTCCATCACGGTGTTGAAACCGCCCCAGAACAGGATGCCGGCAACGAAGAACACCACGGCGGCACCCAACGATGCCCCCATGATGGTGATCCTGCGCCAGTTTCGTAGACGCTCCCCCATGATCTCGCTCTCCCCAAAATGTCGTGCCACGAGTCGTGCTTGTTGCTTATGCCTGCCTCCCGGTGGTGCCTGGGCTGTCGGCTTCTTCTGCAGGCGCTTCGCGCGAAGCGACTGAAGAAGAAGCCGGAGCGCCGCGGGGCGCTCCGGCCGGCGGACTTAGCCGCGCTCGTACTTCTTCAGACGGTTGTAGACGTTGAACTTGCCGGTCGGCGTGTTCAGGTTCTCGATGACTTCCTTGACCTCGAGGGTCGCGTCGTCGAAGACCACGATGGCGCCATCGTCCTGGTGGCCACGGCCGCGGGCCCAGATGGAGACCCACACCTCGGTGCCGGACTGGTCGTACTCCATGTGCACGGCCACCGCATCATGCTCGGCGGGACGGTCGGCAACGTGGATCGGGGTCAGCTCGCGGGTCTCCTTGTTCATGACCATGACCCACTGGTTGACGTCGGCCTCCGGGTGCATGGCCTGATCGATCCAGACGTGCGGAGAGTTCGGGTGGCTACGCAGGAAGAGACCCGGGCCGTCGGTCTCGACGGTGCCGCAGATCTCCCAGGCATGCTCCGGATGGCCCTCGGGATCGGTGCCCCAGAAGGTCACCAGGCCCTCACCCAGGTGGGTGGTACCGGCCACCGGACCACACTCCGGGTCGATCCAGTTGGCACCCGGACCCGGGTGCGGGATCTGGCCGGTGTTGAGCAGGCCGACGAGCTTGCGCTCCACGGTATCGACGAAGGCCATCTTGTGGCTGAAGTTCGCCGCGATCATGAAGTAGCGACCGGTGGAGTCGAAGAAGCCGTCGTGCAGATACTCGGCAGACGCGATGTGGTCGATGCGCAGGTTGTCGATATCGCTGTAGTCGACCTGCCAGACCTGCCCGGTCTCCTTGACGTTGACCAGGAAGGAGGGCGCATGAGGCGTATCGTAGAGCGCCGCCACGCGGGCTTCGTGGACGTAGTTGCCCTCGGTGTCGTAGCCGCGGGTGGAGACGACCTTGAGCGGCTCCATGGTGTCGGCGTCGGCGATCACGAAGTGCGGGGGCCAGTAGCCGCCGCCGATGACGTACTTGTCCGCCCACTCGCCGTAGTGAGATACCGCCACGTCGCGGGCGTCGATGCCGATGAACACCTCGGCGGTCGCCTGGGGCGGGTCCATCCACAGGTCGATCTTGGTCAGACGACCGTCACGGCCCTGGACGTACCAGAAGCGGCCGTCGGAGCTCGACTTGGCCACGTGCACGGCATAGCCGGTCTCGGCCTCGGTGATCAGCTCCTTGGTGTCGCCGTCGATGATGCCCATGGCGCCACGGTCACGCAGGATGGTGACCATGAAGTTTTCCCAGTTGCGGTCGTGCTGGGGCTCGGTGGGCCACTCCTCTTGGGGCACCAGGATGCGCCAGGTCTCGCGGATGTCGGCCAGCGACATCTCCGGCGGCTCTTCCGGGGTCTGCTGGATGTACTTGGAGATCAGGGTGATCTCCTCTTCGTCCAGGATGCCGTCGAAGTTGTTCATGCCGCCTTCAGTACCCAGCGCGATGATGCTCTCCAGGCGGCGCTGCCCCATCTCCTGAGTATTTTGCGGCAGCAGGTTGGGGCCGGTGGCGCCCTTGCGCAGGGTGCCGTGACAGCCGGCGCAGCGCTGGAAGTAGATGGCGCTGGCGCGCTCCATTTCCTCGGCCGTCATTTCCGGGGCCGCGGCCTGGGCGGTACCCATCATCGCGGCCAATGGAAAGCTCAGGGCAAAGATCCCCTTGGTCAATGCTCTCTTGTGCATATCGTGCCTCGCTTGGTTTTCCCCTTCGGGTAGTGGCTGGCGGGTGTCCGGCATGACCTTTTCTTCTCTACGCTCGGCGACCATGCGCTTCAGCCACCCCCCACCTGCCGCCATTAGTAGCAGCTTTGACTTTTGGCTCACTTGACCACTGTCAATTGATGCATTCTGGAGTTGACTTATGTCAGAAGAGAGACGAAATAACCTCCGCCAGACATGCAACGGCCCGCTGTGCGGGCCGTGTAGAAGGGTGGGTGCGTCAGCGACAGGGGCGCATCGCAGCCGCCCGGGGGGCATCCAGGGTGGCACAGGGCAACGGTGAGAGCGGTTCCTCTTCGTCGGTGTTGGCGAAGCGCCGCAGGGCGGCGATGTCCTCGACGTGCACGCAGTTGCGCTCGCAGCTCACCCCGACCTCCTTGAGCCGGGCCATGGCCCGCGAGAAGCTCTCCGGCTTCATGCCCAGCCGGCCGGCGATGAGCAGCTTGTCGCAGGGCAGGCAGACGGTGGCCCGGTTGGTCTCGCAGGGACACAGGGAGACGATGAAGGCCGCCAGGCGCTGGTAGGTCGGCTGGTTGGTCAACTGGTCGAGCTGCCGCACCAGATAGCGCAGCATGCCCGTCAGGTTGGCCAGCAGGTTGAGCGTCAGGCCGTGGTTGCGCTCCAGCGTGGTCAGGAAGTGATCGGCGGTGAACACCAGCAGCCGGGCGTCCTCGGCGACGGCGGCGTTGACCGGGAACCCCAGGCGGTCGAACATCGCCGCCTCGGCAAAGGACTCGCCGCGAGTGAACAGCCCCACCATGCACTCGTTGCCGTCGGGGCTCTCGCGGAACAGCTTCACCCAGCCGCTCAGCACCACGTAGAAGCGATCCGCCGGCTCGCCGGCGCTGAACAGCAGGGTGCCGCGGCGATAGCTGCGCTCCAGGGCGCCGTCGGTGAGCAGCGCCAGGGTCTCGTCCTCGAGCCCCGAGAACAGCGGTACCTGCCTGACGGCCTGCAGGGCCTCACGACTCAGCGGCGATTTCATCGGTTTCTCCTTCATCATGGCAGCTCCGGTTCAGCCTTCCGTGGTGGCCTGCGCCACCTGGGCCAGGTTGCCGCGTATCACCTCGGCTTCCGGCGAGTCCGGCGGCAGCAGGCCGAGCAGCCGCTCCCAGTAGCCGCGGGCGCTCGCCATTTCGCCTTCCAGGTAGGCCCACGACCCGGCCAGCCACAGCCCCTGGGCATGATGGGGGTCGATCTCCAGGGCCTGCTCGATCAGCTGCAGAGGCTCGCCAGCCAGGCTGCCCTGACGCTCGGCCATGACGTCGGCATAGCGCGTGAGCAGGTCGGGGTCGCGGTCGCCGCCGTGGGCCATGGCCTCGCGGAAGGCGCGTTCGGCGGCGTCCAGGTCGTCGAGGAATACCAGAGTGCGGCCCAGCAGCACCCAGCTCTCGACATCTTCCGGCGCCTGGGCCAGGCGGCCCTGGAGCTGCTGCGCCATCAGCTGGAACTGTCTTCGCAGCTCGGCCTCGGTGGCTGCGGTCGGCTCGGCAACCGCCATCTCACCGGCAGGCCGCTGAGTGGCGAACACCTCTTCGGCATGCCCCACCGCCAGGTAGATGCCAATCGCCATGAACGGCAGCACGGCAATGCTGACGATGGCGGCAGCGCCCACCGCACGCGCCCCACCGCGTCCTGCGTCCGCGGGTGTTTCGTCGGGCTCGATGGCACCGCTGTCGAGCAGCTCACGCTCCAGATCGGCCACGGCCGTGGCGTACTGGGCCTGGGTCAGGGTGCCCGCGGCCAGGTCCTGATCCAGCTCGCGAACCCGGTCGCGATGCACGCTGGCATTGATCGCCCGGCGCGACGGCAGCGTCTCTCGTCGTGGCTCGCGCAGCAACGGGTAGAGCACGAACGCCAGCGCCAGGACGCAGAGCAGCAAGGCAAAGAGTAGAAACAGTCCGTTCATCACGTCCTCCGGGGTCAGGCGTCGTGGCGCAGCCGTTCGAGCACGGCGCGCTCCTGCTCAGTGAAATCGGGGCGCTCGGCCATGCCTCGCCGCCCGACGACGATGCGCCACCACACCAGAGCGCCACCGAACATGAGCAGGAAGGGGCTCGCCCACAGCAGCCAGGTGTTGGCCTGCAGCGGCGGCCGGTAGCGCACGTAATCGCCATAGCGCTGCACCATGAACTCGATGATGGCATCGGCGTCGTGGCCGGCCAGGGTCATGTCGTAGACCCGCCGGCGCATGTCGGCGGCCAGCTCGGCGTTGGATTCGTGAATGGTCTCGCTCTGGCACACCGTGCAGCGCAGCTCGCGCACCAGGGTGTCGTATTGGCGCTTCTGGGCCTCGTTGTCGAATTCGACCGGCTGGCCGATGGCCAGCGCCATGGCTAGCCCCGCCGCCAGCCACAGCGGCAGGCCCAGCAGGCTCAGCAACAGGGATCGCTTCATGATTGCGCCCCCCCCCTCGCCTCGCGCAGCTTCTCCGCTCTCAGTTGCTCCGCTCTCAGCTTCTCGACCAGCGGCAGCACCTCATCGAGCAGCAGTTGCCGGGAGAGCGGACCGATGCGCTTGTAGCGAATCACCCCTTCGGCATCGAGCACGTAGGTTTCCGGCGTGGCGTAGACGCCCCAGTCGATGCCGGCATCGCCGCGGGGGTCATAGGCAATGGTGCGGTAGGGATTGCCGCTGACGCCGAGATAGCGCAGCGCCGCATCCCGCTCGTCGCGGTAGTTGAAGGCGTGAATGGGAATGCCGCCGGCAGCCAGCTCCATCAGCAGCGGCTTCTCGGAGCGGCAGGTGCTGCACCAGGTGGCCCAGACGTTGACCAGCGCCACCTCGCCGATGAAGTCCTGCTCGGTGATCAGGCGCTCGGCGTCTTCCAGCGCTTCGAGAGCGAAGGCCGGCGCCGGTTTGCCTACCAGCGGCGAGGGCAGGTCGCGGGAGTTCATGCCCAGGCCGACGAACAGCAGGCCGAGCAGAGCCAGCGTGGCGAGCAGGGGCAGTAGCAAGCGTAGTTTCATCAGCCGGCCACCTCCTGCGGTCGTGCAGTGGCCGCTTCCGGCCGCCGCTGCGGCCTGACCACGCGGTTTCTGGCCAGGCGATAGCGCTTGTCGCAGGCCGCCAGCAGGCCGCCGAGCGAGAGCAGAATGGCGCCGGACCACATCCAGAACATGTAGGGCTTGTAGTAGAGCCGGAAGCTCCAGGCATCGCCCACCAGCCGCTCGCCCAGCGAGACGTAGACGTCACGGGTCGGCGCCCGATGCAGCGAGGCCTGATTCATGGGCATCTCGGCGTGAGTGTCGTAATAGCGGCGCTGGGGCAGCAGCGTGGCCACCAGCCGGCCGTTACGCTGCACCTCGACCACGGCCTGGTCCGCATCCCAGTTGGGGCCGCGCACGGTTTCCATGCGCAGCAGGGTGAAGTCGAAGCCCGCCGCCGACGCGCTCTGCCCCGGCTGCAGGCGCACGTCGCGCTCGACCTCGTAGGTGTTGACCATGGCGATGGCCACCACGATCAGCGCCAGGCCGACATGGGCCAGGTGCATGCCCAGAAAGCTCGGCCGCATGACCTTGCGCAGCCGTGCGGCCAGAGGCTGGCGCGCCGAGCCCATGCGCTTGTGCATGTCCAGCAGCGCGGTGAGCACGATCCAGGTGGCCAGCATCAGCGACAGCGCCGTCATCGGGCGCCAGGCGCCCACGGTCAGCGACCACAGCCCGCCGGCCACCACGCTGACCGCCAGCACCCAGCGCAGCTGGCGGAAGGTCTCGCCGGGACTGGCCTGCTTCCACAGCACCGAGGGGCCGAGCCCCACCAGCAGCAGCAGCGGGAGCATCACCGGCGCGAATACCGCATCGAAGTAGGGCGGGCCCACCGAGATCTTGCCCAGGCCGAAGGCATCCAGCGCCAGCGGATAGAGGGTGCCGATGAAGACCGCGGTGCAGGCCACCGTCAGCAGCACGTTGTTAGCCAGCAGCAGGGATTCGCGGGAGTACCAGGCGAAAGTGCCGCCAAGGCCCACCCTGGGCGCCCGCCAGGCATAGACGGTCAGCGAGCCGAGCAGGGTGAGGGTGAGCATGCCCAGAATGAACACACCGCGCTCCGGGTCGGTGGCGAAGGCGTGCACCGAGGTGATGACTCCCGAGCGCACGATGAAGGCGCCGAGTATCGTCAGGGCGAAGGTGATGATCGCCAGCATCAGGGTCCAGACCTTGAAGCCACCGCGCTTCTCGGTCACCGCCAGGGAGTGGATCAGCGCCGTGGCGGTGAGCCAGGGCAGGAAGGAGGCGTTCTCCACCGGATCCCAGAACCACCAGCCGCCCCAGCCCAGCTCGTAGTAGGCCCACCAGGAGCCCACCGCGATGCCCAGCGTCAGGAACACCCAAGCCACCGTGGTCCAGGGTCGCGACCAGCGCGCCCAGGCGGCATCGAGGCGACCGCCGAGCAGGGCCGCCATGGCGAAGGCGAAGACCACCGCCATGCCCACGTAGCCCATGTAGAGCAGCGGCGGATGCAGGATCATGCCCGGATCCTGCAGCAGCGGGTTCATGCCGCGGCCATTCATGGGACCCGGTACGATGCGCTCGAACGGGTTGGAAGTGAAGATCGTGAAGGCGATGAAGCCGACACAGACCATGCCCAGCACCGCCAATACCCGCGCCAGCATCTCCCGGGGCAGCGACTGGCTGAAGTAGGCCACGGCGGCACCCCAGGCGCCCAGGGTGAAGACCCACAGCAGCAGCGAGCCCTCGTGACCGCCCCATACCGCGGTGACCTTGTAGATCAGCGGCTGGGTGAGGCTGGAGTGACTGGCCACATAGCGCACCGTGAAGTCGTCGACCACGAAGGCCCAGGTGAGCACCGCCAGCGAAAGCGAGAGGAAGACGAACTGGCCGGTGGCCAGGAAGCGCCCGGTGCGCATCAGCCGGGCGTTACCGAGCTGGGCGCCCACCAGCGGCAGCACGCTCTGAGCCAGCGCCAGGCACAGCGCCAGGATAAGGGCAAAATTTCCGAGTTCCGCCACCATGGGCCGGTACCTCCCGCTTTCCCCGGTGCCGAAGAGAAGCGCGGCGACCGGTCACTGACGACTAGGGTGGCCAAGGCGGACGATGAGAAGCTGCAAGCGGATGCGCCCCGGCCGGCATGAAAGGAATGGTCCGACCAATGGCGTTAAATATCCATACGCAATACTTCTTTTCACGGTGGGGTTGTGATCCATGTCAAACAAACGGGCGCGGCTGGATGTCGCGCCCTACTTCGGGCGACGAAAGCCTGACAGCGGACACGTCTGGACGTAAGCTAGGCACAGCGTTTTTCCCCGCCTCACACTCACCGCAAACACTCATCTCAAACACTCATCACGAACAACAGGAGCTACCGTGCTGAAGCGAACTCTGATCACCCTGCTCGCCGCCGCCAGCCTGCCGCTGGCCGCCGCCCACGCCCAGGCGGCCGACGTCGTGCTGCACACCAACCACGGCCCCATCGGCATCGAGTTGTTCAAGGACCAGGCCCCCGAGAGCGTCGAGAACTTCCTCACCTACGTGCAGGATGGTCACTATGACGGCACCCTGTTCCATCGCGTGATCGACGGCTTCATGATCCAGGGCGGCGGCTTCGACCAGGACTTCCGCCAGAAGGCGACCCGCGACCCGATCGTCAACGAGGCCGACAACGGCCTGCGCAACGAGCGCGGCACCCTGGCCATGGCCCGCACCGGCGACCCGCACTCCGCCACCGCGCAGTTCTTCATCAACGTCAGCGACAACGCCTTCCTCAACCACCAGGGCACCCACTCCGGCCAGGCCTGGGGCTATGCGGTGTTCGGCCGTGTGGTGGAAGGCATGGACGTGGTCGATTCGATCAAGCGCGTGCCCACCGGCAGCCGCGGCCCGTTCCAGGACGTGCCGCGCGAGGCCGTGATCATCGAGCGCGCCGAAGTGCAGTAAGCGCTTCCCTGAGACACGACGACGCCCGCCATCGGTCGATGGCGGGCGTCGTCGTATGGGCTGTTTGGGTGTCTTACCGTCGCAGCAGGTAGCGTCTGATACCGGCCAGGACCAACACGGCCGTTCCCGCCCCCAGGGTGTTGGCCAGGATATCGGCCCAGTCGCCGCCGCTGCGGCCGGGCACGGGGATCTGCAGATATTCGATGCAGATGCCGTAGAGCACCACGGTGATGAAGGTGCGCACCAGCGGCAGCCCGGCCAGGCCGACCAACCCCGCCAGGCCGGCATAGCCGACGAAGTGGTTGAACTTGTCCCATGGCAGGTTGGTGGGCATCTCGTCGCCGGGGGTCAGGCTGCCGATGGCGATGGCCACGGCCGCCAGCACGGCCAGCACCGTCCATAGACGGTGGCGCTTTCTATCTTCACCCCAGGCAAGCCGCTGGAGCCAACGAGACTCAGGCATTCTGGTACTGGATGGCACGGTGGTAGCTCGGGCTCAGGTCGTGCAGCGCCTCCATGAAGGCGGTGACGTTGTCCGGGTTGGTGAACTGGCTGATACCGTGGCCCAGATTGAACACGTGCCCCGGCCCTTCGCCGTAGCTGTCGAGGATGCGCCCCACCTCGGCACGAATGGCCGCCGGCCGGGCGAACAGCACGTTGGGATCGAGGTTGCCCTGCAACGCCACCTTGTGGCCTACCCGGGCGCGCGCATCGGACAGTTCGGTGGTCCAGTCGATACCCACGGCGTCCGGCCCCGCCAGGGCGATGTCCTCGAGCCACTGACCGCCGTTCTTGGTGAACAGGATCACCGGCACGCGGCGTCCGTCGTGCTCGCGGATCAGCCCGGCGACGATCTGCTCCATGTAGCGCAGCGAGAACTCGAGATAGGCCGGCGTGGAGAGCACCCCGCCCCAGGTATCGAAGATCTGCACCGCCTGGGCTCCGGCGCGAATCTGCGCGTTGAGATAGTCGGTGACCGCGCTGGCCAGGGTGTCGAGCAGGTCGTGCATCACGCTGGGCGTGTCGTAGAGCATGGTCTTCACGTGGCGGAAGTCCTTGCTCGAACTGCCCTCCACCATGTAGGTGGCAAGCGTCCAGGGGCTGCCGGAGAAGCCGATCAGCGGCACCCGGCCGTTGAGCTCGCGGCGGATGGTCGACACCGCCCGCATCACGTAGTCCAGGTCGCTCTCGGCGTCGGGTACGCTCAGGGCCGCCACGTCCGCGGCCGTGCGCACCGGCTTGCGGAACTTGGGTCCTTCACCGGTCTCGAAGTAGAGCCCCAGCCCCATGGCGTCGGGGATGGTGAGGATGTCGGAAAACAGGATGGCGGCATCCAGCGGGTAGCGCTCCAGGGGCTGCAGCGTCACCTCGCAGGCCAGGTCGTGGTTGCGGCACAGGTCCATGAAATCGCCGGCTTCGGCGCGGGTCGCACGATACTCGGGCAGGTAGCGGCCGGCCTGACGCATCATCCATACCGGCGTGCGGTCCACCGGCTGACGCAACAGGGCACGCAGAAAACGATCGTTCTTGAGATCCATGCAGGCAGTCATCCACAGGAAATGTCGCCACATTGTAGCGCATCCTTTTCTACGCGGCTTGACCCGGGCCAAGATCGGCGACACCGCCCATTCGTGAGCCGCGCCGGCGTTCCTGCTAGAATGCGGGATTCACTTCCGGCATCGCCGTGGTCTTGACCGAGGTACCCCGTGACCATTCGATTCATCGCCTCCTCTCGGCTGCCCACTCCCTGGGCCACCTTCACCATGCACGGTTTCGAGGACGAAGCCACCGGCAAGGACCACATCGCCCTCACCCTCGGCGACGTGGCCGACGGCGAGCCGGTACTCGGTCGGGTGCATTCGGAGTGCCTGACCGGCGACGCCCTGTTCTCGATGCGCTGCGACTGCGGCTATCAGCTGCAGGAGGCGCTCAAGCGCATCGCCGACGAAGGCCGCGGCGTGCTGCTCTACCTGCGCCAGGAAGGTCGCGGTATCGGCCTGCTCAACAAGATCCGCGCCTACCACCTGCAGGATCAGGGCGCCGACACCGTGGAAGCCAACGAACAACTCGGCTTCGGCGCCGACCTGCGCCGCTACGACCTCTGCGTGCCGATGCTCCAGCACCTGGGCATCCAGAGCCTGCGGCTGATGACCAACAACCCGCGCAAGGTCGATGCCCTGACCCAGGCCGGCGTCACCATTGCGGAACGCGTGCCCCTGACCACGGGTCTCAATCCTCATAACGAGCAGTATCTCTCCACCAAGGCGGGCAAGCTCGGCCACATGATGGCGCTGGGCGACTTCACCCAGGCCGGCGACGTGGACATCGAACGCAAGCCCTGAGCCAACGAAGCAGCGGGGCGCTCCTGACGGAAAAGACCCCATGCCAGAAACGCAGCGCACGCTCAATAAACGCCATCACTTCCTCGAGGAACTGCTCAACAGCATCAGCCACGGCATCGGCGCGGCGCTGAGCCTGACCGGCGTCATCGTGCTGCTGGTGCTGGCCAGCATGGCCGCACACGTCGATCCGTGGAAGATCGTCGGTATCAGCCTCTACGGCGTGACCCTGGTCCTGCTCTATACCATCTCGACTCTCTACCACGGCGTTCGCCATCCCCGGCTCAAGCGGCTGTTCCAGCATCTGGACCACTGCGCCATCTACCTGCTGATCGCCGGCACCTACACCCCCTTTCTGCTGGTCAACATGCGCAGCGCCACCGGCTGGACGCTGTTCGCCATCGTCTGGGGGCTGGCGCTGGCCGGCATCGCCTGCAAGCTTGCCTGGCCGCATCGCTTCACCGCCCTGCGTGTCGCCATCTACCTGGTCATGGGCTGGCTGATCGTCTTCGCCGGCGACACGCTGAGTGCCAACCTGCCCACGGCCGGCATCGTGCTGCTCACGGCCGGCGGCATCACCTACACCCTTGGCGTGGTCTTCTTCGCCATCAGCGCGATCCCCTTCAACCACGCCATCTGGCACCTGTTCGTGCTGGGCGGCAGTACCTGCCACTACTTCGCGGTTTACGCCGCGGTGTTGCCGTTCGGAGGGTGAGGCACGGCCAGCCTCAACCGCTCCAGCCGGGCGTAGAGGTATTCGGTGAAGAAGCCATGCATGAGGAAGCGCTGGCTCAGGTTCCACGGCCCGACCAGGTAGTGCGGGTACTTGTTGTAGGCCATCTCGGCCAGGGTCGGGTCGCCGATCAACTGGCCGACGCGGATGGCGATGGACTGGTCGAGGTTGAAGCCATTGATCGCGTCGCGGTACTCCTCGCGGGTCAGCAGCAGGCAGAACAGGCACATGAACAGCGCATGGGCGCTCTCGAAATCGAGCACCTGGGTGCGCCGCCGCGGTAGTTCGAAGTCGCTCTCTGCCAACGGACGCCAATGCGCCCAACTGATCGCCTGCGGCGCCAGGGGTGCCGGGCGCTGCCGCCAGTGGCCCATCTCCTCGATTGCCCGGAACAGCTCCTGATCGTGCTTGACGAAGCTGGCGTCGAGCATGTCCTCGATGCGGCTCGGATAGAGCGTGAGCGGCTCCACCGAGACCTCCGGGCTGTTGTCGATGAGAAAGTTGAGGATGTTGGACTCGGTGGCGAAGTGACGCAGGATCAATTGATTGGCGCTGGGGCTGACGAAGTGGGTGCAGAACCAGCAGATCAGCCGCTGCAGCAGGCCGTGAGCGCGAAACTGTGGCAGCGGCAGGCGCTTCACGAACCAGATCAGATGCAGCAGCACGGCCAGCAGGAACTGCAGCAGCGGGCGCAGCGACCAGCGCGTGGGGCGCTCCAGGTCGTCCAGCCACAGCCGCACCGCCGCCGGCTCGATGGGCAGGGAGTCGTCGACTGCCAGCGCACGCAGGAAGGGGCTGCGCGGCCTCGGCCGGGTATCAGCCATGCTCGATCTCCTCCAGCTGCAGGGCGTAGAGCCGCGCCACCACCCGCGCGGTGCGCAGGATCGCCTGCTGCTGCTCCGGCGTGCGGCAGACCCGATCGATCAACGTATAGAGCTTGTCCAGGTGGGCGTCGTCGTTCTCGCCGTGGTAGCGCATGAAGCAGGTGTAGCGGCCGTCGCCCTCGGTGGCCTCGTCGATCCGCCGCGCCCAGTCGCTGGCCATCTTCTGCCCCAGCCCTTCGATGATCCACATGGCACCGATCAAATCCACCGGGTTGGGCTGGCTGGCGCGATACATCATGAAGGCGTGCAGCGCCTCGCTGCCAGCGTTGCGCCGGCCGGCGCGGATCTCCTCCAACGCGCCGCCCGCCGCCACGAAGTCCGCCTCCAGCATCTCGTAGTCGCGATGCTCCTCCTTGGCGTGACCGATCACTTCCGAACGCACGTCGGCGTAATCGCGCTCGAAGCTGGAGGCGCCACGGGTGATCCAGCGCGCGCCCTCGATCACCTGCTGGCGCAGGTGCAGCAGCAGGTTGCGGTAGTCCTCGCGGGTGAACCTGCCGCGCTCCAGGCGCTGGATGATCGGCACCCGCCCCAGCTGGCGCTCGAAGTCGAACCACACACGCATCAACCCTTGCAGGCACTCCTGGCCCAACTGGGTGGTGACCTTGCTTTCCATGGTTACTCCTCCACGACCGTGAGCTGCATGTAGACGTTATTGAAGCGACCGCTCTCCGGCACCATGCACAGGATGGTGTCGCCGGCTCGATGACTCTGGGTGCGCCGGAACTCGTCGAGCATGATGAACATCGAGGCGCAGCCGGTGTTACCGCGGGTATAGAGATTGGTGTACCACTTCTCCTCGGGGATGGCCGCGCCGGCCTGGGTCAACATGTCGAAGATCTTGCCGCGGAAGTAGTGCGACGAGTAATGGCACAGCACGTGGTCGATCCGCCCTACCTCGACCCGTCCCTCGTCGATCAGCCGCAGCAGGCCGTCCACCCCCAGCTTGACGATGTTGTCGAGCAGGCGAACGTCCTGACGGATCAGCAGGGCGCCGGCGGTCTCCGCCTCGGCGTAGGTGGCGAAGTCCTGCCAGCTGCGCCCATCGCTTTCGGCGCGACCGACGCTCATGCACACCGGGTAGGCGTCGGCGTGGGAGAAGCCGCGAATCCAGTCGATGCGGAAGCAGCGCCGGCGCGGCTCGTTTTCCAGCAGCAGCGCCCCGGCGCCGTCCGACAGCATCCAGCGCAGGAACTCGGCATTGAAGTCGACCTCCTGCGCCACCGCCTCGTAGCGGCTGGCCTTGAACAGCCGCGAGGCCAGCTCGCTGGCGATCACCAGGGCATTGTCGTGCTCGCCGGCCTTGAGCCCGGTGTAGGCCGCCTTGAGCGCCATCATGCTGCTCGAGCAGATGCCGTGGCTGCTGTGCAGCTCCACATCGGCCACACCCAGCTCGGCCTGGACCATGCTGCCGAACCCCGGCAGCACCAGGTCGCCCTGGCTGGTGGCCACGCTGAGCATCTCGAGCCGCGACTTGTCCAGGTAGCTGTCGTCGAGGCAGGCCCGGCCCGCCCGGGCGGCCATCTCGCCATTGCTGATCAGGGTGTTGTGCTCGGCATCGATGGCGTAGTGGCGCTGGCGTATGCCGTTGGACTGCAGGATGCGGCGCTTGAGCCGGCTCGGTTTGCCGTGCACCAGGCCGAGCACCGCTTCGATCCGCTCGTTGTCCACCGGCTCGCCAGGCAGGTAGTGGCCAGTACTGGTGATATAGACGCTCACGCGGGGTTACCTCCGTGCTTGAGGTAATGACACAGGCAGCGCAGGTTCTCCTCCATGTAGGGAAACACGCACAGCAGTGCCATGAAGGTCAGGTAATAGGGCAGGTAGCGCTCGCCGCCGTGGGGCACCTCGACGGGAATCAGCCGCATCTGCCCGGCCCAGTCGAGGGAGACGAGATCGATCACCACCGGCCAGTTGATCACCATGATCATCGCCAGCATGTAGAACGGCAGGCTGGCCAGGTAGCTGTGTGCGTGCATCTCCCAGATGCTGATGTGACGCCGGGGAGCGGCGTAGTGCACGTCCCAGTGAGCCACGACCTCATGCAGCACCCAGGCCAGCAGGCAGATCAGCAGCACCAGCACGTTGATGCGGTAGAGCAGGCACATGAGGATGGGGATGCCCACCTGAATGCCCATCGCCGAGTGCATCAGGGTCTCCTTCAGCCCCGAAGTCTCCTCGATGTGCGTGGCACGGTGGCAGCACCAGTCGACGAAGCCGGCAATTCCCCATAGCGGCAGGAAGACGTACAGCAGGACATGGATCAACAGCGTGTGAGTATCCATGGCGATTTCCTCTGTTTCAGCGACTCTCACAGCGTTCTTGCAAGGCGCTTACGTTTCATGGATGATGTTAGGAAACACTGTTCGATAACTAATATCCACCAGGCGCATGACATTTGCAAGCGCCAATCGAATGGAACGGAACGTCATGAAACAGGTAACCCACAGGCGAGGCCCAGCTTCGGATAGCGCAGCCGCACCGCAGGCAGTTCGGGATCGCTACCCCGATGCCCTGCGTGCCGGCGCGCTGCTGGTGGTGGTATTCGGCCACTGGATCGCCACCCTGCCACGGCTGGAAAACGGCCTGATGACCACCACCGATCACCTGCTGCTGGTATGGACCGGCGCCGGGGTGCTCACCTGGCTGCTGCAGGTGGTGCCGCTGTTCGTCTTCGTCTCGGCCGCGGTCAGCGCCGACGGCGCCCAGCGGCGGCTGGATCAGGGCCAGCGCCAGCTGCACTGGTGGGCGGGCCGGGCATTGGGTCTGGCCCGCCCCACCGTCACCTACCTGGCGGTGCTGGTGGCCTTCGTCCTGCTGGCGGCCTACACCGGCGGACGCCTGCTCGGCCCGCTCAACCACTCGCTCACCGTTCACCTCTGGTTCCTGATGATGCTGCTGGGCGTGCAGGCCCTGCTGCCGCTGAGTGTGTGGGCCGACAACCGCTGGGGGCTCAAGGCCGTGGCAGGGCTGCTGCTGATCGCCGCTGCCGTGGACCTGCTGCGCGCCGGCATTAGCTCTCCCGGCGAGCTGCTGGAGCTGGGCTCTCGCGTCACCGCCAACGGTGGCGGCATCGGCTGGCTCAACGCCGCGGTGGTCTGGCTGCTGCCGCAGCAGCTCGGCATCGCCTGGAAGCGTGGACGCTTCTCCGGCCTGGGCTGCGGCCTCGCCCTGCTACTGCTCGGGCTGGTGTGGCTGGCCGCCGCCGTGGCCTCGGGCTACCCCGTGGCCATGGTCGACGGTGCCTTCGGCGTGCCCAGCAACCTGCTGCCACCCACCCTGGCGCTGGTCGGCGTGATGTGGGTTCAGGTAGGCGCCGCGCTGACCTTCGAAGCCCCCGTGCGCCGCCTGCTGGAGCGCCGCCGAATCGACCGGACGGTGACGATCCTCGGCGCCCTGGGCATGCCGCTCTACCTCTGGCACAAGCTCGCCGAACTGCCGGCCGCCTGGCTGGGCGAGCGCCTGGGCCTGCCCATCGACGCTGGCATACCGGGCGAGGTGGGCTTCTGGCTCGGCCGCCTGTGGTGGATTGCGCTGTGCATCGTGGCCGTCGCCCCGGTGATGATCGCGGTGGTGACCTTCGAGATGCGCCGCAAGCGCGACGTGGTTTCCGCCACCGCCGCACCGGTCATCCTCGCCGGCGGCGCGGCGTTGCTCGGCGGCATCGTCGCCAGCCTGGCGCTCGGCGCCCTGCCCGGCGCCATCTTCGGCCTGGCCGGCGTTGCGGCTGCCTCATGGCTGCTGCGCGTCCATCCACAGCCGCCAGTGTCAGCGCTCGACGCTTCCCTCTCCAAGCAGAAGGAGGTTGAATCGAGCTCCTTGTAAGCCATTTCTTACAAATTTTATCGTCAATTTCTTACAAGCCGCTTGCCCCAGGTTAACGTCGCCGAGCACTGTTAGTTGGCAAAGTAAAACCGTACTGAGCACGGAGGCTCAGCCAGGGACGACCGAGTCAGGAAGACTCACTATCCAGGGATGCTCGGGTGGAAGGATGCTCGAGGTGGAGGTAAGGAAGCGAAGATCCAGCCCGGCCGCAAGGCCGGGCTTTTCGTTGCGGATCACTTTAGCACGCCCCGCCAGGCAGGATAAACCTCACCCCCTTGGCAACGACAGACGCAGAACGCGGCAGCCTTCTGAAATTTCTTCCTTTTATTTATCTCAGGTTAAGTCATTCAGGGCTCATGCCTGCCATGCTGAACACATCGGGCAAGGGACAGCCCAGCAAGGAAGATCGAGCAAAGGAACGCTCAAAACCAAGGATGCTTGGGCAGGAAGCCCAAGGGTGGTTTGATAAGGAAGCGTCGATGAAGAACCCGGCCTAGCGGCCGGGTTTTTTATTGAACGACACGCCAAGCACTTCAGCCTGCATCAGACCACCACTCCCTGGCGACGATAAGCCTCGGCGAACACTTCTTCGATGGACTGCTGCGGGTCGCGTTGGCGAATCCGCCGAACCTCTTCCGACAAGCGCACCAGCTCCTCGCTGGGCTTGGCCCACTGCTCCTTGGAGAGTGGCTTGGACCATTCCACCATCTCCGGTGGCAGCGACTTGGTACCGGAGCGTCTGAGTAGCCACGTTTCCAACTCAGCCAGATACCCCGGCAGGGTCCAGAAAGTGAGCAGGTGATAGAGGTACCAGCCCAAGGTGTAGAACCAGCCTACCTCTCCGTTGCTGCGGCGACGGTGAAGCCGGCGATGGGCGTTGCGAATGGTATGAGCTCCCTCCCAAGGGGGATCCCCCTTTTCCCGGATGGACAGCGGACTCTGAATCTCATCGAGAGAGTTGATCTCATACTCCATATAGCCGCGAAGCGCTTCCCATTCGGCAAGGGCCAGAGGCAGGGCCGGCGTCATGAATTCCGTTTTCACCCACTGGTCGGTGCCGGGCAGCACATAGCCGATGCCCATACCGTACTGTTGCTGCACGCCATATTGAGTAACGCCACGTGTCTCGAAAATCCACGCTCGAAGCGACTCCCAGGGCACGAAAACCGGCGCCTCATGGCCCTCACCATTCTTCTTTTCCGGCACAAAGCAGACTTCACGTCGCTGTCGGTGAAAACGTGTAGGAATTACTTTTCTACGCTTCGAGTGGGAGGAGGCAACAGCCCAGATGCAAGCGATAATTGCAAAAATAATTGCAATTGATGTCATCTTGACCGCTTCTTTCGCAACAGCCGTATACAAAGCATTTGAGATGAAAGGCGCTACAGATAGAGGAAGCAAGTAAGCCATCATAATGAATGACCAAAACAAACCTCCTAATATCAGTTGATTGCCAAAAATTCCTGGCCAGCCAGCCCCATAATCCAGCCAGGTATCGTTGAGCTCGCTGACTGCCCCTTCGTTTAGCGCCGGCTCTCCCGTCGGGAGGGGTAGCGGCGCCAAAAAGGCGATTCGGCCCCCGGGTAAGGACTCCACATCACCAGCTCGCTGTGGCTGGGTGGGGTCGGGTCCAGAAAGGCCCTTGCGTTTCTTGGCCATTGACACTCCCGTTTACGGATTCATTACCATGGTGCGCGGATCGATAGCGTACCAGCCATTCGGCTCGATGGGTGCCGTATTGCTATCGTTTGGCTGGTAGTGCGAACCCGGCCCCGCGCCCAGCGAGGGATTCAGATAGATCAGCTGAATGTCATGGGCATTGGCCTGGTACTCCCCTTCATCATTCAAGCGCTCCAGGCGAACGGCAACCGCATAGTGTTCCGGCGTAAAGCGTCGTGGGGGCATCACACCCCGCATGACAACTCCCGTTGCGCTAGCCGTGGTAAGCAAGCGCAGGGAAGGTCCAAAGTCCTCCGTAATCGGGCTCCATAGCTCACCTGGCTGCGCCGGACCCGGCCCAGCACGGCGATTCCGAGGCTCAGGGCGTATCTGCCAGGCCTGGAAGGAAATCCGTACTGCGGGCCGCCCGCCCAAGGGAGCCTGCAAGGCTTCTTTGGCAAGGCTAGGCAACACGATACCTATTAAATATTGGTCGTCACTCCGAGCCAGAGTGGCATGTACTGCTTGATTGATGGAAAGTAGCTCTTCCGTATACGCTTCAAGCGAACTATCCCGGTTAGCGCTACCCCAAGGGGTGGTTTCCAGCCAGCGATCATGTCGATCCAGGTTGTAGCGATTGTAGACCCAAGTACCACCCAGTTGGAGCAGGGAGAAGACCAGCCCCAGTAGATTGACCCTTGCCAAGACCTGACCAAGGTACCTGCCAGCCACTTCGAGAGTGACACGACGCAGAAGTACATCACGACCTGTGATTACTGAACGTTGCAGCCCATATAAAAAGTTTCCTGCCAATCCGGCACTGCCGCCTGCAGCGGTAAGGGCACCATATTGGGCGGTGCGGTTACCGTTGCGCAGCGCCGACTGCCAGTTGCTGAAGTCGTTGGCTAAGCTATATAGCGCCGCAACAAAACCGGCAAAGTAGCCAGCAAAGCCAACTATGAGATGAAGACGCCCCATCTGCGAATAGACAGCCTTGGTGTCTGAAGCCTTAGCGCTCAAGGCTTGGGCATGACTGGAGAGAGCGGTATGGCCGATTGCTTGGGCAGCTAGCAAGCCAGCTGCTCCAGTACCTATCAAGGCTTGCAAAAATTTGGTTTCCTCGTTCTCTGCTAATGCATCAGGAGTCGCTGAGCGGTTTGACTCCTTGATCGTCGCCCAAAGATTGACCGCCTGGGCCAGGAAAACCAGCAGAGACAAGGCATCTCCACCCTTCGCCACTGGCGATGCCGAGCGGTAACCCTGTCTAATATTGCGAATCATGCTTCCCGTCTGCTGTAGCTGCGTACTGGTGACCCCACCACCAGCAGCTACCACAGTCAGACCAGCACGTGCTCTGCCCGCACTGCTGGCTTCGCTTGGTGAGGCAAGGCGTTCAGCGTCTACCGGCAACTCTTCCACCGGACTGATGGCTCGTGCCAGTTGCTCTTCCAGGGGAGTGAGGCGCTGCTGAATTTGCCGTTTTTCCTGCTCCAGATGTCGGTAGCCCTCTGTGCCGTGCTGCCTGCGATCACGCAACTGAGAGGTCTGGCTGTTCAAGCGCCCCAAGTTGATCCTCAACGCCAACACTTGCTGCAATAAGCGGCGGAAGTTTGCCACTTCGGCATCATTAGCCAGTTGAAAAGTTAATCTTCCCTCTCGGGCAGCGCTCATCAAGCGTTGCCCCAGAGCCTTGGGCAGGTCACGGAAGATCTCCTCCAGCGGTGGCAAAGCGCCCGTCCCCTCCATGGCATGGGCAAGCGCTTCCATAGAACGAGCGATGCCTCTACTCACAGCGGGTGTCAAGTTCTCCCGCGCCATGACAGCCGTTGAACGAGTGTCGTCCGACAGTTCCGTGATATCGGGAAGCTTGCCTTGCTCCAAAGCATGCAGACGATCTGCCCACTCGTCGAGATTTTCCAAAAGCGCAATAGAGCGCGTTCCAACGCCGTAGCTAGCTGAAACAAGGTTGCTCAGCTCGATAGCCAATGCACCTTGATCTCTCAGGGAGAGGGTATGGAAAAGCGGCCTATCGTAAGCAGGGTTTCGTTCTAGCCAGTCACCGATGCGTTCAATAGTTTCATCGTTGCGACAAATATCCTTAGTACAGTTGTATTCGGCATCGAATGCCAGCGCTAGCTGCTCTTCATCCTGAGGGTCGAAATACCAGGCGGCCTTGTGAAAGCGATTTTGGCATAGCATCTCGGCGCGATCATGGCTTATGGCATCCAAGATCGTGCTCCAGCGGGCAAGTTTCGCACCCTCGGCTACCAAACACTGTGCCATGCTTCCACGATCAATCAATTGGTCGATACCACGCTGGCCTAGGTTACGGCCATTGAGGGTATGAAAGGTTTCAAGATTGAGACGATTGATCAAATCCCGGTGTTTGGCATAAAGCTGCTTACCCAGTGCATCGTGCATGGCAAGAAACGTCTGGACGTACTCATTGTCTGCAAATCGCTCATGCCTCCAGTGGGATTCCGTTCCCATGGGGATCGCACCCCGATGGTCCCGCCGAGCTATGAGATGATCGTAGATAGTCTGTCTTTGGCCTTCATTGGTATCTTCCAATAAAGCCAGCGCTGCTTCGTCCCCCCCCTGGGCACGGAGTAGTAGCCTATCCTCGTTCACTGTGATCAAGGAGTCTATGTAGCTGCCAAGGACATAATCTCGCTTGGTTTTTCCCCCTTCCTCCACTGCCCAGTCTTGATGCCACCCCACTACGTTGTCTTGGTACATCGCCAGGTCACGCATGACGCCGATGTCATCCCGCACCACCAAGCACAGGCACTCGTCACGGTCCTCGACCTCATGCTGCTTGAGCAGCTTGCCAAGGCGAGACTTGTGGTAGTAATGGTCGTTTTCCCAGTGGTAGGCCTCGCCTTCCTGCTCATGGCCGCCTTCGGGCTGCTCCAACTCGACATCTTCGGCGAATTCCGCGACCCACTCTTCCGCCTGGGCCGTGGTGATCAAGTGCTCGCCGCCCCCTGTGACGGGATTGGCGCCCGAAAGATCGACTGCCTGCATGAAGGCATCACGATCTTCCTCGCTCTCCAGCACCTGGGCACGCTTGGTGTCGGTCCACTTCACTTCAGAGAAGCAGACATAGAGGGTTCGATCCGTCTCGTATTCGAGCTTGCCACCGGTAATCTCATCACCCTGGTCACGAAACTCGTACTCGGCGAGTTCGTTGGTCTCGCCATCGAGCACATAGAGATAGCCGTTACGCAGCAGGCGAATGCCCAGCGGCCGCGCACTCAGGGTGTAGGGCGTGGAGCATCCGGGTACCAGCTCCTCGACCAGACCATAACGCAGCGGCAGCAGCTGCACCTTGCCGCTGATCAGCGGGCAAGTGGCGCCTTCCTCGCTATCGCGGCAGGGAAGCTCATAGGCGGCCAGGGCACCATTATCGCGGTCATCATTGGGTCGCTCGAAGGCAGACATGTGACATGCTCCCTATGTCGTAACGTAGGATTGTGAGGTTGTGGCCGCACTCAGAGCGGCCTCGAGACGCTCGATTCCGCCCAGGCGTTTATCGCTTATCTCGTGATAAAGGGGGGTATCGGTATGGCCATGCCACGTCAGGGTTCCTAGCCGGGCCATCAGGGTGCACAGCAGTGCCCACTCGCGAGGCGTGTTGAAGCCCATGTCGCGGGCTTCGCCGATAACCCGCTCAAGACAGGCATATCGCTGCGGCTTCGGCGCGTCCGGCAACCAATCGTTGCAATGACGCTCGACGAAGCTCAGCAGTTGACGTGTATCTCGACGCAGATCGCATGCCTGGAGCCGGGCAAGCTGCACTTCCGACAGCCGGTAGCCTTCGCTGTCCAGTGCAATGGGTTCGGCTTGCACTTGAGCGGGCGAACCATAGCCCCACTCTTCCGTCACGGCATTGGGTACGACCAGCTGATCGATAGCCCCCCAAGGGACATGTGCCGGTGAGCTTTCAGCAGTTAGCAGAGCTGACATGACGGCTGGATCAGCCAGACGTAACAGCATCGGAACCCCGCCGGGGTGTACGACCTGCACCAGGCGGCGCAGATGATCGGCCACTTCAAGCAGGCTGGCTTGGCCGATGATGAGATAACCCCATTCCGGCTCGAGCCCCTCCGCGAGGAAACGCTGCAATACCGGGTCATCAGGACCAGATAGCCGCACCAGCCAGGGAGAAACGTTACTGACCGTCGCCCAAGGGGTTCCCGCATAGAGCAGATCGGCCTCCAATTGCCCCTCGGACCATTCATAAAGCCGACGCGGTAGTTCCTGGATACGCACGCCATCGAGCAGCAGATATACGTGCTGCTCGACGGGCCAACGCCATGGGCCACCCGTCAGCCCTTGGGAAAACGGCCAGCTCACCATATCCGTCACGCGCTACCATCCTTTTCGCATACGGGACACAGCGCTTTCTGTTGCAGCAGCGCCGCTTGCTGAGGGGCCTGTATCGGGGTGAACTCGGGCGCCGCTTCCGCCTCCCGCGGCAGCGCCGGTGCCTGGGCGGCCTGGCCGGAGCCGGAGCCGGGGCTGCCTCCGGAGTTGATCTTGACCTGGCTGCCGACGATGGTAACGCCGCTGGGGTCGAGCTTGACGAAGCTGCCCCCGGCCTTGAGGGTGATCTCGGCGCCGGCTTCGATCACCACCTTCATGCCCGCCTTGTGGTGGATCTCCTGGCCGGCTTCGACCAGTTGGGCGCGGCCGTACTTCTCGTGACGGCTGGCGTCGACGATGAGGTGGTCGTCGCCGTCGATCTGGGTGTGGCGGCTGCCGTGTACCGTCAGGTGATCGTCGGCATGGATCTCGCCGATGCGGTCGTGGTGCACGGTGAGGAAGCTGTCGTTGCCGATCTCTTCGGTACGGTCGTTGTTGGTCAGCAGCTCCAGGTCTTTCTGGGCGTGCAGCCAGATCTGCTCTTCGCCGGCCTGGTCCTCGAAGCGAAGTTCGTTAAATCCTTCGCCTT
>MTEV01004477.1_pt1 | contig 143557 bp, 227 predicted proteins | sample 1042711 | NCBI WGS metagenome assembly MTEV01 (sample SAMN06185812, study PRJNA358809) | soil metagenome | isolation source: soil bioaugmentation with soil previously exposed to atrazine | place: India | collected 2015-05-23 | reverse complement strand
AGGACAAAAACTGGTTAGTAATTTTTACGTTCGTATAAATATCAAGTAATTATATATTAAATATACAAGTATATAATTATACATAATATACATATCATGTTATTCAATTCAATTACTTCGTAATTGAATCTGCTAGCGCAGTATCTGAACTTTAACAAAAGTCGAGAGGTCATCTAACGATATTCTTTTGTAGTTGGCTTACTGCCAAACTACTTTAAAGGGAGGATGAATAGAGTGACTTTTAAAATGAAATACACAATCGAAACTCGCTACATTCCTACAGGAACGAAAAGACGTTCTGGGATTCCTATGACTGGAGGTAAACCGACCTTTGGTGTATTACACGATACTGGGAATACTGGTTCTACAGCTTCGGGAAATGTAAACTACTACATTAACTCTCGAAACGACATGGAAGCTTCTGCTCATACGTTTATCGACGATAAGCAAATTATCGAATGTATCCCTCTAACTACTGGAAAACCTGAAAAGGCTTGGCACGTTCTCTACAACCGTCCACAGGACAACCAAATGTTCGGCTACGATTCGAATGACCGAGCTGCTGGTGTAGAGTTATGCTATGGTGGAGCGATTAACTTTACTGAAGCGTACAAACGCTATGTATGGTACAATGCGTATCTTGCTTATAAGTTCGGATTCGCTCCGACTCGATTCGCTGGACACCATATTCTAGACCCTGGACGTAAGACCGACCCTGTAAACGCTCTTAAACGTTATGGGAAGACATACGACCAGCTTTTAAAAGATATCGTTAACGAATATAACGCTTGCTTAGGAAAAGGCTCTACAACTGCCCCTGCAGTCCCTGCGCCTACAGGCAGCAAAACGCACACTATCGTTAAAGGTGACACACTTTGGGCTATCTCGAAGAAATACGGAATTGCAGTTGACGCTGTAATTGGTATGAACCCAGGGATTAACCCGAACGAATTGCAAGTAGGAGATAAAATCGTGGTAGCGAAGGAAGCTCCGAAACCTACACACCCGACAACAAGCCCTTCGAATATCGGGAAGCGTGTTGAAGCAAAAGTAGATGTGCGTTACTACAACAAACCGTCATGGGCTGATAAAGACGTGGCTGGGACTTGCTTAAAGGGTTATGGCTTCACAATTGTCGACAAAGTAACGGTAGCTGGTTCACCACAATATAAAGTAAAGAACTCGAAAGGTGCTATCTTTTATATTACCGCTAACACGTCTTATGTCGTAGTAAAATAGGCTTTAACAAAATACACGCAAGGGGATGAGACAGGAGTTGATTCAACTTATGAAGACTTTCCTAAATGACAGTGATGGTATGAGCGCTAGAGACTATCTATTGCTTTTATCGACTACTGTATTTTTTGCTTTCGTAGTCGTTGGGTTGGTTCTAGTCCTAGCTGGAATTGACATAGACGACATGTATTTGGCACTTCTAGAAATGGTTGCTCCTGTAGTTATGACTATCGTAGCTGGATTATTTGGAGTTCAAGCCATTGAAACGTTTAAAAAACCTAAAGAAGAGAGTCAGCAGTCAAACGACGCAGACCCTCCATCTTACTAAGAAGGGGAGAAGTTAAATGGAAATGCAAGATATCGCTGCTTTAATTCAAGGTATTGTTGGTGTACTTATTACGGTTTGTGTTCCAGTAATCGTAAAGTACATTCAGGAGAAGCGGAAAAACGAAAAATTCGACCAAGTTATGAAATACGCAGCAATTGCAGTAAAATTCGCTGAACAGTATTATGCTGAATACGACGGGGAAGCGAAGTACAACAAAGCCTCTCTTTGGTTATCGAACCAACTAGAGAAAATCGGTGTAGAGCTTTCTGATGCTGAAATTCGTGGGATTATCGAGGCGACGCTGAAAGAGTTCCAAAACGAGTTCCGACAAGAGAAAATCATGGAAGTTGGAACAGTTGGACTGGATGGTTTTAATTTCCCTCCAAATAAAAATACTGGTATCTAGAAGTAAGGAGCTGAATATTTCAGCTCCTTTTTATATGTCTTCTATATCCAATTCAAAGCCACTAACATTCTTCAGTTCAGGTTTTATTTCCTTTTCCGTACTTTCTTGACTAACAAATAAAAAGCCGTTCCCACTGCCCTTAGATTGATTCATTTTATCGACTAGTGCACTCTTTATAAAATAAGACCGAACCATTTTTGGGAAGGAGTCGAGGAAAGTCTTAAGCTCCTCCTCTGTTTCTGGATTTACATAGAAATTGTACTGTTTAGATTTTGCCAAGTCTTGCACCTCCGTAAAGCTTATTCATCATAGCTCTACCATACGCTGCGTAACCTTCGACGATTAACTGTTGTGGATTCTCGCTAAAGTAAACGTTAACTCCAGGCAACTCTTCTTCTAGGAAAGGCTGTAAACGCTTCGAGGAACCTCCAACGAAATATATGCTTCCCATTAACTCAATACGTTCCCAGAAGGCTCCAAGCTTTTCCTTTATGTCTCGGACTACGATTTTGGAAGATTCTTTGAAGTGCCTATCAACCAACCTTTTGTGTTTATCAAGATGTCCTTTTTCTATCCAAGAGTCAAGTTCATGAGGTTTAACAGCTGGAAGTCCCTCGCTCCGTAAGTCTCGAATAAGCGTCGTATAGATTCTTTCCATACCAGCTATCGAATCCTCACCGTTTGATTCGTTTGTTTCCTGTCCGTCAGAAGTTACGAGGTAATCAAGCGATTTAAAACCCAAGTCAGCGATTAGAGCGAGTCCAACCTTTACCCGTTTTCCAGTCATACCAAGTAGAGCGTAGTAAGCAGCTCTGGGTTGAGATAGCACATGAACATCTACAATATTAAGAACCTTAGTTACTGGCTTCCCGTTTTCGAGGACGGCTATAACGAACTTTCGTTTAAATGTGTTTTTCAACCCATTTACTTCTTCGATATTTTTGCTTTGTAGGTAAGGTAAGCCCGTAACGAGGAATATGTCTTCATACACGTCACCTTTAGGCATTTGGTTTATTATTCCACCTAACATTAGAGCCACATAAGCGTCACTTTCCCAACGTCCATTCCCTTCCATTATTGTTTCAGGGTTACTAGTCGAAGCTCTAGCCGTCTCACCGAGAGCATAAACACCGTTATTATACGTAATCAGAAATGGGTTGGAACTGTCAACGAAATCTTGCGCTCTAGAAAAATCAGACGAAGTAGTTTTATACACAACCGACGGAAAAGGATTCTTTCCTATAGTTTTCACATAGCCATAACCGAGGTCTACACAGTAAAGGTGAATTGGATTCAAAGTTATGCCTCCTTATTAAATAACGTTATACGGTATTGTATTAAGGGAAAGAAAAATGTATTACTAATTTTTATTAAAATGTGTAATACTTTTCTGGGTATCTGAATAAGATAGTCTGTAGACGATAAAAAGGAGGGAGAAAGGTGCGGAGAGAGGTATGCATAGTCGCTAAAGAGTTAGCTGACGAGCGTGGCGGTGTTCCTTCCCAGTATATGAGCGAGGCTTGGGATATCGTTAAAGATAGTCATAATTACCAACCGAAAAGACGAAGTGAACTAAAGGAGGAGAAAAGAATGGGATTCCTTGGTGTTGCTGCTAAAGCTGCGGGTACTTGGATTGCGAAGAAGGCTGTTGAGACGGGACGGGAAAAGAGACGAAATGCAACTAGAAAGATACGCTCTGGTGCTACTAATGCGAAAAGCGACCTTAATTTTATGAAAGCTCCAAGAGATAATCCCTCTGACGTTATGGGTGGTATTGCGAAGATGTTCACGAAAAGTCCTGATAAAATTCAACTTCCAGATTCAGTAAGAAGTTATGCGAAAGATACGTTCAGACTTAAATAGGGGGTAAGAAGATGACAGCTATAGGTTGTTGGACAGTTTCCAATACTGCTTCGCTTACGGTTTTAGATGTTGATTATGGAATAGACGACTATGCTATTGTACAGCTTAATAGGAATAAGCCGAAAAAGCTTAGGATTTATTATGGGAACTCTAGAGCTTTCGTTAAGTTTAAAGGAACTCGCTTTTACTTCGACGAGTGCCTGAGAGTCTGACATAGGAGTAAAAAATGATGAACCTCTCTTTCTTTAGTTTAGAAAGGGAGGTTTTTATTTTGCAAAATTCTCGTTGAGGTGTCGAGAATAAGAGAAAACGTGTATAAATACGATACTTACTGGTGTATACACAGAAGGAGGACTACATGAAAAAGGTGTTAACGTCAGTACTCATACTGGCTATCCTTGTTGGGGGAGTATGGTTTGGGATAGAGTATTCCCAAACTCAGAAAGAACTAGAGGAAGTTAAGGGGGAGCTTGTAACGGTCACACAAAGTAGCTTGTCCTTCCAGAAATCACTGGACAAAACTAAAGCTGAAAAGCTAGAACTGGAAAGCGCTGTAAAAGAGTTAAAAGCTGAAAAGAACCAGTTGACCTACGAAAAGAATCTGCTAATAAAGTCGAATACTACGCTTAATGACAAGTATAAAGCGGTACTAGACGAAAACCATAGTCTAAAAAGGACGGTTACAAACTTAAAAAAGTAGAAGAGAAAAAGGTGAACGTGACACCTACGATAAGTAGAGGCACGGAGAAGGCTACTAGAAGTTTGTTAGTTCGAGGAACTGCTTACACAGCTTACTGTAACGGCTGTTCTGGTATTACTGCTACTGGTTTAGATTTACGAAGTAACCCAAATATGAAAGTTATTGCTGTAGACCCTAGAGTTATTAAACTTGGCTCTCGTGTCAGGCTAACTTCTGCGTCTTACCCGAAAATAAACGGTGTATACATTGCTGGGGATACGGGTGGAGCAATTAAGGGTAACAAAATTGATATTTTTATGTCTTCTAAAGATGAAGCATATAAATTTGGAGTTCGGAACGATATTGTTCTTGAAATTCTAGGGGGTGACTAGATGTCAAGCTTAGGTTGCTCTGATTGCAGAGGCACGAAGAAAGATGCAGCTGGAAATCCTTGTAAGTGTGTAACCAAGTCCGTGGATAAGCCCGACTTAATAAAGCGGTTTGGGGACTTTGATTTAAAGAAGTAAGGAGGGAATTTGAAAATGGCTAATGACAAAGGTTTTACTTTAGTTAAGTGGAATGGAAAAGAAGGCGAGAAAGCTCGGTTTATCGTCCGAGATGAATCTAACGGTAAAATGTCCTATTTTACGCCAGACGAGACGAATAACCTGACGTGGACTGACAAGGATTTAACGAAAGACCCGACAGCTGCTGAATGGCAAGATTTCGGTGATGAGCACGTGGACGAGTTGGAAGATGTTATCTTTTAAGAAAATAACTAACTAAACTCTATATTATTAAAGAGGCTATGGTACTAATAATACCATAGCTTTTCAAATACCAAAAAATTCATGCTGACGAGGGGTTGTTCTTATGTTGCCTGACCACAACTTATTCTATGGACTTCGAGATAAAATGACTGACGAACAAGAGTATTATGTTCACTCTATTTTAAATAAACACGTTGTGTTCTCAGACTCACCCGCTGGAACTGGTAAAACGACGTTAGGACTTGCTGCTCTTTACTATCTATGGGAGAATGGCGATATTGACAGAATTTACTATATCTTCTCGCCTGTACAAGAAGACAAGATGGGGTTCCGACCAGGTACACAAGAAGAAAAAGAACAGGCTTATGCCGACCCGATTATTGGTGCTGTGCACAAGTTAGGATACGACCTTGGTCAAGCACTAAATCCAGCTACAGGATTCCTCTCTATTCGCTCTCATACCTTCCTTCGAGGTCAAGACCACGAGCGTGTAGGGGTTATTCTTGACGAAACTCAAAACTATACTCATGAGGATTTAAAGAAAACGTTAACACGTTTCCATGATAACTGTCATTTAGTCGTTATCGGTCACTCTGGTCAAATTGACCTTAAAGACCCGAAGAAGTCAGGATTTAAGAAACAGCTTAACCACTTCGCTAAGTTGCCTGACCGAGTAGGAATCTGTCCTTTAACTAAAAACTTCCGTGGTTGGATTTCTAATCACGCTGACGCTGTAGACGAAGAATAGGATTGACTTTAAGGAGGATAAAATGGAACAATTATGGGATTTCGCTAAACAAATAGCCCAGTCGGACGGTAGGAAGAATGACTGGGTTTACGTGGTTGACGTTTATAAGTCTATTGGTGGTAAAAATTTAAAAATGGAAATAGCGAACGAAACGGGGCGTTATGAGGTGCTTGGGGAAGCATCTCAGGCGCTTATTTTAGTATGTGACAGCAATTATGAGCTTAAAACGATTCTTAAGAGTGAGTTTAAAAAGTTCAAGAAGAAATTTATTATGCGAGAGAAAGAACCACAAAGAACTATGAAAAAGTCGATAATGGTGGATAACTCTCCACAAGAAGTTATGATTTACCTAGATTAATGGAGGTGTAACCATGAAATTAAGTATGTCACATAATCTTTCAGACTCTCAACTGGAAGAAGCTTTGGAGAAGGCTCTTAAAGGCATTAGAAAGAATGCGGAGAACCCTGACGCCCCGTTGGACTTAGACCTTTCGGAACGAGTTAGAAGCGAAGCTTTTGCTCTATTCGATAAAGCATCCAAACTAATGCTTTCAGAGATAAAAGCTGTTATCGAAAAAGGATAGGGGGATTTCTCTTGGATGTTTTAACAGAGAAGCAAATAAAAGAGATTGCTAAAATAATTGAAAATTATACTGGTGTAGTAATGTATTCTATGACGGGTTCTGGTAAACCTGATTCAGAAACGTTGAAGAAACTAGGTATTCCAGAGAACGCTCTTTCGCTCATAGAGAACGCATATATCTTAGGAAAACTCGTTCAGATACTTAATGAGACTGACATAAAAAAGATTACTTATGAGGAACTTAAGAAACGAGCTTCGAAAATGACTCTTACAGTAATGGAGAAGAACTCATTAAAATATGCGCAACAGAATGCTGGACAGTACGTTACAGCGCTAGGACAAAAGATGAGCAGGCAGATTAATACACAGGTAGTAAACGCCAGTAAGTCAGCTAACCTAGAAATCATGCAACGGAACCTCATAAGAGACACTGTTTCCCAGTCTATTGTTAAGCAGCAAACGAGAGGGAAGCTGGCTAGTGAGCTTTATCACAATTTAGAGGACTGGACTAGAGATTGGCGACGTGTAGCCCACACCGAACTTTGGAACTCTCGACTACAGGGAGAAGTTGCTTCTATTTTAGCTGGTGATACTATCCACGGAGAGGCTAAAGGCGGAGACACTTTAATATTCCGAAGACCGTCACCAGATGCTTGTAATCACTGTAAACGGCTTTATCTAGAAAGTGATGGGGTTACTCCAAAGATATTTAAAATGAGCGAATTGTTAGCTAATGGGGATAATGTAGGAAGGAAAGTTTCGGAGTGGTTACCAACGACGCACACTACACACCCGAACTGTACTTGCCCTATTGCTGTCCTTCCTGATGGTTTTGGTTTTGACATCTATGGAAATCTAGAATTTAAAGGATAAAGGAGAGGCTTTCATGAAAAAGGTAAATCATATTAATAATATGGATTCTGAAAACAGAGTCTACTGCAGATTACTTAATAAGGTAGTTGAACTTGGTGCTACGCATACTAGAGACTACTGCAGTGGGTGTAAAATGTTCGCTGGCTCTGCACAAGGAAGAGGCGTTGAATGTGAGTGGGAAGACCACCGTGACGTGTCAAACCCTCATGTGGTGAATAATCCTATTATCGAGTTTAATCACATAATTACTTCTGAAGCTGAGAAGGGAAATAAATAAGGAGGGGTTTACATGAGTCGTAACGGGTTAGTAGCTGTAAAGCGTATGGTTACACGTAATGGTAAAACACATATGCAAACAGTTTGGATTAAGGCTAAACACGAAAATAAAGTGGACAACACTAAAAATGTTGATATTCCAGAATGGGATTTTAAAGATGCTGGAGAGTTTGCATCAGAAGTAGCCCGAATAAACAAAATAAATGACCGTTCTGAGCGACAAATATTAAAAGAGAGTCTTATTGAACACGTAGAGAAAGAGATGGGACTTAAATGGGACAAAGTACCTGACTCTGATGAACGTGCTTTTGTTAAAAACTCTCTCCGAGCTTTCTCAGCAGCGAAGAAGCATCTTACAGCTAACCCAAAAACAGCGAAACAGAAAGCTCCTGATAAGCCTAAAAAGACTTCTGACCCTAAAGCTAGTAACTCAAAAAGTGGTGTAACAGTAACAAAACAACCAGGGACTAGTTATGTGATGGAACGTGACGCTTCAAAGAAGCTTGCTCGTGAAGTCCGTGATAAGCATGGAATGAGTAATCTCGTTCAGATTCTTAAAGATAATGGAATCACATGGGATGAAGTTCCAGAAGCTGGGCCAAATAACATGCGTGCATTACGAGCGCTAGCAAGCTTTATTCGTAAGGGTGGAGAACTTGGTGCGGGGAATGCTTCAACAAACAACGACCCGAAACTGGTAATTTCTGATAAAGACAAAAAGATTCCTAAGAAATCAAAATATGAAGTTGACTCTATTCAGTACGATTATGAGAACGCTAGTCCAAAGCAAAAAGCAATAGGTCTAGCTACTGGGATTATTCCGTCAGACCCTGAAACTGCAGATTATTTAGAAAGCCTAATTAAGTCAGGACAGATGACTATAATTGACAGAGAGAATCTTGACTACAACCTCCCAAGTTCGGTTAAGTATCATCTTATTGATTCATTTGGAGCAAAAACAGACATTAACAAATTCTATTCAGCTAACATTAAACGAGCGAATTTTGATGACCCAGCGTTGGACAAACTCTTTAGTGGGACACCTTACGAGAAAGACTTCAAGTCTTATAAGAAAGACACTATGGAGCTAAAAAACAAGTGGGGTAACATGGCAAGTGACGCTAACTACGGTAAAGTTGCGATAGATACTGCAAACCTCTTTGACAAGATAGATAAGAACTGGGGGAACCTTTCTGGAAGAGAGTTACTAACAAAAACACAAGAAGTCTTAGAGAATACTTCAAACTTAACAGACACAGAAGTGAACAAACTTTGGGATGATTTAGGATTAACAGAGTTCCTTTCAAAGAAAAGTTCTCAAAACGGAGAGCTTAAACCGTTTACACCAATCGAGACGTTGCTTGTGGCTGGTGCTGGTTCGGATTACTCTACTAATTTAACTCGTTTTGTTAGAGACAACGGCTCACGCTCTTATGCATCTCTTAATAAAGACTTCATAGACGGTAAGATAGACAAACGAGAATTTTTAGGGAAGCTGGGAAAAGGTTTAGAAAATGTAGCATCTTTAGGTGGAAACGGTGTTGACCTGCGTGTTACTACGATTCTTAAATCAAAAGGTTCTCGAATTATCGGTGGTGACTTAATCTCTAATGCTATTGCTAAAAACGGAGGAGATTTCACGAAGCTGAAGGATTCAGCAAATGAATTTTTATCTGATGTCGCAAAAATAAACACTCCTGGTGCTGCTTATGTGGCTACAAATATAGCTCTTAAAACGTCCTTGGACAGCGCTTACTCTAGAAATCGTACAGTTAAGGCAGTTCCTTATGAGCTTATAAACAAGGAAGAGTTTGACGGGGCTTTAGACTTTGCACACCTTATTAAAACTCATGCTGGTGCATTACGATTAAAAACAGATAAGGCAAGAGCGAAGCTCAAAGCTGACCTAAACCCAGAGGAAGCTAAGTATGCTGACATGATTATTAATGGAGCTGACTATAGTAGTGCTGAGTTCCCTGGAGCTGACAAAGTAAAAGATAAAATAAAGGCTTCTCTTGCTAAAGTTAGTGCTGAAGAGCAGAAGAAAGTTCAGGAAAATGTTGCTAAAACCCATGATAAAGTTGGACATAGAGGTTTTACTACAAAAGTTCATGGAGTTTATCGAATTAAGAGAATCGCTTCGGAAGACAAATTCCAAGAGATAAACGCTGAGATAAATAATGCTGGACACTATTACCATGGAACATCATTCGACTCCTGTCAAAAGATTCTTGGAGTGTCAGGTGGATTTAAAGTATTCAAAGCAGCTGACAGTGACAAGATTAAAGCTGGTTCCATGTTAGGGTACGGTATTTATTTAGCAAAACAATCGTCGAAATCTATGCAATATGTCGGTAATGGATTCCGACAAGGAAGCCGTGGAGTCCTATTCCATTGTAAAGCTTCTCTAGGAAACGTTGTACAGTCATCAGTACGGGGTTTCGAACATAATAACAAGATAATGAACGACTCAAAAACAAACACGGTATTCATGGACGCTCCTCATGTTGTAAATCCTGAATGGGCTACGAAAGAAGCTGAGCAAGTAGTTCCGAGACTCTGGATTGATGCTGAGCGAGTTAAAATATAAATCTTACCTGAGAGGGTGTAACTATGGGAATTTTTGATAGACTTACGAGGGCTTATGAAGCCTTCGTAGGTGTTAATAGAAATATTCTAGGAACTCCAATGGACGTTGCTATGAATTTAGAAAAGTCGGAACCTACACGAGAGATGAAAGCGCTTTTAGAAGACCCTCTTGGAGTCCTAAACGCTATGGGTTATAAGGATAGACCGTTTTCTTTATCCTATGACCTCTTACGAAGAATGGGAACAAAGGACGCTGTTATTTCTGCTATTATAACGACACGTGTTAATCAAGTATCTTCTTTTACAGCTCCAGCTCGTTATAGCCGTTCCGAGGTAGGTTACGAAATCAGATTACGTGACCAGACGCAAACACCTACGAAGGAAGACAAAGAAATCATAACGGCTATCGAGACTTTTCTAGAGAATACTGGTTACGACAACGATAATGAACGAGACGACTTTGACACGTTCATTCGTAAAATCGTCAGAGACCGTTTAATATTCGACCAAGTAGCCTTCGAAATTGTTCCCGATAGAAAGGGGCGTCCAGCAGAGTTTTACGCTGTAGATGCCTCTACAATCCGTATAGCTACTGAAGACATAATTGCTGAAGACTCTAGTATTAAAAGTAAGGACAAAATTAAGTACGTTCAGCTTATAAACGGAAAGATAGTTGCTTACTTTACTCCAGAAGAAATGGCTTTTGGAGCTTCTAATCCACGTACTGATATCTATGTAGAGGGTTATGGATTCTCCGAGTTAGAAATGCTAATTCACCAAATCACCTCGCATTTATGGGCTGAAGAGTACAATAGTCGATTCTTTTCGCAAGGCGGTACAACGAAGGGTATCTTAAACCTTAAGGGGAACTCTACAGCTCCGATAAGTCCACACCAACTAGACTCTTTCAAACGTCAGTGGCTTTCACAAGTTTCTGGTATGACTGGGGCTTGGAAGACTCCTGTTGTTTCGGTTGATGGCTTAGAGTATATTAACGTATCTCAGTCTAACCGTGAGATGGAGTTTGAGAAATGGTTAAACTACTTAATTAATATCGCAGCAGCGGTTTACCAGATAGACCCAGCAGAGATTAACTTCCCTAACCGTGGAGGAGCTACAGGCGGAGGCGGTGGAGGACTTGGTGACGGTGGTATTGAAGACCGTTTAAAGCACTCTAAAGATAAAGGTTTACGTCCGTTACTTCGTTATGTAGAAGCGCTTATAAACAAAAATATCGTTTCTCGATTCGACCAACGCTTTGTATTCTCCTTCGTAGGTCTTGACACGAAATCGGAGAAGGAAATAGTTGACTTAAACTCACAGCGAGTTAAAGTTTACAAAACAGTGAACGAAATTCGAAAAGAGGAAGGCTACCCGAAATTAGAGGGTGGTGACATAATCCTCGACCCTGTTTATATCCAGTACTTAGGACAACTCCAGCAAGCCGAAATGATGAAACAACAAGGCGGTGATGAGGGCGGAGGCTTCGGAGATGAAGAAGACTCTGACCAAGGATATGATACTGGTGATGAAGATGAGGAAGAAGAAAACTATGACTGGGAAGATGATGACGAGGGAGACACAGAGTTTGATGAGCCTGAAGATGAGGATTCTAGCGACGAGGATGACACTAAGAAGTCGATAGAAGCTATGCGACAGGAGATAGAGCGCTTGAAGTTCGACCTTGGGAAATCACAACCTAAATTTCTTACTATAGAAATTGATGATTAATTTAGTAACAAAATAAAAGTTTATAAAGTCCGTCCGTATATTGTTATCTGAATTTCTCCTTTTGAGTGTTTATCTCTAAAGAAGGGGGTGGAGAACATGAAGGATGGACTTTTCAAGTTTTTCGTAGAAGCTGAAGCCGACATCGTCAAGTCTGAGCAGTCACCTGGTAAACGTTATATCCGTGGGTATGCGTCTACTCCAGCGTTTGACAGACAGAACGAAAGCCTTTTGCAAAAAGGTTTGGATATTTCCGATTTTGTAAATCATGGCTGGTTTAACTATGACCATGATAATAAAATCATCTTAGGGTATCCGACTGAGGCAACTCATATAGATGATAAAGGGTTGTGGGTTGAGGGTGTTCTATTGGATGGTGTGCCTATGGCTGATAAACTCTGGGAACTCGCTACAGCATTAAAACGAAGTAATGCTCCACGAAAACTCGGCTTCTCGGTTGAAGGGAAAGTGCTAGAGAGAAAAGGCAATACTGTGGTTAAAGCGAAAATCTATAACTGCGCTCTTACACCTAACCCTGTAAATACAGAAGCAACTTGGGAGGCAGTCGTAAAATCTTTTAGCCCAAACTCTGATATTAGTGTTACTAAGAGTTTGGAAGCTGGTTACGCTACTTCTCCAGAAACCCAAACCAATGGTGGTGCCTTACGTACTGAAAGCCTCGACGCTAGTATTAAGAATTTAGCTGGATGGCTAGATGATTCTACTGCTTGGGTTAACGTAAGGGAGAATCTTGCTAATGGTGGAACCACTAGTAAGAACGAGCTTGTGGTTTACTTACAGCTATATAAGGGATTGTCCAGAAGCCAAGCCCTTGAATTGCTGTCCCAATACTAGATGGAGGTGTAAGTAATGGAAAACTTTAAATTTCCACTGGACTTAGATTTACAATTCTTTGCCATGGATGAAAAATTAATTAAGTCTTTAGAAGAAATCGACAAAAAGGCTGATGAAGTTATTGCTAAGTCGGCTGCTGCTAAAGATGAAGATAAGGATTCTGAAAAGGGTTCTGAAAATTTAAAAGCTGATGACGTTTCTGACGATAAAGCTGATTCTGGCGAGTCTGAAGAAAAGAAAGAGGCTTCTAAAGAAGATGCTGGTGACGACAAAGCTGACGATAAGGAAGTTCAAAAGTCGCTTGCTGACTTGGTAGACGAAGATGAAGAAATGAAAAAATCTTTAGAGGTTTCCGAGTTCCTTAAATCCTTTACTGAACTTAATAGTGGAGTTTTGGAAGGCTTGCGTGGAGATATCAATAAATCTCTTGAAACTTCTACGCATACTGCTACGATTCTTGCTAAGTCGTTCGGTGCGATTATGAAGTCCCAAGAAGGCTTAATGGACTTAGTTAAGTCTCAGGACGTTAAGCTGCAAGAAGCTAATGAGCTTATTAAATCTTTAGAGGCTCGCCTAGAGGACGTAGAGAAGCAACCTGTAGTTCGTAAATCAGTAATTAATACTGTGGAGAAATCCTTTAACCATAGTGCGGGTTTAGAGAATGCAGGTGAAGCAAAAGAGCTTTCTAAATCTGAAAAGGTTGAGAAACTTACAGCTCTAGCTTTAGACGCTAACAACTCTAGCGTTACTGTTCAAGACGTTCTGTTATTTGAATCTACTGGAGAAATTCGTCCAGAGATTGAACAATTCTTAAAATAATCTTGGGGGTGCATAAATATGCCAATCGAATTTGAAAATGGTTTTGGTATGGGTACAGGTCAAGAGGTTGACAACCTAAATAAAGCTTTATCTGCTGGTTACGCTACGACTCCTGATACGCAAGTAAACGGTGGAGCGTTCCGTGTGGAGAGCTTAGATAACTCGTTAAAGGTACTTACGTACACTAACGACCACGTGAAGTTCTGGAAGCGTATTCCAAAAGGAAAAGCAAATAACACAGTTCAAGAGTACAACCAATTAACTAGCTATGGTACTGACGCTGGTGGTTTCTTAGGTGAAGGTGAATTACCTGATACTCAAGATTCTAGCTACCAACGTAAGGCAAGCTTCGTTAAATTCATGGGGGTAACTCGTGAAGTAACTCACCCTATGACTCTTGTAAATTCTGCTCATGGCGACGTTATGAGCCGTATGAACCAAGACGGTATTCTTTGGATGTTGCGTAAACTGGAGAACGGTTTATTCTGGGGTAACTCGAAGCTAGGTGCTGGAGGTACTGAATACGTAGAGTTCGATGGTATCGACACTCAAATTGTAGCTGGTAACACTATTGACTTAGCTGGTAAACCTTTACAAGAGAAACACATTAATATGGGTGCTCAATTAATCGTATCCAACTACGGTGTACCTACTGACTTATTCTTACCTTTCGAGGTATATGGCCAATTCGCTCAAGAGTTCTACTCTCGTCAACGTTTACAAATGCCTGCTCCTGGTTCTACTACTGCTGGTACTGTAGTTGATAAGTTTAATACTCACGGTGGTGCAGTTAACATGGAGCCTAACATCTTCCTTAAGAAGACTAAAGAGCTTCCAACTTCGGCTTCTTCACCAAAAGCTCCAGCTGCTCCTGCATCTGTAACAGGTGCTTTAAGTTTAGCTGACGCTGGTGCAGAGTTCGGTAAATCTGGTGCGGGTACTTACAAGTATTACGTAGCAGCAGCTAACCGTCACGGAGAATCTGTTCCAAAAGAAATTGATGCTCCTATCGTATTAACTAGCGGTGACTTATCTAAAACTGTAACGTTAACGGTAACGAATGCATCGTCTTCTGCAGAAGCTGTTGATTACTTAGTAATCTACCGTACAGAAGCAGACGGAGATAAAGCTTACCAAATCGCTCGTGTTGCTGTAGCTTCGGCTAACGCTTCAGCTGTAACTACTTTCGTTGACAAAGACGAAGTAATGCCTAACACGTATACAGCGTTCATGGGAGAACTTTCTCAACAAGTAGTTGAGTTCCTACAGTTAGCTCCTATGATGAAGATGGATTTAGCTACGCTAGCTCCTTCTTACCGTTGGATGATTTTACTTTACGGTATGCCTGTACTATACGCTCCAGCGAAATGGTGCCGATTCCGTAACATTAAATCTGAAATCGTAATCTAATATTCCACATTAGTGGTTAACCTTAAGGGCAGAGTGAGTTAATCATTCTGTCCTTTTTATTTAAAGGAGGAATCTGTAATGAATCTTAAAAACATTAAATTTGCTGGGAAAAGTCTTATTACGATTTATGGAGAATTAAAGTTTGGTGCTGATGGTATTTTGACGGCTCCTGAACTTTCCGAGGATGGTTTAAAAGCTCTATCTAGCTTAAAGGGGTTCTCGCTAGAAGAAGGGACTAAAAAGGCAGATAAAAAGCCAGTAGAAGCTCCTGAGAAGGCTGAAGAAGTTTCTCCTAAAGAAGAAGTAAAGGAAGAAGAAAAACCTGCTGAGGATGCTCCTGAAGAGAAAACGGAAGTAGAGGAGAAACCGAAGCGCTCTAGTCGTAAAAAGCAATAAAAATATTTGATTAAAAGGAGAGAGTGGACATGGTAAAATTCGATATTAAAGAAATGCAAAACCGTGTTATATTCGGTATTCCCTTAAACGATACACAAGGTAATCCGTTCCCTGATGACCTTTTACAATCCTATCTCGATTCCGCAATTGCCTGGGCTGAGCAGACTCTTAATATCGTTATACAACCACGTGCTGAAGAAGAACACCACGACTATATTCAATCCGATTATATGAACTGGAACTTTATTAAGACTTGGAAAAAGCCGATAATGGAAGTCGAGTCTATTGAGATGTGGTACGGAGATAATCGTATGTTCCAAATTCCTAAAGACTGGATTAAAGTTGACCACCTTTCTGGTGTGTTACAAATTTTCCCTATGTCTGGAAGTGCTGGTGGTATGATTATTAACGCTGCTGGTGGGGCTTGGGTTCCTCTTATTCATGGGCGCTTAGGTTACGCTCCGAAGATGTGGAAAATTAAGTATGAAGCTGGTATGAAAGACCCAGAGGAAGTTCAAATAACACGACATAACACGATTCATCCGACACTTAAGGATTTAATTTATCGACGAGCTGCTATGGGTATTATGGGAGTTTGGGGTGACTTAATTATTGGTGCGGGTATCGCTAACCAGTCTATCAGTATCGACGGTTTAAGTCAATCTATCGGTACGACGCAATCTGCTATGTTCGGTGGGGCTTCTTCTCGTATTAAACAGTTACAAGAAGATATCGACGCTATGTTGCCTCCACTCCGTTCTTACTATGGTGGTATTGATATGGTGGTGATTTAATTGGCTAACTCTGGTTGGAATGAAGAAAACTTTGCACGTGTTGACTTTTATACGGACGAATTTGACAGAGCCGTCTATCAGAAGGGGGCTAGAGTAATTTGGGAGAAATCTATGTTATGTTCTTGCATAGACCCACAATCTGGTCAAGCAGACTTTACTTGTCCTTCATGTAAGGGAAAGGCGTTCATATATTTTGACCCAAAGGAAATAAGAGCACTAGTTTACGGAGTAGACAATAGGAACGATAACCAACCAGTTGGTCTTTTAGACGTTGGTACTTCTCTATTAACAACTAGGTCATCCGACCTTGTAAGTTTCCGTGACCGTCTAACTTTCGTGGACTATAGGACTGCTTATTCACAAGTTCTAACGTATTCCGACGAGGATGAAGTTGAAGGTGTATTACTTAAATATCAAGCCGACGCTATTATTTCTGTTAAAAACCTATCATATGAAATCCCCAGCGATAAATACAAGATTTCTCCTGATGATAGTCAGCGAATAATCTTTGAGCCTGGGACTCTTATGGACGGTGATAGATTCTCCATCTTAATCCGAACTAGACCTGTGTATATAGTTATAGATATGCCTCATGAACTTCGAGGAACTTTTGTAAAGTTTGGTAATGCTGTGGAAGAATGGAACATCTTACCGAGACAGCTAATGATTAAGCGTGAAGATTTAATGCCTCTTAAGCGTGGTGAGCTAATGTGACAATGATTGAAATTAAGATTCCCCAAGGATTCTCTGGAGTCCTAGCTTCTCAACTAGAGGCTGCAGCAAAAGCGGCAGTCTCTAGCACTCTCATGGCTACTAAATCAAACTGGGAACAAATAGCCCAACAAAGATTAAAGACTACTCGTGCTGATTATATCTTAGGTTTGAACTCTGATAATTCTGTTACTTTCCCTGACGATTATACTGGTGTACTAACTTTACGTGGTAAATGGCCAAATATGTTAGAGACGGGCTTCAGCGCTTTCGACCAAAAGCTTGGATTCGGCAAAAGCTCTCGAATTAAAGCGAAGAAAAATGGAGGGTGGTATTTAACTGTTCCATTTAGACATAGAACTCCTGGAACTGCTGGCTCAGCTGTGGGAGGTTCGGCTATGCCAGATGACATCTACTCACAAGCTAGGGCACTACGAGGGGGAACAAAGTTAACAGGAACAGAACAGAATTATCCTCAACAGACTTCATGGACTGGATATGACCATAAGTCAGGTATCTACGAGAACATGAAAAAGGTCACTAAGCAATACGATAGGGCTACTCAAAATCAGTATATGACGTTTAGACGTGTAAGTGACTCTTCCGACCCGTTATCTTGGTGGCATCCAGGTTTCCAAGGTGTGAAAGCACTAGATATCGTCGAGCCGTTTGCTAGAAGAACTTTTGAGCAAGTCCTAAGTAGAAACATAAGAAATTCAATGGGGTGAACAGATGATTCCGATTGTAGAGATGGTTTTGTCAGAGGTTATTGAAGCAAAGTTAAAAGTTCTGAAAACGAATGCAGATATTGTTGATAGAATTTTTAGCCAGTCCCCAGTAACCCTTCGAAATCGTTTAAAAACGTATTTGACTAGTGGAGGACTTAGTGTAATGCGAGGTTATCCAAATGACAGGGCGAAGATGCCTTGTTACGCTATTATGCTTGGTGGCGAAACTGAGTCAGAGAAGGAACTAGGGAGCTATCTAGGAGAAGAAGACTCCTACGAGATAGAGAATAGTACATTGACTTTAAAGACTGTTAAAAAATCTGGTTCGGTGGTTTTAGAGGTTCCTCGAAAACCTATCGAGTTCATATCTACTGTTACAGCTACAATAGATGGTTCTCCTGTTGACTTCGAGGTTTTGGATGCGAAACGAGGCTTAATTGGTTTTCCAGAATACGAGAGCATAGATGTTGGAGAAGAGTTAGAAATAACGTATTCTCATCCAGTAACTACAGGAAATGACTTCTACGGCTCCATATTCACAACGCAGTATCGTATCGAAACTTGGACGACTAATGGTGACTTAACTGTTATGCTGTACCACCTTCTTAAGTGGATTATGTTAATATCTAGAGACACTTTAGAGGAGAAAGGTGTTCAGCTCCAAACGCTAGGAGGACTCGATTTTGAACCTGCCCCAGAGTATATGCCTGAACTCGTTTATCGTAGAGCGTTAACTTTCGAATCTATAATTACAAACTCTTATGAAAAAGAGTTTTACTTCATTCAGGATATTATACTGGATGGCGAGCCAAGCGAGGAGGGATGATATGTCAAGAAAGAAGGCTAAAGAAGTTTCATTGGTTCATATTGACGAGTACCTTGCGTTAAAAGATGACTTGCGTCCAGAAGTGAAAGCTGGATTCAGAGTCTTTATGGAAGGGAAAGGCTACCAATATGGAATGGAAGCTTTTGACTCTGAATTAGAAAACTACTTTAAAAGAAAACTTAACGGGGGTGCATAATATATGGCACGAAATATCGGTGTAAACTTTGGTGGGAAACGAATTGTAAAACCTGGTGCTCATAGCCGTATCGACGCTTCAGGACTTAGTGCTTTTGGTTCTGGTTCCGAGAAGAAAATTGTTTTCTTCGGTTCAGCTAGAGGCGGAGAGCCTGGTGTATACCACGAGTTCTCTAATCTAACAGAAGCTCGAAACGTATTACGTGGGGGCGACCTATTAACAGCTGGTGAACTTGCTTGGACTCCTTCTGGTGATGGAGTAGGTTCTAGTAAAATTGGTTTCGTTCGTGTAGAAGATGCGAAGCAAGCTACTCTCGCTGCTGGAGGCTTAACATTTAAGTCTCTTATGTATGGAGCTGAGGCTAACCGTATCCAAGTAAAGCTTGAAGATGGTTCTATTGAAGGCTCTAAACGTATTATTGCTTGGTTCTGGCAAGATAACTTACGTGAGACTTTCGATAACCTTGGGCCAGTATTCAACATTAAATATGACGGAGAAGCAGCTGATGCTACTGTGACTATCGCTGTAGGCGCTGACGGAAAAGCTACGACTCTTACATTAAAAGTTGGAGCTGACGTTATTAAAGTCTTCTCTCTAGGAAACGGTGGAGAGTTTAAGGAAGTAAACAAACTTATTAAACACATTAACGACCTTCCTGACTTCACAGCTTCTGTTACAGCTGCTGGAGGTAAGAACTTAACGACTGACTCTTTAGATGCTGTCGCTGACGTTAGCGTTAAAACTGATGTATTCACAGCTACTGCTTTTAAAGGAGATATCCTATACAACTTAGCTACTTCCGAGCTAGTAGAGGTAGAGGTTACAGCGAAGACTCCTGCAGAAGTTACGAACTTTAATTACACTTACTTAACAGAGGGCGCTGACGGTACTGTTCCTGCTTCTTGGGCTGATAAGTTAGACGTAGCTATTGGAGAAGGCGCTTATATTATCGTGCCTTTAACATCTGACGAAGCTATCCACGCTGAAGTAGCTCGTTTCGTAGAGTACCAATCTGGAAACGAAAATAACGAAATGCGTGCTTTCTATGGAGGCGGTTTAGGTGAGACGATTGACCGAGTAATTAACCGAGCTGTTACTTTAAATAGTACACGTGCTACAGTTTGCTACCCAGCTATTACTCGTAAGTCTATAGACGACACAGTAGTTAAGCTGCCAGCTTACTTCACAGCTGCTATTATCGCTGGACGAGTTTCAGGAATCGCTATTGGAGAACCAGCTACATTCGATTACTTGAACCTTATCGGAGTTGAGAAAATCTTGTCTTCTGGTGAGATTAACCGACTTATCGAAAACGGTGTAACAGTTGTAGAATACGTTCGCTCTCGTAACCGTAATGGATTCCGTATTGCGCAATGTATTACTACTTACCAAGACGACGCTAACCCAGCTTACCGTGAAAACTCTATCAGCGAAATTATGGACTTCTTAAATGCTGAACTTCGTGAGCATTTAGAGGCTAAATTTGTTGGTACGAAGGGAACAGCGGTAACTCCAGCCTTAATTAAGAACGAAGTCCAATCGTTTCTTGACCAAAAGGTTCGAGAAGAGTGGCTGGTAGAATACGACCCGTCGAGCGTAGTCGTTTCTGACGGTGAAGTTATTCGAGTTAGCTACCGTTGTATGCCAGTTCACAGCATTAACTACATCTTAATTACTGGCGCATTCTACCGTGCGTTATTAACTGCCTAATATTAGAGGGGGTGCTACTAATGGATAAAGAGACTAAAATTAAAGTGGCTGACTTGCTACAAGCAGAATCTAAATTACTTTTAGCATTGGACTTACAGTTCTTCGCTACGGAGGCGAAGCAAACTGTTCATACAGGTTCTACTGTATTGCTTATGCTAGGTAACAAAATCGTTGGGCGTGCGCAAGGAATCGACGCTAGACGTTCTTTCGGTACTGAAGGTGTATACGAAATCGGTACTATCATGCCCCAAGAGCACGTTTACAACCGATATGAAGGTTCCGTATCGGTTGAACGTTTCTTCTTAAAGAAAGACAACTTAAAGTCGTTAGGTTTTGCTGCTTTGGGAGAAGAAGTTTTGAAGTTGGACATCCTAGACATAGTTGTGGTTGACAAGGCTTCTAAGTCCGTTATCCGAGCGTATCGTGGATGCTCTATCCAAGACTATTCCGAGAACTTTAGAGCAAATGCTATTGCTGGAGAAAATGCTTCATTTGTTTATCTAAAAGCTTCAGACACTAGCAACTAATTTATAATAGAGACAGTAAAGCTCAGATGGATTAATTTCTGTCTGAGCTTTTTATTACAAAACTTTAGGAGGCTTTACTATGGAAAACAACAAACGATTATTAGGTATGGGTGTAACTTCAGGGAAGAAAAGAACGCATAAGAAACAACTGGACTTCTCACAATTTAACGAGGAATATGTAGGGACGTTTATATTCCATCACCCATCTCTTATGGAGCGTATGCAAATTGGTGTTTTAAAGTCGCAGATGTTACAAGGTCTAGACGGACGAGTTGATGTCACTACTGATAATATTGCTCACATGTCGGCTACGCTAGAGGTTATTCTTGATGAATCTCCTAAATGGTTTAACTTATCCACTATCGAGGATTACGAAGTGTTAGATGGCGTATATGAAGAATACATTCAGTGGTATGAATCCTTTCGTAAACGACGTGACTCAGACGACGATAAAGGCGATAGCGAGTGATTCAGAAAACCGATTCGACTGGTGGATTCAAAAGACGTTTTCTGTGTTACCTACCGACCAACGATTTTTAGATTTAACATCAGAACAGCGAGAGCTACTTTGGGAGAATTTCTTACTGGATAATCCTGAAATCGCTAAGAAGCTTAAAGATAGATTCCACGACCCAGAATTTGACGAAATTTGGGAGGCTATGTCTGAGGAGTCTCAGGAAGGCGCTGAAGACCCTGAAAGTGATTCCCTAGATATTTCTGACCCTGAAGACTTAGAGGAGCTTGAAGACACTTATAAAGAGTTTACAGCTGGTGATAGCGATGAGCTTCCTGATTACCGAGAAATTTTAAGATTACGTGGGATAGTCATAGATAATGAAAATATAGATAATGTTAACGATTGGGAGGAGGTAGAAGACTAATGTCTCAAGAAATTAATATTCGGTTAAGAGCTGACACGTCTGATGCGGTTCGGTCTATACGAGATTTAGAACAACAAGTAAGTAACGTCGGAAACACAAGACGTAGAGCTGATGCTGATAGAGGACTTTTATCTGAAGAAGACGTTAGACGATTCCAGAGAATTGCTAATGACGCAGAAAAGGTTTATCGTTCTTTCTTCGATAACTATTTAAGAATCCAAAGAAGTTTCGAGAGCAGACGACGTGAAATGGAAAGAAACGTGACTAATAGTCAAGGAGCTGTTGGTCACGCTGGTTATAATCTAGGTGGTGGTGCTGCAGGTGGAGGCGGTGGAGGTCATGTGACTCCTCCTTCTCCACCTGGTTCACAACAGTCTCCTATGTCTCCAATTTCGGGAGGCTCTGCTAGTTCCATGGCAAACTCTCCGTCTATGATGAACCAGATGCTTATGATGTCCCGCAGACTCCTACCTATGATTGGGGCTACTATGAGCGCTAGCGCTTTATATGGTTTCGTCCGACAAGGTATGAACCAAATTAAGATAGACGAAGATTATATGTCATCTTTAGGTCAGCGAGTAAGTGGGTTTGGTGGAGATTATGAAAAAGGACGACTAGAGGCTGAAGCGCTAGGTCTTAAAGGTGGAAATGCATACAAAGCTCTAGACACAATGCGAGTAGCTGACACGTTTACTAGTCTTGCTGGTGCGAGAAGTAAAGGGGATATGTGGGCTGCTACAAATCAAATACAAACTTTAGGACGTGTTACGGGACTAGACCCTAACGAGTTAGCTGGACAAGCTGGTAATTTGACGAAGATGGGAGCTTTTAACCATCAGTCGTTAAAAGGATTCCAAGATGCTATGGTTGGAGCCATTAAAGAGACAGGTATGGCTGGACGTGACCGTGAGTTCTTCCAAGCCGTTTCGGGATTAACCGATACTGTTTCGAGGGGACAAATGGAGTTCTCTAATAGCGAATTTAATCAAGTTCTTGGTTTACAAACGCTTTTAGGACGTTCTGGTATCGCTGGGTTATCTGGTCAACAGGGGGCTGATGTTCTAGCGCAAATTGACTCTGGTATTAAAAACGGAGGAAACCAAGTTGACTTAATGCTCGGATGGGGTTCTAAATTCCAAGGATATGAAGGACGCTGGGAATTAGAGAAATTAAAAGGCGACGGGATTTCTAACCCAGAACTTTTAAAAGAGCTATTCACTAATTTGGATACACTAGGCGGTAAAGGGAACACAGCTTATCAAGGTATGTGGCTCGTAGAAAATATGGGACTTACAGCCCAGCAAGCCGACGCTCTACTTGAGATGGCTCCGAAACTCAAAGAAGGTGGACTAAGTAAAGCCGAAATCGAAAAGATGATGAGTGAAGGCGCAGAGATTTCGGGAGATAGAACAAAGGACTGGCAAGACTCACAAGCTCAAAGACGTGCTGAGAACGACGCTAAGAAAGAGAACCTTGGTAAGTACATGGGTAGTCCTTTAGATAAAGCTTGGGAGAGCATTAAAGAAGGCTTTTTCTCACAACCAGAGTGGATGCAGTCTGCTGAACTCGTTGGTGGAGTAGGTGCTACTGGCTTCCTTGGAAGTGCTATTGGTAAGAAGCTTTTCGGTGGAGGAGGAGCTGCTGGGGGCGCTGGTGGAGCTGGGAGTGTTGCGAGTAGAGCTTGGGGTGGAGTTAAGGGGCTAGGAAGTAAAGCTGGTAAGTTAGTTGGCCCATTAGGGACGGCTATGTCTATGGCTTGGGCTGCAGATATGGGTAACTCCTCAGCTGACTGGTTCTTTGGTCATAAAGAAGGTGACTATAAATCGGGAGGGCTTTTCTCTAATCCACTTAAAGGAGAGACTTACACTGACTCTAGACAGGGCGCTCTTTCGAAAGCTTGGGACTGGTTAACACCGTGGGACACTAACAGCGAGAAATCCAAGAAAGACAAGGAATCGAAGGCGAAGCAAGCTGAACTTCTTAATAAAGAAGATGAACTTTTAAATAAACGTAAAAGCACAACTGAAGCCAACCACTTAGTCCTAGATAAAGAGAAGAAAAACATAGACGAAATGAAGACCATTATGGGGACTGAAAAAGGTTCTTCTTCATCTACTTCTGGCGGAGGTATCTTAAGCCGTTTCTTTGGAGGTTTTGGTCTTGGTGGTGGTCTTAGTTCGTTCGGATTCCCTGGAATAGCTGGACTAGCTGCTAATGCTAGTTATCTAGCTGCAAGCAATAGTAGCTATGCTCCTACTTCTACGACTAACTCACAATTCCTTAATCAAAACTTAAAACAGAGTTCAGGACTATCAGCATCTGATATTAATAACTGGATTGCTAAAAAAGCGCCTAAAAACTCTCTATTACAAGGAAAAGGCGACGTATTTATGCGTGCTGCCCAAGAGTCTGGTCTAGACCCTCGTTATTTAGTAGCCCATGCTGCTCATGAAACGGGTTGGGGAACATCTAACATAGCGAAGCAAAAGAGTAATTTCTATGGAATCGGAGCTTTCGATGCAACTCCATTCTCTTCAGCTTATGGCTATAACAATACAGATGCAGGTATTATCGAGGGAGCTAAGTGGATTTCTAAAAACTATGCTAACAAAGGTCAGGATACGCTCTATAAAATGCGTAATAATGGAGGAAAGCACGAATACGCTACTGACCCGTTATGGGATGAGAAGATTGCTGGTATTATGGCTGGTTCTCCTTCAGGTAGTGGTGGAGGTGCTGGTGCTTCTAACGGAAACACTAGTGTGCTTCGAGTTGAAGTTGGAGGAAGCGTGAATGGAATGACTAAAGAAAATAACACAGCTTTACAGCAAGCTATTAGTAGCAAAATCCAGTCTAGCAACGTTCAACTTTCTTACGAATTTAGACAAGGTATTGGAGGTAACAAATAATGCTTAAAGCAACGAGACATACTCCAAAAGCTATCGTGTCGTTTTCTACGGAAAACGGAGAGTTAACTGTAGGTACTGAACAGGTCAAAATTCAGGGCGAAATAATTGACCGAGAGGTTATAAACATAAGTACGAATAACGACCTTCAGTCGGATGCAGGAACGTTTCAAATTACGCTAGCTAACCGAAAGCGCTGGGACAAAGTTCTTTCGTCTAATGACTTCGTTCGAATCCAAATGTATCGAGATAATAATGGCTATACCATGCAGCAGTCTACTGTTATGATGGGACTAGTTGACGACGTTCGAAGAGGGGTTTCCATCCAAGGTGGGACTCCTCAACGTACTGTTACGATTACGGGAAGGACTTTTGCTAAAGCGCTTATTAACTTCGAGGTTGGTGTAGTTCAAGAAGTTAGTGTGACTCCAGCTAGTATCGGTTGGTTAGGTGATAGAATTACGTTCGACGGAAGCTCTGCTGCTCAAATTATGCGGAGCCTTTTTGATGAACTCGTTTTTAAGTATATGAACTATGAGTTTAAAAACGGTCATACTTTTAAATCATATTCAAACCTAAAGCTTTCGAGTAGACCAGGTGAACAACTCCGAGATGGGAACTCCTTTATTAACTACCAAGGTAGTATGCAATCATTTTTCCGAGAGGTAGCTAACGAACCCTTTAACCAGATGTTTTGGGAATGCTATGACGACGGGCTAGCCTCTTTCGTTCTCCGAGAGACACCTTTTAGTCCCGAAAACTGGAACGCCTTACCTACTCACATAGTATACGACGAAGATGTGGTTTTGGATAGTATAGGACGAAGTGATATAGAAAGCTACACGTTATTCTCCGTTGGTATTCAGAACTTCTTTAGTGCTAGCGACGTTAACCAAACTCTTGGTGTGTTTCCTTTATGGTATGAGCCTCACTTTAAAAAGTATGGGTTACGACGCTTACACCGATTTACTGGGTATATTGGTTGGGGAAATTCAGAGGATACCGAAGAGACTAGCGCAAAGTTAGAAGAGTATCAACGTGACTTATACGAGTGGAATATACTGAATCCTAGCTTTTATAATGGGTATCTTTCAGTAAGAGGTGACAACAAATACAAAGTAGGTGACAGATTACTTTATTTATCTATAGAAGACGGACGTGACTTAGAGTTCTTTATTGAATCCGTTTCTCATGATTTCCAAAACTATGGTACTTGGATAACGAAGCTTGGACTAACGAGAGGTATGCCTGAAGGTGGGAAAGACCGTTTTGAAACTCCTGAAGCTGCTACTTACGAAGGTGGTGCACTAGGGGAAGTAGTAATTCCACCAACATCAACTGGTTCTACGAATAATGGAGATTTCATACTACCTCCAACTGGACAGGTAGGGACTGGCACGGCTGCAAAGATTATTAACTATGGACAAACATTTATTGGAAAAACTACTTATTCATTCGGGGGAGGACGTACAGAAAAAGACATAGCAAAAGGCTACTTCGACTGCTCTTCTTGGATTCACTATGTGTTTAAACAGAATGGAATAACGTTAGGTTCCTCTAATCCAGCAAACGTAAGTACAACGACGTTGGTAAAAGTAGGAACTCCAGTAAGTTCTCACGCTAACCTACAGCCAGGTGACCTCATATTCTTTGATACGTACAAGAAAAACGGTCACGTTGGTATTTGGATAGGCGACGGAAAGTGGATTGGTTGTCAAACAAGTAATGGTGTGTCAATAGAGTCGATAGATAGTGGATACTGGAAATCTAAGTTAAGCAGTACAATACGACGTGTTCTGTGAGGAGGAATTTAGATGAGTCAAGAAATCGAAGGAATAAAACTTCAGAACAGTTTAGGACGCATGGAGGGCTTCTATCGAACTGATATGAACATGTCAGGGTTTATGGCTCTTGCCAGAGTAATAAAAGTTCATCATAAAAGTGGTACAGCAGATATCGTCTTAGCAAATACAAGAGATTCAATCTCATCTTCGAAAGAGAACGAGGGGAAATTCTCAGCTAGGATTATGCAACGGGGTTCTTATTACGACGAGAAGACAAAACGCTATTGGGGAAGTATTGACCCAATAGCGGAAGGCTCGTTGGTTTTAATTGCTTTTCTCGACACTATGAAACACAGACCAGTTATTCTAGGGTGCTTCCACAGACCTGATAATGAACAAAATGTTTACCAAGAAACATATCCATTAAAAGAGAAACTTCCAGGTATGGACAGACGAGAGGCGCTTAAACAGCTTCGAGTTAGTCCTGCTTTAACATATAAGAAAATCGACGGTGAAGGGAATATCGAGGTAACTTATGGCTCTCGCTCTTTCTTTGCTTCTTATAATACAGCTATGGATATTCAGGGACATCTAAAGGATACACATGGAGGCTTTGACCACCAAGACTTAAGCGAGGTTGACAAGAACAAGGGAGGCGTTTTATCTACTGACTGGGAAGAAGCGAAAGCTCCAGCGAAGTTCTTATTTGTCCACCGAAGTTATGATAACCCGAAATGGACAAAGCTCTTTATCGACGAGGATGGGAAGCTAAGATTTACACGTGATAACAATGACGGGAAGCTCTCCTTTATCGAGATGCACCAAAACGGAGCGATTAAACTAAGACGACAACTAGACGACCCATACCACAACCAAGGCGAGAAGGCTACTGAAATAACGATAACAGAAAATGGAGAAGTCCAAATAAAACACCATTCGGGAAGTTCTATTGTTCTTGATAATAATGGTGACTTAATTATGAACGCTCGATTCATTAAAATGAACGAATGGGGATGATATTATGAATATAGCTCGATTTAATGATATTCATGAAGGGATATGTGGACACGGGTTTATCTGTTGTCCTCACAACGTTTCTGGGCCAATTGTACAAGCTAGTGGAAATGTGTCAGCTAACGGTCTAGGGCTTGCGAGATTAGGTGACGAAGTTAGGCATAACTGTCCTCACTGCGGTACAGGGGAAATCGTCGAGGGTTCTCCTACCGTGTCAGCTAACGGAAAGCCTGTTGCTAGAATAGGCGATAAAGTTGTGTACCCAGGTGGCGGTGGCGTTATCGTTAAAGGAAGTAGTGACGTATTTGCAGGATAGAAAGGAGTTGGAAATATGCCTCAAAGCGATGGTAAGAACAAACTTAAACGTGTAGAATTTGAATTTAAAGGTAAGGCATATAAGTTTAATCTAAACCCAGAAGAGTATACACAAGATGAGCCGTCCCGTTCTACCGTTACACAAACTAAAGGGGGCGCATGGATTGACGACTTCGGAGCTGGTCTAGTTCAAATTTTTATGAAGGGTTCGACTGGAGTTAAAAACGGCTTTGAGAAATTCAAAGAGTTGAAGCAATTCATCCGAGACTACTATGACAATATTTCCCCAGGGGACGAAGTAGTGGACGAGATGACTTTTCATAATTATACAGACGAAGAAAGTTGGATAGTTCACTTAGACCCGTCTGGACTTAAAATATTCCGTTCAAAATCTAATCCTCTGATGTTTATGTACGAAATACGTCTAGTCTGCATAAGACCAGCCCAAATGCCTAAAATACCAGCATCTAAGACAACTTTTAACGAAGTTTACGAGAAGGATTACAAGAGCGCTTTGGATGCTGTTGCAGGTTCTATTGGTTCGGCTTTATCTGAAGTCGATAAGCACGTGTCTTCCGTGTTCTCTTCTTTTGTTAGTAAACTTCAGATTCTTAATAATGGACAAGTTCAAGTAGACACTCACTCAGGGTTCCAACCGACTCCAGAAACACGTAGCTTCGCACCACTAATATCAGAGAACGAAGTGGACGAGATGATAGAACCTAAATTCTCTGCTCATGTATCAAACTTAACGCTAGATTACTACCGAAAATTCCTATCCAACACAGCTGATGTTACACATAAGGGAGTAATTAAGGATACATTTTTATATAAGGTTATTTACGACATTCCGAAAACGCTACTTCCTGAAAACATAACAGATATAATGCGAATGCTCTTACTTGAAGTTTACTCCATTTATAAGGCATTTACAAGCGACAAGGAGGCTTTCTCTAAGAGGATTTCCCAAGAGGACATAAAACGCTTGGAAGAGAACATCAGATGGATTACAGTACGTCTAGGGGAGTATGATGACGAATCACTTTATGATGTTATCGAAGGATTCAGAGAACTAGAATTACAGATGAGCTACTTCAAACGAGATTCTTCGCTATTTAACTCTGGAGCTTCTGAAAATATTCGACAATATAAAAATGCGGGAGCTGGTGGCTAATGGTTAAATATTATAAGCATATTATCTCTTACGGTGAAACTCTCCAAAGTATAGCCCAAGACGTATTAAACGACCCAACAAAATGGTACGAAATTGCTCTCTTTAATGACTTAACATATCCGTTTATCGCTGCTCATGAAGATGACGAAATTGTGGTTGGAGTAAAACTTATAGGTGATGAAATTCTAATTCCCGTGGATGAGAGCTACGAAACAACTACGCCACAAGGAGAGATGGACAGCATATATGAGAACGCTCTAGGGCAAGATATTGCTGTTTTTATAGATGACCCTGTGGCTTTAACTGAGACGGAAATAGCTGAATTTGATGCTGACGTTTATGGTGATTTAAAAACGGTTCGGGGGATAAAGAACTATAAACAAGCTCTAATAATGCGACTAGCAACTCCAGAAGGGGCGCTTTTACACCACAAAGACTATGGCAGTAGACTTCATATGTTAGTCGGAGATAAAGGGACTTTTGAGACTGTTCACAAAATAAAAATCGAAGTTGAACGAGTAATAAGAAGTGACGCCCGAACTGACGATATTAATTTTGAGTCAGTTTCGCTAGAAGGTGATACACTCTTTCTAAAACTCGCTATTAAGCCAGTAGGCTTTGATGTAGCGTTTATGTTAAGTTTAACGTTAGGAGAAGGGGGGTTGATTGAATGGGCTTAAAAATTAAAAAGTTCCAAGATATTTTTAAAGGAATGTCTCGTTGGGTAGCTAGTAGGAGTGACAAACTAACAGACTTCTCTATTGGCTCTGCTACTCGAACGATTCTCGAAGCCGTCGCCACAGCAGTAGAGCAAGCCTACTTTAACATGTACAAAAACGTTATGTGGGCTATCGAAAATTCCATTTATCAAGCATTTGGATTCAGTAAAATTCCAGCTATCTCCTCGTTTGGAGCCGTTACGCTTAAGTTTTCATATCCGACGGAAGTTGACTCATTTCTTCCAAAAGGTGCGAGGTTTGCTGCATTCGTTCAGAACTCGAATAAAACTTTATATTTCGAGACTCGTGAAGACTACACGATTGTAGCTGGTTCTATTGAGGCTGACGTGGAAGTTTACTGTACAGAGCCTGGTATTATCGGTAACGTAGCGAAAGGTGCTATTACGGTAATGGTTAACCCGATTAAAGGTGTGTACGAGGTTACGAACCGAGAAGCGTTTATGACGGGAGCCGATGAAGAGACAACATCCAGTCGTAAGCAACGCTTTAACCGTTATATCGAGACTTTAGCTAGGGGAACAAAGAAGTCTATTGAGTATGGTGCTAAAGAGGTTGAGGGTGTAGCTGGGGTTTGGGTTGACGACTCTTACGTTGGTATCGTTCGAGTATACGTCCATGACTCTAATGGTAACTTGCCTGAGTCGTTAAAACAAAAAGTTATCGAGAACCTAGAGAACTACCGTTCTGCAGGAATCCCCTGTGAAGTTCTTCCAATCTCGAAAATTGAAATCGCCATTAATTTGGAAGTTACAGTTTTACAGGCTTATAACACGGCTGCGTATCTAGAGGCTTTACGAAATAGTGTGAGCAGCTTTATTAATGGATACCCTGTTGCTAAGAGCTTCTATATATCTGACTTAGTTCAGTATGTTATGAACTATGACGACGTTACGATTATTAACTGTAAGGTGATAACTCCGATAGCTGACGTGGTTATTCCACAGCAAGAAATTATTCGCTCTAATAGCATAACGGTTACACTTACTTAATAGTTTGTGTAACCGAGAAAGGAGGGTTTCTATTGATAAAGTTCCTTAATCCGATTTTTAAGAGTCGAAAGAACGAAAACGCCAGCAGAGAACACGTAGCTATGATTGAGTCTATTTCTAAAAGCTTAGAGACACTAGACGTAGACGTTTCACTTATGCGAATGGAACTTATGATTCTATCTGCCTCTGGTAAATGGCTTGACGCTTGGGGAGATTGGTTTGGTGTACCGAGGTTAACGGGAGAGCCTGACGACCTATACAGTAAGCGAATAATCGCAACGACGATTAAACCAAAAAATACGATTCCAGCAATTATAGATTCCGTGAACGAACTAGGGGGTGACCCTAACGCTGATACAACTATTTTCGAACCACATAAATTCATAGCGAGATACGGAGTTTCAGCTTTTAGTGGATTACACAGGTATCAGGATGCTGATTATTGGAGAATCGGTGTAATTGATATCAACTCACCTTTCTATGTTACGCAAGAATTTATCGACGCTATCAATAACATTAAAGCTGCTGGGGTTCGGGTTTATTATACGAATAACACACAAATATGGATTCCTGATGACCCGAACGCTGATAAGTTTAGTAAAGGCTTTAATGTTATTCAGGACTTAGAGGCGAAGAGTCGTTTAGAAATCGCATACCCTGACGACGAGGAGTTGTTTAAATCTTTAGGTGAGTTTCGTCTTGGTGACTATACAATTTCGATAGAGCCAGCGCTTTCTATCTCGTTAAAAGGTGCGGTGTTCTCTTCTAATACGCACAGTCCTAGACAACGTTCTGGTAAACAGACTCTTTGGGGAACTTTCGTTGACTTAGCTCTAGAGTTTAATATGGAGAGATTCTATGAGCGTTATATAGAGGATTCTGAAGTTTTAAAAGATAGTGATTTTTTAAAGTTAACTTATCCAGAAGTTGCGGAAAGCGCTGTATTCTCTGGAAAGTATGTTAAGGGTTCTGTGTTATCGGGTGGGAAACTACACCAAGTAATCGAAGAGATTGTTTACCCAGAAGACGGGAAAACCGACTTACAGGGGGCAGTTCAACACAATCTATTTAGTTTACGCCCAGCGACTCGTTCACATCACGCAGTCTTCTCTGGAAGTTACGCATTTTCTGGAGCGCCAGGTGATGACTGGGTTGACAAACCGTTCGTAGTTATCCCGCAAGTAGTAGCGAAGTTCATTTATAAAAAGCCTGTAGACCGTGTAACTACAGAGCACACGCTTATACACGAGATTTCATTAGCCCCAACTAGAGAATTTAATAAAAGTATCAGGTCAGGAAGACAGATATTATTTGCGTCTGATTTAGTCACTCTTTACACCGATTTAACGATGTCTCAACAAAAGCGTGCGTTCACTTTCGAGAACCCGTATAAGTGGAAAGACTTCTTATATGCGGTTGCGAAGGGAGATACTGCAACGCAGCTTGACCTCATAGCTGGGGAAGGTGAAATTTTTAGCTCGGTAACGACTATCCAAGAAACGGAAGAGTGGGGAATAAATATCCAGCGTCCTGATACGACGATATTTATGGAGTCTTCTACAAACTCGAAGTCTCTAGAGGAGCTTATAGATGATAGTCACCAAGTTAGTGTAGAAATCTCGAACTAAACTAGGAGGAGATATAATGGCAACTACAACTATTAACGGGCACGTCTCTCGTGCTCTTGATTTCTTCGAAAGAAATGACATCTATTTTGGGATTGGTCACCCAGACCCGTGGAGTAACGAAGAATACCCACCAGCACCAGAAATTAGTACAACTGGAATAACTTCTCCTATCGGGTATAAAAAAGTTGAAACTATCTACCTTGTTGTTCCAGACGAAGAAGGGACTATTGCTTATCGTGATAAGCGTTGGAGAGTAGTTCCAGCTGATAAGGCTATTGAAGAAGGCGCTCGCTGGGTTTATATTGATTGCTACCTTCGATATGATGAGCTTCCTTTAAGTGATTACCGACAAATCGGAGTAATAAGCCGACTTAAACCTGCAGAGGGAGTACCACCTGGGAAATATAATCTACTTCCTGAAGAAGTGGCAGATGCAGGAATTTTAGAGGTAATCGACAACCGCAAAAAGGTTCCTCGTCAAATTGACCAGAAAGAGATGCTTTCGCTAGTTATTGAATTCTAAGAATATCGTTAACAACAGGGAGGTTTTATGAACATGGCAAACCAAAATTTAAACAGACAGCCTTATTTCGACGATTACGACCCAACCAAGGGCTTTAAGCAAGTCTTAGCGTTGCCAGGACGTGTAGAGCAAGCTCGTGAGTTTACTCAAATTCAATCTATGTTCTTGGATTTCTTAAAACGTCTAGGTGATACTATCCTTAAAAATGGTAGTGTTGTTGAGGGTTGTGGGTTAGTTATCCGAGATACTGAAGCGATTATTGGAAAAGGGCGAATCTACGTAGATGGAATCGTTTATACTGTTGAACAGTCTAGCGTGACTATCACTGGTATTGGTAAAGAGGTTATCGGTGTTCGCTTAAGAGAGGACATTGTGACTGAAGTAGAAGACCCTACTTTGCGTGACCCAGCACAAGGCTACGATAACTACAACCAAGCTGGTGCTCACCGTTTACGCTCTTCTGTAGAGTTCAAAGTAAACGACGAGACAACAGTTCCAGTTTACACACTACAAGACGGTGCTTTATTACTTTTAGAAGAGAAACCTCAACTAGACGTAGTTAGTGACCTTTTAGCTCGACGTACTAACGACGAGTCAGGAAACTATCGTGTTCATGGTTTAACGTTATTCGCAGAGCCATTTAACGACACTCACGTTAAGCTTACAATCGAGGCTGGTAAAGCCTATGTACTGGGATACGAGGTTACAAAACCAACTCCAACTAAGATTAATATTCCGAAAGCTCTAGAGACTCGAACAGTATTAAACGAGCCTAAAGTTTATCGTGATGGGACTAACAAATACAAATTAAACAATAAACCAGTTAAAGTTGTTACACAAGTAGTTGCGCAAGTAGAAGTTACAGAAAATATGACTCGTGGTAGTGTGAGTGGTGGTATCGACTACTTACCGAAAACTCCAGTAATCCAGATTATGGAGGTAACACAAGGCGGAACAACTTACGTACAAGGAACTAACTATCAGTTAACAAACGACGGTGTGGACTGGTCTTTACCTGGTGTTGAACCTTCTATCGGTAGTACGTATACAGTTAAGTATCGTTATAACAAAGTAATGCATATTGGTAATGACTGTATCTTAACGAGCGAGTCCAATGGGACTGACGTTGACTACTTCATAGACTTCTCTCCAGCTGGAGATAATCCTGTTCCTGATACTACGTTTACTGTTGACTACGAGTTCTATCTAGCTCGTAAGGATTTAATTAGTTTACAAAAAGATGGAAACATTAAGATTACTTCAGGTCAGAGCGATATTACACGACTTATCTCAACTCCATCTAACGATAACCCAGATGTATTACATTTAGGGACTGTCTACTTACCACCTAACAGCTCTGAAGCTATTACGAACTCTTATGCTGTTACTCGTTTACGTATGGAAGAGTTACAACGTATTGTTAAACGTGTGGAAGACATGGAGTACAATATGGCTCTTGATTCTTTAGACGAAGAAGCCATGGCTGGTGAAGCTCCTACTAACCTTAAAGGGATTTTCTCGGATGGGTTTATTGGGTTTACGAAAGCCGATTTAACACACCCAGACTATACGGCAGCTATGTCTATCGAAACTGGGGAGCTAGTTCTTCCAACTTCTAGTATTAAAGCAAGTAACTTAGGTATTGACTCGAACAACTCTACTGCTAAAATTTGGGGACGCTTAATCACAACTCCAATTACGGAACGAGTTGCTATTGAGCAAATTTACGCTACGTCTTCTATGCTTGTGAATCCTTATAATGTGTTTAACAAACTAGCGCTGTTAAAAGTTACTCCAGAAGTGGATAACTGGGTTGACACAGAAAACTCTGTAATCGAGAAGAATGCGACTCAAACTTATACAGTTCACCGTTGGTGGTACCATGGTGGTGACTTATGGAATGATACAGAGCGCTACTTATTCAATAACTTAGTTCTAGACAAAGGTCAATCTTGGAATGGTTGGGATAATATTACTGGTACAATTACATCTAGTACATCTAAAACAATCCTAGATGAAGCTATTCTTTATATGCGCCAACGTGAAGTACAAGTTACAGGTACTAACCTAATTCCATACTCTGATAATCTAGAATTATTCTTTGATGGTGTGCGAGTTCCTGTAACGCCTATAGCTCCGACTTCTGCAGGTACACAACCTGGTACGCTAAAAGCTGGGGCTAACGGAGAAGCAAAAGGGAAATTTACGATTCCTGCTGGTGTTCGTTGTGGTACTCGTGAAGTAGCGTTACGAAATGCGAATAATACCTCTGCAGCTTCTTATACGGCTAACGGACGACGACGTGTAGTAGAGGAAACTGTATTACGAACTCGTGTTACGGTTTATCCTTATGACCCTCTAGCGCAATCGTTCCAGTTTGATAGAGACCAAGTGGTTAGCTCTGTAGGATTATATTTTGCTGCTAAAGACCCAGCGAATAACGTTACAATCCAAATTCGTAACATGGTAAATGGTTATCCTGGACAAGTAATCTACGCTGAAAAAGTAGTCGCTCCAGCTAATGTTAACGTGTCTACAAACGGCTCAGTCGAAACTAAAGTATTATTTGACGACCCAGTAGTATGTAAAGCTGGAGAGCAGTACTGTGTAGTAGTAGTTACTGACAGTGATATTTATTCTCTATTCGTTGGAGAGCTAGGAAAGCAAGATATCCGCACAGGTGCTTTCGTTACTCGTCAGCCTTACCTTGCTGGTACGTTATTCAGTTCTGCGAACGCTATTACTTGGACTGCTCACCAAACGCAAGATATGAAGTTCAAAGTTTATACTTGTGAATTTGCTCCTACGGGTACTATCGAGTTTAATGATATCGACAATCTAGGTGCAGACCGAATCATCTTAATGGCTGACTACTTGACACCTGCAAATACAGGTTGTACTTGGGAGATTAAGCTTAATAATGGTTCTTGGCAGCCAATAGGTAACTTCGAGGACAAAGATATCAGCTCTGTTGCTAACAAAGTACGCTTACGTGCTACGTTTAAAGCAGATGTTAATATCTCTCCAATTCTAGCGTCTGACAGTTTCTCTTTAATTTCGTTCTTAACAGCGACTAGTGGAGCTTATGTGAGTCGTAACGTAGGAGTTGAGCGTGGTTATACTACTGTTCGACAAGTTATTGAAGCTCATATCCCTAGTGGTTGCTCAGTAGTTCCGAAGTTTACTACAGATGGAACAACTTGGGTTACTGGAACTTTAACATCTACGGAACCTGTGAACCAAGATTACACAAGATTCACATACGAACATACTCTAGGTGCTTCAGCTACAAACTTTAGAGCGAAAGTAGAAATTACAGCGCCTAACCAACTAGCTCGTCCACGTGCTCGCAGATTCATGAATATTATGAAGTGATAAAAGAAAGAGGTGGATTCTGAATCTGCCTCTTTTTTAAAAATAGGAGGGGTTTAAATGCCAGAAATTCGAAAAGACGCTCATAGCGGAGCTATTCTTTTTTACTTAACTCCAGAGGAGCAAAAAACGGAAGACGTTATTCAGGAGAATAAAGCCTTGAAAGAGCGTTTAGATAGACTGGAGGAGTTATTGCTAAGTAATAACGCTAATGCTCCTGAAAATGTATCTAAAATGGCTGAGAACGTAAACGAAGAACCTAAAACGAAAAAGACTAGAACTAAAAAATCAGATGCTACAGAGTAAGGGGGTGTAACCTATGTCTTTAGGAGAACACCGTATTCAAGTAAGCGACAGTTTTGCAATAGTAGCAAATAAAATTAATGCAGTTCTAGATGAGATAATTGGAGCAGTCGGGGATTACCCGTCACTTAAAGATTATATCGAGGGACTTGCTGGTGGCTTAAAGGGTTCGATAGAAGCAACTCCAGAGGGAGTAACAGTATTTCACAACCTTAACACGGAAGAATACCAAGTATTAATAACGGCTAACGATAGCGTTGGAACTTGGTATGAAAAGGACTTAAACTCGGTAGTCTTATATGCAACTGATGCAGCTACGGTTGACTATGCTCTTTTAAGTACGACTGACGCACTTCGTTTAATTAAGGATAACGAAAGTACAGTACAAGAGATTATCGACGCAAGAAATGGTTTCCCTACTCTTAAGGACTATCTTAAAACGTTAGAAGAGAGGGTGCCTGAAGGCGTTCGGACAGAGCGTCTTGTAGTGTCATCGCAAGAAGGGCAGTCCGTTTTCTATCTTCCCGAAGGAAAAACGTATGTACAAGGAACAAACACGATTTCTGTTTATGTTAGTGGTGTAAAGCAACGAAGCAACATAGACTTTCGTGAGTTATCTCCTACACAAATTCGATTCAGTACAGCTCTTAGGGCTGGGTTATCAGTAGAGCTTGTCTGGCTTAGCTGGAATCCTACTCTTTTAGAGTCTCATAATAAACAACACGAATTTGGTGGAAGTGACGAAATTCGGGTACATGGTCTTCAGATTTTGGATAAGTCAATTCCAGATTCTGCTTTAGAAAGTGTTTACGTTAAGAAAATCCTCTCTACTACCGCACCGACTACAGGGAAATGGGCGCTAGGAGACACAGTCCAAAACTCGAAACCTACTGCTGGAGGTTATCTAGGTTGGGTTTGTATAAAAGCTGGAGAGTTTGGAACTTGGGAAGAACCACAGTTTAAAACTTTCGGAAAAATAAGCGATTAGGGGTGAGAAACTATGCAAATAATAAATCGAGATTTAGTTGACCTAAAAGGTTTCGTAAATGTTTGGCAAGAACACTCCGTAATCGCTGTTGCTGGACAGAAGAATGTAGCCCTTCCTGGAAATTCCGAGTATCGTGTTGGACAATACATGATTACGGTTTACGTAGATGGGAAGCACCAAAGAAAAGGTAGCGACTATGTTGAGACCGACTCAAAAACAATAACTTTTCCTCTAGGATTACATGCTGGCGCAGAGGTTTATCTGCGCTGGCAAGTTCCGTTTACTGAAACACTAACAGGAAATGTAAAAATAGATGTCGCCAATGTTCTTAAAGATATCCCAGAAAACGGAATTGGAGTCGCACAAGTACAAGGACTTAAAAATGCACTTTCTTACGTTGATGAGTTAGCGATTAACGTTAAAGACTTCGGAGCTAAAGGTGACGGAGTCACAGATGACACAGGAGCTATTCAACAGGCATTGAACTTCGTTAAAGGGGAACCTTCTTGTAAAGTCCTTTATTTCCCTCCAGGAAAATATATAATCTCCTCTGGGTTAATAATCTATTCCGAAATTACTATACAAGGAGCTGGACACAACTCGATAATTAAGCTAAAAAATAATGCAAATAATAATATTGACATGCTATCTATAGTTACCACAGGAAATCGTGATATTACGATACGAGATATAAAAATAGATGGGAATAAGGAGTATCAAGTCCGACAGAATCACACGACTTGTATTAAAGCCCATGAAGTTAAAAATCTCTTATTGGATAACGTTATGGTTGTAGGAAGTCTTATTGAGGGTGTTTACCTCTATAAGTGTACTAATGTTCGAGTTACGAGATGTATTACTACGGGTAACGGGTTCCCACAAGAGGACGCTTCTGGAATCCATATAGATACTTGTAAGAACGTCCTAATTAGTAACTGCATAAGTGCTGAAAATGGCTTCCATGGATTTATCTTCAGTTCTGCAGAGTACGTTATTATGTCAGACTGTATAGCGAATAACAATGGTTGGGACGGCATAAGATTGCAGTACACTACTATGAACTGTAAAATAACAAACTTCCTAGCTTATTTTAACTTCCGAGGAATCTACCTAACGACTGATTCCAACACGAACTCTATAACTGGTTCCACGATTAAGGATAATAATTTGGGTATTGGAATTAACGAGTCTTATGATAACAGTATAGCTTCTACTTATGTACTTAAGAACAATACTGGAATTGAAGCTGTAGCTGGTTGGGAAGTTAATTATGTTAGTGGGGTTCTCTTCAAAAATAACGTAAACGCTGACACAACTCTGCCTGGTGACGCTGTATTAACACCTATGGGTGGAACAAACCTTATGACTTAATAAAAATATGGACGGAGGTGTTAGTCTATGACATTTAAGGCTAAGAATGGTATAGACGTAAACGCTGGGAAGTTCGGAGTAACAAAAGACGGAGATGTTACTGCTAGACAAGTAAACCAGATTGTGAATGTAAAGGCATTTGGAGCGAAAGGTGATAGCGTGTCAGATGACTCTGATGCTATCGCTTTAGCTTCCGAGTATTGTAAAACTAACGGGGGTGTCCTTTTCTTCCCGAAAGGTGACTACTATCACCCTACTTATAAGATTCCTGATACTATTGCGCAGATTTATGAAACGGGAGAATTTATTCAGTCAAGCCGAGCTTTCTTCCGAGTTGGTACAAAGCGACCTGTAACTAACGTAAAAGATGGAACTATCTATTACGATGAGACAGAAAAAGAGCTTATGGTTAGAGCTAATGGAATCTGGACGAGATACCTAAAAACTAGTGGTGGAACAATAACAGGTGACTTAGAAATAAAAGGTAAACTCACTATTGATGGGCAGGCAATAAGTTCAAAGCCAATAGATGTAATTGGTGTAAGCGTTAAGGATTTCGGAGCGAAAGGTGATGGAGTGACCGACGATACGAGAGCACTAGTTAATGCATTCCAGACTGTGGCTAATACGGGCGGTACAGTTCTAATTCCCGACGGTGTTTATAAAATATCTGATATCGTTGACCCAGTTGTAACCTTTGCTACTAATACAAAACTCTTTATTCAAGGTTCTGGAAAAAGCATCATAAAGCCTTCAGAAAAACAGATGTCTTTACACTTCCAAGGATTCCAGCATTGGATTACGGGTGTAAAACTTGGACACGTAGTTATCGAAGGCTTAGTGATAGACGGAACTGATGCAGGAGTACACTTCGACGATGTTGACTGCGGTATGGCGATTAGATGCCAAGGTCTTCAATCTGCTATGATTCGAGATAATATTATAAAAGACTTCTATGGACAAGGTATTCAGATAGAGGGTGTGAACAAAGCTGTAGTCGAAGCTAACCAATTGATAAACGTTTGGGGCTTAAACCCTACACAAGACCCTAATGGATTCGATAATTATGGTGATGGAATCTACGTTAGTTATTGTGTATCTCCAGTAGTACGTGACAACGTTATTCACAACGATATCTCGAACGCTAGACCTGCACAGGGACGGGCTGGGATTGTTCTGGAGTTCGATTCTTGGGGCGGTTTAGTAGCTGGGAACAAAATAAGAGGGTATGACCGAGGAATCCATGTAGAAGCTACAAAAGGGAAACACGTAATTGAAAACAACTATGTAGAGGGTTGTTTCGCAGGAATAGTCTACACATATGATTGGGGAGATAGTTCAATAATCCGAGATAACACAATTACTAACGTCGGAGTCCCAAGAGATACAAAACATAAACGTATTATGCCTTATGGAGCTTTACTACATGTTAACACACCAAACATAATCGTAAGAGGAAACCGACTAAGAACAGAAAAAGAGTATTTATTCACAGATTTATTAGTTGTTGATGTTGAAAGTAAGAACTGTCTAATTGAAGAGAATTACTTCGAATGTACTGGAACTACAGATACTGAGAGAAGCGATATTCTTTTCACACCATATAGCAAGGGGTTCACATTTAGAAACAATACAACTCGAAATATTTACTGCATTACAATTGGTTTCGGTTCGGGCATTATCGAGGGTTGTGATATCGAAGCAGAGATGCTTGAGTTTTATAATAGTCAAAAACCAGGATTGTCTTTAATAAAAAATAAGTTCTCAAATTCAGGAAAAATTATGAAGGGGCACCCGTTAGGTTGGAACGCATATGGTGATATTATAGATAATGAATTTTATAATATGCAAGACGGTGTAGTTTACGACGACGGGGATACATTCTATGGAAGTGGAGGAAATGTATCTGGGAATATTCTCTATAGAACAATAGCAGAAGGTTCAGACATAATTTTCCAAAGCAACACTTCAGGAAAGAGACACTACTACACTAAAAAACCGAATTATGTAGTTGACGTTATTAGATTCGGAACGCTCGAACTGGCAAAAGAGAAGTCTTTTGAGAACCCTATCTACGGTATCGGAGAACCTTATTTGTTAGAAGACGGAACTAGAGTCGTTCTAATAAATAATGACACTACTGAAGTCGCCTCTACGTACTGGAGAATTGGGGATAAGATGTTATACCTACATCCAGATGGAGTAGCAAACTTGGGGTGGATTCGAACGATTCCAGGTAGGTCTACTGGAGTGGGTGAAGGCTGGACGAAGTATGGTCTGGGTAGTGGCGGTGCTGTGGTTCTAAAGTCACCTGGAAATACCGACTACAAACTAGGTGTTACAGAAAACGGTTCGTTAACCACTGAGAAATTATAAGGGAGGGAACCATTTTGGCAAAACACTTAACTAGAGAAGAATATAGAATTTACAGCGTAGTTGAGTTCGGAGCTAGACCGAATGTAACAGGAAAAGCTGACGTGTTTATCAAAGCTGCTATCGACGCAGCTGCTGCTGACGGTGGTGGAATAGTTTATATTCCACCTGGCAGTTTTAACGTGGACTATATCGAATTGCAGAGCAACGTTACTGTTAGAGGTTCTGGAAAAGGCACGATTTTAAAGCCTTACGGAGATTATACAGGGCATTGGCTAGTTACTACAGTGGATTCAGAAGTCACGGAATACACACTAAATTCTGGTATCGAGGACTTAGTAATTGACGGAGAAAACAAAGCCTCTCACGGAATCGCTTTATCTGATATAAAGCACACAACTATTCGAAATGTAGAAGTCCGTAATACTCGAAACCACGGAATCTTTTTCGATAGTTTAACTACTGGGCTTTCAATTGAAAATGTATTAGTTTCGGGAGCTACTGGAAATGGTATTCATTTTACTGCTAACCCTTCTAAAGAGTATGACTCTGAAGGTGTGAGTATGAAGAATGTAACGATAGAATATTGTGGAATGGGGCTTTGCAGTGAGGTTGGACTTACAGCGACTATCTCGGATTTATCTGTTTGGAACTGTAGAGATTCTGGAATTGTCCTAAGTCATACTATAGCTGTTCAAAATGGAACTAAAGTAACGTCTGTTATCTTAAATAATCCCGTTGTTTCTGGAAATAATTCAGATACTACAATTCAGAGTATTCCGAAGTCCTGTGAGTTTTACGCTGGTAATATTAACGACGGTTCTAATCCAAATTCTATGAATGTGGTTATTAATGGAGGAAGGATAGAGACGAGAAGTCAGCAAACTGACGCAACTCATGGTTCTATGGGGATATTCACTCCTGGTGGAGACAAAATTAAAATTCTTATTAATAACACTAGTTTTGACCTATTTGACACTCCCCTCGGAGGAAGAACATATTGGGCTGCTTATGTTCAAGATACGAATAAAAATTGCGTTGTTGCTGAGTATGGGAATCTTACAGCTTTTAACGGAACTGTCTTGCAAGTTCCGAAAACTTCGCACTCATTAGACACTACTATTCACATCACAGCTGCAGAGCGAACTAAATGGAATGACGTGGATAAAAAGTCACCGTACATTGTTATTGACAAAGCATCTGGTGGTTCGTATCCAGACCCTGATACTTTTCTTGACGCTTCCTTTATTACAAACCACGCTAACGCTCAAAGCCCAGGCTCAGGAAATAGTCAATCAGACTTCTGGTATATCGAACAAATTTTTTATAGCGCTGGAGGCTCATCAAACTCACGCTCACAACTAGCTAGAACGTATCTTGGCACTAAAGCTGATATAAAAGTTCGTCATTTTTACAACGGAACGTGGTCTCCTTGGAGTCCTAGCTTGCAATCTATCTTACAAGGAGGTGGTAGCGTGCAATATGGATACTATGTTGCAGAACCTAGTTCTTTATCTGGAGGTGCATCTCGCTCTCTAACTATTCCAGAAGGAGTAAAAACAATCTACGTCACAGCTATTGGTGGCGGTGGAGGAGGCGGAGGAGGCGGAGGTGTTGCACCGAGTAACTACGCTGGTGGTGGAGGTACAGGTGCAATTGCTTACCGTGTGCCTGCTGCCGTAACACCTGGCTCAACAATAACCGTTATCGTTGGTGGCGGTGGTGCAGGTGGTACGACAAATGGCTCAGGTGCTCAGGGTACTTCTGGAAGCTCAGGTGGTACAACTTCTATTGTTAGCGGAAGTACTACACTTGTCGCAGCAGGAGGTGGCAACGGAGGATTTGGTTTGACGTCAGGTGGACAAACGTCTGGAGGTCTTGGTGGTACAGCTGCTATTCGAAACGGCACTAATCTAGCAACACGTCCTTCAATGAATGGACGTTCAAGCGACGACTCTGTTAGACCGATGGCTTATGGTACGTTTTACCGAGGTTTCCAAGGTAGGTTTGGTGATGCTTCTATGGGTTTAGGTGCAAACCTTACAAGTATTGACCTTACTGCGTCTAACAATGGTACTATTCTCGCATTCTTGTCATCTTTCTATTCTACCGTGTTTGGTAATAATATTCATCTTATGGGCGGTGGTGGTAATGGTGTAGCATATGGTACTCCTACGGGTACTCCTGGTTATTCTGGTATCGCCTTTATAGAATGGGGGTTATAAGATGAAACGTATTGCAGTATTACTCGAAAACATTGTTCAGTTTATTTACACATCAGAAGAGAGCTTTGGCTATGTAACACCTTACGTAGAAGTTGATATAACAGCATACCAAGGCGACGTTGGTGAGTTTTATGTTTATGATTCGGAGAAAGGTACATTTACGAAAGGCGAGATTCCTACACAACCGCCAAAGCCAGCTCCTTCTGAATCTGAACAAATTCAAAAACAGATACTCTTTAATATGGAGTATATGACTATGCTACTAGAAATGAAAGGCTAAAACTGAAAGGAGGTGATAGTAATGAGTGTATATGAACTTGCAAAAGATATTATCGAAAGTGGTAACTATGATTACGCAGTTATGAAGACTCGACTAGATGCGTTCTTACTTTATGGACGTATTACTCCAGAACAGTACGCTGAATTAATCGCTATGATGGATGCACAACAAAATCCTCCACAACCACAAGCTTAATATACAGAAACTATGAGAGCGCTCTAGAAATAGGGCGCTTTTTTACTTACAAAAACTGGTTAGTAATTTTTACGCTCGTATAGATATCAAGTAATACATGTATATCAAGTAAGTATTTATATTATGTAAAATATGTATATTTTATACATATTCAATTCAATTACTTCGTAATTGAATCTGCTAGCGCAGCTCCGAATTATCGAAACACGAAAAGAGAGAATTTTTGATTACGTGGTTTTATTAGTTGTGAAGAGGAGGAGAGTACCTTTATGAAAATAATTCTCGATAACTCTTATGCTAAACTCGAAGACTTCGACCCTAGAATGTTAGAGCTTATAAATAACGAGCTTTCTGTAAAGCAACCTGGATTTTATTTCAGTCCTGCCTTTAAAAATGGTTCGTGGGATGGAAAAGTACGCTTCTTAGATAAGCGGAATAATACTTTCCCGTCTGGATTACTGGATAAGGTTCTAGCGGTCATTGAGGATAGCGTCGAGGTTGTTGATAATAGAAAAGTTCCAAAAGTAAAAGTAAGCGCTGAAATTGACTTATACGAGCCTGAATTGCCTAACGGTATTTTAACCTTACGAGGCTATCAATATGACGCTGTGGTTAACTCGATAGAGAAAAAGCGAGGAATCGTAAACGTAGCAACCAACGGAGGGAAAACAGAGATAGCCTCTGGGATTATAAAGCAATTACTGCCTACTCTCGCAAAGGACGAAAAAATAATATTTGTAACACACTCCAAAGAAATCGCTAACCAATCCGCAAAGCGAATTTCGAAACGACTGGGAATCGACGTGGGGATAATCGGGGACGGAGCTTGGGATGAAAAACAAGTAACCGTCGTAATGGTTCCAACCGTTTCGAAACATATAAACCAACCAAAAACTGATAAAATTAAATACACGAAACCCATGGAGTCAATTATGCTCCTTAAAGAGTTTATAGGTGGTGCTCTCGGTAAGAAAAAAGAAAACCGAGCTACAATGATAAACGCCTTGCAGGTTCTCGAAGAACAATCCGAGAAAGATAGAGACCAACTAGCCATAGATATGCTTACGGAAATACTGTCATCTGAAAAGACTGACGAGGGGTGTTTTAGAGCTTTTAACGAACTTACGAAGAAACTTAAGGACTTCGAGAGAACGAAGCTGAAAAAGGCTTTTGAGAAGCATGAAGCCACAATACGCCTCTTAGAGTCTTCTAAATGTTTTATCGTAGACGAGTTCCATAGGTCTTCAGGAGATTCATTCTATAACACGCTAATGTTGTGTAAGAATGCAGTATACCGAATAGGGCTTACTGGAACGATTGACAAGAAGGACGAAATTAAAGTTATGCGACTTTTGAGCCTAACGGGGGAAGTAGTCTCAAAAATCTCGAATGAATACCTGATAAACGAAGGCTTCTCTGCGAAACCAATAATAATTCTAGATAAGGTAATGAAGCCCGTTTTACCGAAGGGGACGGAGTATCCTGAAGCTTATGAGTTAGGGATAGTCGAAAATTCACATAGGAATGTAAAGATTGTGGACATGGTAGAGAGAAAATATAACGATAACAAGGGTTGTCTTGTTATCGTTAGCAGAAAGAAACATGGGGAAAATATAGCGAAGTTGCTGGAAGAACGGGGAATTGAATACGAGTACGTTCATGGAAGTCGAAGTACGGAGGATAGACAGCTAGCATTAGACAACGTAAAGTCTGGAAAGCTAAAAGTTCTCGTAGCTACGAATATAATGGACGAGGGCGTTGACATCTCGAATATTGACGCTGTTTTCATGGCTGCAGGTGGTAAGAGCTTTAGACAGATACTTCAAAGGGTGGGGCGAGCATTACGTGTAAAGAAAGATAGAGAAAACGTGTGCGAGATTTATGACTACCTAGACTACACACAAGAGCATCTTATAAAGCATACTAAAGAGCGCTATGGATACTACAAGGAAGAGAAATTTGACATACGGAGGGTTGAAGAATATGATGGAACCATGTAAAAGAATGACTGTAAAAGCTACTGGCTATGACGTTCAGGATGGAATCCTTGTACATGTAACGGCTACTAATGGAAACTTAATGGAGGAAGGCTGTAGAAATATTCCAGGGGCTTGTGGTTGTGAGCATGCGGAAATTAACGTGTTAAAAGAAATGCCTAACCCGACTAGCATGGCTGTTTCTCACTCTCCTTGTTTAAACTGTGCGAAAGCTTTAGTAAAAGCTGGAGTTAAGCTTGTTACTTATGTGGAAGAATATCGTATAAGAGACGGAATCGACTATTTGAAAAATAATGGTGTACACGTTATTCATACGAAAGACATGTTAGGAGATGAAAGAAATGCCGAAATATAAAGTGGAGTATGTTCATAGTGTCGAGATAACTTATGAAGCTATCGTAGAAGCTGAAACCGCTGATGAAGCATATCAAAAAGCTGTGGATGGAGAAATCGTCTCCGAAGAAGAGATAGACTACCAAGGACTTGAATATTCTAAAAACTCTGTAGAAGAAGTTGACTAGTTGACATACCTTAAAAACTTTCTTTTGCGCTGGCCAACCTGCTTAGGTTGGCTTTTCATATTTTTAAAAGAGAGAAAATTTTTGGAACCTTACTTAGATTATATAAGAGAATCTAAACTGGGAGTGACGGAGCTTGAATATTATCGAGAGAATTTGTGAAATTGGAAGAGATACTGTGGTTATACCCGATTCGGTATGGAACCACCCAGACCTAAAGCCGACTGACATAAAACTTTATAAAGTGCTTTTAGATTTTGGGAAGAAGGTATTCGATACTGACGGGAAAACCGATGGATATTATAATCCAATTATTGATATTGCTCAAGCTATACTTGCTGAGAAAGTAGGCGTAACCGTAAAAACTCTACATTCTTGTTTGGTTCGCTTAAAAAACGTTGGTCTAGTAACTATTGAGGACTACCGTGGATTTAAACGAAATAATCTTATAACTATCGTTGGTGAGTTCTTCGGGATTCTACCAAAAGAGAAAAAGTCTATAGATAAAAGTGATACTGTGCAGAAAGCTAGCGATAAGCTTTATGAGGTAAAAGAGGAACGACGTAACAAAAGAGCCGAAATTAACAAAGCCATTACGAAAGCGCCTGAAAGACAAAATAAGCCAGATGACGATAAGAAGGAAGAGGAGACAGGGGATTCTATGGAAAATAATTCTCAGAGCCTTCAAGAAAATGATAAATTAAAGGAATATGAAGCGAAGCTAAGAGAGCTAGGTGGATTTACGCAAAGAGAGAAAGCAATAATCGGAGTAGCGAAGCACTACGAGATGTTAGTATGTAAGCACACGAAAAAACCTGCACACCGTTCTCTTAGTAAGAAGAACCCTATGGGACATAAGAACTGGAAACTTTATGAGAAATTCCTTAATCTTTGCGAGGAGCGAGGATGGGATGCAAACTTATTTTTAGAATGTCAATTCGACGTAGCGAAGAAGTATTGGACTAACGGACGTTATCCTTACGTTAATATGCTATGCTCCGAGAAGGCACAACAATCCTTCGAATGGTTCCTTCGAGATAGACGAGAAATGTATGCGAAAGAAGCGAAGAAAGTTAACACTGGCGCTACGAAAACGAAGTCTATGAAGAAGATTCTCATGGAAGAAATTGTTTACTCCGCAAAATTCCTACCTATGTATATAGACCAAGACGGTGACGAGCAACGAAGAAAAGAGGATAAAGCTATGTGGATTTATAACTCTTGGGAAAGTTTCGCTCCAGCTTACCTTTGGTCAATTCCGTGGTTCCGTAAGTTTATTAAAGAACTCCAAGAAGCACAACCTGAAGATAAGAAGATTGCTAGCGTTGTAGCGACTTTCGAGATGATTAATAAGTCGAAGCGCTTACAGGAAGTCGTAATGAAAACAGTTGAAGCTGTAGAGAAACAGCTAGACATACCAGGCAATTTGGACATCTAAGAGTAAAAGAATAGCAACAACCCTTTATTTAGTTGGGTTAAAGGGAGGAGGACTACAACTTTGGCAACAGGCATATACGACTTTAGCCCATCTTTCCAGGAAAAGATTCTAGCGTTGATGTGGCGTGAACCTTCGTTTTACGTGATTTACAAAGATTGTATTAAACCGCAATACTTCGAGAGCGACGTCCATATAGACATGGGGCGCATTCTAACGAGCTACTACGATAAGTATAAGCTAGCTCCTACTCTTGCTGCGGTTAACGAGGAAGTTCGAGACTTAGTTAATGGTACTAGGGTGAAGAAAGAAAAGGAGAAAGACTATCAGGAATGTGTCGAGAGACTAGTAAATGCTGACCTTAGTGACGCTGCCTATATAAAAGATAGAGTAGTTGCTTTCGGTAAACGACAAGCCCTAACTGAAGCAATATTAAAGTCTGTTGACGATTTAAAGACTGGTAGCGATTTCGGAATAATCGAGCACCGTATTAAAGAGGCGAACCAAGTTGGACAGGATATCGGTGACTTGGGGACTTCCTACTTTGACACGATAGACGAACGACTTGAACGTTATGACCAACGAGATACCGAGAAAATACCTACGGGAATAGACCTTATAGACAAAGTAATGGCTGGAGGGCTAGGACGTGGAGAGTTAGGTGTAGTTATTGCTCCACCTGGTACAGGTAAAACGTTGTCTCTCGTTAATATCGGGGCTAATGCGATTAAGCAAGGGAAAAACGTGGTTCACTTCTCACTAGAGATGTCCGAGGAACGTGTTTCCCAACGTTATGATAGTACCTTTACCGACAAAGATTTCAATTACATTAAAGAGAACAAAACTAATGTAAGTAAAGCTCTTAGTATGCTGGGGAAAATGCGTAAAGGGAAACTTATGATTAAATCATACCCGACCCGTACTTGTACTCTAGAAATGATGAAATCGTACCTATCGAAAATAAAGCTCTCTAGTGGTTTCGTTCCAGACCTTATCATTATTGACTATGCTGACATTATGCGTCCGACTTCGGTTTATAAGGAACGACGTAATGAACTAGAAATCCTTTATGAAGAAATCCGTGGTATGGCTCAAGAGTATAATGCGGCTCTTTGGACTGCTTCTCAAACGAACCGTGGTGCTTTAGAAAAGAAAGTAGTAACGATTGCTGACTTGGCTGAATCGTTCGGTAAAGCTGCTGTAGCTGACTTTATGATTGCGATTTCGCAAACGAAGGCTGAGAAGAAAAATAATGAACTTCGCTACTATATTGCTAAGTCTCGTAACGGAGAATCTGACTCAACTATCCACTGTGACGTTTACTATGACCGTATGAAAGTCCGTTCTAATAAAGAGAGACAACTAGCGTTCGAGCTAGCTGATGATGAAGATGATGTAGAGGACGAAACTGGAAAACGTCGAGGAAACCGTATGAGTAAAGAAATCCGTGAACGAAAAGAAAAACGTGAAGCTGAAGGAAATGTTATAAACGACGTTATGAATCACATGAACAAGAAAAAGGAAGAGGGTGACGGGTGACGCTTCTAGCGTTGCCCTTTAACCAAATTATTTGTAGGAGGACAACGATATGGTAAAAGTAGTAGCATGGGGAGATTTCCACTTGCATCCTTTCACGGAGTTTGCGGAAGTAGATGACATAACTGGTAATAGTAGGTTGACGGCTTCGCTTAGATGTCTTCAGACTATTCGAAAGTATTGTTTGGATAACGACATTAAGTATGCCCTAGACGCTGGGGACTTCTTCCATAAACGTAAAGCTGTAGATACAGAGACTTTTAACTATGGATTCAACGAAATAAAAGCCTTTGGAGGAAGTGGCATAGAGGTAATAATGATTCCAGGTAATCACAACCAAGTTGACAATACCGATTTTCCAGAGCATTCATTAGAGCAATTTAAAGCGCTCGAAAATGTAACTGTGCTAGACCGTTTTGAGCCGTTAGTTAGAGAAGACTTAATAATTTTCCCAGTACCATATTCGAAGAATGCTGATATGATTAGAGAAGCGATAGATAAACACGCCTATGATACTTCTAACGAAGGGCTTATTGAAAAGTCAATCCTTTTAGGACATTTAGGTGTATCTGGTGCATATGTTGGGAAAAGCAGCTATGCTATGGCTGACGCTTTCACGGTTGAGGACTTATTCCCTCACGCTTTCCGTTTCGTAGTTCTAGGACACTTCCATAAGCACCAAGAACTTGGAGGATATGAAAACGTTTTCTACACAGGAGCACCTGAACAGCACAATTTTAACGATAGCGACCAAGATAAGGGATTCTGGGTGCTAGATACAGACGAAGGAACGAAAGAGTTCATTCCTTTAGATTCTCCGAAGTTCATAACTGTTACCGACTGGAAAAATACCGACCCGAAAGAGCTAGAAGGTCATTTTGTTCGTTACCAAGTACCAGCTAGTGAAATCGAGGAACTAACAGAAGCGTTACCAGAAACATCTAAGCATAGGCTAGATGTTCAAAAGGATTACGATATGGAGAAACGAATGGACATAGATTTCTCGAAGTCGTTCGAAGAGATTATTTCAACTTTTGCTAAAGAGAAGTTTCCTGAAGCTGAAGAAATTGGACTAGAGATATTCCGTGACTCTCAAACTAAATAACCGATATGTGGAGGCTATAAAATGAAGCTTAGAAGTGTAACAATACAGAACTTCATGTCTGTTCGAAAAGCAACAGTAAATCTAGATAACCAAGGACTAGTTTTAGTTCAGGGATTTAACAAAGATGACTCTGCTTTTGACTCTAATGGAGCTGGGAAGTCCACAATTTTCGAGTCTATCGTTTATAGCATATTCGATAAGACAATCCGTGGACTAAAAGGCGACGAAGTGATAAATGACACCGTAAAGAAGAATACATGTGTAATGTTAGACTTTGATGACGATAATGGCGTTCCTTACCGAATAGCTCGCTACCGTAAACACAATGAACATAAAAATAGTGTCTACATCTACCGTGATAATAAAAACATAACTCCGAAGAGTACGAAGGATTCCAATAAGTTCATAGAGGAATTATTCCAAATTGACTATGATACATTTACTAACTCGATTATTTTCGGACAAGGACTAGTAAAAATGTTCTCAGTTGCTTCGGATTCTGAAAAGAAAGATATTTTAGAGAAAATCCTGAGTATGACTGTTCTCCAAGATGCGGAAACGGAAGCGAAAAGACGACTAACTGAAACTAACGAGACAATTGTAAATATAGAGAAACGAGTAGAGAAGGCAGACGGGTTAATTGAGGAGATTAAAGCCACTATCCAGTCCCTGAAGAAGTCTGAAGAAGAGCATGCTACAAATATTAACGAGCAAATTAAAAAGCTCTCTAAGGAGCTTGAAGAGCGTGATAGGGAGCTTACTCTGGAAGTTGCGAAAGATACTGATAATGAAGTAAAGCTAGAGTCGTTAGAAGAGAAAAAAGCAGTGATAACAAAAGAGTTAGAAAAGTTCAAGGTCTACGAGAGTCACCGTAATGACTACTTTATTGACTTAAAGTCTTTAATGTCCGACTTGAAGAGAGTTGATGCTGACATAGAGGACTTAAAAGTTGAGCTAACTAGAACGAAGGAAACCGAAGGAACGAGTTGCGCTGCTTGCGGTCAAGCTATTCCTGAAAGTAAAATCGAGGCTTCCTTAAGATATATTACTGACAAGATACGTGAAAAGCTCGTAACTAAGAAAGAGCTTACTGCTAGTATCGAGAAGAAAAAAGCCGAAGTTCAAAAGTTTGATAAGTTTTTAGTAGGAAGGGCTTCAGTTCAACAACAGCGAGATGACATAGTCGGAGAAATTTCTGAGGTAACAGCTTTAATTAATACGAGAGCAAGAATTATTAAAGATTTAACTTGGCACGTTGGTGCTCTCAAAGATTCGATAGAACGCTTAAAAGGACAGCTCGAAGAGACTTTTAAACCACTTATCGAGAAGAAAGAGGCTGAACTAAACGACTTCATTAAGATTAGGGCTGAAGATATCGAGTCGATAGCTTATATAAAAGAGAAAGCGAAGAAGATTGAGTTCTGGGTAAAGAGTTTTGGTGATAAAGGAATAAAATCTTACCTATTGGACTCCGTAACGCCTTTCTTAAATAAAAAGGCTAACCACTATCTAAGAAAGCTGGCTGGGAGCACTACCGAAATCGTATTCTCAACCCAAACCCAACTTAAGAGTGGAGAAGTAAGAGAGAAATTCGATATTCAGATTAATAACTTAGTCGGTGGAGGCTCTTATACAGCGAACTCTTCAGGTGAGAAGCGACGAATTGACTTAGCTATCTCGTTAGCCCTACAAGACCTCGTAATGACTCGTTCTAGTGGTAAACTTAACATCTTACTTTACGACGAAATATTTGACTCTCTCGACGCTGTAGGCTGTGAAAACGCTATTCAACTTTTACAGGAAATCCAAAAGAATGTCGAATCAATTTACGTAATAACTCATAATAACATTTTAAAAGCTTATTTTGATAAGTACCTTACTGTTACGAAAGAGAATGGTATGTCTACTGTAAAACTAGAAGCTTAAGAGGAAGGTGTGATTTTTATGTCTTTTGTCGATTTTATCTCTGCAGAACTAGGTGAAGAGCCAAAGTGGAACTCCTCAGAAAGAGAAGCCCAATTCAACTGTCCCTTTCTGTGTTTCTAGAGGAGAAACGGCTGACACGAAGAAACGTTTTCGCTTTAATAAAGAGAAGCTAGTTGGAGTTTGCTATAACTGCGGTTGGGGTGGAAATGCTGTAACTTTCGTTAGGGACTTGAATAACCTTACGTGGGCTGATGCTCTTGACATAGTAAACTTCTATTCCGAGTTTAAACCGTTACCAGCTGACGTGTTCGAGGAAGTATTTGACCGAATATATATCGAAGGTAAAGACACGGAAGTGGATAGAAATTACATCCCACTTCCGTCAGATTTTAAGCTACTGTCAAACTCCAATTCGTTAATAGCTGAACCTATTAGGAAATATGCGAAATCGAGGAATCTTACGGAAAAACAAATAGAAATACACGGGATGGGATTCTGTCCTACTGGCGAGATTATTTTGCCAAATAATAAGTCAACTTTTATAGATAACCGACTTATCACACAGGTGTTTGACGATAACGGAAAGCCTGTATACTGGATGGGAAGGTCAATCCTGAAGGATGCGAAGCCGAAAACGTTTAACCCAGTCGGGGGAAGAAATACCATAAACAAAACTGATGTAATATTTAATCTTAATAATGCGAAAAAGACGGGCTTTGCGGTTATATCCGAGGGTGTATTCGATGCAACTACTATAGGAAACTCTGGTACTGCATTATTCGGTAAAACTTTAAGCGTCAAACAGCTATTGTTATTGATTAGAGCTGATTTAGAGGCGGTTTATGTTATGCTTGACCCTGACGCTAAGAAAAATGCGTTGGTTATAGCTGATTTACTAAGTAAACACCTTAATAAAGTATTCTTGTGTGACCTTAGGGGAGGCGACCCGAACGAGGTAGGAAAACGTGCTTGCTTCGAAGCCCTTAAGACCGCAGAGAAATACGACCAGTTTACAGCGCTAAAGTATAGACTTTTGGAATAAAGAAAGAGGGGAACTAAATGTCATTTCCATTACCTTACTTCTCAGAATCTGGCTACGAGTTATTTTATGGTCATGATGGAGATGCAGGATTAGATTTACCTATCTGGGACGCTAGATTTACTGATAAATATGCATATGCTCAGTTAGTAGAGAAACTTTCAGAAGAAGAACTAAAAGAGTTGGAAAAAGATATTGTTAAGGATAAGGCAGAGATGCATGACATAGAAATCAGGCTTGAACCTCGTCAATCCATAACAGTGAAAACTGGAGTTTACATGAAGATTCCTGAAGGTAATTTTGGATTCTTAGATACTCGAAGCTCCACTTCTAAGATTAAGCTAGACTTACTGTGTAGAACCATTGACGAGCCGTATACAGGGAATATCCGTTTAGCTCTTATAAATCTTAACGACGTTCCCGTAACGATTAAGCAAGGTCAGTGCGTGGCTCAAATTATTATTATGCCTTACACTAAAACGAAGCCAAATAACTATAAGTCACTAGAGGATTTCCTAGCTGATGTTGGTGAAACGACTCGTGGAGATAAAGGTTTTGGAAGTACTGGACGAAATGTCTAAATAACTTATGGAAAGAGGAAGAAAAATGAACGAAAACCAAGCGAATTTAGAAATTAAGGAAGAAGCACCAAAAGTTGAGACTTCCAAAGAGAAAAGAAAGCGTGAAAAAGAAGAACTTAAAATGAAAAATTACGCAAATGGTATGATTTCTCGTGGTGAAGCTTACCAAATGGCTAAATCTATAGCTGTAGAAGAGGCTGGTCATGTAGCTAACTTCTTCCGTGAACCAGTAAAAGCTAGTGTTGTTCAAGTAATGGCTTTAGTCCGTATGCTTACTGATAAAGGAATTATCGAGAGCGAAGAAGAGTTCCAAAAATACTTAGATTTAATTCAAACAGAAGTTAACGAAGTGGAAGGCGAGGGTGAAGCTGTTGTCGAAGAGAAAAGCGAAGGTTCAGAACCAAACGGAGAAGGAAACAACGAAGCGCAAGAAGGTTAATGGGAAGTCGAAAGGCTCGAACTTCGAACGTGATGTGGCGAAGCTTCTAACGGAATGGTGGGGCGTTAAATTCCAACGTACACCTGGAAGCGGAGGCTTACACTGGAAGAACGATAACCGAGTTAGTGGAGATATAGTTCCTCCTCCTGATTCTGGGTTTCCATTTACGGTAGAGTGTAAGAAACATGAAGGTTGGACTTTCGAGAACGTTATTAAAGGTACAGGGAAGGTTTCCGACTGGTGGGAACAATGTACGAATGACGCTAAAGAGTTCGATAAAGTCCCTCTTTTGGTATTCTCGAAGAACCGTTCACCGATATTCTTTATGGTGTTGGTGGAAGATTTTAAGAAATTCGATATTAGAACCAACTACTTTGTTACTACTGTAGAGCTAGAATCCAGAACTGACTGTGTTGGAATCGGCTACTTTGACAAGCTAACGGCTATTGATAAAGAAAAAATTATTAGCATGTATGCTTAAAACAGGAGGGTAAACGAGAGTTTACCCTTTTAGTTGCAATTTAAAGTAAATAATGTATAAACGTGCCCTTATATTGTTAAATACTCCTTTTTTCTAAGGAGCCGATAAAGTGACACCAAGGAGGAGACAACTATGTATAAACTTTCAGATAGTTTTGTTGAACAATTTGTAGGTAAAGAATCACCTTTCGGGATTATTGGTGAAGTAACCTATAAACGAACTTACTCACGACCTGTATATGACGAAAACGGTAAAATGAAAAACCGAGAGCGTTGGGTTGATACTATTCGACGAGTAGTTGAAGGGAATGTCAATTTAGGTATTAAGAATGGTGACCCGACGGCTACAAACGAGTGGGGCGAGAAGGCGTTTAAATATATGTTTAACATGGCTGTTATGCCCCCAGGGCGAGGCTATTGGATGATGGGAACAGAGTATGCCGAACGACGTGGTGGGGACGCTTTAAACAACTGTTGGTATGTAGCCGTTAGACCACAAAGTTATGAAGACTTTAAAATGCTAGAAGGAACTTACATCTATTCAGACCCAAATAAGCCTATGCCTTCGTATCCGTTCGTATTTATGTTTGACCGAGCGATGCTTGGTGGTGGAGTAGGTTTTGGAGCGAATAAACGTAACCTAAAGAAAATGCCTTTAGTTTCCAATAAGGTTAAACTAAAGATTTTCTTACACCCTAACCACCCAGACTGGCAACGAATTAAAGATAGTGAAGAGTATGGACGCTTAGAGAGTATGCTTACAGATTCAGCAGAAGAAGTTCAGGAGCTAGTAGACGCTGGAGCTGAATATTATTTCGCTACTGATGACCGTGAGGGCTGGGATATAACAGTTCGAGAGACTATTGACGCCCATTATGTTAACACTCCTGACGTTACTTTCATTATCGACCTTTCGGCTATTCGCTCATATGGGACTTCCATTAAAGGTTTCGGAGGAACTGCATCTGGCCCACTTCCATTAATTGCTGCGTTAAACGATATTAATGGAATCCTTAATGACCGTTACGGGAAGCGATTACGTTCTGTTGACGCTTTAGATATGATGAATCTGTTAGGGCGCTGCGTAGTGGCTGGAAATGTACGAAGAACTGCTTTAATTTCTCTAGGGGATGCTGACGACTTCGAGTATGTAGAAGCGAAGAACTATAAACGTGTTGAACCTATTATGGAGAAAGACGAGAATGGCTGGACTATCTGGGAAACGAACGCTTGGGGGCGTAAAGTTCAGCGTCGTAAACGATTTAGCGAGGTAGTTGATGAATTATTACCAAAATATCGAGAAGAGATTACTGAACTTAATTCTAGCGTTACTGAAAAAACAGAATCAGACGTTCTTGGACTTAATTCTAACGATATTGACGAGTCAGAGGTTGAGGCTATAGCTCGTATGAGAGCTGAAGAAGAAGCTAACGAGCTTTACCAACTAGCGTGGAAGCAAGAGAACCACCGTTGGGCTTCTAACAACTCGGTATATACTAACGAGTCGTTTAAAGACCACCACTTTATCGCTGCTGGAATTATCGCTAACGGAGAGCCAGGTGTAGGTAACGAATGGCTTATGAAGAACTTCGGACGTATTATGGATGGATTCCAAGAAGCTATCGACGGAGATGCTGAAGGTCTTAACCCTTGTGCGGAAATTACGCTAGAAAATGCGGAACCATGTAACCTAGTTGAATTTGTACCTTATGTTTGTGATAAACTAGGACTAGATGTTAAAGAAGCATTAACAATTGCAACTCAATATACGTATCGCATTACTTTCGCTAAGTACATGTGGCCAGCAACTCAACGAGTTATCGAGAAGAATAAGCGTATTGGAGTTTCATTAACTGGTATGCAAGATTATTACCTTCATAAATATGGACACTACGCTGTGAAAGGTTTCGAGGACGAAGCGAAGACTATTCCAGTTTTCCACCAAGAAATCGTGGATGAGTTAGATGAATGGTATAATATTGTAGTAGAAGTTAATGAGGAGCACGCTCTAGCTATGGGAGCTAACCCTTCTAAGAAGAAAACGACAGTTAAGCCTTCAGGTACTGTAGCGAAGCTTCCAGGTGTATCTTCAGGAATCCACTGGAATTATGCTCCTTATATTATTCAGCGAATCCGTTTCCATGAGACTGACCCTAACTTAGCGGTTATGGCTGCTGTGGGACTTCCTATTGAGAAGGCACAAAAGGAACCGAATACTATGGTTGTAGAGTTCCCTGTTAAAAACGTAGGAGCTGACCACCCTAACTTTAAGAGTGCTGGAGATGTATCACTAGAGGAGCAGTTTGCTAACCAATATTTATTCGCCTATGCTTGGGCTGATAATGCGGTATCGGCTACGCTTTCTTTCCAATATAGTGAAACAGACAAAATCGAACCTTTGCTTGCTGCGTATAATAATAAGATTAAATCGACTTCATTATTACCATACGCTGGTTCTGGTTACGTACAAGCTCCGTGGGAACCTATTTCGAAAGAAGAATACGAACGACGCATTGGGGAGCTTAAAATGTCTATCGAGGAAGCTTATAAGTTAATCCCGATTACTTTCGAAGCAGAAGATGAAATGTTAGATAGCGATTGCCAAGGTGGAGCATGTCCAACTAAATAGTATATAATTGAAACGGTATCAGATGCCTCTCTGATGCCGTTTTTATTTTTCTTGAAAAATTTTGACAAAAACTGTTGTAAATGGAAAAGTTTCGTAGTATGATAAGGATGTAGTTGAGAGGCGCTAGTAAATAAGAACCTAGTAAATCAAGAAAATTACGAAACTGGTTAGAAATGGTAATATTTTTCAGACTTCTGAATATACTACTACTATAACCGCTAAAAATAAAATCGAGAAGAAGAAGGAGAGATTTTAAATGGCATTCAAAATGAACGGTAAGGACTTCCCATCTATGCTAGCAATCGCAAAGGAGTTAGGTAAAAGTCGAATCTATCGAAAAGACTTCGAAAAGTACGGAATCGTAGAAGTTGACAACGCTGAGCTTGAAGTAGTAACTACGGAGGCGGTTAAGCCTGAAGCTACGAAGGAAGTTTCTGCGGAAGCTCCTAAAAACGAGGAAGTTGTTTCTGAAACTAAAAACGAAGAACCTGAAAAGGTTGTAGATAGCGCAGAGCCTATCGCTAGCGAAAACGTAGAAGCTCCGAAGAACAAGGAGAAAGCGGAAGAGTCTAGCGAGAAAAAAGACGAGCCTTCTGTGGAAGAGCCAAAGTCTGAAGAAGCTGGAGAAGAAAAGGCTGAAAAGCCTAAACGTTCTAAAATGACGGAAGAGGAGAAGGCAGCTAAGAAAGCTGAACGAGCAGAAAAACGTAAAGAGAAGCGTCGCCTAGCTAGAGAGGAAGCAAATAAGATTACTCCAGAAATGCTAGAGAAGGCGAAAGAGCTTCAAACTAAAGCTGGATACGCTGATATCTGGGAATGGGCAGTAGACATGAAGAAGAAATCTTCTGAAGAGGTTTATAAACTAGCTGAAAGCTTAGGTATCGAATGGAATAAACACGAGGTAGACCGTATAAACCGTATGCACGCTGTTATGGCTATTCGAGAGAATATGTTCCCTGGTGAGAAACGTCCGAGAGTACGCAAGTCTGACTGGCAAGGCGTACCGTTTGCGGAAATCGAAAATATTTGTAAAGTAAACAAAGTTGAATATCCCGTTACGAAGGACGAGAAAATGACACGAGTTCATATGATACGAGCTTTAAAAGCTGCTGGTATTGCAAGCCCAAGTAACTAACTGGGCTTGTATATTTTTACCCTCTTAAGAAAAATTTAGCTATTTTAGAAAAAGCTACTGTCAAAAAAGAGTAAAGTTTAAAAAACTGACTTTAATTAGGTTGAAGGCTCCTACTAGGAGCTTTCGAGTAGACCAAACGTAGAAGTTTACTTTTGTTATGTTGGAAGGAGAATCTTAATAAGATGAGTTGGCAAAATCAAGAAATCGTATATTTAATTATGTATCAGTCAAAGGTAAGTGGGGCGACGCTCACAGAGTTACGGAAAACTGACTTCGGCAGAGACCGTTTGCTTAATACGCTAGTGTTTCTAGGTTACTCTCTAGACGACGTAGTTGTTGTCGAACAGAAGAAGGCTTGGAAACCTACTAAGGTTGGACGTTCTAAGAAGTCGGGCGGTGACGAGTAATGGCTAAGAAAACGAGTAGAAAACCAAGAGCTGTATTGTCGGTTTCCCAAAAGGACTATATCTATAAGACTGTTGAGGACGCTAGACAAAAAGGGCTAGAACAAGAGACGGTGTTAAAATCACTCGCTGAAGAACTAGGATGCTCACATTATACAGCTCGTAATGTTTACTTTACGGTTAAACGCCAGTTAAAGGAGAAAGGGGAGCCAGAGACGGACGGACAGAATATGTCTGTCCAAACCGAACTTGTGGAATCTCCAATAGTTCCTACTAACGAAGTTACTCCAGAACCGAGTCCAGAGTTTTCTATAGAAGTTGAAGAGACTAAACCAAAAGAGGACGTATCCGAGCTTATTCATACGCAGAGTAATATCTTACTTGACCGTATCGAGAAGCTAGTGGAGGAGCGCAACCACTGGAAGGCTATGTACGAAGCTTCTAATAAAGAGAACATAAAACTTAAAGAGAAAGTCGTTTCCATCCTCCTTGACTAGCGTTAAAGGAGGGTAAGGAATGGCGAGGAAGAATATTGAAGTAAAGGCTGATGAATGTACACTTACTGTTACTGCGGATTGTGGAAGCTCTATAACGTATGACAAAGATACAGGCAGAGTTACGGTTGACAAGGACATTCACTATACTGTGTTCAGTAAACTTTCGAAAGAGCTTAAACGGGCTATTAATAGAGAGTCGTTTAACGAAGACGAATACAACGTGGAGGAATGAGTCATATGACAAATGAGATGAATAATGAACTTAAGTTTAACGACGCTGCAGTATCGGTTGTCGAGGTTATCGGGGAAAACATGAAATCTCGAACACAATCTATTAAAGTAATCGTTATCGAGAAGGACGGTCAAAAGTTTGTGTCGTTACAAAAATGGTGGAGAAAGAGTGCCGACGAGCCTTGGCAGGAAGGTAAAGGCTTCCACTTTAATACTTCTGAAGCGAAAGATATTGCTTCTTACCTGAATAACGCTGAAAAAATGCTGTGAGAAAATGAGATAATCTGGGGGTTAAGCTGTTATGTTAAAATGGGAAGAAGTTTTTGAAAACTTTGAGAATCTTGTTAAATTCGCTGCTGGTAAAACGTATCGGGAAAGCCTTGTGGACAATGCTGTAAGTGCTCAGGATTTGTACCAAATTGGTATGATTAAGTTATATGAGTGTTGGCTTAAATATGCCAACCTTCCTTTAGAAGAATTTAAGGCGGTGTTTAGTGCTGCCTTATTCCGTTCTGTACGTCGTGGAGCTAAATCGAAAATTACGTTAGATTTAGAGGAAGCTCTAGTAGGAGAAGAAGGTCACGAAGACGGTTATATTGACTCTCTTATGTTTAGAGAGAGTTTACTAAAACTAAAGGATGAACTAGAGTCTCCTATTGCTATCGCTATCTTACAAGAGTTAATAGAGCCGTCACCTAGAACCATTTGGGAGGTCTGGGCAGACGGAGCTAGAAAGCGTCAATTAAAGGAAAACCAAAATAAAAATGTTAACCTTTTAAAAAATAACGAGGTTAAGATGAAGCATATACGTAGCGCTCTACAAATAACACAAAAACAGTTTGACGTCGGTATTTTAGAGATACGAAGCAAAGCTTCTTTAGCTTTTGTACTTTAATCATATGAACTTATTATAAATAGAAAAGGGGATAAATACCGTATGATGTCTGTTGACCCGAAATTACTAGAGCAACTTGAGCATTCTACGTGCTTCGCTATAGCTCATGACGCTACCGCTAAAGAATGTAAGATGTGCGACTTACAGCAGGAGTGTGCTGCGAAATCGGCTTGTAATAACCTATTTGACGATATTAAGGTTTTAAAGCCAGCTACACAAGCAGCTATTGATAAGGCTATCCAAAAACGTAAAGTTAAGGACGACGAAGTTAACGAGGAAGGCTTAACGCCAAAACAGATGCGTAAAAAACGACGACGTGAAGAACGTGAGCGAATTGGTATGCCTAATACTAAGAACATGACTGTGGAAGAACTTTGGAAACTTCTCGAAGAACGTGGGGGAACTTGTGAAGTATACGAGAACCCTTCTACGCAAAAAATGCGCTTAACTATTAAAATTAAGGAAACTTATATAGCAGAATACGAGCAAAAGCAGCGAGAACAGCAGCAGTAGGCATAACGTTATGGGTGGCGAGAAATTCGTCACCCTATTTTTTATACAGGAGGTTAATATGAACGCTATAGAAGCAGTAAACTGTTGGGATGCTTATTTGAAAACGCTTAAGTTATTAATAGACTCAAAGCACCTAGACGCTCGGTTTGTATTTCTACAAATAAACTCAACGGCTGACAATTATATCTGTTCTCTTCCCGATAATCCTGATGTGCTACCATGGTACTTACGTGTTAACTCGGACGTTGTAGAGGGAGAACTAGGTATGGGAGCTGGGTTGGACGTTCGATATTCGCAAAAGCGACTAGGACGTGTTAAAGGACACGGAGCTTACGACTGGGGCTTCAGAGAAGAAACTGGAAGACCTGAACCGTTCCTAAACGTAATAATGGAAGAAGATGACATTTACCCGAATGTTGGAAGAGTCGGAGGAAACGGACAGCTCCATTACGTTAAGGATTTACTCTTGTTAGACCCAGCTACTGATAAAGGTATAGTGACCTTTTGGAACTGGAAGCGTGACCTATTAGAGTATACGAAAAGGAAGTTTTATTCACCCAGAGCCATCGGAGAGGAAAGTTGGACTGATAGTCAGCACCAAAGGATTCCGTGCCCAGTTAGCTGGCATTTTACGAATACTGGTGATGGAATAAATAACGGTGTGTATTCTCGTTCTATGGTTTGGGATAAACACATACATGACGACATATTTAGATTTATAGAGCCAGCTAAGTGGATAGGTGGACATATGAGAAAAACGTCGGGAATAATGACTATGAGCATACAGAGACTATGGGTTCAAGAGTTTGAATCCGATATCCGAGGGCGCTTAACAGACCTATATGACTTCTGGACTTCTAATGACCCTATCCGAAGCTATTTCAAAGACATACCATTCCCAGTATACGAGAGCGAAGAAGAGTTCAAAAGAGACTGGGAACTAAAGGAACTTGCTGAACAGGATTATCGACTAGGAGCCTTTTATGAAGGCGATAAAAAACTAGAACTAATAAAGAGCGAATACTACAAGGAATGGGTACGAGTTATGAAAGTAGCCGAAATGACCATTTCCCATAACCTACTTGGAAAGATGTTCCGAAGAGGTATACATAGCCGTGGAACGAAGAGGGCTATGGAGTATATCGAAGAGTACGGCTTATTTAGAGCTGTAAACGATATAAAAGGCATTTTCAGAGTCCAAACCGTCCAATGGGTAATAAACTATATACTTCGTTCGAAACACGATACAGAAGATTTTAGACCGTTTTTAGGACTACTTCCAGACGAGATACAAGAACTTACATTAATGTCATCTTTAAGTAGGGTTAAACAGCCCGTTGTGGAGGACATTTTACCGTATATTGGAAAGAAGTATTTGAAGCTTCATGAGGATTTTAGAAGTCTTATCGTTCCAAATAAGACCTCGTATGACATCAAGGAGGAAGAGGACATGAGAAACCCGATTAAGTCTGAAGAAAAATTACGATTCTTAGTTGTTGACCCTTATGGAGAAGCAAGAGTAAATCGAAAACATCCAAAACTTATCAAGGAGTTACGAGGAAAGAACGAAATCGACTATTGTTATTTCCCTATCGAACCTTTTCATATAAAAGAGAAGAAGCGACATGCTACTGAAAACGCCTTCAAAGCTTGCGTGGAAACACTAACACCTATCTCGGTAGAAACTAGACAGGAAGTGCCTGAATGGGCTATCGACGCTCTTACTAGACATAAGCTTTCAGAAGTTAGAATACAGCTTTGCACGCTAGATGAGGAGAAACAACGAGTTTTATTACAGGATTCTGCCACACCTGAAGAACTTTTGAACTCGATTATTCGTTGCTTTAATGGAGCCATCTATACAATTCTAAAAGTTGCACCTGTAGTTCCTGGTATTTTGAGTCCATACGACATCTTTAGAGTAGTGGATGCTGTGAAGAACATTACGGAGCATATTGAAATATGCTTTGCTAGCTTTAAAGAGGAAGATTTTAAACCGTATATAAACATACTTCCTGAGAAATACAAAGGTGTAGAGAAATACTATGAACTCGCTGACGGGCGCTATTTTGTTAGTGACTACTACCGAAAAGAGTTCCTAGCGAAGCTTAATGGCTTTACGAAGGGCTTGAAGCTTGATTTAAAGATTATAAATGAAGTGTCAGTTAAAGACGGAGAGGTTATTGGACGTCTGGACATAGAAGAGTAAACTTTTAAGGACTAACTTATTTTAAGATATAACCGTAAAGGAGGAAGAAACTTGGACAACAAAGAAAATACGGTAGAAGTTTCGAGAGAGTCTATTAAACTCACCAGAGTTGACATCTTCGAGGCGATTAAAGAGTTCAAAGACAACGGAGTTAAATATCCCGAAGACATGAAGCTCATTAATATCCGAGGGACTAATGGCTCTGGAAAGTCTACCGTCCCACTACAGATGTTAGCGAATGACCGAGCTGCTTTTATGCTAACTCATAAAGGGAAGGATATTGCTACTGTGTTCCCTACTTATGGTTTCCTAGCTCTTGGTAAGTATCGAACTAAGACTGGTGGACTCGACGGAATTGGGACTACACAAGAGATGAAGGATATCATGGCGCTAGTCCATTTCCTTCCTTACTCCATTATTATGGAGGGCATACTAGCTTCTACCGTATATAGCACTTATGCGGAGTTATTTGAAACTTACCAAAATAAGGCTCCTAAGCGAAAAGTAATTATATTTAACATCATACCTGAATTTGACGTTATTAAGGAGCGAGTCCTGAAGCGTAATGGGAATAAAGAAGTTAAATGGGAGCAACTGGAATCGAAATGGCGAACTGTTAAGAAGAACGCTGGAAAGTTCCGAGAGGCTGGATTTACTAGCTTAGAAGTTGATAACAGCGGAATTACAATCGAGGAAACGTTAAACTGGTTCTTTGATTTAATTACCGAAGGCGATTTAACACGATAAGGGGGAAGTAATAGTGACGCTAAACACGAATTGGGAAGTTAAACCTGAATGGATTGAAAAAGGGTATTGGGTAGAGCCAGACCCAGATAAAGTAAAGATTCGACAAGATAAACTAGACCGATATTGGTGGTGGATTCACGAACGTCAAAATATCTGGTATAAGCGAGTTATCCTTGGTGAACCAGCTCCGTGGACGGAGAACGAAACGCTTAAGGTGTATAAGTTCACGAACGCTATTCGTGACTTAGACCGACTTACTATTTATTATATTGACCACCTACTCTCGAACCTAAAGGACAACGACGAAAGTAAAAAGTCCCTTATTCTAAATACTATGATTTATCGTTTATTCTGTCGTACAGATACGTGGGAAGAAATCGGATATATTGAGTTAGCTAACTGGGAAGAAGAGTGGCCAAAGGCAAAAGAGCGCTTGCGTAAACGTCGTGAGGACGGACATTCTATCTTTACTTCAGCTTACTATGTAAACGACCTTAAATCTGCGAACCCAGACCCGAATACGAATAGCAATAAAACGGAGAACGCTATTGCTATGATTGAAGGATGGGTTGCTAACTTAGATGACCTCTATAAACGAGCTTTCGTAGAGGTAGCTGATATGAAGGAGCAAATGGAAATCTTTAAAGAGCTTCCAGCTGTTGGTCACTTTACGGCTTACGAATGGGCTTGCGATTTCTGTTTAGCAGAGCGCTATGCTGGTATTAGTTTGGTTCCTTTCGACGACGATAGCTACACTAACGTTGGACCAGGTGCTAAACGTGGTATTAACTGGATTTTCGAGGATACAGGGAATATGTCAGACCTTCAAACTATCTTCTATTTACGTAGTATTGCTAAGAGCGAGTTTGAGCGTTTAGGATTTACGGACACTATGAAGTGGGCACCGAAGGTTACTGACTTTAACTTACGTATTATCGAACACGATTTATGTGAGTTCCAGAAGTTCTGTAAAGCTGAACACGGAGAAGGACGACCAAAAGTTAAATTTAAACCAGTAACAACAGACCTTAGCCTGTTAAAAGGACGCTAAGAATCTTGCCTCTTTCTAACGGAAGAGGCATTTTTGACAAAAGTTTCAGAAAACTGTTGAAATGAACTCTACCTTACGCTATGATATATTTGTGAGATAAATCGAGATTAAAAAGGAGAGATTATAATATGGCAACTAAACGCATGGACGCAAGAATTTTAACGGAAGACGGTATTTTGGATATCGAGGCGAAAATGGACGATTACGGGTTCATAACAGCCCAACTTAAAATCGGAGGCTCCTCTTGGGAAGACTATTTCTCTGACCGAACAGAGTTTAAGGAATTTATAAACGGACTTCCAATAATCCAATTACTCGCTTTAACTGAATACGAGAGCAAGGTCTTAGAGCCTGCATAACAGAAGACTTCCTTTTTGGAAGTCTTTTTCTTGCATTTTAGGAGTATAAATGTTAAAAGCCTCTTTATTTAGGTGTAAGTCAAAAGGAGGCTAAACAAATGGTAAAAGTATTTTCAGGTGATAACCCATCCAAACTTTACCTAGAGGCTTTAATAGCAACTATGAAGTACGGAAAAGAGTTATCTCCACGAGGCAAAAAGATTAAGGAGCTACACCCAGCAGTAGTACAATTTACTGACCCAAAAAATCGCTTAACGTTCTTAAAAGGGCGAAAGATTAACCCATTCTTCCACGTAGCCGAGGGGCTGTGGATGCTTTTAGGACGTTCTGACGTGGCTTGGTTGACGAAGTATAATCAAAATATGGCTAGCTTCTCTGATAATGGTTTAACGTTTAACGCTGCTTACGGGGAACGCTTACGAAACTGGGACGTAAACAGTCCTACTGGACACGTTTATAATCCTATAGACCAGTTATACGACGCTTACCGAAAGTTAAAAGCAGACCCTGACACTCGTCAAGCCTTCGCTACTATCGGGAACCCACGATTTGATAACGCTGACTATACGTTAAATGGCGGTAAGGATATTGCGTGTAACCGTGAGATATTCTTTAAAATCCGAGAAGGTAAACTTGACATTACTGTGTCTAACCGAAGTAATGACTGTCACTGGGGACTATTTACGGCTAACCTTACGACTTTCGCAACTTACCAAGAGATGATGGCTGCGTGGTTAGGTATCGAAGTTGGTACTTACAACCAAGTTACTGACTCTCTCCACGTGTACCTAGAGGACTATGGAGCTAGCATTACTGACGAGATTTTAACTGCTTATGGAATTGCTAATGTAATGACTTTAGAAGAGATTCCTGAAGTAGAGTTGTTTACTTTTGAATCGGAGCCTCGTATGTTGTACAACGTTCCTGAAGAGTTTGATTTAATCTTAGGAAGTTGTGAGCACTTAGTCGATACGTTAATAAATGTTGACGAGAACATCTTAAACGAGGAAATCGGGGCGAATATTATAAATATTATCCAACAGTGTCCTGATAAATACTTTGTGAATACGCTTCTAGCTATGACGGCTTACCGTGCTCACCGTTTAGGTGTTACGAAAACGCTATTTACAGCTCTAAGCCTTATGTACGACTCGCAGCTGAAACTTTCTTGCCTATATTTCCTTTATAAAACGTATAAGGACGAGGAAGAGTTTACGGAGCTTTATAATCATTATACGGACGCTCAAAAGGCATATATCCAGGGTTAAACGATTTGGGGTAGGGTTTTCCTACCCGATTAGTTAAAACGTTCTGAGGAGGCAACAAACTATGTTAAAAGATAAAGTGGTAATCGCTGTTGATTTCGACGGTACGATTTCGAACGAAAGAGATTCACAGCACGAGATAACTATGAAAGAAAACGCAAAAGAAGTTCTAACTAAATGGTATGAGCAAGGATATGTACTTATTCTATGGACTTGTCGACACGGCAACTCTTTTGAGAGAGCTTGTAACTTCCTAGTCGAAAACGATATGCTCCACCTATTTACTGCTTTTAATGACCAGTTGCCAGAGATAAACGAAAAATACTATCCAGATGTAGCTCGTAAAGTCGGAGCTGATTTCTATATAGATGACCGACATTTAGGAGTTACGATTGACTGGTTAGAATTTGACCGAATCCTTGAAAAAGAGGTTAAGAAACTAGGGAAAGGCTGAAACTAATTTGGACTATATTCTCTCTTTCTTACTCATAGGGTTCATCTCGATATCCTACATCATCATAGAGTTTTACATCAATGACTAAATTTGGAGGGTAAAAAAGATGAATATGGAAAACAACGAAACAGAGGCAGTATTAGAACAGTTTGCTGAAGAAATACAAAGTCGCCTAACGGAGCTATTGCCAGTTGGAACTCCTGGAAATTTTATAAACAACGCTACACGACTATACATTAATATGCCGTACACATTCCCTGGTATGGAGTTACGTGACGACAACCTTTTAATGGTTACTGTATTTCCGTTCTTAGCTGAAATCCAGTATAAGAAAGAGGGTTCTTACGGACGTAGTTGGTGTAAGCGTGGAGAACTAGACGTATTCTTTAATACAGCTCGAAAGTTTGACCGTATCGAGAATATTATGCTAAATGGTGCTAAAGACGAGGTAGGCGAGTCCACTATTGACACGGTAGGAGACATGGCGAATTACGGACAACTATGGATGACTTATTACCTACGTAACCACAAGGAAGCGTTCTTTGCTTGGGCTAAAGCGAATAGCTAAAATTTTTGTTGTTCTAAAAGAGAGAACTTTATAAGTTATGGTTTTATTAGTTGTAAGCTCGAAACGGGCTTAACTTTTCGAATAGAGAAACTGGAGGAATTTTTAAATGAATAAAAAAGAAATGGTTGACTATATCGCTGATAACTCTGGAGACAAGCTAACGAAGAAACAAGCGGAGCTAGCTCTGGACTTACTAAGTGATTGCTGGGAAAATACTCTTAAAAAAGGTGATAAAGTTCAGTGGGTTGGAGTAGTATCTATGGAACCTGCAGGACGCAACGCTCGAACTGGACGTAATCCGCAAACTGGTAAAGAAATCGAAATCCCTGAAAAAGTAGTTCCGAAAGTTAAGCCAGGTAGCCGTCTAGAAGATGCTGTGGAAGGTCTTCCAGTCGAGAAGTACCTTAAAAAGAAAAAAGCTGACAAGTAATAACGTTCATAAAGTTTAACGCCTTATAAGCATAAAACTAAGCGTCACCTTAGTTTTTAAAGCTGGGACTCTTGTAGTCTCAGCTTTTTTAATAAAAATATTGGGAGGAAATTATATGAGTTTAGTCAAAGATTTAGTTCAAAGAAAGCTAGAACTCCAAAGGGAGTTGCGAAAGGTTAACTTGGAAATTGAAAGAGTCCAAAAGGAATGTGAACATAAAAATGCCTATGAGACCAGACGATACCAAGACCCTGGTTCTGGTAGAACTACCTATGACATGACTTGTCCCGACTGTGAACTAGATTATTAGGTTGTTAGAGAGTAAACTTTGCGCTTCCCTACTTTAATTAGATGAGCTAAAAACTGGAGGTGTTATCGTGGATTGCACAAAGTGTAGTATCTCTAAGACCTGTATATTTCCGTGTCTCATGGGTAACGGGTTAAAGACTGCGAAAGTAATGTTTATATCCGACAATCCTACCGAACTAGAAGACGAGAAAGCTGAGTGGATGACTGGGAAGGCTGGTAAGCTTTTCCGTGATTTACTACGTCAAATTGGATTAGATGTAGAGAACGATTGTTATTTTACGGGAGCGATTAAGTGTCCAACTCCGTCTGACGATAAAGGGAACCAAAGACAACCCTTACGAGACGAAATTGCTAACTGTGCTCCGTACCTAGAAGCTGAAATAAAAGTAGTGAAACCTGAAATAATTGTTCCTATGGGTAATGTAGCGCTTAAGTCAATTCTAGGTAAAACAGGTATAACAAAGTTCCGAGGGAAAGCTGTAGAACACAACGGGGCTATCGTATTCCCTATGCTGCACCCAACTTTAATTTTCAGACAACCGAAACATGGTAAGAACTTTACAACAGACCTTATGAACTTAAAAGTCTTAGTTGAGAGTGGAATGGAATCGCTTACGAAATCTGAAGTTGACTATCGCTATCTTGAAACGCTAGAGGAAGTTGAAGAAGAAATAGACCGCCTTATGGAATCTGAAAAAATCGTATTTGATATCGAGACAACGGGACTTAATCCATTCTTAAAGGACTCCAAAATTGTATGTATATCTTTAACGGATGCTGTTAAGTGTGGGGTTACGATTCCGTTGGAACACCCAGAGTTTACATGGCCAGGAATGCAACTCGATATGGTAATAGGGCTTTTAAAGAAGCTCTTAGAATACAAGAAACCGAAGAAGGCTGGACACAACGGAAAGTTCGATATGAAGTGGCTCCTGTATATCTTTGGTATCGACGTACAGAACTATGCGTTTGACCCTATGATTGCTCATTATATCGCTGTAAGCGAGGAGCGAGGCGGTCACGGTCTTAAGGATTTAGCTTGGGAACATACCGATATGGGTGGATATGATAACGCTTTAGACGATTATAAACGTGAAAATGGAATCGTAGGACGCTATGACCAAATAGCTTGGCATATTCTCCGAGAGTACGCTGCAGCCGACGTGGATTGTACTATGCGTTTATGGGATATCTTCGAACCTATGATAGAGTCTCATCCGAAATGGCCACAGTTATTCCAGATTTATATGGACGCTTCTTATGCTCTTCGAGATATGGAGATTAACGGAATACTTGCTGATGAGAAACGAATTGACGAGTTTGACGTAGCGTATAGACAACGAATCGAAGAAATTGAGGAGAAGTTGCGTGAGTTCCCCGAAATCGTTATGATAGAGCGAGAGAAGCATAAAATGTTTGAAACTCGACAACTCGAAATGAAGAAGCCAAAGGATGAACGTGACCCAGTAATATTAAAGTGGAACAAATACAAGAACTTTAAGTTCAGCTTTGGTTCTCCTGCTCAGCTCCGTGAACTTCTATTTGATAAGTTAGGACTAGAAACTCCATTCCTAACCGATAAGGGGAAGCTTAAGAAGAAGAGTGAGCTAAATATTCAGGATTACTCGACTGGGAAAGAAACACTAGCTTACTTAGCTGATAAGCACCCAATTACGAAGTTGCTAGCTGAGTGGCGTGGGTTAGAGAAACTTTATGGGACTTATATAGCTCCAGCTAAGAGTTGGATAGGTAAAGACGGACTCGTTCACCCGTCGTTTAATCTAACGGGATGCGTTCTCGGTGAAACACTTATTCGGACGAACAAAGGCGATATTCCGATAAACCAACTCTGCGATTATGATATTTCTGGTGAAGGGCAGTTCTATCCTCTTCTAGACAGCACTTTATTAGTATTCGACGGGGAAACTTATAGAAAGCCAATAGGAGGCTTTTACAACGGTTTTAGAGATGTAGTAACAATTACTACTAAACAGTTTAAAAAGTCGATTACGTGTACTCCAAACCACCGATTAGGGGGAGTTGTTACTTGGATTAACGCTGGAGATGTAAAAGTAGGAACTATGCTAAAAATCTTCGACGATAATAACAATTTAACGACTGACTCTGTAGAATCAGTTACGTATGGAAAAGCTGAAACTTTTGACCTAGCTATGGACTCGTATGATAAAATGACTTTTGCTAGTATGTATTTTATTATGAATAATGGTAAAATACTATTCGAAGGGTATCTGGAAAGACAGCTAGAAAGAGAGGCAGAGCTTAAAGCTACGAGGGAACGAGTAAACAAAGAGCTTGGTATAAATTAACAACGAAGGAGTGAACTTATGTGTTCGCTCCTTTTATTAGTTATAAGACTTAGAGGGGAGGGATAAGTTGAAGCCAATAGAAGGGTATGAAAACTATTTTGTTTTGGAAAGTGGAGAAATCTGGAACAAAATTAAAAATGATTTTGTAAAACAGCGTGTAGGAACTCATGGTTATAAAGTTGTATCATTAACAAATGGGAAAAAATCTAGCGAGAAGCTTGTACACCGTATCGTTGCAAAAGCGTATTGTGAAGGAGAGCAAGAAGGTTACGTTGTAGACCACATAGATGGAAACAAGTGGAATAACCATGCGGAGAACTTGCGTTGGTGTACTCAGAAAGAGAACGTCCGTAATCAAATAGAACGAGGAACACATAACTATGATGAAGCTCACAAAGCTGCTAGAATAGCTAGAAGGAAACCTATAAGAGTAATCTTTCCTGACGGTAGACAAAAGGAATACCCTGCATCTATAGATGCTTGTAAAGAACTTGGATTGAGTCCCTCGAAAGTCTCTCAAGTCTTGAGTGGTAAACGAACACATCATAAAGGATTTTACTTCGAGAGGATTGATAGCTAAAGATGAAATATGCGTATGTTTCTAATGGATTCTTAAGTCATAATACGGTAACATCACGATTGAGTTCAGAAGACCCCAACGCGCAGAATTTCCCACGTAAGTCGAATGACCCTAAAGAGTTTAAATACCACTATGGCCCAAAGAAACTGTTCGTAAGTCGTTTTGGGAAAGACGGGATTATCTTACAGTTTGACTACTCACAATTAGAGTTAAGGGTTGCAGCCATATTCTCTAACGACTCTGGTCTTATGTCAGCTTATCGAGAAGGAAAAGACCTTCACATATTCGTAGCGTCGAGAGTTCATGGTATTCCTGAATCGGAAGTAACCGACGACCAACGTACTGCTGCGAAGGCTGTAGGGTTCGGGCTATTATATGGTAAAGGTGCACGCTCTCTAGCCCAAGATATGGGAGTGGAATTAGATGAGGCTGAACGCTTTATTGAAGCGTACTTTGCTGAGTTCCCAGGTATGAAAGTCTGGATTGAAGAAACGAAAAAGCAAGTTAAAAAAGAAAAATTCGTAGAAACACTTGCTGGTTTTACTCGTCGTTTAGCTGGAGTTGATAGCACAGATAGAGGCATCTACAGCGACGCTATGCGACAAGCGATTAATAGCCCTATTCAGGGAACTGGTGCTAACATGACTTTAATGTCTATTATCCTGATTAATCGTATGTTTAAAAAGAAAAAACTTAAATCAGTTCTAGCGATTACTGTACACGATAGTATCGTTGCTGACGTACATGTATCCGAGTTCGAAATTGTGTTCAAAATAATGAAGCATGTAATGGAAAATTTACCGTTTTCTTGGATTACTGTACCTATCGTTGCTGAAGCCGAGATAGGCAGAGACTACGGTACACTAGTTGGGTTAGATAAATTAGAAGACCTAGCTGAATATGAGGATATTTTTGATTATATAGATAAAAATGTTGCTAAGAAAAAAGAGAAGGACTATGCGAAGGCAGGGGTGCCGTTACCAACAATCTAGTCCTTCATAATAAGGGGAGAATGAGAATGAAGGAACTTAAATTATTAAAACAGAAAATTGATGGATACGTTATGAAAAACTTAGCGAATGGAATCGTGGTTTATTGCACGGAGAAGTTTGTACAGTATTGGGAGCGTCTAGGTTTCGTTATCGTTGAGCAGCGAAAAATCTCTTTAATCAGCTAGGAGGTGTGTAGGTGTTAGATAAAAACGGGAATGGGTTTATTGTACTTGCTGGGAAAGATGAGGGCTTCTATTATAAAGACGGGGAAATAGCAAGCTTTAGAAAGATAGAGGAAGCTGAAACCTTTATCGAGCGTCTTAAAGAGCAAGGATATACACAATTTGTAATAACAACTGTAGTTAAGAATATATACGAAATGAAAAAGGGAAAAGAAGTGTAGAAAATTGGAAAAGCACCCCAATAAGGGTGCTTTTTCTTCTTAGATTAAGTTAGCCTCCATAAGAGCCAATTCGAACAAGTCGGAGTAGTCGTGTTCATTCTCGTCTACGTTAGCTTTCTCTAATTCTTCGCAGAATTTATCAAAATATTCCTCGTTAGGGACTCCAGACTTGATTACTACCTCTAACGCTTTTTTGATTGTATCTTTCATAAATAACCTCTCCTTTTTCGTCTCGGTTTATCTTACAACCTTATCATAACCTATGTGCTTTAACATTTCAACAGAAATTGTAAAACTTTTCCAAAAAGTTTATGCACCGAAAGAGTAAAGTTGTCTCTCGTCGGTTTATTTAGGTTGTAACGTTAGTAATACCGAGGAAAGGAGAGAGTGCTTTTGAAAGACCTTGGGTTTTCCGTACCATCCCTTAATATCGAAATACCTGTACGCCTTCACAGCGGAAAGGTAGTTACTTTCAATATTAAGGACGAATTGTATGCTTCTGAAGAAACTTTATCTGAAGACTTTATGGAACAAGCTGGGAAGTACGCTTGGTGGGCTATGTTAGCGGAAACTGCTAAACATTACCGAGATTCTAAAGAGTTGGAATTGGATAAGGCGGAAGCGAGAGCTGATAAGGAAGCTCGTGAAGAGTTGGAAGTTTCTGGAACTAAAATAACTGAAGGCGCTGTAAAGAGTCTTATAAAGTTAAACGAAGGTTACATTGAAGCTTATCAGACCTTTAATGAATCGAAGAAGAATGCTGCTATACTCGAAAAAGTAGCGAAGGCGTTTGAGCAGCGAAAAGATATGTTACAATCTGCTGGGAAAGCGATTCTTCATAATAAGGAATATTCTTCTGAAATTCGTGGAGTAGACGGTATGAAAAACCGAGCAGAACAAATTATGAACCGTAATAAAAACGATATGTAAAAACAGCGTGGACTCTATCAGTTTTATTCTGTGGTGTCCTAGCTAGGTCTAGTTAACTTTATACGTCCCCCACATCTAGAAGGAAGAGAGCTTGCCTGGCTCGTACACTACAGAAGGCTGTAGTGTAAAACCTGTAAAAACCTGAAAACACCGAGAGGGGATTAGACAACATGGGATTAGACATCGAAGCTTTACGCAAGAAAATGCAAGAGGTAAAAGAGGGACAGAATCGTGGTGGAGGAGCTGACTTCTGGACTCCAAAAGACGGACGTAACGTAATTCGTATCTTACCAGCTAAGGAAGGCGCTGACTTCTATGCTGAAGCGAAAGTACGTTATAACGTTGGTCCAAATAAGAAAATGGTAACTGTACCATTAGATTCTTCGAAAGATAACTGTCCTATTCACGCTTTCGTTGATGCACTTTACAAAACGAAGGAAAAAGATGATGAGGCACTAGCAAAACGCATGAAGGCATCTAGTCGCTATTACTTTAACATTATTGACCGTTCCGTTGAAGAAGGTGCAGAAGGTTACGGAGATGTATTAGTTTTTGGTTGTGGCTCTACTATCTTCACAGATATCTTAGGAATTATCTGTGACCCAGATTACGGAGATATCACAGACCCTGAAAATGGTTATGATATTATTATTACGAAGTCTGGTAAAAAACTAGATACGGAGTATAAAACAAACGCACGTCCAAAACAAACTCCAATCGGAATTGCTGACTGGAAAGAAAAGTTAAACGACCTAGCAGCTATTGCGAAGCCTAAATCATATGAAAAGCGTGAAGAAATCCTTAGCGGTGTCGAAAGCAATAATAACGAAGAGGAGTCTAAAGGCGATACTAAAACGTCTGTAAACTCTGATACTTCGGAGAAAAAAGCTGATAATCCTGCTGGCGTGAATACGAATAACGCTGCTGACGACGATATCGAAGCTGAAATCCAAGCTATGTTGAAAGAGAACCAGTAAGAATTTACGGGTGACCTAAAATGGTCACCCTTTATTCAAAACTAAAAACATAGAGGAGGACAAAGCGAGATGTCGAGAAAATCATCTAAGAAAAAGCAACAAGACAATTATGAGGTAGAAGTTTTCGAGAACGAAGACGAGCTTATAGCAAGTCTTATGGTAGACCTAAATTCCGAATTTGATGACAGTACCATGTTACTAGAAGGGGCTACTGCTGCGCAAGTAACAGCTTGGATTCCTTCGGGAACTCCTGTTCTTGATGATAAATTAGGTGGAGGGTGGCCATGTGGACGAGTTGTAGAGGTATATGGCCCAGAATCTAACGGTAAAACTACTGTGGCTTTACACGCTTTAGCTGAGGTTCAAAAACTGGGTGGTATTGGTATTTTCCTAGATACCGAACATGCTCTTGATAAAAGACGTGCTGCTGCTATAGGTGTAGACCTTAAGCGATTAATATACGCACAACCAGGAACTATGGAACAACTTTTTGATTATGTGGAGAAAACTGTAGAGATAATTGCTCGAAAGGCTCCTGATAAACCTATTGTAATCGTATGGGATAGTGTTGCTGCCACACCTACCGAGAGTGAGGTTGAAGGTGATTACGGGGATTCTACTATGGGGATTCACGCTCGTATTATGTCCCAAGCGTTCCGTAAACTTACGAAGACGATTTCTAAATATAAAGTGTTATTCCTTTGCATCAACCAGATTCGTGATAAAATCGGAGTTACTTTCGGTGAGAAGTCAAACACGTTTGGTGGACGTGCCTTAAAGTTCTATGCTTCTATTCGTTTAGAAGTCCGTAAAACGGAGAACTACAAAGAAGGCGACGACTTAAAAGGAATTACCTGTCAAGCTACGGTTAAGAAAAATAAAGTTGCTCCTCCGTTCGGTGTAGCTAAATTTAACATCTTATTCCGTGACGAGTACGGTGGAATTGACCCATTTAGCTCGGTATTAGATGCTGGGTTCGAAATCGGTATGTTTGGGAAGAGCAAAGGCTGGTTTGAAATCCAAGGTAAAAACTACCGAAAGGCTGATGCTATAAATCTCCTAGAAAATGACTCTGATATGTGGAAAAGTATTGTAGACACTTACCTAAGTATGACATAGGAGGAACAAAAATGGGATTCGGAGAAGCTCTTGCGCTTTTAAAAGAAGGAAAGAAAATGACTAGAAAAGGTTGGAATGGTAAAGGCATGTTCGTCGTTTACCAAAAAGGCTATCCAAATGGAATACCATGTAACAAGCAAACTGCAGAAGCATGGGGTTTAAACGAAGGCGACTTGTTTAGAGTGGAACCTTATTTACAGATTCGCATGGTAAACGGTTCTCATGCTATGTGGGTTCCTTCCATTAATGACATCTTAGCGGAAGATTGGGTAGAAGCTAACGTTCTATACGGAAGACTGGGAAGAAGCTAACGTTCTATAAATGGCTGTAAAGTACCTAGAGAAATCTGGGTACTTTTTAATTTGGAAAATTCTGACAAAAACTGTTGAATTGGTGAAACCCTTATAGTAAGCTAGTGATGTAGGTGAGAAACGCTACTAAAAACTAGGAGGGCGACAAGAGTGGTTAGGCTGTTCTATACTGTACATGCTAGACGACGTATGAGCAAGCGATTAGTTTTTGAGGCTGAAATTTTGGAAGCGTTGGAATACGGGGAGGTCAACGAGCAAGAGCCAGGCAAATACGAAATCGAATATGGACGTGTAAGGATAGTTTACAACTTTTGTCAAACACAGAACATAATTACGATAGTTACTGCGATTCCTAGCCGAGCTTTTACAAGAGAGGTAAGGCGTTACTGTAGACTGGAGCAAGTAAGCGTCCGAAAAGCTACGAAGATTCTGAAGGGAGTTGCATAGTAATGGAGTTGTGTCCTTTATGCGGTCACGAAATAGAGACTTCTACCGAACTAATAGAGCTAGAACTTACCACTATAAAAACTATCTTTAATTGCACTAACGAAAACTGTAACGAGAGGTTCGTTGAATCCGACATTAAGGGTATAGACTTTGACATTAAAATTGCGAGATAAGGAGAGAGTTTATGATTATGGCACGCAAAGAATTTGGAGATTCATACTTAGATTACTTAGGAGAGATTTTTGTTAAGGAGAAAGTATCCGAGACGTATAACATAGACTTTGACGCTTTCGTGGAGTTTAACCGACAGGGGAGCTGGGAAAGATGGTCACAAAGCTATCTTAGAAATAAATAATGCGATTCAAAAGCCAACTCGAAAAGGGTTGGCTTTTTCTTACATAAAATACAATTTTCACGATGACAACAAGAGAAAATTTTACATAACAGTCCTTTTATTAGTATAGAAAGGGAGGTAAGAAAATGAAAATTCTTGTTGACGCTAACAACATAGCGTACCGAGCGAAATCGACTCAAAACCTAACCACAAAAAGTGGAGAGCAAGTGGGTACTATCTACGGGACTCTGAACTCTATCCAAGCTTTTCTTAAGAAATCTGCTGGTGGTTGGAAAAATCATATGCTTAATGCTATCCACGACCATCTAGGAGATAAAACGGAGGAAATAGAGTCCATTATTATGTGCTGGGATGGTGGTAAAAGTAAGTTTCGTAAAGCGCTTTACCCAGATTATAAAGGACACCGAGAAAAGAAACGTTCGGAGCGTTCCGAAGAAGACCAAGCTGCTTACTTTAGCTTCTTAGACCAAATGGAAACTCTCCATACGATTCTACCTGACTTTGGGGTTCACTCTTTAAAGATTCGAGGCTGGGAAGGTGATGACTTAATCTATTCTGCTCGCCAAGTAATCGACCCTAGTGAAATCTGTATCGTTGTTTCGACTGACCGAGATATGTTACAACTAGTTGATGAAACGACTTTCGTTTGGGTTCCGAGTAGAGAACAACTCGTTACACCAGCTAACTTTGCTAAGGTAACAGGTGTATCGAAAGAGAACTATTTAACTTATCGAGTCCTAGTTGGTGATACTTCCGATAATATCGACGGTATCTATGGTATCGGAGATAAGAAGGCGAAGGACTTAATCATTAAGTACGGGAACCTAGAAGGGATTCGAGCGAATCACCAAGCTCTTATGAAGTCTGTTGTAACTAAACGTATCTTTGAGGATGCTGGACGAGTTACGCTAGACCGTAATATGAAGCTAATGGACTTGAAACGTATTCCGATTAAGGAAATTGAAGGGTACGTGAAAAGTGCGGTAGAAGCTGAAGTTGCCTATAACCCGCCTGTTGTTCGCTTATTCCTTATGTCTAAGCAATTCGTAAGTATTCTCAAAGATGTGAATACTTGGAACCTTATGTTTGAAAAATTAAAATAATTTTTGTTCTGGAGGAAAACCGTTATGTCTAAAAATGTTGAAACTGCTATGAATTTGTTTAAGAAAGAACTAGAAGAATACGCATGTACGAAGAAGGTAGCTTCTGGGGCTGTGCTTCACCTTAGTCCGTTAGGGGAAACTGGGTACTGTATCGGAACCTTTACGGCTTATGGGGACGACGCTCGTAAGAGCGAGAGCGCTATGCCTTTCCGTCAATATATTAAGGTAATCAACCAACTGGAAACGCTTTTAGAGGAGTACCAAGCTAATGACTTTGTGGGGCGCTTAGTTGGTTGGAATCCTCCGACCTTGATTAAAGAGTTCCTTTACGAAAAGAAAGTTCACCGATTCTTCTTTATAAATGAAGATGACGTAATGGAGTTCATGAAGAAGTATTCTAGTAAGAGCCGTGTTAAATACCGAAAAGACATTGCAGCTTCTGTGTCTTTAGTTTTTGAATAGAGGATAAAGCCTGCTGAAAAGCAGGCTCGTCCTAACTTAGATGGGAGCGAGATTATGGCTGAGAATAATGTAAACCCTCGTATTGAAAGTGAGATTACTGACTGGGTACAACGAAAAGGGATTATGGCTGAACAAAAAGCACTTATGAGTGAGAATATCGAAGAAGTAGAGCGCATTATGGCTAGGGAAGGACTTTCTAAATACGCTTTCGAGCTTCCTGTTTCGAAGGATATCGTGACTATCACCCGACGTGTTAAGAAAAAGAAGAAGCTCGACAAAACTGGACTAGCTATCGAAATCGAAGTTGATAAGTCGAAGCTAACGACTGAAGGTATAGTACAACTTACGGAAGAGAATAAGCTGACTACACAAAACATTAAAAACAACACCCGAAATGAAGAAAAAGTTGAGATTAAAGTTAAGATTAAAGCTCCAAAACCACCAAAGGATGGGAAATAGGAGGTAACAATTTGAGTAAACCAAATAGAGTTTTTGTAAATCTCCATACAAATTACATTCCTATGTGCATTACGTATAAACTTGTAGATTCCGAACCACATATAACATTACATCCTTTGGAAGCTGCTTCAGAATTAGTTGCTAACGGAGAAAGACCATTAATAACAGGCGAAGATACTGAACGTGTGACTTTTGGATTTACTTTGGAATAAACTAACCGAGATTTTAACATCTTAGAGACTACAACTGGGGGTATTAGTTTAATGTTATATGAGGCATTTGACCTTTTAGATGAGCTAGAAGCAACGACGAAACGAAATGAGAAAATCGAGATTCTGTCTCGTGGTTTGAAAAATGAAGCCCTAAAGGAAATTCTTTATCTTGCTTATAACCCTTTTATGATGTACAACATAGTATCTTACGGTGAAGTTAACATAACAAACGAACTCTCACTACAGGTATCTGAAGTTGAAGGACTCGCTGAGAAAAATTTTAATCGTTTTACAGCGCACCTAGAGCTGTTAACTTCTCGAACGCTGACTGGTGGAGAAGCTATAGCGACGATTACGACATTCTTTAACACTCTTACAGAACGTGAGTATAAATGGTACAGCCGTGTGTTAAAGAAAGACCTTCGTGCGGGAATAACTGACAAAACGATTAATAAAGTATTCAAAGGATTAATCCCAACTTTTGACTGTATGCTTGCGAAGTCTTGGGAAGACGTAAAGAAAAAGCCTAAAGAAGTTATCTATGAGAGAAAGCTAGACGGCTATAGAAATGTATCCTTCGTTAACACAGATATGACCACGGAGCTTTTTACTCGTAATGGTAAACCAATTGAAGGCTTTAAGGCGATAGAGGAAGAACTTAAAAAGCTTCCAAAAGGTATGGTCTATGACGGTGAGCTTATTGGGAAAGTAAATGAGTTCGAGGATATGCAAAAACTTGTGTTTAACAAGAAGCTAAAGGAAAAAGAAGCGACTTTTGTAATATTCGATATGATACCTATTGAGGAGTTTAAAGCTGGTAAGTCTAAAAGGACTCTACGTGAGCGTAAAGTATCAATTGCTCGACTAGGGGAACACCTTTACGATTTAGAGCATATCCAATTCGAAGTCGGCTCCGAAGTAGTTGAAGCAGAAAAAGATTGGGATATCATAGAACAATTTTATGAATGGTGTATAACTTCTGGACTAGAGGGTATAATGATAAAGGACGCCAATAGCTACTATGAGTGTAAAAGAAGCTCGTCCTGGCTAAAGTTAAAACCATTCGAGCTTGCTGACTTAGAGGTTATAGGAAGCGTCGAGGGGCTTAATAAGAACGCTGGGAAGCTCGGAGCGCTTGTTGTAGACTGGAAAGGCTACGAAGTAGAAGTTGGCTCAGGATTCTCCGACGAAGAACGAGAGACGCTATGGGAAACTAGAAATGAGCTAGTTGGAAAGGTTATTTCGGTACAATACCAAGATGAAACTTCGAACGAAAAAGGTACTAAGTCCCTTCGCTTCCCTAGCTTCAAAGGATTCCGCATAGATAAAGAATAGGGGTGACTTGCTAGATGGGTGTTTTTAAAGACATGTTGGAGCGAGCTTTGGCTGAGAATGGAGTTATCGACGAGAAGAACTCTCCGTCAGCGAAAGTTTACGAGAGCTTCCAAAATGAATTTTCGAACCTCATTGGTGAGCCTATAATCTGGAGAACGAAAAATAATACTAACTTAAAAGCCCCACAACTCGTAGTAGTTGAGAAGGTTTTTGAGCATTATGTGTTAGTTGTAAAGACTTCATATAACGTGGAAGGATTCCCAAACCAAATAAGGTATGGAATCCTCTACGCTTCTTTATACTGTGGATTCGATACGTATGAAACGTTGGTGTTTTCATGAGAGATGTCGAAAAGCTATTTATTGCTTATCGCCCGTTAATCCTATCCACTTATCGTAGGTTCCACCCTATGTTTAAGAATAAAGAAGATAAAGAAGACCTTATGTCAACTATAAATATGCTATTTACAAAGTTAGTCTTTGAGTTTGACATCCAGAGAGGCGTTGACTTTCCTTACTACATTAAGAAGATGCTAGACCTTAGAACATACCATTATGTGAATAAGACGATAGAAAAAAGTAGTAAAGAAGTGTTAACCGAGGGCTTCACGAATGACGAGATAGCATTTGGCGATAGCGCTTCGATATGTGAGGAGCTAGAGCTTGTTGAAAAGATTTTAAGCTGGGATGACGACTTCACACTTGGAAATAAACAGAAGCAGCTCTTCGTGGGACTTCTTGTAGAACATAAATCGTTAAAGCAACTAGCCGAGGAAGAAGGCGTGGATGTTTCGAGACTTCATACCCGTATGCACTTCCTTCTCAAAAAGTTACGTGCCATAACCGAAGAACAAAAACGAAAAGAGTATTTAGACCTAGACGAAGAATAAAGAGACACCAACTCGGTGTCTCCTTTCGTTTAGAATCCTAAAATTAATCTGCCAGCCTCCATAAGTATGAAACCAATAACGATTAATTCCGCACCGCCCATAATCTCACCGCCTTTAAATTTCTTAGGTAAAATTAATATGTAGCATACCAATGGTTTTTATACCCGATTAAAATTATTTTTCTGGAAGGATGAATAAAATGATTTATAAAGAGAATGATGAGAGTCATGTTAACTCTGGAAAGTTTAAGCCAATAGAGTATGAAGAGAAAAATGGTTGTTGGGAATGCACAAGTCATACTAGAAATACAAAAGGTTATCCAATGGTAAGAAGAAATGGGAAACTAACAACGATTTCTCGTTATGTTTATGAAGATTTTAATGGAACTACATTAGGAAGTCTTTTGGTAAGACATAAATGCGACAACCCAAGTTGTATTAATCCGAAACACCTAGAGTCGGGAACACATAGTGAAAACATGAGAGATAAAGTAGAGCGTGGACGTTCTAAATTTTATATTGGAGAACGACATCATCTTTCTGTGCTCGACGAAGAGAAAGTGAGAGAGATTAAAGTTTTGTTAATGGAAGGAGAGCTTACGTTAACTGAAATAGGCAGACGCTATGGAGTATCCGACAACTCAATAAGAAACATAAAATTAGGGAAATCATGGAGAAACGTAAAAATTTAAAAGAAATTTAGCGATTTTAGTTCTCAAATCCCGACCTCTTACGTAAACTAGGTTTTAACCTAGTTACTTAGGGAAACAACGGACTAGAGAATTTTGTACATAAATCATATCTTTTTAAAGGACTTTCACGTTATGTGGAGGTCTTTTTTATTTTTTAATAAAATGTCAGAAAGTTGTAATTTTTCTTGAGTCGTGTTAATAAGATAGGTTATAGCGAGATATTAGCCCGTCTTTGGAAAAAATTATAAAGGTGGCGAAGGACATATGGAATTTTTAGGCTTAATTATCTACCTTGTTGGCTTCGGTTTTATTGCTTATGGTGCTTATAGTATCGGGAAAGCCGTTATGAGAAGGAGAGGTAAATAATATGAGAAACAAAATCCAGGTGTTAGAATGGGACGCTTTTATGAACGAGGGAAGATGTGTAGTAGTTAAAAAGAAGAAAAAGGAGAAGAAACATAAACATAAAGTAGTCATAGCTGTAGGCGCTATAACGGTAACGCTTCTATCGGTTATACCTTTGCCGCCTGATATCGTTCACGCAGCTAACGACATAGCTGCTGGAGGCTCTACTTGGGATAAGTTAGTTGGAGGTCTTGTAAAGCTTCTAGACCCTGTAGCGAAGGTATTTGGAGTTATCGCTGGTATTGCGATTATGACTGGTAATGGTAAAATCGGTATCGAACGCTTATTCTGGTTGTCAATCGGATATCTTACGGCTCGTAAAGTGGAAGACTGGATAGAGTTCTTAAACCAACTATGAGGAGGGCGATTTTTATTAGAGCGATTATAAAAGCTGCTGAAGTTTCTTTATTTATAGGGATAATTACTCAGGTCTTAAATATGCTAACGGGAGGGAAGTAATATGATTGATGCTTATTCTCGAATTTCATATACTGTGGAACCAGTTAACAAAGTTGGTGACGCTTTAGAGAGAGGTATGGAGAAATACGTAGGTTGGGTGTCACAACCAATAACGGACGCTTTTGTGGGAATAATAAACTTTATATTCGAAGGTGTAATGACTAACCTTCCTATGATTCTTATTTCAGGTGGTCTTGTGTGTTTCCTACTAACTATTGTCTTCTCTAGTCATAAACCGTATTTCTGGGGTATGGCTATGTGGGGGATAAGTGCGATTGTGAGGGCGATGAACGTTGAACTTGGAATCTAAAAACGAAAAGCTGGACTGGAGAAAGTCTTTTGAGTTGGTAGAGGTGTGTTCGGAACCTGTTACTTGTTTTAAGCTTATTCCCGACAAGTCGATAACAAACTATTCAAACTATAAATTCTTTAAAGATATGGCAGAACTAGAAGAAATCCATAATATTCGGGACAACCTAAAGAGGCTTGGAGATTTTGGAAAGAGCCTCTTTACTGGTGTAAAAAGCGAGAAAGGTTTTAAAATAGTGTATAAACCACAAACTAACTACGTTTGGTATGAAGTCGTTCTAAAGCATAAGTCGATTAATTTCTATGTAACTTGCTTTAAGTCTAATGAAGACTTCGTAAAGCTTAAGCTGGAACAAGTATTCCCAAATGCTCCTATCGAAGTCGTAAACGAGAATGAGACTCATATACCTGAAGAAAACACACTAATAGCTGACCTTAAACTGCAAAGACATAATTTCTTTTCTATTCATACGAACTATAAAGAGCAAGCCCAACCGATAGAGGATATAATAGCGACTGGGGAGGATTTACGAGAAGGTGACATACTTAAGTTTTCTATGCGTGTTCAGCCCTACGATAGAAACTACTGGTCTTATAAAGCCGAGGAGTGGGAAGCACAGGTAAGAAAAGGGAAAGTTCCGAAGCGACTAAGAGTAAGTAAAAGTGGAATTATAAATGGGTTATTCGGATTAAGTGACTTTGCTTTTCAGAAACTAGGGGAGTTATTTAGAGAGATTCATTCGATAGCGTTTAAGAAGCACCAGACCCAACAAATAATAATCCAACATTCTAGTATGGAATCGAGAGAGATAGGCGACATAAGCCGACAAACCCACTATAAGATGACAGCCCCAGTATTTCGAACAGCTCTACGAGTAGTAAGTCACAGCGAGGACGAAACGAGAAGAACCATGAACCTCAAGTCGTTATCTGGAGCCTTTATCGACGTAAAGGATACAAATAACGCTATCGTCCGAACAGGCATCTATGAGAAGCCTGTAGGACGTATAACAAGTTATAGTCCAGAGCGTGAGGAAAAGAAGGGGAAGCGAAATAAGAAGCGTAAAGATGGTGGAAATAGTGCTGAAGCGTGGGTATGGAAGAATGTATATGACGAAGCGAACAACTATAAGATTACGCCTCTAACACACCTAGATATAGACTACAATATTATGTGCGATAAAGAACTAGGAAAGCTTCAAATGTTGCCTACAGCTAAGATTCAGAAGAAACATATGTCAAAAATGGAAGCGCTAGAGAAAACAGAAGCGCAAATTCCGAAAGAGTATCTAACTGGGGAAGGGATACCAATAGGTGTTGCGGAGCTAAAAGGGAAGAAATACCCGATAACGATTCCTGATAGCAACCCTGATACTTGGGCTTTACCGATTATCGCTAGTGGAATACAGGGAGTTGGGAAAGATACAGTTGGAACAAACTGGGTATACGAAAATAATAAGCGTGGACGAAGTGCTATCATATTAGATGTAATTGACGAGAAAGACCGAGGTATGACTGATACGTTTAAATCGGTTATTCCGCCTGAAAACTTTATCCTTCTAGACTTTTCGAATCCTGACGTGACACCTTATCTAGACTGGAGCGAAGGAATGAAGACGGAAAACAGATTTACGAAGAATCGTTTAGCTGGAGAGCTTTCAAAGTTTTTCGAGTCAGCCGACGACGGAGCTGGACTCCAAACGGAACGTTACTTACGTAACTGTGTGAAAGCTTTACCGAAAGCCTCTTTAATTGAACAAAGTATGATTCTCGTTTCCGACGTGGTTCGAGAGAAAGCGATTAAAGAGTGCGAAGCTAGAAATGACGTATCTACAGCGAATTTCTGGAAGATGTACGGAGAGGAAGGCGAAGGGCGTAGAAAGCAGATTGCCTCTCCTGTGTTTAACCGATTATCAAAGCTTATAGACGATTTAGCGCTTAAGCCGATATTTGGACAAACTCCGAACGGAACGATTGATTTTGACAAGTGGACGTCCGAAGGGAAAGTGATAGTTTGTAAAATTCCGAAGGTAGCTTTCGGAACGACGGGGATTAGAACGCTAGCACACTGGATAACAGTTAAAACTTGGTTAACAAAGCAAGTACAGCTAGACGAAGGGCGAAAATGTGAAACGATTCTTCTTATTAATGAACCTCACCAAATATTCTGTAGTGGCTTAGAGAATACTTTAATGGAGATATACCCAGAAGCTCGAAAGCACGGTTTACAAATAATGACTTTATTCCATGATATAGCGCAAATTCCGAAAGATTTATTTGACATAACACTTTCGTCAGGGGCTAACTTTATTCTATATAAACAGAAAACAGACAAAGCTTGGAAGCGTATGGGAAGTCGTATAACGGATTCTTTCGAAATCGACGAGTGTATGCGTATTAAGAAGTTTGAAGCTATGATAGGTTTCTTGGTAGACGTGGAAGACTTACCTGTAATTCGAGTAAGTATGAACGATATGCCGCAAAAACGTGGATGTGAAATTTACGATAATGAAGCTACTGTTAGAGAGTGCCTAGAAAAGTACCATCGACCTATCGACGAAGTGGAAGCTGAACTTTTAAAGTTAGAAGAGATGATGTTTGCGAAGCCGAAAGCGAAAAAGAAGTGAATATAATACTACATAACTGCGTGTAGTATTATATTTTTTGGTGAAATAACTAAAACTACACGTAAAATCACGTTATTTAACGTTAAATAATACCGAATACAACTTTTATGAAAGATTTATCCAAAAACTGTTGTAAAATGAAATCACTTATAGTATGATAAATCTAACAAATAAAGTAACTAAAAGGAGAGGTTGAAATGAAGTCGCAACCGAGAAAAATGTGGGAAGAACTAAGTGTTGTAAACACTTATCGAATCGACAAAGGAAAGTTTCTTGTAGTTGTTATTGGTGCTGACGACCCGACGTATTTAGAAATCGACGAGAAAGCGAAAGCTATGGCCACGAAAGAAGCGAAGAAACTTGGATATCCAAAGTTGAGAAAAGTTGGAGAAATCGGAAGGTTCGGACAGAACGAGCTAACCTTACAAAGATTCTATTTTAAAAAGGACTAGGTTGCGGGCTTTCCGCAACCTTAAATTCGAGGAGGACGAGATTATGAAATTCAAAAATAAAGGTACATCAGCGGTAAGTTTATTCCTAAGTAACCGTGAGACAGAAAAATACCCATGGTTTAAAGAGGAAATCGAGATTATCGAAGGTGGTCTTAATCGGACGGTTGCGGATGGCAAGTATGACTTAATGGTTCAGGGAGTTCCTGTGGAGCTTAAGGTAAAAGTTACCGAGGAGGGACTAGGGAACCGAAAAGCGAGTTGCGAGGCTAACGGCTTCTTATTTGAAATTTACAAACCACGTGATATTCGAAAATACGATTTATACCGAGTTATTGTACAGAACTGGAAAGACGTTTCTGGAAAGTAATTAAGGTATACCGAGCTAAAAGGAGAGGGAACTTTGAAAAGAACGTATCGGACTAAAAAAGAGAAGATAGCAGATATTAAGGAGCTTTGCCGATATCTTGAAGGCGGAGGAATTGATACAAGAGATATCTTCTGGCTTATCGAAGACCATGAAAAGCTCGAAGCGAACCGAGCAGAGTGGATAGCAATAGCGAGAGCTAACAAGAAACGAAAAGAATTGAAAAATTCTAACAAAAACTGTTGAAATGCGAAAGCACATAGGTTATGATAAGGTTGTAAGATAAACCGAGACGAAAAAGGAGAGGGTAATATGTTCTATTCAGTAACTTATAAATTTGTGGGGAAACAAACTAAAACGTCAATTGTACAAACTAAATCGAAAGAGGACGCAATCCTTAAGTTTAACAATCCTAAAGAGGTAGGACTTAACGCAGAAATTAAAGAGGTAAAAGCAGTTAATCGTATCGCCAAGGGTTGGAACGTTAGCTTCGAAAATAACGGTTTCCCTGTAACGGCTAAACTTGACGAGGGCGTTGACTTAAAGAATCTTAACGCTGAAGTTTCCGTATCGTTAGGACGACGCAAAATGGTTATTAAGGTAAATCAAATAATGGGTGCTTCTAAACCAAGTAAAGATAAAAAGGTTATGAGCCGAGGTGTAGCTTACTAAAACTTTCCTAAACTTCTTAGGAAAGTTTTTCTTGTTCAATCCAGAGTATTATTACTAATCCTTACTTTATTTAGGGTGTAAGCGTTAAAGAGAACCGAAAAGGAGAACTGGAGCGCTTAACTTTAAAACGACTAGGGAGAGCTGTTAAATGACTGAGAAAAAGGTAACTATTAACGACACGAAAAAGGTAATTTTGGATGCGCTGAAAGCTGCTGAAAAGAAATTGGAGCAATACGAAAATGGGACGCTAGACCCGCAAGCTGCTGCGATTATGAAAGAAAATATTGCGACGGTTGCTAATGCTGAGCTATCTTTAAATGATGTGAACTTTGGAGCAAATATCGCTACGTTAAAGCGCCAAATTACTACTGCTTTAGATTCTATTACGGCTAGTGTAGAAGAGCAGCAAAAAGTTTATTCTGACGTTCGAAAAGCGATTTCGCTTGCGGAAAAAGAACTTGAAGAGTTATTCGGAATTAAAGCTGAAGCGTTATCACTAGTTAACTTAATTAATGCGAAAGAAGAAGTTGCTAAAAAGTACGAAACTGAGCATGCAGAACGAGTTGCTGCTGCGAAAGCCGAGTTAGAAAAACTTTCAGAAGAACAAGAAGAAGCCAAAGCAACGTTCAAGAAAGAGCGCTTAGAAGAAATCGCAGAAACTGAAAAAATTCGAAAACGTGAGCAAGAAGCTTGGGAGTATAACTTCGAGCGTGGCAAAAAGTTTAAGGAAGACCAGCTTGCAGACCAAATTAAGGCGAAGCAACTAGAGTTTGACGAGAAGTGTAACGAGTTTACAAAAGAGCTTAATGCTTATGAAGCAACTCTAGACCAAAAGAAAGCAGAGTTAGAAACTCGTGAAGCTAACATGGATGCTCAAGACGCTAAAATTAAAGAGCTAACAGAATCCCGTGAAAAAGATATCGCTAATGCTGTAGCTAAAGCGAAGTCTGAAGAGCTACAACGACACCTGGCTGAAACGGCTAAAATCCAAAGTGATGCTGACCACAAGGTAGCGCTAGTTGAAAGTAAAAATGAAACGCTTACACAAGCTCTAGAAAAAGCTAACAAAGAAAACGCTTCACTAGTTGCTAAGTTAGAAAAAGCATACGAAGAGATTCGTGAAATCGCTACGAAGACTATTGACAATGCTGGCGATAAAAAGGTTATTAACCAATTAGAGCGTTTAGTTACTCAACAAAATAGCAAAAACAACAACTAATCGAGGAGGCTCTTCATGGATTTTACGAATAACATGCAGAAGTTGACGCTGAACCTCTTAGCGGAAGGTTTTAAGCAAATTAACTCTGTGGCTGAAGGTGCTGGGGTTGGTAAGACCCTAGCGGAGCCTGACATAGAGCCTGTAGCGCTCGAAGAAGGTCTAACTGACTCTATATGGGATACGCCTATGAAAGCGTATTCCGACGGAGTTCGCTATTATCTAACGGACGAGTCCGACACTCTACTGTATATTGGAGTATTGGATTCGGAAGGTCTTGAAACGATTAAAAATGATTTAGTTAAAACACCAGTCTCGATTAAGGTTACGACCTTAGTTGGGTTGGGACGTATCGACGAGGCTGTTGCTTTCCTTGAAGAAGGCTCGAACCTAGACGCATACGGGAGACAATCTTTAATGGGTGCTATAAAAGCCCATAATAATGGCCATATTAACTTATAAAAATTCAAATAAAAAGGGGACAACTATTATGTCAAAAATCACAGAATTGAAAGTATCATCTCGCTCTAACCCAAATTCAGTTGCAGGAGCTTTAGTTGCAACGCTAAAAGAAAATGAAAAAGTAAAACTAGTCGCTGTAGGAGCTGGAGCTGTTAACCAGTCGATTAAAGCTATTGCTATCGCACGAGGATTTGTAGCGCCTCTAGGAGAGGACTTAAAAGTTGCTCCATCCTTCTTCGATACGGAGATTAACGAAGAAGAACGCACAGGAATCGCATTAGTAGTAGCACGAGAAAACTAAAAACTTGAACTGTAAAGCCTCTCTATCATGGGAGGCTTTTTCTTTTGTACAACAGGAGTAGGTTTAGCCGTCCTTGGTTTTATTAGTTGTAAGCTACTAAAAGGAGGAATTAAGTTGAATCGAAAACGTATGGTGGACATCCTTTCACGGAAGTTCAAAAGTTGGATTAAATCTATTGAAGATGAGAAAGTGCGAGAGTTAGCGAATAAAAACTCTTTCATATCTGGTGGAGCAATCGTATCTCTTTTGGAGAACCAAAAGCCAAATGACTATGACATATACTTTAAAGATAGTGAAACTGCGCTAGCTGTAGCTAGATACTATGTTGAGCGTTGGAATAAGCATAGACATGGAGATAAGAGCGCAACCGTAACCCAAGACGAGATTACAAAACGAATTAAAGTCTTTGTCCAGTCGGCTGGTGTAACGGGGAATAAAGACGGACGTAATAATCAGAAAGATGAAAGTAAGTACCGTCCAGTATTCTTAACCGACAATGCAATTACGTTATCTGATGATATTCAGTTAATCGTTCGTTTCGTCGGGAGTCCAGAGGAAGTCCATAAGAACTTTGACTTTGTACACTGCACGAACTATTTCGACCCACACTTTACTTCGTATAGCTCAAAACTTGAACTGAAAGCTGAAGCTTTAGAAAGCATTATTATGAAAGAGCTTGTGTATAGAGGAAGTCGTTACCCTATCGCTTCTATTCTACGTACTAAGAAGTTCTTGCAGCGAGGTTGGAAAGTTAACGCTGGGCAATACCTTAAAATGGTTTTCCAACTTGAAAACTTTAATTTAAAAGACCCAGTTGTATTAGCTGACCAACTTAACGGTGTTGACCTTCTTTATATGAATAGCATTGTTAGCCAGATTTCGAAGGATAAAGAAGAGAACCCAGAAATTAATATTGACTCTTCATACCTGGTACAAGTAGTTGAACGGGTATTTGACGGGGACTATGACTATGACGCTCGTTTAGATGATGAAGTTGACAACGATATAGAAGGGGATGACTTGTTTGAATAACAATGAATTGGATAAAGTTATTGTTAATGAGACAAGGGAATTAAAGGCGCAAGTTTCTACTATGATGGACGGGGGCGAAGTAGTAACGTTCACGCTAACTTCAAAAGGTAACAAAAACCCTTTGAATGTTTTAACGCTTCCGAAAGAAAACTACTATGACGAGGAAATAGTTACGTTGTTCACGTCGATTCTCCAGTTAGCTGACTCGGTTAAACGTGACACTCCTTGGTTAAAGCATAATCTCCGAGCGATATGTATGGCTGAACTAGGAAATACTGCGGATATGGAAGTGAAAGAAAATCCTTCAGAGCCTGTAGTGTTTATGGGTATCGGGTTTAAAGCTGAGGATGCAATAGAAGAACTTCATAAACATGTAGTCGAATCTGCAGAAGCCAGCGGAATTATAATGGGAACTGAAGGGCGCTTAAAAGAAACGATTGTAGAGGATGAGAGCTAATGAGAATTATTCTAGGTGGAATTGGAACTGGAAAGTCTCTCGTTATAACGAAGGAAGCATATGAGAAGTCTTTAGAGCATAAAGTCCTTATTATAACAGACAATGTGAAAGACACATACCAGAAGCTCCAGCTTATCTCGAAGGCAACTGATGTAACAGAAATAACAATTTTTGGAGCTAACACATTTAGTCAGGTTATGCGCTATCTTATCCAAAATAATGGGAAGTATAATAGCGTTTTTGTTGACATATGCTCTATTGGTTCAGATGCTTTCTCGGAAGCGAAGTTGGAAGGTTTTGCTATCGGGGCGAATTTAGATATGAGCGTTGCTATGCAGTCCAGCGTATACGGGTTATCTGGAAAGGTTGCTGTATATGAAGTAGTGGACGGAGAGCGAAAAGAGTCAAAGCTATACTCACGTCAAGACATACAAAGTATCTTATCTGAATTAGGAGTTCCGAAGTAACTTGCCAAGGGTTTCCATACCCTTGGTTTTATTTTCAACAAAGTTCGAATTTTCTTGTTGGAAATAAAATAAGGTAGTAGTATGCTAGAATTGTAGAGGAGGAATGCAGTTGACTTACGAACGTATAAAAAGCTTACGGTTGCTATTTTTGGTAGTCGTAGCGTCTTGGATTCCCGTAATTGCTACGTTTAAGATTCTATTCTTTTAATGTATAAACAATAAAACGTTAGAGAGGCTAACCAGCCTCTCTTTTTTATTTGCCAACTGTTGTACATAAAGAGTAAAGTTCCAGTTGTAAGTCTTTTATTAAGAGAAGTCGTTAAAAGGAAGTTGGTGGAGCAGTTGAGTGAAGACGAAATTGGTACGCTAGAGTGGCTAACTACAGATAAGGATAACTTATTCTGGCAGAAAGAATGGGGTGTACGAGTTAAAAAGGGTGATACTGTAAAGTTTCTTGGAGAGGGCGGTTTTGAGATTCAACTAGAAAGAGCGCTGGTGATTTTAAAGACCGACGATACTTACACGGTATCTGGAGTATTCGCTGATGCTTGGGGAGTTTCATTCTATCTAGAAGAGGTAGAAAATAAATCGTTCCCTGAAGATATGTTTGAAGTTCTTTAAAAGGTAATCTGAGCCATCTGAATAGTCCTGTAAGCTCTTGTAATTAAAAGTTGGATATAATCCTTACTAAGAACTTAAGAAGGCTAAAAGATGGCTTAAATTGATTAAAATGAAAAGGGAGGAAAAAGATTGGTAAGAATCGTTATGCGTGGCAGTTGGGTAAGAGTTAAGGAAGAGGTGTCGGAGAAAAATGCTTCTACTTGTGAAGAGTGCGGAAAAGAGACGACACTTTACAAATTTAATCTTTGTGAATCCTGTTATGGGAAGCTATTCGAAGGAGGGAAGCAAGTTTGTGGTTCTTAATTTATGTAGTTAGTGTTATTATAGGTTATTTAGCCTCTCGTAGTTTCTTTAAGATGGCAATAGAGAATGACGGTGGTGTCGAGCTATCGGACGGAGCAGAGTTAGCAATAATCTTGGCTATTTCGCTTGTCCCACTAATTCCTATTTTAAATCTAGTGTGTGCTGCTGTTTTTCTTGGATGCGTTGTTCATGAAAGAACTAAACGTAGGTTCAATAATGGTTCGATAGATGTTACTGGTGCCATCCGAAAACTTTTCTTAATTAGAAAACCAAAACCGAAGAAGGAGCGAGTAAAATGAACGAAGAGAAAAATCCATTCGAGGTAGGCGACGTTGTTCGTAGTACTGGACAAGGAGAAGTCCTTTATGTTGGGGAAACTGAAACGAGAATTAGAATAACGGAACATCCAGACCCTTCTGTGGTAGGGCGTAATTATTCAGCTCCTCATTCTCATTTCCAAAAGATAGAGCCTACTGCCGTCCAACCTTCTGGTTTCCAGGAAGCCGACCTTAAACCAGATTTAGGAAAGTGTTGGTTCTGTAAAAAAGGTGCCGAAGATGAAAACTTGTTTTATGACGGAGAGCTTGAAACAGAAGTCCACATTAGTTGTATTAAACGAGGTCTGGAGTCGGGGAACCCTGAAGCTAAACATATGGAATATCTAATTGCTGTAGTCGAGAATCCTGAAGAGCTTGATAAGAAGCGCTCTGGTTTCTTTAGTCGAGTATTCGGTGTTTTTAAGAAAGGTAACTAGGAGGAAACATAAATGGAAAACAATATAGTCAAAGACCAAGTAACTTTAAATTCTGAGGTTTATGCTCAAATACGAAAAGCGAGCGTTATGGGCTTATACCAAACGGTAGCTACTCGTATGCTGTATCATAAAAAGAAGCGAATTGTAGTTTGTGAATTTGTAGAACAAGACGGAGTTTCCTTTGCTGTAGGCTACGTGGCTAAGAAGTATGAGAGAATCTGGTTTGCGAGTCCTGTTGAGAAAGTTCGCTCCGCCCTCCAACCAGAAACTATTTTCTATGCTGACGGAGAGCGTGTAAATATCGCCCGTTTAAAACTCCGTAAACCAAAGAGAAAGTGGTAGGAGGACTGAAGATGAAGGTTAAAGCTTATGAAGTTACTTATGATACTGGATTTAGTCACGGACTTAGAAAGACTCTCATAGCTCCAAATGACGAGCTTCTGTTATTGGAAGTAGAGAAAGTTAATGACCACTCTTCGAAAGTTAATGTTGATGTTATATCGGGAAGAGATTCCATACTTACTGAACTACTAGGGGAGAAAGACCCTAGCTTCAAAAAAGCCCACGGTCATAAGATTAGTAGGGTTACTGAAATTCCAATAACAGCCGTTAAACTGTCGGACTTGTCCTTTGTAGAGTTATGCGTTTTGATGCAAGCACGGGAGGATGAGGAACGTGAAAGAAGTCGCTAGAAAGATAGGTTATGGATATGTTTGTTCGGCTATGATGGAAAAGAAAGTAACACTGGAGTTAAGCGTTATGGAGATAGCAGCGATTACGGCTGTTCTCGACGCAACTCCACATAAAGAAATAGCAAATGTTCTAAGGAACAGTAATGCGTTAAGAGCTTATGACGAAAATGTAAAATTGGTCTTAGCTGATAAATATAAAAGTCCTGTTAGTGACGTCGTTCTTAATAAAGATGCATGGATGGATTTGCTGTATCGGCACATGAACACTTTAGAATTAATAAACCCATAAAAGGAGCTAAAAGGAAATGAAAAACAAATTACGCTTTGGAATTGCTATCGTAGGATTAATTGGAGTTGCTTCGTTGGCAGCTTGTGGAGGAATGGGAGAAGAAATGTACTATAAAGGTGAATTGCGTCCCGTTACTGAAGTCGAGGAGATTATTGCTGACGAACTAGAAGTAGAAAACCCAGGGATGGACTTAGAAGTAAATATTTACACAGAGGAGGACTAAGATGCTAAAACCAGGTGAAAAAGTAGCAATTTATTATCCAGGTGTTGTAGGCGAGGTTCTTGAAAAGCACTTAGAGGGTGTTGTAGTTGGCTCTACTGTTACGGTAGAAATCGGTGGAAGAACTACTATGGATTTTGTAAATGGCCAATCTGGAGCTTATGAGCTTTATAAGAATAAAGAGGAGATAACAAAGCGAAAAGAACTCCAACGTAAAATAAGAACCATAACGGAGCATCTAGGAACTACGCCTATTGACAGCCGTCTCGAAGGTATGATTGACGCTATGTACAAGGCGGTTTATACTGATGTACCTTTAATGACTATAGCGAAAAAGGAGCAAAAGAAAAAATGAAGGATAGAAGCATAGGAAAAAGAGTTTGGGTGTGTATTCCGCCTCGAACGAATCGACTAAAAAACAATGCTATCGAGATTCTTGAACCTGGAACTATAGTTGACTACTATGGGGACTTTACGGAAGTTAAAATTGATAGCTTTGGAGAAGGTAGTCAACCCATCCGATTCCACCATAATACCGCTGGTGCATGGACGCTGTACCCTAGTAAGCTAGCGTATAATACAGCGAAGAAGCTGAAGCTTGAACACGATAAAAGAGAGCAAGAGCGTGAAGAGCGAGAACATAACCGAGGAGTAAGAGTAACGCCATCATACCGTGAAGCAGAACTTGAATCAGAACCGTGTGAGAATTTGATTAAGGAACAACTCGCAATGAAATCATATTTAACTGACCGAGGAATAAATGTAAGCTGCATGGATAGTACCCAGCTAAAATATGCCCACAGCTTCATAAGAAATATCGAAAGTCAGTATACTGCTAGCATAGGCTTTACAGTCGGTGAAAAAGTTCTGATGTCTAGGAAGAAATACGGTGGTGGAGTTGTTATAAAAGAGGGAATTGTTAAGACTGTTGCTGTGGACGTAGAATCTGAATATAAAGGTAAAAGCGTAATACACACCTTTATAAATGGAAAGTCTAAGAATAATACTCAATATTCTTACGAGTTGTTCAAAGGTTCGGACGAGTTAATTAAGGCTAATGAGGCTGCCCTTATGTTAAATGCTGTTAAAGAGAAATTTAGTGCTGAAGTTGATAATTTGTCTGAAGATACGATTCGAGATATGTATAAGACATTGTTCGGAACAACTAAACTTAAAATTTAGCTAAAATGAGGGGAGGTGTACCTATGGAGATGAAAGAGATAGAGGAATTGGTAAAGAAGCATAGTAAACCAATAAAGCCTTACTTCCTTCCATACGACGCTCTCCCATTAATCCTTAAGGGGACTCCGAGGAAGGAACCTGACCCGAAGCTAACTAAGTTCGCTAAGATGCTGAAGGAAGCTGTTAAAAAGCTAGAAAAGGAGGGATAATGTGAGAAAGTATATCCATAAGTTTATTGTTAACTATTTAATTCGTTGTGGTGGAGCCTTCCATAATGGGCCATATGGAAAACACGGGAAATATGTAAAATTATTTACTGATAAAGAATACGACGAATACCAGAAGTTCTTATGTGAAAAAGGATTATAGTGTAAAGGTTGTGTGGAAAAGATGAAGGAACCTACTGTTATGGAGCTAGTACGATTTAAGCTCAAGCAATTGTTATGTAGACATGAGTATGACGTTATAGCCGAGGATAAGAAGTATAACAATAAGGTGTACCATTGTCCTAAGTGCGATAAAATGAAAACGGAGTGGTGATATGAGTCATAGCGATGGAACCGTAACATTTAACGACGGTGTAGTTTTCTATTTTGAGTATAATGGGACGAGCGACTATGCTATCCCAGATATCTACCCTACACGTGAAGAGATGAACGCTAACTGGCGTAATGGTGAGTACAAGGAATGTACCTGTGGGAACCTAGAGCCTGTTGAGATACATGCCACTTACGGTGAAGGAATAGACTGGGAAGGGGAAGCGTGTAGAACGTGTAAAGCAATTAATCGTGAACATCTTCGGTATGACTGGAGAGAGACGAAAGAATATTATGAGAACAGAGGCTGGTGGGGACTGTTATGAATAAAATAAAAGTAGAAAACTTTGTAGAGGCTTCGAGTACGGAAATTAAGGAAAAGCTAGAGAAGTTCTTAAATGAACCAGATGTGTATAAAACTGTAATATCTTTAGATTGCTATTCAGTAAGTAGAACTCATCACGCTATCTTAGTTTATACGGAACGGGAGCTTCTGGTAAAAGAATAGGAAAGTGAGGGAGAAAAGTTGACTGACCAAGAGAAATTGGATATCCTAAATGGTATGGAGGTTATCGACGAGGATTCTACTGGAACTGAACTTCTTTATGTAGAAGTTGCGTATACACACGAGAACATAGAGAAGCTATCGAAAGTTGTTCCTGATATAAATGAGTACCTAGCAAATTCTGGTGACCCTGACGACTTAGAGAAGGGAATTGATATAAGTATAGCTGCGTTCCAATATGCTGGCGCTGATTACTATTTCGAAGGTAAGTTTGTAATCTTTACGAAAGAAGAACTCATAACTATGTACGAGGAAGAGAAGGCTAAACGGAGAGAATCCGAGAGAGCTGTTGAAGAAGCTAACCGACGACTAAGAGAGATAGGTGAGATGATTGAGCGAGGTTTTTAAAGCTGCGAAGGAAGATGTTGAGCGTAAACGTGCTATCGTTGATAAGCTAGAGGAAGAACTGGATGAAGCGAGAAACGCTTTGAGTACGAGTATGAATAAACTATCAGAAGTGTGTCCGCATGATAATACGACGTATTTAGTAAGTACTGGATATGATAGTTGTGATGACTGTGGAGAGTTACTATGAGTAGAGACTTCGAGCGTATGAAGAAGTACGTAGAATACAAGAGGGAAACTGTAAAGTATTATGACGATGAAGCGAAGAAAGCTAGGAAAGAGTTAGCTACAGCTACTGCTAGATTAAGAGAACTCTGTCCACATGAGAATACTACGCCTCTAGCTATGGAGAGTAAAGTATGTAACTTTTGTGGAGAGCTACTATGATTATAACAGAAGAAATAGCACAAAGGTTTCTAGAGCTGAATACGTATAAGCCTGTAAAGTCTGAGGAAGATGTATATGACTATGAGTTATCTGAATCGGAACGTGAAGAGTTAGCTTGTAGTATCTTAAACGAGGTAGAGAGTAAATAACTCTCTCCTCTTTTTTAAATTAGATTTCACACCTTTAAATGTAGCTTAAACGCTTACGGCTGTAAGGCTAAGTACATACGATTGACCAGGTTTTAAATTGTAAGGCAATTTCTCTAGTTTAAATGACAATAGCGAGTTGACCCTTCTAAGCTAGTGCTGTAGCTGAATATGGCTTATTTATGGTTTAAAAAGAATTTAATTTAAAACTTAAATAATGTTTAAATGATATTTAAATGTAAATACAGATAACCATTAGGAGGTGTTTGCTTTGTCTAAAAACTACCGAGGGAAGAAGACGAAGCTAGAGATGTTGTACGATTGGAAGAAGAGACCATTCGTGGATAAGATGTTAGACGACGGAGAAAGTCCTAACCAGGTTCATAAATGGATAGTAGAGAATGGATTCGATATTTCTATGCCTACTGTGTATACTTATGCGAAGCGTAGAAAGGAAGCGATTGTAAAGGGAGTACAGTTAGACTCTTTGATGAATAAGCGTGCTAAGGATGGACGTGACGAAGAGGGATTTAGTAAGAGTGATAGAAAGAGACAGCATAAGGCTAATGCTGGAGTAAGAGCTATGAATAAAACGAAGGAAGAAAGGAAGATGGAGAACTTAACTGTAAATAAACTCCAGACTGACCTTGAGCTATTAGATGCTGTAATGCAGAAGGGATTTGAAACGTTACAGAAGATGGAGGCTGTTGCTCCTAAAGACTTCTTAAAGGCGCTAGAGATTAAGCAGAAGATAACGGGAGGAAGTCATAACGGATTAACGACGTATGGTTTAGAGGAGATACGTTTGAGAGAGGCTGCTAGGGAATCTGCTATTATGACTATTCTGTTAGAGTTTATACCTGAAGAGAAGCATGAAGAGGTAATAGATAGAATGGAAGTTGCTACGAAGGAGTTTTATGATTCTATAGGACTTGGAGATGAATATGAAAAGGTAGTAGATGCTGAAGAAGCTTAGAAAGGAGTAGTTGGGTATGAAGTATGTTTTTGAGAAGATAATTGCTTTCGTTATAGCTTGTGGAGTATGGACTTTCGTAATAGGGTTGTGTGGTTTATTTGGTTATGATATTATACGAGGTATTTATTATACAACGTCGTTAGCTGTTGGAAGAATTGATTCGTTTATTAATTGGCTTTTCTAAAGGGAACTTGTTGGAACCACGTGGGAACTCTTTGGGATTCGCTGCTGGATTTAGGATTTCGTTGTTGTCTCGGTGTGGGTAAGAGGATTTCGTTGTGAGAAACCGAACCCACCGACCTCAAGATTTTCAACGAGCGCTGCATGTTTCGGCTGATGTTTAAATTTAAAAGATTGGAGGATACGCACATGGGACTTATCGGGAGCCAAGTGGGAACCCTTATGTTAGATGATTTACGAGGCGTACAGGTTATTATTACGGCTGGAGGGCTGTCAGTTTTATACCGTACTATCGAGAACGGGAATAAGTCGATTAGTTATAAAATGGATGATTATCTAGGGCTGGCCATGTTTAAGGATATCTATGATAATCGACAGGGGAACCTCGTTGCTGGAATCCAATTATGTGACGTTAAAGGCTTCCCTCTAGAGGGACAACATTACCCTGTAAATGAATTTACATGGAGTGGTAATATTAGTTATGGAGGGGGAGAAGCTATCAGCTTCCTATAAACCGATTGGAGGGATTAGATATGGAAGAACGTAACAACGAGGAGTTTATTAACCCAGAGGACATAGTTCACGTATCTGGAGTATTAGCAACCGAGGACTTATCAGAATTTCTATTTGAAGCACTTATTGACTTTGGGTTAGTTCCTACGGAAGAAGAGACAGACTTAATCGCTGACTTACTATTTGACTATCTTATCCACCGAGGTTTTATCTCTGAACTGGATATCGAGACGGAGGACGAATAACGCTCGATACGACTTAAGTGAACGGAGGCTACATAACTAGCGTTGTGGTGACGAATTAATTTATGTAGTTCTCTATTCACGAAAGTGGTACATATACATAAGGTTGAAACAGAGTATTTCTTATACTCACCCGTGTTTTAGACTACAGCATTCTCCAAATTATTTGTTACAGGTTACGTGAAATTGTCCAAATACTGTAGTAAAATGACAATTGGTAGCGTATACTAATGATGTAAGGTAAACCGAGACGAAAAAGGAGAGGTTAATAATGAGCAGAACAGAGAAAATTGAGAAGGCGATTTTAGATAGAATGTGGAAGAACGGTGGACACTGGGTAGAACTAAATATGAACTCTGGAGATTCAGTTTATATACAGCGTATGAACTACGAACCATACGAAAACTTAAAAAACGAAAAGTTCAGAGTTTTAGTTAATGGCGAGAAGGTAACGGATAACATTAAACTAGGGGAAGTTTCAAACCTTATTAATTCTAATTACTAAAATAAACCGAGATAAAAGGAGAGGTTATTTATGATTATCAAAATTCCAGAAGGTTACAACTTAGTTTCGCACCCGTTCCAGGCTACGCATATTATGGTTGTAGACCACTCTGACACTTATAATTTCGCCCACGAGTTCAAAAAAGGTGGAATTTACGAGTTCCAAGAATCATCAAACAGAGGTTTCGCACGTAGCGAACGAGGACATATGGAATTTACTTACAGCTATACTACTTTCTTATATCTAGCTAAACAAGACTAAATAAAAACCACCCTATTCTTAGGGTGTTTTTCTTTGACAACTTTTACCAAAAACTGTTGTAATTGACAACGGATTATTATATGATTAGGTTGTAAGATAAACCGAGAAGAAAAGGAGAGGTTATTTATGGCGAGTCGTGTAAAGAAAATGGTAGGAAAAGAAATTAAGAGCGTTAAAGAAATCCCAGGCAGAATCGTTAAGGAAGGTGTTAACGGGGTAAACGGTCTTAAGTGGATTCGAGTAGCCGAGAAGATGACAGATAGCTTCGGGAATGCGATAAACAACGGAGGCGTGGAAGTTAAATACTTACTACTAGCAGAAATAAAGGCAAACGGAAATCTTAAAATCGTTAAAGCTACAAAAGAATAACTGAGCAAAAAGGAGAGGTAATATGGAAAAGCTACCGAAAGTTAACGGTCACCAAATTAAGCTTATGTCACGTGAGGAAATAGACAAGGAGCTAAAAGCAAATGGCGACTGGGGAATAGAGTACCTAGTCCCTGGACGACGACTTAATGGTTACTATATAACAGTTAACCGTAAGCGCTACCGATTCAATACCCTAGAGGAAGTCGAGAAAGTATGTAACGCTTATAGCAAGAAAGAGCTACAGGGAATGTCTGAAAGCGAGATTAAATCCTGCCTGATGAGTGCTAGCTGGTAACTAGCCGAAACTAGAGCTTTACGCTCTAGTCGTGGGAAACCACTAAAATAAACCGAGTTAAAAGGAGAGGTAATATGGTAAAACTTTGGAAGCTAGCTGACAAGCAAATAGTACGTGTATACGACGAGGAGTATAAAGCGGAGTATATAACGGTGAGGGAACTTAGAAGCCGATTAAAGCAAGAGGGTGCGAAATTCGACGACGTTGTGTTAATACGTACCGAGAAGTTGAAAATAAACGTAACGGAGATTCTGGAGGATTCTCTTATGCCGAAGTTTGAGGAAATGGATTCCGTTGATAGCTCTTGGATTGGAGAAGCTATCGACTCGTTAACTAAGGAAGACCACAAAGCAATCGAGTCAATACTTAAGAAGGCTTTTGCTAGGACGGGAGTTAACGGAGTTCCAATACAGGTCGCAAAGGTTGAAATAAATAGCTGATACTTAGCACTCCTTACGGGGTGCTTTTATTCTGCCTTTTGCGCTGCTGTTGTACAAAAGAGAAAATATTTGTACATAACACTTTATTTAGTTGACTTAGAATAACTGGAGGTAATGGGAATGATTATCAGATACTTAAGAGGATTAATTAAAAAGAAAGAGAAGCCGTGTGAGCACAAGAGTGTTATTAAGGAGAATTACGGGGGCTTCTTTGATTTAGATAAATATACGTGTACGAACTGTAACGAAGTATGGGACGAGACTGTTATATTCTCCAGCGACTATAAAGCGAAGGACGAATTTAAAATACTGGAGAAGGCAATTCAAGGTGGTAAGATAGAAGTTGTAAAGGATTTATCCAAAACGGAATTAGACTTTATGAGGGATGGCGGAGAAGGGCTGAAAATCGCTTTAGGGAATGTAGGTAAAGGAAAGTCTTTAAGGGGGAGATAGTATGACGAGGTTATTTACACGTGCGGAATCTAATCACCACTATATGTATATAGAATATCGAGATTTCCACATCAACATAGACTGGAGGCGTGAGTATGTGGCTACTAGGCTTATGGAATATGGTGGCTATAGTAAGAATTTAGATAAAGTTCATTCAGAGCGTTTCGTTAAAGTTCACGATAAATATATTATCATAATAGTGGACTTTGTAGCAAGGAAAGTACGAATTAAATCTGATGTTTATGACGTATTAACAGTCAGAGAGGGAGAGCGTTCAAGAGGTTTAACGTTAGTTCTGAAGAAAACACACGTACAATTTAAGAGAGCGATAAGTGGAAAACTAAATGTAGAGGCGGTAACGTTTCCTGTTAGAACCTTTGGAGAGCTTGTAGATAACATCTCGAAGAAGTTGGAGGCACTTGAATCGACGAAACTAGATGTACTCCAGGAGTCTATGCGAATACGCCAAGAGACTGAAGATGCTAGCAAAAAAGCGCTGGACGCACTAGAGGAAAATTTCAAGGTTTACAGAGACCTTCAGTCGCCTCGCTTAAAAGAGAAGACTACGCAAACGCTAGAACGTGAAAATATGCTATACACAAGAATCACCTATAAAGAGTTACGAGTAGATGTATTCTGGAAGTATAACAAAATAGAGATATACAACGGTAGTAACTTACGTAAGCAATCTGAGGAAGTGTGTGCAGTGATACAAGAAGACTTTAACTTTGTTCTCAGAATTGATACTCTCACAAGAACTATTGTGTTGGAGTCTGAAAAGTTCGAGATAATTAAAGTACATGGCTACCACTGGAAAGAGTTTTGTAGTATCGTCGAGCGAAAAGAGATGTCACCGATTAACGACGGTGGAGGAACTATCCTTAAAGGTACTGTAGAGGAGAAAAAGAGCCTAACGGAAAGCTTTACAGAACATGCTATTGGACACGTCGTTGACGAATGTGAAAGAATATTCGATAACTATAATAAAGAGCTTCGAGAGGTTGAATTTGGAGTATCGAAGAAGGAACCGAACTCTACACCTGTTAAACTAGCTCTAATAGGAGTGAGCTTTGCTACTATCGTTTCCGTGGTTGCTATGATAACGCTATAAGGGGGAGTAAGTATGATAGAAGTCCAATACATGAAGCCGTTTCAGTCTAAGGTAAAAGGTAATAAGCTACGACTAGTATTCGCATATCAATACTTTACCATAACGAAGGAAGGGGAGCTATTTCACTTCATACCTATCGAGGGTAAGGAAATGCTTGTAAATATGGACACGGGACAAATTGAGAATATGTCCGAGATTTTCGTATTCCAACGAGGGAACCGTTTCATCCGTATGCCTTTATATCAGCTTATGCTTGTATCGAATATCCACGAGCATCTAATACCGATTCTGGAGAAATGCTCTCCAGAAAATAAACAAGATTCAAGAGTTCCATATAAGAAAGTTTGTGGGCTTATTAAAGAGTTGGAGAAACAGAATTACGATTATTTAATCGACCAAGCTTTGTTAGACAACGACAAAGAGCTATTCTACGAACTCACACGAAGAAAAGAGGAGAACTGACCATGTACGTTAGATTAGTCGTTAGGTACGAAGACCTTAAGCAATATGAGAATGGAGGAACGATAAGAGCTGTTACACCTAATATGTCTCACAGGTTATCTGGGTATCATTCTCTAGAAGTCATGGTAAGAGCTTCTGACATAGTTGGGTTTACGGAGAAGAAGAGTGGAGGGACTCATCCAGAATACTACAACGTTTACGAAATAAGCAAATATGCGTTGGATACGTTTTTGTAAAGGGGAGTGTTAATATGATTTATCCGATATCTCTAATCTTACCATTATTTATCGTTCTAGCCCTTCTAGCTGCTGGATTCAAAATAGTAAATCCTGTAGGGCTTATTGTTATACTGTTAATGTTCTATTTAGGAGTAAAAACTGGAATAGCCTACTTAATTAAGTTGAAAGACAAAGAGTAGGAAGGAGGAGCGCTTTGGCTACTAACCGAGCAGGAAGGCTTTGGACTCCAGCGGAAATCGAGAAGTTAGAGGACATGGTTGGACTCTATTCTTTTGAGGAAATCGGGAAAAAGCTGGGGCGAACAGCTCTGGCTGTAGAGAGGAAACTTACCAAACTTGGGCTTTTGGATACGAAGATTAATGCTGGGCTTCTTAGTTTACACGAGGTTTCTAAAGCTATGAACGTTGACTCTTCGGTAGTTAAGGACTGGAAGGAGAAACATGACTTTCCATTATTTATTAAACACCTACGCTATACGGACGTTAAACAGAACTCGTATTACGTGGAGCCTGAAGCGTTCTGGAAATGGGTTCATAATCATAAGCACATAGTCAATCTAGCACGCTACGAGAGAGGGAGTATCATTCCAGAGCCTCCATGGCTTAATACGGTAATAAAGTATCACACGCATACAATCCCGAAGAACCGAAGAAAGCTTTGGACTGCTGAAGAAGATAATCGACTTTGGTATTCACGTTATCAGCTCCGTAAGAGCGTTGCTGAGCTAGCTGAAGAGTTTGGACGAAGCAAAGGGGCTATACAGCGAAGACTAGAGGAACTAGCTAAAAGGAAGATGTTAGAAGCAAAATGTGAAAGGTGTGGAACAGATGGGAGAAAACAAACTAGATAAACCAGGAATCGTTTTAAGAGCTTTGATGAAAGGTATGGAGGTGGAGCTTGACGGGAGGACTTACGTGTGGTTGGATAACTTCCCTACACAAGTAATCGGTGGACAACAGTACGGAATCGACGGGCTAGCAGTTAAAGGCGAGAGCTTTAAGGCAGGTCAGCCGATAGAGTTTGGAAAAGGCGAGCCACACTATATGGGTTCAGACATGTCGTTTACTCGGTTCATAAAGCTTTGTGAAGATATGCCAGACCTAGACGCTTTTGGCTTAGCTGGAACTATGGCTCTTAGAAATATGGCGAAGAAACGGGGGTAATAGTATGAACGACGTTACTTATGTTTTTCTGTCCGTGGACGATTATGAAGACATGTCAGAATTTCGAGTAGAGGGAACCGTTGTTGTAATGGATTCCAAAACAATAAACGTGTTAAAAGATGGCGTTCTGGTAGAAATGCGTTTTACAAAGGAGATAGGCGCTGTTTTCGATTTAGCTAAGAACACTTTCCTTTACAAGACGGAGGAGTTCACAGAGTTCTCAAAACGTTCGTTCTTTAGCACGGAACGAGATTATGTCGCAACTGTAACGAGGATGTTAAAGTATGACTGAACTAGTTCTAGAGGGTGTATTATGTATGACTTGTGGTTGTATAGTCGAAGACGGGGAGCCTAGTGGGTTCCCTAGAGACTGTGCTTTATGCGAGGAAGAAGAGGAAGATGAAGAATGGGAGTTATAATAGTCCTATTTGTTGTTACCGCAGTAGTAGGTTCGTTTATCATAGCTTCTACAAATTGGGAGGTTGACAACAGGGAGTAGAAAATGCCGTCTTCCCTTTTTATTAGGGTAAAAGGAGGGCGTATGATGAAAGTTGAAAGATTCCTTGGGTTCGATATAGAAACATTATCTGAGACTTTAACGGATGGTCTAGAGTTGAGAGTTAACAGAATCCAAAAAGGCGCTAAACGCATAAGGAGCAAACGTAAGCGTCACGTTAATAAATGGCTTAAACGTAACAGTACAATAACAACATACACAGGAGTATCTATAATTAATATTAAGGAGGAATGAAACTAGTGGACTTAGTAGGAACTATATGTAAATCGCTTATTGGACTTCGGGAACTTAAGGAAAAATCGGAGGGAAATGAGTATCTAATAACAGCTATCGAAACAGACCTACAGAATTGCTTAGACGCTGCTGAAGAGCTTACGTCTCTGCTAGCTCTACCAACTAAAAGGGAGGACGACATATGAAACCTGGGATTCTACTGATATTTGCTGGGTTATACTCGATTTATCTGCTTTTCATTTTATCTCTGTATATGGGTGCTGACTATATTGGATTTACGATTAATGAGAAATACGAGGGAATAATGTTGCCTTCAGTTTGGGTTCCGACGGCTTTATTTGGACTTTACGGTGGTTTCTGGTTGATTAAGACTGGAATTGATAACTACCTAGAAAGAAAAGAGTTGGAGGAAGAGAAATGAAGTCAGGCGTATCCCTAGCAGTAATTTATCTTATTGGATTTAGTTTCGGGTTGGGCGCTTTGTTCTTCTCGAAGCAACTAAACGTTACGGGAGTAGTTACGATGACCACAGCCTTTCTGTTTACTTCTTCAATTTCGACATTATTACTGATTAAGCACAAGGAAAAGTCGAGTAAGGAGGAAGAAAATGTTTAAATCACTTGATTTCGTTAATCACATAAAGGGTGGAAGGTACATATTTCTTGCTGTAGTCCACCCGTCTAGCGAGATTCCACCGTTATCTATGCTACACTATAGACAAAATGCCTTCCACACGGAGCTAGAGAAAGATGTTACCATAGTTAGTCACTCTAACGGGACGGCTCCTGTGTATTATAGCGCTGATGTAGACGAGTATCTGGTACTTTATACGCCTGTATACGACGGTGGAAACCCTATGGGGATGAATAAGAACTACGTTAGACCAATTCAGATGTTTTTTGAGCACGCTAAAGACCCTAAAACGGGCGAATTTAAACACCGATTCACTAAAGAAGAGAAATGGAGTGGTCAGTAATGGCTGCTCTTTCTTTATAGGAGGGACTTTATGGGAATATTAAGTGACATATTTATGTATTTAGCGTTGATATTTGTTATTTTTGCTACTATCTATGGAATAATCACAGGAAATATCGAGCTTCAAGCAGAAAGTATTCTTGCAATTCCACTAGTTATTCTAGGTGGCGTAATTTTATTAACTTTTGTTGGTGATTCTCCTAAAGACTACTAAAGAGGTGTTATAAGTAATGGAATTTTATGAACAGCACAAAGACAAAATAGAGCGCTTAGAAAAGTCGTTGGGCATATGCATAGTAAGCCATAACGAGAAAACGGGAATTTCTTTATTTCTACTTAGCTATAATGACTTCGCTAGAGAATTTCAGCACACAGGTCTTAAAACCTACACGGAAGCTCTAAAACGCTATAATAAGATGGCAGAAGAGTTCTTCAGTTTTGACGTTACGGCTATAACTAATAAATATCGTTATTTACCTAGTACACCAGAGAACTATGCACGACTAGGGGACGAAATCGAGAGGGCAGCAATTCAGATGTTAGCGGAAACTGGTAGTAAGCTTACGCTTAACGAGTACATCAAATGGCTTTACCGAAGATGGTTCGTATTCGAGGAGGGAGAAAACCTTTGATTCCTCATGAAGAACTTAGAAGAATTTCAACTTGGGAGCTAGGGCGAAAATTAGAAACATATAAAATGGAACACGAATCATACCAAAGAACGATATCGAGAAGTAGGTTCATGCCAGCCGAAGAACTCTTTAAAAAGGTAAATGAGTCTCGGACTATGATATTTGCTATTATGGATGAGTTAGACAGGAGGAGATAGTCTATGAGTAATGATACTCACGAAGAAGATGGAATTGAATACTGCGACGCTTGTAACGAGCCTATCGACGATTGTGACTGTGAACGTTGCGAGGGCTGTGGAGGCAACATGGAGCTAGTTGGTACTTGCTCTTGTGACGAGTGTGAACACTGCGGGGAGAAGGAACACGAATGTGGCTGCGAGTTATGTAATACATGTGGAGTCAACTTAACAATCTTAAACTCTTGTTTGTGTGAGCGAGAGGACGAAGAGGAGGACGAGGAAGACTAATGGATTACATTTCCAACGAGTACGAAGAAGGAGCTATTTGTCAGATATGTGAAGGACACCTAAAGCTCTATTGTAACTGTGAAGATTGTTGCGACTGCGAAGACCGTTGTAAACACTGTAAGGACGTAGACTGTCGCTGTCCAGAAAATGAATAACGAAAGAGGCTAGACTATGAAGAAAATTGTTGTAACCAAGACTCCAGTAAATTTTCTAGGAAAAGGGAGGACAGTTAGATTATCTTTCCGTAGTGTTTGCGAACGCTGCTCAGAAGTACTGGAAAAAGGTAAACCATGTAAATGTGAACGAGATGCATCCCGATAAGGGATGCTTTTTATTTAAAAACTTTTTGTTGTACACCCAGAGTAGTAAATTGGGAGTCGGGCTTTTATTAGGTATTAAACGATAAGGGAGAGATTTAGTATGTGTAAAAATCAATTCGGATTAAACTGGGAGCAAAATAATTATAATAACTCAAACGACGGGTATGAAACTTTCCTAGATGATATTAAGCGTCGTTTCAACGAGGTTACAGAACATAACAACATTAAGCTATTTACTACAGACGCTAAAGGCTTATGGGAAGCGTTCCTAAACGGATTACCACAAGTTGCGAGACAGCACTATAACTGCCGAAGCTGCAGACGCTTTATCGAGAATTTTGGAGGACTGATTACTATGGACGAAGTTGGACATTCAGTATCTCCTCTTTGGAACCAATTCAAAGTCCCTGCATTCTTCTCCAATTCGGTTGAGAAGATGTCTCAAATTGTCCATAACGCTCAGATTACTGGTGTATTCCTTAGTGATACTAGGGTATTAGGAAAACCTTACGACGGGGAATGGGAACATATAGCAGTAACTTTACACCATACACAAGTTAGTTTCTCGAAGCTTTATACTGCCGAACAGCTTATGGCTGAGAAAGTTCAGGATTTCGAGACGTTACAAAACGCTTTACGGGCTTACTCTTTGGATACAATTAAGCAAGCCGTTTCTATCTTAGAAGCTGACGCTGTGTCCCGTTCTGAGAAGACGCTAGGTAAAGCTGAGTGGTTCTTAGACCTAGCGAAGAAAGTTAAGAAAGCTAGAACTAGCGACCAACATAATAAACTAATTTGGTACGCAGTAGCTACAGCTCCAGTAGGGTTTACGCATATTCGTAGTGGGGTTCTTGGAACTTTACTTGACGATATCGCTAGTGGTATGATGAGCTTTGACGTTATTAAACGTCGCTTCGACGAGAAGATGAGAGCAGACCGATACCAACGACCTCAAGTTGCACCGAAAGCTGGTAACATTAAACGTGGTAACGAGATTATTGCGAAGCTAGGTTTGGAACGTTCATTAAACCGTCGTTACGCTCGAATTGACGAGTTAAAGTTATTGTGGACTCCAAAACGTCGAAGCTCTGGGCGTCAAAATAATCCGATATCTTCTGGAGGCGTATTCGATAACGTTAAACCACGTGAAACGCAACGATTTAACGCTAGACCAACTAACAACAAACCAGTTCCGACGGTTACTATGACTTGGGAGAAGTTCGCTAAAACGGTTCTTCCGAAAGCTCATAGAATCGAGTACTGGGCTGGGAACTGGAGAAGTGGCTACGCAGCGCTAGTTACGGCTGAAGACCCAACAGCTCCACCGATTATCCAATGGGATAAAGAGAATGACCGTAACCCAGTATCTTGGTATCAGTACGCTAACGGCTCTGTGCCTTCTAACTGGAATCTAGAGTCTGACATGTACCATGAAGTTACTGGTATTACGTACCAACCTTCTATGTGGAACGAAGACGAAAGCATGAAGCACCAAGGGAAAGGTGTTATCTTAATCCTAGACGGGGCGAAAGATAGAAACCACTCACAGGTAAGTAATGCTTTATTCCCTGAAATCCTACGTTCGGAGCTTCACGAAATCCGAGCTACTATCGAAGAATATTCGAGAAACGAACGTTTAACTGGACACGCAGATTCAGCTTGTGGTATTCGTTTACAAGCTACTGGTGGTGGAAACTGGAGAGCTAAAGTCCGTGTAACGACAGATTTAGGCGTAACAGTTTACGAGTTAGACCGTTGGGACTAAGACCATCTTATAACGCCCTGTAGCTTCTTGTAGGCTACAGGGCTTTTCTTTTTAAGATAATCTGTACAAAGAGAGTAAAGTCTGTTAAAACGGCTTTAATTAGGTATAAAACGGAAGGAGGATTTAATATGCGAGTTACCACGAAAATTAAAACGAATAGAATCATTAGGCAGGTTCTTCCTGTGAGTTATGTTATTGGGAAAAGCTCGGACGCTTTAGTTGATGTGTCAGGAGCTTTACAAGAGGGCGTTAAATGCGATAGATGTGGAGAAAACCACTTAAGGTTACAAGATGGCGACGACGTAAAGACTCGATACGTAACTGTTATTGGAACTTTACTAGCTAACTGGGGCGACCCGCAAGTGGGTAACGTGGAATGGGATACTAAAGGTGTTGACCATACTCATTTCTGCGCTAAATGCTTCGTAGAGGAAGCTGCTCAGATAGCTGGATTAAAAATTAAATTTGATGGGGGCAACGAAGAATGATTTTTATTGACGAAAACGTAACGAACTACATTAACCAAATGAAAGAGCCAAACTATGGGGAGGACATCGTTGCTTTATCTCCAGCGAAAGCGTTCCAACGCTTACAAAACAAGCAAGAGGTTCGAGCTAACTTCAGCGTATTAACCTACGAAACGTTCTCTGGTTGTCCTAACTGTAAAGTAAAGCGTGAAGGAAACTATTGTCACACTTGTGGTGCCCGTATTCGAGAAGGTGTGGTAAGCAAGAAGCAATATACTGGACAAACTATACTCGTAATTAAACTTACAGCTGAAGGTAAACTTATACAACGTTTGGGCAATCCTCACTACTCTCCTAAAAATTTAATGTTATCAGAATTTGATACTAGCTATAAAGGGGCTTGGGCACCAAGCTTAATGACGCTAGAAGACTTTATGAAAATTAAATACTGGTTCACTTATAATAACTGACTCCAAAAAACCCTGTAACTTTCTACAGGGTTTTCTTTTTGTACACCAAAAGAGTAGAAAGTACACATTTCAGCTTTTATTAGTTAAGTTAGGCGTTATTTATCGCTATTAATAAACGACCTCTCAGGAGTGCTCCTGTTGGTCTTAAAAATGGAGGACACTGTATGACAAATAATAAGGCAAAATACAAGATGGGACTTTATAAGGACGGGAAGCTAGTTAAAGCTTTTGATAATGCTTATGATGCTTACGAGTATGCTGTAGTTGATTATTCTGAAACGAAAGAGGCTGGGGAAGTTAAGTACATTCGAAAGCTTCAGAAGTCTGAAAACGTGATTACTAGTATTACAGTTAAACACGTTAAGAAGAGAAGCTTCTGGGGAATGCTTAAGAGTCTTTTAAAACGCTAAAAAGGGGGAAAGTTGTGGGTTTATTTGGAATGGGTGCTACAGATAGTATGGCTATGTGGGTATGGGCGACGCAACATCCTTACTTATTCACGCTTATAAAAGTATCAACTCCAACGACGATAGTATTACTTATGTATGCTGCGAGTAGAGTTCTATTTGGAGCTAGCAAAAAGAGCCGATACTAGGGGGATTTAGAATGGAAAATGAAAAACGAGTATTTAGTGACGTTTGGTTTGGAGGCATTAACTTTAAGATAGAGGCTATGGAAGAACCCAGAGACCTCTCGAAGCAAATTGATGCTCCTCTAGGGACGCTTATGATGACTCACGTTATACGTGGTCTGGAAGTGCCAGTTTACTTAATACTTCATGATAAGGAGAATTGGTTCCAGTTCGTTTATGCGGCAGCTATCCTTTCGCAAGAAATTATGTTTGTCAATTTGGAGGATGAAGAAACGGTTGTATTATTGACGAATATGTTAAACTTTTCGGGGGTGCTAGGTGGTGAAGATGATTAAGAAGGTTGTACTAGTTATAGGGGCTTCGATAGCCCTTACAGCTTGTGCTATGAACTCTACGACGGAAGCCGAGACGAAGCTTGAAAGCAACGTAACGACTTATGGAGATGTTGGAAAACGACGATTTACACCCGTGCGAGTTATCGAACATACGGATTCTGAAGGCTGTAAGTTTATCATAGCTAGCACCGATACTGGTATTGAGATTAAAGAAAAAAGTAACTCTCCATGTAGAAAGGGTGACGAAGTTGGAAAAACCGACGGTAATTAAGATAGAGCCTGTCGAGGAATGGACACTGAAAGCTCTTAAATTCGTTTGTAAGAACCATAAAGTCAAAGGGTACACAAAGATGAGCCGAGAGGAACTTGTGGTTGCTGTAAGAGACGTAATAACGAAAATCTCGAATAGGGGTGACGATAACCGAAAATGACTATGGACGACTTAAAAGCCCACTTAATTCGACGAGTTAAGCACGCTAGGAAAAGAGCCAAACAGCTAGAAGAAGCTCACGGAGATAATCCTGGACAAACCCATACATATTGGGGAGGGAAAGACCTGGGTTATTGGAGTGGAATAGTAACAGCTATCGAGAACACGCTAGATGAAATCGACGAAAATTGGGAGGAAAAGCTTAATGGAAAATAGCTGGTTAGATGAAAAGTGTGTGTATGTTGGAAGCCCTCCACCGATTCCAGATGATTTAGTTATTGAGAGGGACGGTGTTATTGTTAGTAACGATTCAGAATACGCTAGACAGCTTTGGGAAGCTATTAGAAATAAACCTAAAGGCGAACAGAAGCCGTTGCGATTTAATAAACGTGGAAAGGTGATGCGCTAGTGGATAACTCTTATATAGATGCACTAAATTTTAAAGTAAGGTCAATAGAACATCTTCTTGGAATTAAGTTCGAAGGAAAGTCACTTATTGACAAACAGGAATTTGTAGCTAAACACTGGGAAGCTCGTATGGAAGTATCTTATGAACTACTAGCCGACGCTTGGGAGGATGCGAAAAAACGTTACGATTTAAGGGAGGCATAAAGCTATGATACTTAGAACAGTTTACGTGGATGTGACAACGCTTAATTATTTGTACAGCATACTAGATGGTTCGTTGAAAGTCGATTTTGACTCTGACGTATACCGACGGGTTTCGTTTAAGCGAACTGGGAAGTTTCCGAATGAGGTTCAAGTCCCATTGCAAGCCGTATCAAAGTTCTCACAAGATGACACCTCAACTATCTCTATGTACGAAATACAAAAATTGCACCCAACCTCATAAGAGGAAGGGTGCTTCTTTTTAATACATACTAATATGGTCTACAAACGTTTCTACGTCAAAGGCGTATTCTTCAGCTTGGTCTCCACCATTTAAGTATCTATAAACTATCCAGTCGTACTTCTTAGCCTTTGGCCAGTTCTCTACGATTACCTTTGGGTCAGCGAATCGGTCTTTTACGCTATCATAGTCCGTAATCTCTACGACCTCGATAGCTCCATCTTCGATTCCCAACCAGCCCTCGGAAGGAGAAATGTTAAATTTCTTACCTACCTTAATTTTGATTTCTCGCTTTACCTCTACCGAATTTCGTTTAGTTGACTTTGCCATTAAAACCTCTCCTTTTTCTTCGATTTATCTTACAAAATAATCATAACCTATCCTTTAAAACAATTCAACATATTTTGTAAGCTTTTTCCAAAATCTTTAAGTTCTTTTCCAAAGGGCGATTCGGGTTGGCTCTTCACCTTCCCTAGAGCCTTTGCCATTTCCGTGTGAAGCTTCTCTGCTCTTTCGAAGTCCTTTGCTCCTAGAGCTAGCCGTCTTTCCTCTGAAAGTCTTATGACTTCCTTTACATTGCTATCCATATGTTCCTCCTTATAATTAGAAAAGAGGGCGCTAGCCCTCTCTCCTTTAGTTTAACTCTCGCCACTCTGGCTTAATATCCAGTACAATCGAGCCTAGAAGCCCAGACACGATATCTAGCATAAACTCGTATCCAATAATTTCTCCGATTATTTCGGCTTCCTGTTCGCCTTCTCGCTTAATAATGAAGTAAGAAATCTTGCCTCCAATATTTAGTCTTGTTACTGTTACTGCCTTTTCTCCAGATAATAGAACGATTACTTCAGGTGTTAGGCTATAGCCCGTGATTACTGTACTCATAAGAAAATTTCTCCTTTTCTACTTAATTTTTCTTACAACCTTATCATAACCTATGTATTATTTCATTTCAACAGTTTTTGCCCATCTTTTTCATAAAAGTGTACAAATAAAAAGCATCCTTACGGATGCTTCCTATTTCAATTATTCGTTACTAACTCTTTCCATTGTTCCCAAGTTATGTCTCCTACTCTTGTAAACGGGACTTTACGGTGACCGCAGAACTTTTCTCCTTTTTGTGTCAGCGTATACTGCTTTTGGTTATAGAAGTAACCTGCAAACTCTCCGAAAAAGTAACCAGAGTACGCTACAACTCCATACACCTTAAAACCTGCTCTTTTAAACGTCCAAACTACTACTTCATCCATTTAAATCTCTCCTTTTAGCTCGATTAACTTACAACTTTATCATATCTTATGTAGGTGTACGTTTCAACAATTTTTGCTTATCTTTTCCAAATAAAAAGCACCCGAAAGGGCGCTTATTCGAAAATAGAGTTGTAGTATTCGTTACCAGGGATAGCCTCTGGGTATTTCGTTTCAACTTTGTCATCTAGACGGTACGCTCTGTTCTTAGCGTAAACGATTTTAATTCCGTCTACATTATCCACATATAGATAGTTTTTATTGCAAAGGCTTCCTACAACGCCTTTAATCACATTAATATCCCATTCAAGTCCAGAAGCTATGTCACCAACCTCGATATCAGAGAACGTATATTCAGCATAGAACCCAACGTCAAGAATCCAGTCCATTACGATAGCTTCTAAAGCTGTTAGCGTTCCAGCGTCTCTCGCTTCGATTACTTTCTTGTTAGCAATTTCGAAGTTCGGGAGCTTTTCAGGAGCCTTCTCAGAAGGTTTAGCCGTCTCGCTAGGTTTAGTTACCACGGGAGCGATTTTGCCTCCTGTAAGTTTCGCTAGGTAGTCTGAAGCTTTCTTAAGATAAAGTTGTTTCTCGGACTCTTCGCCTTCGATATTGATAGCGATTTTATCAGCGCTTTCAGGATACGAAGCTAAATCCTCTTTTACAGTAGCTCGGAACGTTCTATGAGCCGTCTTCGCTTCCTTTTCCCAACTCTTAGTTTCACCAGTCACACCGTTAGTTACCGCATATTTAAGGATTCCCATTTTATCGCACCTCCGTTACAGTTAATTGACCAATAGTAGAAGTAGTGTAAAGCTTATGCAAAGTTCCCGTTTTAGTTTCGGCATAAAAGCCGTCCATAACTGGGGAAAGGTTTTTGAAATTAGGTAGAAGTGCCTTAACTTCCTTTTCTAGTTGAACCTCGTTTACGAATGTTTTACCGATTAATGATTTTAGCATTAAAATCTCTCCTTTTTATGACTCGATTTATCTTACAACCCTATCATATAATACACTAATGCATATTACAACAGTTTTTGTTATAAATTGTCAAAAGAAAAAGCGCTCATAGGCGCTTTAACATTTATGAAGGATATTAATAAACGTTTCCCGTGGGTTATCATCTTCGCAAAGTGGGATAATCCATTCTTTATCTCCGAGAGTAAAGTCAGAAGTCACACCAACATAGTCGGTAATATCTCCAGTTCCATTGTTCATAACTTGGAAGTGTACGGCATATTCGTTATAAGCGATAGCGTAGAAGCCTAGCATAAATATTTCAATATCTAAAGATGGGATGTATTCGCAGATATCGCCCATTTTGTAACTCCAGTCATACTCGACGTAGTCACCTCCAAAGATAGCATGACCTAGTGGAATCTTTTCGTCTTTCGTTAACTTGATATAAATAACAACTTTATCCATTTCGCTTTCCTCCTACAATTGGTTTTGGTCTTAGCGTCGGGAATATTCCCTTATTTGCGTTTTCAAGAACCTTTTCGGCTTCTTCCTTCGTAGCGTAGTAGCCTAGCGTTCGATTTCGGAACTTTGGGAACCACCTTCCCGTTGTCTTATGCTGGTAAACGGAACCTACACCTGTCTTCATTTTGAACGTCCCGTTATAAATCGCTTGGACTATCTCACGAGCCTCTTCCATAGTTTCTCTAGTAGCCACTTGTTTATACTTCCCGTTGTCCAATTTAGCTCTTACTGCATACTTTCCTCGTTTAAGGTGGAACGTAGCCTCTACAATGCTGTTTTCCATAAATCCTCCTAAAAAGAAAGGCTCCGAGGAGCCTTATGATTCGTGTGTTTCAATTACTTTCTTCATAAGTATAGAAACGATTTCCTTGGAAGCTTCTCCAAAGGTCACTTTCTCGCCTCTATCTAGGTAGCCTTTTATGACTTCTTTGCTTACGTTAAAAGTCGAAAGCTCCTCGTCTAAGACAGCCATACCAGCAGCCATTACTTCCGTGTTAATCCCTTTAGGGGAAAGCTTCCCAGCATATTGGGAAGCTTGTAGTGCCAATTCCGAAGAAATTAGCAAGCATAGTTTGTTTTGAGCGTTATTATCCATTTTTAGTAGACTCCTTTTCGATTAGATTATTTCACAAGCAAAGGCTACTCTGTTGCGTTTAGCGAAGCGGTCATATTTCTTCTCGATTTCTTCTAGTTGTACTTTTGGGATATCCTCTTTATAAACCGTTTTGAAAGTGTTCTCGCTTTCGACATACTTTCTAACAGCACAATAAGCGGAAAGGCTCTTGTCGGAATTTTCGTTAAGACTGAACTCAACGTAAAGTTGTTCTAGCTTATACCCTCCGATTAGGTTATATTCCTTTTCGTCCTGGTATAAAGAGTTCCAAGGGTGGTCTTTACACCACTTTCTGAATCCTCCCAGATTATTTTTGTAAGTTTGAACTTTAGCCATTAAAATCTCTCCTTTTCAACTCGATTTATCTTACACAGTAATCATACTATTAATGTGGGAACAGTTCAACATAAATTGTTACTTTTTAGCAAAAAACTGGTTCGTAATTTTTACTAACCAGGTCTAAATTCTACTACAGCAGGACAATACGAGATTGGTTCGTAATTTTTACTAACCAGTTTAGGGGGTTTTGTGGATGTCAAAAACGACTTTTGGAAGCGGAGATATGATTGACAATGCCGAAAATAGTAGGCTAGGAGGTACTTATTTGACATAGTAAAAAGAAATTTTAAAATGGGAAACGAAAGAAAAGGATATTACTTCGTATATACGAGAGAACATAGCTCGTAATATCTAAAAGAAAAGATAAATGTGTATTCATACACCTTTATTTATATACATAAACTGGAAATCACGAAGTGATTTCCCTACGTAGTAGCTAAATATGTAAGTATGTTTAGTTTATTACGGAGAGTACACATAACGGAGGGATAATATGGCCAGTGGCTCAGATAGAGTCGGAGTTAATTGGGAAGCTTACAGTAGAATAAGAAGAGATATGGAAAACCGTAAGCGAAACTTCCGAAATAAGAAAAACGAACAGAAAAAGAAAAAGTTTGACGAAGCGATTACTGAAAAACAACTCGCCTACATTAAAGATATTGAAAAGAAAATCGGTATACCGTTTGAAGGCTCTACGAAAAAGGATGCTTTCGATTATATAACTAAACACAAAGCCCAGTTTTATGGTGACTCCTAACACTCTTGCTTTATTAAAGCGAGGGTGTTTTTGTACATTCAGAGAAAATTAATGTTGAACTTACTTTATTAGGGTATTACGGTAATTAGGAGGAAATGAAATGGAGATTCCTATTTATAAAGAGGGTATGACTCCAGAGCAAGCGAAAGATATTGCTTATGCTGAACGTAATATCCTTGCTTTGTACCTAGCTATGTTCTCGAATAGAACATGGAACGACTTTGTAGCATTACAAAAAGCGGAGGGGAGCGACAATCCAAAACTCGACGCACCTCCACCTAGTGGCTATTATATCGACGAGAGTTGTGAAGGTTATAGCCGAGTTATTTCTATATTTGACGGAAAGATTACATTCCATGTTCCTGATAGCTTTGATTTAGGCAACCTACAAAAGATAGAGCCGAACTGGGACGGACATACAACCGAAGAGAAGTGGAAGCGAGTATTGGAGAAATGCGGAGTAGAGGTGGAAGAGTAATGAAATTGGATTATGGTTCTGGAAGTAAACCGAGAGAGGGCTTTAAGTCATCTGACTTCTGCGGTTCCCCAGCCTTCGATTTCTATATAGAGGATTATCGGGTGCTGGACTTGGAAGACAAAACTTGTAGCGTAATACACTGCAGGAACGTTATTCACCATATCCCAGAGAAAGACCTTCCAATACTATTCGGAGAGTTTAAAAGACTTCTGAAAGATGGAGGACAGCTTATTTTATCGGAGCCTAGAAAAGAGTTTCATCTACAAAACAAGATTCTCGACATTATATGGTATCGGTTCCTGACGTATAGCCCTGAAATAATGATTCCTGATAAATACGTGGACTATAAGAAATACTTAAGTGACTTCGAAGTCGAGAGTGTGGTTGACGATAACCGAAATGAAGTCCTTACGCTAAAGAAGAAGGTTTTATGTTATAACTCATAAGGGGAGTGTAACTATGAAAATAATTAAAAAGGAGAATGTTATAATGGGAAATAACGAGAGACGAGTTACTTTTAATACCAAACCAAACTCTTACGAGGTTGCTGACATGCCTACGGGGGTTCTTCCTTTAGACCCAACTTCGAAAAACGCTACCTACTTCCAAATTAAATTAGGGGAGTACGGTGTTGTGCTTCCGAAAACAATTAATGTGGACAACCTAGAAGGACTTACGTTGGTAAAAGGGAAAGCGACTGCTATCCACGACCAGAAGTTGGCTCGCAAAATAGCAGCTGCTATGGAAGGCACGTTGTTACAAGTAACGGAGAGCTATTCTCGAATTGTGGAAAACTTATCGCTTCCACCAGAGATGGAGCCAGCCCCAGCCTTCGAGGAGGATATACTATGATTTCATCTGTAGCATTACAAACGGCTAACACAGTACTAATTGCCATACTGTTGTTCATAAGCTTTATGGTTACTCTTATTCTATGGGTTACTACACTAGATTATACAAGTAGAAAGAGCCTAACAAGGAACTCAATAGCAACCTTTATAACTTTGTTGTTGTTTTATGTTTTCTTGTTACTAATGCTTCGATAGAAAGGAGGGAGACAGTGAGACAAATGATAAAGATTATTCGAAAAGTCGATATCGAAAGACAATACGAGCAAACGCTAGAGTTAGAATTGGACTACGAGCTTGCTTCGTTAAGTGAAGCTATGAAGTCAAACGACGAAAAAGCAAAACTTAAAAGTAAGAAACGTCTAACTGAAATACACATGGAGCTAGAATCACTTAGAGCATACCGATAGGAGGACACAAAATGAATATCGAACTAATTAATAAAAGCAATAAAGACATAGTACCAGTAGGTGGAGAATTCAAAATATCTGAAGTGGCTATTGGAAAACAGCTGTTTCTTTCTAGAATAGGGACGGAGAACGTTTACACTACAACGAAGGTCTTGGACTTTACCCAAACGGAGAAAACATTAACAGTAATAACAGAAAGTAATACGTATATGTTCCAAATTTTCTAAGGAGAGCTGACTAGTTCAGCTCTTTTTCTTCACAAAATTACTGCTGTTGTACAACAGGGAGTCATTTTGCGCAAGTAGAGCTTTTATTAGGTGTAATCAGAAAAGGAGGAATTTATATGTTTGTTAGATTTATTCATTTACGAACTGGACGCCCTACGTATATCGACGTTTTTGCTGTTACGTCCGTTCGTCAAAGTCAACAAGGAGAAACCTTAGTATTCACGGGGGACAGAGGACAATATGTAGCGGAACCTATCGACCTAGTTGTTGATACTATTATGTCTATACGACAAGCGAACCAGGGTCAAATGAACTACCCAGCAATAAGCTTAGAAAGTGGTGACCTACATGAAGAATCCTGAAGTACGAATTGGAGAATGTTTCAGCATAGTTAATGGTAGTGTTACGAAGTATCTAGATATAACTGTTGAGGAAGGAATGGCGAAAGCCTTATTGGAGGAAATCGACCTTCAAGTTGGGATTCCTGCTGGAGAGCCTAAAACAGTTATGGGTAAGATTGCGATAGAGCTTCAAAAGATACTAGAAAAGGGAGATGGAGAAAATGTTTAAAGAGTGGACTTTATTCGAGAAATGCTGGTTGGGACTATTTACGGCTATTAATTTATTTCTATTCTTTGCTTGGAACAATACACTTTTAGGACTTGTAAGCTCTATGTCAGGTATGCTGTGTGTGGTTCTAGTAGCGAAAGGGAAATTGAGTAACTACTATTTTGGGATTGTACAATGTGCTACTTATGCTTACACCTCTTATGGGTATGAACTTTATGGAGAGGCTATGCTAAATGCTATCTTCTATCTGCCTATCCAGTTTATTGGACTTTACCTTTGGAATAAAAACAAAGCCAAGGTAAGTGTTCGTGGTGAGGACGTATCGACGAACGTTATGGGAATTAAAGCTTGGGCTATCTTTATAGTATTGGCTATTGTGTCTGGAATCGTTTACGCTTACTTCCTAAACGCTATTGGTGGCCAGCAAGTACGTCTAGACTCGTTCGCTGTAGTTCTTTCTATCGGTGCTCAGATTCTTATGCTTAAACGTTATGTGGAACAATGGTTAGTATGGATTGTGGTAAATGTTCTCTCGATTGTACTTTGGGCTACAGCGCTAACTACGACTGGTGGAAATGACTATACTATGTTGGTTATGTGGACTGCGTTCTTAGTTAATAGTGTGTACGGATATGTTAACTGGGCGAAAATTAATAAACGACAGGAGGCGACAAACTAGTGGGAGGAACTTATGCTGGAGCCTACTCGGATGGGAAGTACCCTAGACCTGGGGTTGTAACTAAGAAGACCCTAGAGACATACAAGGTGCTAGAGTCAGAGTTTATTGATTCATACCACTATCACGGTTCTTGGTTCGAGTACACTTGGAAACTTAAGCTAATAGATTCTAATGGAAACATTGTAGAAAAAACTCTTGACACGTGGAGAGAGTATCCAAGGTTAGAAACCCTAAATGGGAGAACAATTGTGTACAACGGTAACACATTTGAGGTAGAAGGAGCGTAAAATAATGAAAAAATTTGTTAGATGTACAGTAGAAACTAAAGTTAGTCACGACAGCGACGCTAGAAAGAAGCTAGTAGCAATTATGGAAGAGTTTGGTGTTGTTAAAGGAGCCTCTGGAGGATTCCCGTTAAGTCCTATGGCGTATTCTTGGGAGGGACGTGAGGAAGGGCTAGCAAAAATAAAAGAATTTGGAGCCGAAATTCTTGGTGTTGAATACAAAGTTAACGAGAGAAAAGTTGGTTTTTATGGAGGAAAGTTCCTACCAATCCACATGGGGCACGTTTATTCTATGGTTCGGGCTAGTACAATGGTTGATGAGCTTCATATTATCGTATCTTATGACCCTGAATATGAGAAGAAGTTATTCGAAGGTGCTAAAATGGAGCATGTTCCCCATAGAATCCGAAAACGTTGGTGGACGGAACTAACGAAAGACATGCCTCACGTACACGTTCATGCGGTATACGAGGAACAAACTGGACAATTCTCGGACTGGGAAAAGGGCGCTGAAGGGATTAAAAAGGCTATCGGAAAGCCTATCGACACTGTATTCAGCTCGGAAGAAGTTTATGGAGAGTTCTTTGAGAAGCTTTATCCGACAGCCGAACACGTAGTTATTGACCCAAATAGGTTTACGTATCCGATTTCTGGAACGAAAATCCGAATGGAAGGGGCGATAAAACACTGGAATATGCTTCCAGATATCGTTAAGCCGTACTTTGCGAAGAGTGTTGTTGTAATAGGGACGGAAAGTTGTGGTAAGTCTACTATGGTTAAAAACCTAGCGACTCTATTTAATACCACTTACACGGAAGAGTTCGGACGTACTTTCTACGAGCGCTTAGGTGGATTCTCTGGAATCGAGCTGGAATCTGACTTCCACGAAATCGCTTTTGAGCACAAGTACCATGAGAAAATGCAGTTAGCAAAAGCGAATAAGGTTCTATTTGTAGATACCGAAGCGCTTGTAACCCAATACTATGCTATGTTATCTTTAGGTCATGAGCTTCCGATTTTAGAAGAAGTATTCAAACTTCAGAACTATGACCTATGGATTTTCTTAGAGCCAGATGTAGCTTGGGTTGACGACGGTTCTCGCTGCTATGGGGAAGAATCAGTAAGACAAGAAAACAACAAGATTCTTAAGGAGCTTCTAAAACGACACAACGTTGAGTATACTTCTATTAGTGGAGATTATGAACAACGTTTAGAAGTGGCTGTGATGGCTGTACAAAATTTACTGGAGGGATGACATTGTTTACTGGAAACATAGATGATAATGTACTGTTTACGAATAAATGGATAGAGGTGCGAGAAAAGAACGGGTATGTGTACTCACACGCTCCTTGGTCTAAAGGTATTGGGGTTGCTATCCTAGCGTACCGAGAGAACGCTTTTAGGATTCGAGAATACTTAGGACGCTACGAAGTAACGCCTTGTCATATGAAAGAAGCGAAGCTTTGTTCTATAACTGGTGGCTATGATAATTCGGATAAGTTCTCAATCGAAGAGTGCGTGCTAAATGAGCTAATGGAGGAAGGAGGGTTCATAGCTCCTAAAGAGGCTCTAATACATCTAGGAACTGTGTTCCCGTCGAAAGGTTCCGATACCTTACAAGTTCTCTTTGCGGTTAATCTTGACTCTCCTGGTGTTAAATCCTGTGACCCTACAGGCGACGGAACTACTTTCGAAAGAGGCGCTTACTGTAAATGGGTTACGGAAGATGACCTTGTGGACGCTTCAGACCCGTTGAACCACGCTATGATTATGAGACTAAATAAATATTTAAGAAACTGACTGTACAAAGGAGACAACTTTTTGGTTGCCTCCTTTTATTAGTTTAAAGGGAGGACTTTACTATGTCAGTATTTATCGTGGAAGGTTGGAGCGACGACGAACAATTGAGAAAAGTGTTCCCAGAGATTAAGACTATCGTGACCAACGGGACGAAATTTAACAATAGGATTCGAGATATTATAAATACACACTTAGAGAACGGTGAAGAAATTTATGTTTTATCTGACCCAGACGCTGCTGGATACCAACTCTATTCTATGATTAAACTTAACTATCCAACTATACCGAGGATTCCTGTAGACCCTGAACAGGCTAGCTACATAAGAGGAGTTAAGAAGAAATACGGTGTAGAGCATTGCTCATATGGTTACCTTAGACGACTTCTTCATGAATATATCTATTAAAGGGGAGCTTAAATATGAAGTGTCCAAAATGCGGGGAAGGTTTAATGTTTGTAGATGAGTATGAATATTCGAAAGACGGCTTGGGTGTGGAATCAGCTCTTTATTCTCACTATGAACTCTATATGTGCTATCCTTGTGATGTAGAGATTATTATGAATATTCGCTCGGAAGAGGCGAAAGAGAAGGCATTATTTATCTAAAAGGAGAGTGTTAAGATGCGTAATATCCGATTTCAAATTATGCGGAATCTGAATAGTGCAGTCGTTTACACGGAGTCAATTAAATCTGAGCTACAACGTACAGCAGAAGAGTTAGTTGACGGTAATATGACACAAGTCCCAGTAATCCCTACTGATATCGTTCCAGAAGCGACTCGACAAGAACTTTCTGACATTCATGCTAGACTAGAGACGATTAAGGGCGAAATTGAAGCTGCTGTTGCTGCTAAAAATCCTGAAGGTGGTGTGTAGATGATTAAAGAGGCGAATGCTTTTAATTTCAAAAAGCTAGTTGGTGACAGTGATATTATTTACTTCTACGGACAAACCTGTGGGCCATGTAAGATGATTAAACCGCACTTACAAGAACTAGCCGAAGAAGGCAAGAAAATCATAGCTGTAGACACTGGAATGTACGACGATATCCGAGCTGACTACCATGTAATGAGTAATCCAACGTTAGTTTATCTAAAAGATGGGAATGAAGTTAAACGTACTATAGGCTATATGCCGACGGAGGCTATAAAAGAAATTTTAGAAAGTTTGTAATCATCCACTTCGTTCCCTTATACTATAAAGAAAGGAGGGAACACGTGGAGATGAAGACTTGGTTGTTAATTTCTATGTTTATAGTCATAAACGTCTTTGCAGGCGGTTTACAGTTCTTAATCGGAATCCCAGCAGCCCAAACAATACTTACTTTCATACTTTTAGGCATCCTCGCTTTATTTGCGGAGCTTAGAAAAACCGAAAAAGATAACTTAAAGCCCAACAACCAAGAGTAAAGTCTTGGTTGTTTTTCTTTTATTAGATAAAGAAACCACTAGGAGGGGTATACATGAATACAACAGCAGTAGACCTTAGCAAGCTATCGAGAGAACAGCTTAAAAGTCTTCTAACTATCCTTAAGGGAGAACGATTCGCCTTATCGTATTCTAAACTTGAAGGGAGTAAGGAACAATTAATACAGCTATCGAATAATATAGATAAAGTGCGTTCCGAAATTAACAAAAGAAAAATTTTGGGGAATTAGGAATACTTCCTGAAGGTATGACGTAGGTTATGGTGTAGAGTCAGAAATAAGAAAATTTCCAAATTGTAGTATATAAAGGCAGTTCGTTGGATATGCTATTGGTGTAAAATAAAATTATGTTAAAAGGAGATGTTCAAGTATGGCAGAGTTCAAATGGAATAATCGTAAGAAGGCGACGGAAACTGCGATTCAGCTTAAGAAGGAAGGTATGACGGCTGAAGAAGCGGTTAAGAAGGTTATGGAGGAATACGAGGGCGTTTACTTTACGAACGGCAAGGAAATCTCGGAGAAGCGCTTTAACAACTTTATCGAGCGAGTTAGTAAAGAGAAGGAATACAAAGCGTCGAAATCATCTACTCTGGAAAAAGAACTAAAGCACAGTAAGCTAAAGGAAGCCTTCGAGCGAGGCGAGATAACAGCATTACAAGCTACGTTTTTGGATGGTGTTTATAAGAGTCTTGTGAACTACGCCCCTGGTGAATCTGATGTTTCTCTGAAAGATGTAGCTATCTCTACAGGGCTTAAAGTTGAGAGTCTTAAAACGACTTTAGCTGGTCTTGTGAAGAAAAAGTTCCTTCGAGTTGAGCCTGTGAAAATCGGGGAGGAACAAGTTGACTGTATCTTTATCGAAGAATCTAAGTATAATCTGTTTAATGACGACGCTGCGACTTACCATGAGGAGTATGCGAAGATGTTCCCTGAAGAAGAAGCTAGCGAAGAACCAAAGGGTGAGTTGGAACCAGCAGAAGAAGCTGAAAAAGAAGCTGTTGGTGGGGTAAATGAGTAGGAAAAACGACATAGTTTTTGCGTTGCTAGTGGTTGTTTTAGTTGCTGCCGCTGTGTTACTACTAGCTGGTTGCGAGGAAACACAAAAGCTTATGGTATATGAGGACTTAAACGGCTCTGAAGGCATCTCAGAGCCGTCCGTTTTTAATGAGGGCGAAATACTAAAGGAACTCGATAAAATTGCTGAGAGATATCCTTACATACTTTCTATAGAACCTTCAGAGGGAGGGAAGTATGATATCATAAATGTGTTTGTAACGTCGCAAAAGTGGAGAGATTCAGAACCGCAAGTGAAAGACTCGCTACGTAGGACTTTAAAGAAGAAAATTCAGGAAGTCATTTCTGACTCAGGTTACCCAACGACTTCCGTTAAAGTTAACATAATAGTGGAAGCATACTAGGTGAGGGCTTATGTCCTCACCTTTTTGTGCATTTAAGAGAGCTTTTTGGTAAATAAGCCTTTATTTTTGTAGGTCAACTAGACGAAGTTGACTGAGCGAAAAGGAGAGGTTTATAAAATGTCCAATTCACCAGAGAAGGTAACTATCAATTGTGGGCTTTTCCTAGAGAGGGAGGGGAAATTTATATGCTCTTGTGGTCACAGCGAGTATCGAAAAGTAAAGTGGTTTGACGCGTGTAGTGAGTGTGGAGCTATCGAAGTAAAAAGTTACAAGTATGGAAGAAAGAGTATGAGAATAACAAACATACTCGACGTTGTAAGTAAGGATGACAGGAGTTTTCATATCTCCAAAAGGGAAGTAATAGCAACGTTAACTCCAGAGTCAACGGTTTCACTAAGCTACGGACATCACTTCGAGTTGTTATGGAGTCTTCGTGATAAGTCGCTTAAGCTCCTTAAAAATGGGAAGTCTTCAAGTACAACCCGATTTAACAATTTCTTTTCGGGGATAACCCATGAACAAGTATTAAACGTAATCTCAACAGAGAACAATAAGACGCTTCTTGGACTAGCTTACGACAAGTTAGGGAAGAGGGGAAACGAACGAACAAAGCATTTAGATAGAGCTTTGTTACGTCTTCCCGAATACCCAGCATTAGAAATACTGAACTTCGCTGGGTTTAGTGAATCCATTAAAGAGTTCTGGGATAACTATAGGTGGAGAGAATCAAAAGAAACTAAGCCATCTGATATTATTGGAGTTCCGAAATACCTGCTTAAGTACCTTCGAAAATTAAAACGTATCGGGGATTATACTATAAGTTCTTTTAGAGGCTTTGACAAGAGGTACGGAGGAAACACATTCAAGATTGTTCTAGAAGTTCTTGATGACGAGAGTGACATATCCCAAATAAGTTATTTTGATTCCCAGTATCATGAGTTAGTTAAGGATTACGGGTATACTAATCACCGAAAACTTATAACGTATCTAGCGAGGGATATAAAGCTCCACCAAGGTATTTCTAGTCCGTCGGATGGAGCTAGTACACTTCGAGACTATCTTAACATGTGTAAAGCTATGGGAATAAACCCAGAGAAGTATCCTAAGAACCTTAAGAAGTCCCATGACATAGCTATGATGAACTATAAAATGATGAACGACGAGAAGAAAAATGCTAGATTTAAAGAGGAAATGGACAACCCTCTTTGGGATACTTTAACATACACAAACAAAAAGTTCACGGTAATTAAACCAACTGACCCTAAAGACTTAATCGACGAGGGTGACTCACTAGGACACTGCGTGGCTTCTTACGTTGATGACGTGATTAAGGGTAAATGTAAGATTGTATTTGTTAGAGAAGTAGGAAATGAACATAGTGGACTTTTAACTGTGGAGCTTCGTGGAGAGAAGAAAGAAGACTTACGAATTGTTCAAGTCCGAGGACGTGGAAACCGTAACCCAATAAAGGTTGAGGCTGACTTCGTTAAGGAATGGGCGGAGAAGAAAGAGCTTAAAGTTAGGGTAAATAACATCTAGAGGAGCCTTTTAGGTTCCTCTTTTTTATTTTGTTGTACAACCAGAGAGAATAAACCAACTAGTCCCTTTATTTAGGTGTATTTACGAAAGGAGGAAAAACTTATGGACAAAAAGAAATTCGCCATGAGTAGGACACGGAAGAAACTTTTAATCTTCGCAGCGTTTCTAGTTATTGCCGAGGTAGTGGTTTTTGGAGCTATCCAACCTTTACTAGTAGCTGATATGTCCGTTAAAGCACAACTTGCTGACAGCGACGCTTCATATGCTGGGTATCAGATTTACAGGAAAATTGTCGCTTTCTCACCGTTGTTTTATTTCATTGTATTTGCTTTCATGTTTAAATCAGAAATTAAAAGAATTTTAGGGGGAACGAAAAAAGATGAAAAAACTAACTAAAAACTTAATGCTTTCGGGCGTTCTAGCTGGAACTCTTGTAATTACGTCGGGCTGTGGATTTATAAAGCCTTACGATAAGCCAGAATTTAAGGAAATACAGCCTAACCAAACTGCCTTCGTTATCAAGTTAGAGGGGAAAACTTCTGACCAAGGAAAGTTTGAAAGTGAAAAGTTTTTAAAGGATGCTCAAGTTGCTACGAAGCGCATTGAGATTCCACATAAATGGGTGAAAACGGGACGCTTACCTGGTTCTGGTAAGTATGTAGATACTGTTCGAGTTATCGTAGTAGACCGATTCCCAGAAACTCGTGAGTGGGCTGGTGAGAAATCCTTTGTAGGAGAATCAAGAGACTCCATTAAATTTAATCAAGGTATCTCGGCAACAGCCCAAATTATGGAAGAGGATACAGCTACTTTCCTTTACCAGTATTCTGGTAAGAAGCTTAAGGACGTAATGGACACAGAAATCCGAAATAAGATTGGTTCTGTTCTTTTAGAGAAGTATGGTTCTAAGTCTATTGACGATATTCGTGGAGATAAAGGTGAAATCATTAAGGCGGTTCGTTCTGAAGTGGAACCATACTTTAAAGAGCGTGGGATTACGCTTTCAAATATTGGATATATCGACGACCTTCGTTATTTACAGGCTGATATCCAAGAGGCTATTAATAAAGACTTTAAAGCGCAGCAAGAGAAAAAGGCGCAGACTACTATTAACGCTAAAAACGAGGAGCAAGCTCAATCCGAGTTGAAACAAGCGCAAACTCGCCAATCGGCTATGGAAACTATGATTAAAATGCGAGAGCTAGATTTACAAAAACAATGGATTGAAACTTGGGATGGTAAACTTCCACAAGTACAAGGCGGAGAAAACGGTGGACAAATTATCTCGGTTCCTAAACCAGATATCGCAAAATAATTATTAAATCTTTATATGCCCACCAAGGATTAAACTTTGGTGGGCTTTCCTTTTATTAGATATAACGGTTAAGGGAGGAAATTAAATGCCTAGTATAAAAGAGAAAAGAAAGTTTCTTCGTTGGGTTGTGGATGCTGTTAGACTTAAAAAAGGTAATGCTAGAAGCTTCCTAGACTGGTTAGCAGACCACGGTGACCAAGTAGCCCGACTACGTTTCATTGATGAAGGGGTTCAGTTCTGTCCTACTGGTTTGGTAATTTCTGCTTCTGGTCAGCCCTCATTTGGGTTCAAACTACACCATAAGGAGCGAGAATATTCAACTGTAAACATTAATGAAGCTGTTAGCTGGTTAAGAAATAACACGGATACTGAGATTTTCATCCAGATAAACTTCCCTGAAAAGTACCGAATAAAAGAAGCAATAGCCGTTATGGAACAAAACCCTCACATACCAGAGTCGGAATCTTCCGAAAATCGTTTTAAACGAGTAGCAGAAAAAGTAGCAGAAACTTCACTAAACGTGTTCCATACTAAAGCCATACGAGAGGAAATTGACAAAGCTTTGGATAAAGGTGACAAAGCTAAATTCGAGGAGCTAACAGCAGAACTTGTAAAGCTTGAAAAAGCTATTAGTGAATCAAAAGAAGAACCTACAGAGGCAGTAGTAAAACTGGAGGCTTGTAATCTAGGGGAAATACTTGGGATGGAGGCTGAAGAGTCTCGTGAAGATTAAAGAGGGTAAAGAGGACGTATTCGAGAACTGGAGAAAGAATAATCAAGACCCGTATGGAGTGGAAGTCTTTGAGTATGCTGAGCGCTGGGCTACTCTTATGGAAAAAGCTCGTGATAACCGTGGTGTGGTTTTTAGTATGGCGGAGGTTGCTGATGAAACTTCTAAGAAAGCTGACACTACAGGAATATCTGAACCTCAACATAATTGGGCTAAGAGTCTTCTAAGAGTCTGTTGGGAACATGGTAGTGAACTTTGATGAATACTGATAATTTAGAGTAAGGCTTGCTTATGTAGCAAGCCTTTTTCAACACAAACAAATTTATCCTGCTCAAAACACGATTATTATAGATAGTTACTACTATGGGAGGTCAAATATATGGAACGTATGGAAACGGTATTCCCTATTTGTCGATTAATACCGAAGGGGAGAGCATCAGACCATGTATTCTGCGCTTACTGTGGAAAAGAACTTACTGAATTTGACTTTAAAAAGGGATTCTTAAGACAAAAACAACACTATCTTTGCAATAGCGACGGAGTAAGAATCGCACTTTGCTTTCATAAAAGACACTGCGAAGCACATAGGGAGCGAAAATATGGAAAACTTAATGATTCTTAGATTGGTTGAGGGAGATGATTTTGATGGAGGTTAAATGCTGTATTTGCGGGAAAGAATTAGAAAACCAAGGTTCGTACTCATATTTTTGTGGAGCTTGTGAGGTAAAGTACGGAGAATATGCAGACGAAGAAGACGAAACACCAAAAGTTCAACCAATGCGTAAGCGGAAGCGATATGACGACGAAAAACAACGGAAATAAAAATTATATGCTGAGAGGAGGAGGCATATGGAAGGGAAAAAGTATGTTAGCGCTTCTATTCAGCGACTACGAAAAAAAGTTCAGGCTAACCCAGACCAAGCGGAGGCTTTTAAAGACAGTCTAAAATCTACGGTAGAGTTTGGACTTAATGATTTTGACAAACGCCTTCGTAGTGGTGAGGTAAAAATAAATTCTGTAGCTGACTTCGAGAAGCTAGCGAAGCTTGGACTCCTTCTTTACGGTGAGGCTACAGATAAAGTTGAGCACACTACAGATATCGAAACTGTGACAACTACACAATTCGATTCGATTAAAGATATGAATGAGTTCAAGTTACTTACAGAAAAACTAGCTGAGCAAATGAACAAGGAGAATGAAGATAAGTAACCACATAGAGCTAACTATGTGGTTTTTATAACAGAGAGGAGCGTTTACATGGAGAGAGTGTATAAGATACGCTGCGTGAACTGTGACGATGGAATTATGGTAGAAGAAGTTGGGGCTATAACGTATCGAATAGAGGATAAGCAGATAACAGTTTTTAATGCTCCAATATTCTGGTGTAACGAGTGTGAAGCTACATCCTATCGACAAGGGCTAGGGATAAACGAAGCGCTCGAAGAAGCTTTCAAAAGAGACGCTAATGTTATTATGTTCCGAGATGAGGACTGGAAGGAATTAAGAAAGTAAGGAGGATATTTATGACAGATTTAGAAAAACAAATGATTGCGCTAGCAAAAAAATACGTTCCAGAGCTTTACGCTTTAGAACACTACACTATTCGTGGAAAACCCATAACATTTAATATTGCTAATCGTAATGAGAAACGAGCTAGAGCACATAGACCTTGGCAAGTAGCAATTCTCAACGACCAGCATAAAGATAAGGTAGTTCAGAAATCACGTCAGCTAGGGTTATCGGAGATGGGTGTTTTAGAGAATGTCCAATTTGCTGATGTTAACGATAATGTAAAGACACTATTTACATTCCCACGTGCACGTCAAATGACTGACTTCGTTAAGACCCGTATGAACCCTGTATTCGAGAATAATGCATATTTTAAGTCTATCCTAGATAAAAATATGGACTCTATCGAGGTTAAGAAAATCCGAAACTCCTTTATGATGTTCCGTTCCGCATGGGGTGGAGCGTTGGGGGAAGGTATCGACGTTGACTTTCTAGCATTTGATGAATATGACCGTATGGCTGACGGGGTAGAGCTAGCCTTCCAAGAGTCCATGAAGTCTTCTGGTTATGGTTTATTACGTCGCTGGTCTACACCTACAATACCTGGACGTGGAGTAAACTTACAATTCGGGAAATCCGACCAACACTTTTATATGCATAAGTGTGAACACTGTAACCACTATCAGGTTCTATCTATGGAAGATAACATAGTACAGTATAATAAAAATGGTATTGACATACTTACGGACGAAATCGAAGATGGAACATTTGGTTTCGCTTGTTCTAAATGTTCTAAACCTCTTGACCGTTGGTATAACGGGGAGTGGGTTGCTAAATATCCAAGTCGTAAAGGTATTCGAGGATACCACATTTCCCAGTTAAACGCTGTGTGGATAAGCGCTGACGATATTAAACGACGAGAATTGCGATATGCTTCGAAACAGCTTTTTTATAACTACGTTATTGGAGAACCATACGCAAGTGCGGGTATGATTATTACGGACGACGATATTATGGCTGCTCAACGCTTAGAGACTCGTGTCCATAGTCGAAAAGACTATGCTAAAATCGTAGTTGGTATTGACTGGGGTGTGAGAAACTGGTGTGCGGTTCTAGGAATTAAAGAGAATGGCCAAATGGACTTACTTAACCTATTTATGTTCCAAGATAATCCACAGAAGCCTCTAGAGCCAGTAGGATTACTTGCTGCAAGTATAACACCTTACGACCCAGATATTATCATAGCCGATGCAGGGTTTGGTGCTGACCGAAATACGTACTTAATGCAACGATTCCCAGGGCGAGTATGGGCGTGTCAATACAATACGTATAAAGGGAAGTCTAAGCCACAGGACAGCTGGAACGAGACATCTCGACTTATTAATGTAGATAAGACATTAAAAGTACAACGTATGCTCCATACAGTAAAAGCGAGAGGTGTGGGCGTATGGAGAATGGATGAAGACCTCATGACTTTCACAAAGCATATGAAGAACGTTCGTATTATGGACGAAGAAGAAGATGGAATTTTCTATCAAGTGGCCACACGAGTTGGCGATGATCACTACTCAAGTGCGCTAAATTACTGCCTTATCGGTGCAGAAAAGATTCAAAACATCTACCAACCAAAATCTTCATTTAATTACGATTTCTTATAAAATGGATTCCCTCTTTAAGCTATCTTATAATTAGATAACTAAGGAGGGAAAGACCATGGAGGAAATAAGAGTCTTCGAGGAAAAATATGACAGACCAAAGATGGCTACGCAAACAAAGCCTATAGAATATACAGTAGACGCCAATGGCTGTTGGAATACAGAAAAGAGACACCGAAATAACGACAGAGGCTATTCCAACGTAAAACGCAACGGAAGAATTATGCGTACTCATAGATATGTATTCGAACAAGTTAACGGGGAAATTCCTGAAGGTATGGTTGTAAGACATAAATGTGACAATAGACGCTGTATAAATCCAGAACATCTAGAACTTGGAACACAATATGATAATATTCAAGATACTGTGAATCGAGGACGAACAGCGAAGGGACAAAAACGAGACTCTGGGTTATTTGATAGAGAGAAGTATTTCTATGTGGTAAACTCGTTGAAATCAGGAAAGCTTCTAAAGGACACAGCGAAAGAGCTAGGTGTTGACGTTGGGACTCTTCGAGAGGTAGCCAAGAACCGACACTGGAGCTGTAAAGCTTTTGACCCTTACAGAGATTACGAAATTGTTGTGTCTAGTAATAGAGCTACAGGAAACAGAAGTGGAAATGCTAAAGTTACTAAAGAGGTATTTGAAAGCATACTCCAACTTACGAAAGCTGGACTAACTCAAAAACAAATACACAAGGAAACTGGGATTGGTCCAATAACAGTGAGATTAATCCAGAAAGGCACACACTGGGCTTGCGATTTATACGGAAAAGGGAGGGTATAGCTTTGAAAAAGGATAATTTAACGGATTCATTTGGATTAAAGGAAGACTGGGAGAACCTTTTTAAGTCGGTAGGGGTTAGCTCTTTTGAAGAATTACTTGGACATACAGCAGAGCTTACAAAGGGACGAGACACGAGCAAGTTAGTTCCCGTTAAGAAGCAGATAACTCGTGGAGGGCGCACAGTAGAGACAACTGTTTATGTATCTCCTGAAGAGGCAGAGGAAATTAAAAAGAATCCTTCGAAGAAAAAAGCAGAGAAAAATACAACTAAGCCAGTTAAAGGTAAAGCGGAAGTAAACGTAATTTCACCTAATGATACTAAAGGTTTGAAAGAACTTCGACAGGGTATAAAAGGGTGGAAGAGTCAAGAAGCAGTAAAGGCTCTTAACGAAGCGTCAAAAGACCACTATTTATTAGCAGCTAACGTAAAAGGGAAGGTTGTTGGAGTCGGAGCTTTTAAGCGAGAAAAAGACAACTTACACATGGAGCATTTTGGCTCATCAGGAGAGCTTTCAGGAGTCGGTAAGCAGATAGTAAGCAATCTTATAACACAGGCTGGAAAACAGAATCTTGGTGTCACTATAAAGCCTCCAGCTGGCTCCTTAAAACTTCTAGAGAAACTTGGGTTTGAAGATGATTTTTCTGGACTTCTTAAGATGAGTCCTGAAAAGGTTAAGGCGAAATCAGGTTCTAATACGAAGACATCAAAGGAAAGCGAATAGCTCTACAAACCAGCCATGTATCCTCTAATGTACCCTGTTAGCGCAATTCCCTTTATAGGTAATTGTTACCGAGTATTTGAAAAATTGTTTTTAAGCGGTATAATAGCCTAGAAAGCGGAGTACACTTCTTATAAATAACAAGGCGAAGAAAATCTCAGAGCTAACAGGAGAGGAGAAGTTTATAATGGCGATAGGAAGAACACCTTTTGTGTTCCAGTCTACCGAGCGACTACTAGTGGAGAATACTGTTAAGTTGCTAAACGAGCTTTCTAAAGATAAAACGTACAGTTTGGATTTCGAGGATGAACTTTGGTATGTATACGAAGTTGAAGACGAAGAAGACATTTAAATAATATTGGAAAAGCACCTAGTCTACACTAGGTGCTTTCTTTTTGACAATTTCAGAGTTAAAAATGCGAAACCAGCCTTTATTTAGCTGTAACGTTAAAAAGGGGAGGTTTTGTAATGGCTATAGAAAAAGAGGTGGTAGGGCAAAAGAAATTTGAGGACAATCCGCACTTACCAGGAACTAGAGATGAATTTATTGAGAACAACCTTAGACTGGCATATAGCATAGCAAAAAGATTTTATGCTGCTGGTGAACGAAACGGGGTAGACCCAGAAGAGCTTAATAGCATAGCGATAGTTGGTATGATTAAAGCATATGACAGGTACGACCCTACAAAGTTTGATGGACAAGTTACAAGGTTTTCTACGTATGCAGTACCAAATATAGAAGGAGAACTTCGAAGAAGCTTACGAGATACACACTATGCTAACGGAATTAAAATAAGTAGACCAATAAAAGATTTAGTCCATAAGTTGGTTCGTGCTGAAAGAGAGTATAAAACTGCTGATGAAATATTAGAAGACTTCGATGTAAAAAGAGAGATTGCTGAAGATGCTCTGCGAGTCCTTATGGGTGGTGGTACTGCTGTTTCTATAGATAAGCCGTTGGGTGATGACGGGGATGGTACTAAAGATAGAACGATTGCTGATACATTAGCTGTATACGACGACGAGTCTAGCCTATACATTAACGAGTTCTTAACGTTCTTAACAGAAAAAGAGAGAACTGTAATTGACTGCTTATTTGTTAAAGATTTAAGTCAAACAGAGACTGGAAGAATAGTTGGGGTTTCACAGGTTCAAGTAAGCCGTATTGTAACTAAAATAAGAGAGAAAGCTGGTGCCTTTGCACGAGGCGAGGTGTGTCCCAGTTTAAGCTCTACTGGAAAGACTAAACGTAAAAATAATGAAGAGGAAAAGGAGACTGAAATCATGAGCAAAACTAGAGACGAAATCATTAAATTATTAAAAACAACTACTATGTCATACCGAGCTATCGCTGACAAAACGGGAGCTTCACTAGCTACAGTAGAGTATTGGGGTGGTGAATACCGTAAGGAGAAGATGGAGAAGACCAGAGCTGAAAAACAAGCCGAGGAAAAACGAAAGCAAGAGCTTAAAAAAGAAGCAAAGAAGGCTGGTAAAGAAACTGAAAAGGCTGCTGCCCCTAAGAAAACTAATGCTACAGAACCAGTTGTAATCTCTAATGTACAACTTACTGTGAAGAAAGATGAGGAGCCTAAAACTCCAAACCCAGAGACAATCTCCGACGATTCAAAAGTTGTTAATGGGCTACTGGAGGAAAAAGAAAAAGAGGCTGGAGCAGCTTTGGAAAGTACACACTGTGAACCTACTTTCACTTCTACCTTAGCTGGAATTGCTCCTGTTGTTAAGGAAGAAGTACCAACTAAAATCGCCACTAATATCGACGTGTTCCAAAACGGTAATGACTTATCTAAAGAGGAACTACGACAGGAAGTCCAAAACGCATTAAGCATTGTAGACCTAGCGAAAGGTAATATCGTTCAATTTACGCTACACGTAACGGTGAACAACAATGGATAAAGACCTGTCCATGGTTGCTATCTTGGAGAATTTAGTTAGGCACTCACAAAGGCAAATTAAAGGTGGAAATAAAATAGTCTTAAGCCACACAGCCCACAAGATTATATCTGCGGAATTAAAGGACTCCAACCCTTTTTTATTGGAGCCTTTCTTTACTAGTAGTAATCAGCTTCTAGAGCTAAAGTCATTTATGGGTATTGACGTCGAAGTTGAAGACCCTAACCCATTTGACTTCTCTATAAAAATCTCTATTGAGTAATTTTTCAAATTTTGTTGAGTTGTTAAAGTTGTTATAGTATTCTTAATGCTGTTACCTAAAAGGAGGAAATGAAATGAAAGTAAAATTATTCTCTCACAACGATTTAGACGGGGTGGGATGTGCAGTAGTAGGTGTTCAAGCATTTGGAGAGTCTTTAGACTACACTTTATGCAGTTACAATAATGTGGACGAAAAAGTTAAAGAGTTTTTACAATCAGGAGAGGTTAACGCTTATGACGCTGTGTTTATTACTGATATTTCTGTGAACGACCCTGAAGTTGTTAAACTTATCGACCAACAAGCTAAAAAGTTTATGCTAATTGACCACCACGGGACGGCTAAATGGCTTAACCAGTATAACTGGGCACAAGTTAACGATATCGAGGTTTCTGACGGTGTTGAGCGCCTTTCTAGTGGGACTTCAGCTTTCTTCTATTACTTGCGAGAGACAGGATTATTAAATCCTACACCAGAGCTTACTGACTTTATCGAGAAAGTGCGTAGTTACGATACATGGGACTGGAATAAAACAAATGATGTTGTTGCTTATCAGTTAAACTCTCTTCATGTACTTATTGGACACTGGAAATTTATCGAACGCTTTTCTGCTAATCCCGAAGTTATCTTTAATAAAACTGAAGTTACACTTCTAGAAGTAGAGCAAAGACGTATCGACACAACGATTTACCAGAAGAAACAAGCGCTAGTAAAGCAACAACTAGTAATCTTCCATGGGGAAGCTGCTGGGACTTACCAAGTTGGAGTAGTTTTTGCTGATAACTACCATTCTGAACTTGGAAACGAGCTAGCGAAAGAAAATGAAGACCTAGACTTCATTATTATGGTAAACGGTGGAAGTCGCTTAAGTTTCCGTGGAGTTAAAGATTATATTGACTTAGGACTAGTTGCGAAGGCTTTTGGTGGCGGTGGTCACCCGAAAGCTGCTGGCGCTGTGTTAAGTGTTAATGCTCAAAATAAGGTTATTTACGAAGTTCTTAACTCACAAGTACAATAAATTTGCACAGGGCTGCCCTCTACGGGCAGTCTTTTCATTCACATAAAAGTTATGGTATTACTTCCCTTATATTTTTAATATACCACAACGCAATAACTATATAAGGAGGAGTTGACATGTCAGAGGAGCGTGAAAAAAGTATCTTAGAGAATGAGGTTGCCCACCTCAAGAGTCGAGTAGACAAACACGACGACGAAATTCAGAAGATTAAAGAGGATGTTAACGACCAGAAAGCAAATCAGGTAGAGACTAAGGTGTACATCTCACAAATACTAACCATGGTAGAAGAAATCAAGACACAGATTGCGTTGTTGCGTGACCGTTCGGATACTTCTAGAGAAAAGGGTTCAAATCAGTGGATAGGGTTCTTACAGTCGTTCCTTTTCTTATTGCTTGGGGCACTGTTTTCATATATACTGACTATGTTGGGGAAATAACAGAGCTAGGGGGCTAAGAAGCCTCCTTTTTGCATTTATAAGAGAGAATTGTTGACAATAACCCTTTAATTAGAAAAGGAGGAATTTAAGAATGGACGAGAATTTCGTATACTTAGTGCTCATAAATGGTAATACTTTAGATAGCGGTGCTATTGGAAGAGTCCAAAAGTTACTATACGACGAACGAGCTTGCGGAAATTCAGGGGATGCTACTCATTTTCATAGGTATGTAGAGTATGGAATACCATATATCTTCTTTACGAATAAGGAGCTTACCGCAGAGCAAGTTGAGAAGGTTGCTAAGACGTTTATGTATAAACCAACTCCAGTTTCGAGTCTAAGTAGTCCCTACTCCATTTCTATCTTATACGGGGCTGGGGAGAGTCTCAATATAAAGCTTATAGGCTCTATTCCTGGTATGGAAATTGGGTTAAGCGACGACGAAAAGTTCAAATTGGAGTTAGACGGGTTGTAAGGAGGACAAAAATGGCAGAGATTGTTAAGAACGAAGATGGGAGTTATAATGTTAAGATAGACCAAATGGAGTTGAATACACTCTCTTTACTACTAGGATACTCTTCTGACGACCTTGTTAAAGAACGAGCTGAAGACTGGGAGATAACGAACTATTGTTATGGAGAACCTTTAGATTACCTATATAATGCTTTCTATGTTCACCGAGATAAATAAACTTGACAAATGTAAACAAAAACTGTTGTAATTGTCAACGAAGTATTATATGATAAAGTTGTAAGATAAACCGAGACGAAAAGGAGAGGTCAACTTTGACTAAAGTAAACGAGAGTCTTTTAAAGAAAATCCAAAATCTGCTTAACACAACTACGGAAAACGGTTCAACGGAGAGTGAAGCGCAAAACGCTATCCTGCTAGCCCAGAAGCTTATGGCTAAAAACGGCTTGGAAATGGCTGACATAGAGGCTAATGCTAACGACACTTCCACTAAGAAAGAAATAATCGAGGGTAAAGGTACAGACGGAGTTAAACTCGCTTGGTGGCATAAAGACCTAGCTAGAATCTTAGCTGATAACTTCCGTTGTTACTTCTTCCTAAGAAGTGGCCCAGGTTACAGTAACGTGGTTTTCCTTGGACTAAAAGAGGACGTAGAGATAGCAAAAAGCATCTTCCACTTCGCTTCTATCCAAATTGAGTTCCATGCTAGGAAGTACCGTAAAAACCGCAAGAAAGAGCTACAACAAGAGCTTATGCCTTCTGACTTCAAAAACTATACGCTAGAACAAGTAGTTGAGTATGCGAAGTCAGTTGGTGTTTCCCCTTACTTTATAGATGGGTTATTCCTTCGAGTTAAGGACGAAGCTCAACAAAGAAAACAGCTTACGACAGAGATTAAGAAGAATGTCGGAGCTAGTATCGACGGTGTAGCTTTACGTAACGACTACATCAAAGGATTCTTAAGCGGTCTTAAAGAGAAGTTTAAAGAGCAAGTTAAAGAGAACGCTGAAGAGTGGGGGCTTATCTTAGTTAAAGACGGTGACGTTGTACAACGTTACGAGAATATAAGCAAAAACTTCACTACTGCGAGAGCGTCAACTGTATCCTCTAGCGGAGATAATGCTGCGTACTCTGCAGGGAAAAAACAAGGAAAGCAATTTTCTAACATATCTGGCCAATTAAACTAAAAGAGGTTGTCACTTCGGTGACGCCTCTTTATTTATTTTAAATATTTAAAATTTTCTATACATATTATGAATAACTACAAAATAAGAGGAGGCGTTTGTATGACAACGAAACAAAGCGAGGCGGTTAATCCCGTCGAGGTTTTACTGGTTTATCTAGATTTCCACCTTTCTATGCTACACAACGCTATTCAAAAGAATAACGAAGAGGAAAAGAGCTTTCATACCGTTGAGTTAGAACAGATACGTGAAAGGCTTATTGCGTACTCGTACTTTAAAAGTTGACAACTTTCTACAATTAATGTTGAATTGTAATAAGAGATAACGTATTATTGGGTTGAGGATAGGAAATAACAATATAACCGAGTCAAAAGGAGAGGTTCCGTTTGGAAAAAGTAAAGGAGCTACGAGTAACTGTAAGGCAGTTTTTAACAAAACCAAATAGTAATTATCCTGACAGAGTTCCAGTTCCAATGAGAACTATGTTCGGGTATACTACTCACGAAAGCACAAATGGAATTTATATGGTTCTTAAAGGAAAACCAGAACCGTCAGAAGTTTGCCTTCACTGCGGAAGAGAGTTGACGCACCCAGTTAGTGTGCTTTATGGAATTGGCCCAACTTGCGGAAAACACTTCCATATAAATCCACTAGAGTCTGAAGAGGCTCTTTCAGAAGCTATCGAGGAGATAAGAAGCAAGTTAAGCGACGTAGTTTGGGAAGGGTGGCTCCCAAAAGCGTATATCGACTATACAGAAACTGGAGAAGAAATCGAGCCGTTTGGTCAGAAGAGTGAACCTGAACCAGAAACGAAAGAAGTTACTGGAAGAATCTATCCAGAGTTGTCAGTTGAGCAAGAGGCTTTAATTGAGAGTTCAAGACTGAAGTGGCTAGACGATACGAGCAAGCCGAAACCAACCGACATTTGGATGGCTAAAGATGGAGTAATAAAAGTGGTTTTCGTAGACCAAGGAAACTTTGAGAAAAAGACTTCTTACAAAATAGACAGGGCTGGAAACATACTTCGTACTTCGATACCGTATAGTCCAAAGTACAATCTCCTATCGCCTGTACGTTATTTTGGAGCTGTAGAAGAAGAGAAGCCTAAAAAACCAAAACCACCAGTTAAAGTTAACGAGGAAGTTGTGGACGAACTTGTAAATGAATTGTCGGGGTTGTTCTCTTAGAGAGCAATTCTGGCTTTCTGTCTTATATTAAGGTATAAAACAAAAAGGGGCGTAACTAAACTATGATTAAACGACTATCTGAAAAAGTAAATTTCGAGATTGTGGGATTCATTCTAGCTTTTACAGCTTTAGCTTTTCTTTTCGCTTTAAACCTTCCGAATATGGTAGACTCTTGGGTTGACAGAGAATATCGAGTACCAATGGAGAATAAGACAGTATACGTGAACGACTTTGAGGAATGATGACAAAAACTGTTGAAATGTGATTCGGATTATAATATGATAGGTTTGTAAGCTAAGAGTACATTATTGTACTCTTTCTTTCGTAGACGGAGAATAAATTTCTCCAGTCCGAATACAATAAGACTTAAGAAAATCACAAAAAAGGAGATTCGTTCTATGGTGGTATACTTTAAAAATGGACTAGTTCCAATCCATACTCTGATTACAGAGAACGATAAGACGGTGATTAAAACGGAATATGTTAGCTTAGAGGAATCGAAAAAGGCTGGATATCATCACCACGATACGAAAAAGACTGGGAAGGATGCTCTTCAAAAGTTACTTCGAAGCGTGAGAAAAGACCTTGGTTCTGCAGAGTACCGAGATATGGTGAAAGCGAATGGATTAAGCTGGACAGAGTCTCACCACGACGGAGCAAATACTATGCAGGCTACACTTGCTGCTTATAAGTTCCTTATGGAAGGAAACGACTTAAACGTTAGCGCTACAGGTAAAGCTGTAAGCTCGAAGCTTATTGGAAGCTCTCAGCCAACAGAACCTATCTCTCAGCCTTCGGAAAAGAAAAGCCTTCCAACTTTACCTCCTAACGTTAAACCTTCTAAAAATGGCTTCGGAAGACTTATGGAGCGTTTAGGAATTTCTACGTGGAAAGAAGATGAAGGAGCTTTCCTAGCTGGAAAAGGTTTCCTTCAAGAAGAAGGAAAGTATGGGAAGCTAGAAGCATCTGCTGGGAGCGTTAACCTATCGAAGTTTGGAAAAGCTCCAGAAGGGCAAAAGTGGGGTGAAGGAAACTTTATCTGGTTAGATTCCAACTTTAACGATAAAGAAGTAATCAAAATCGAGCTAGAAGGGAAATACGACCCTTCTTCTAAGAAATGGGCTGTACCATTCCGACAAATCTTTGAAACATTAAAAATCTTTAAAAACGTGAGAATCGGAAGACAGTTGTTTGCTACGCTAAAAGCGGTAGTTGAAAAGATGGATGTCGAGAAATTCGACCCGAAAAGAAAACCAGTGAATCCTATGTATGCTGTTGGAGGTCTTCGAGATTCTGACATTGACATCTCGAACTTCGAGAATCCAGAAGGCATTAAGAATCTGACGCTTCACGATTACCAAAAACGAGGCGCTATATTTATGATGGAGAACAAGCGAGTTGTTCTTGGTTTAGCGGTAGGTCTAGGGAAAACGCCTTCAACTATCGTAGCTATTCGAAAATTGATTAATGACAAGAAAATCGAGAGAGCGCTAGTAATCGCTCCGTCTTCGATTAAATATAACTGGAAAATTGAGATTGAGAAGTTCTCTAACTTACGTGTTTGCGTTCTAGAGGCGAGAGGTGTTCGTGGACGCAGAGCGAAAGAGAGTTGGAGAGAAGCAAAGAAAGCTGAAGTAATTATCGTGAATTATGAAATGCTTCGTAATGAAGATGTTTGTGAAACTCTTAAGAAGCTAGCTCCTGACTGTGTGGTAGCTGACGAGTCTCATAAGCTAAAGAACGAAAAAGCTCAACAGACGGCTGGATTTAGAAAACACTGGAATATTGCAGAATACAAATTCCTTTTATCAGCAACTCCATTCCCTAACGGTAAAGCGAAAGAAACGCATACTATGCTACACCACGTGAGAGCTGATAGAGTAGGGAGCTGGACTAACTTTGGAAGAAAGTTTGTAAAGTGGGAGAAAGGAAAAGGTGGATTCTCGAAAGCTGTAGGCTTAAACAACTTGGAGCTTCTTAAATCGGCTATGTCAGATATCGTATTTATGAGAACACACGGAAGTCCTGACGTTGAAATCAGTTTACCGAAAGAGCGCCATACTACATTCTCGTTAGAAATGACAGAAGCACAAAAGAAAATGTACAAAGCCGTTGCTGAAGATATCCTAGCGGAGATTAACCGAATGGAAGCTATGGGAATGAACGCTAGTTCTCCTGCTGTAATCGCTAAACTTATGAAGTTGGAGCAAGTAGCACTAGACCCAGATATGCTAACGAAGAACCCAGATGAAATCAATATGAATAAGCTTTACCCGAAAGAAGAATGGGCAGTTCAAACTATCGTTGACCACCTAGAAAACCCAGAAGAAACTGGAGGCGTATTGTTATTCTGCGATAAGCGTTTACCTTTAGATAAAATCCGACAAGGCTTAATAAACGAAGGAGTAGAAGCGGAGAAAATCGCTTTTATAACAGGAAGCGTGAAACCAGCGGAGCGTACTGAAATCCAAGAGAAGTTCCGAAAAGGTGAAGTTACAGTTTTACTTAGTACGAACGCTGGAGAGGAAGGATTAAACTTACAAGAAAGCTGTAATACTCTAATCCACCTAGACCAAGTATGGAAACCAACTTCTATATCTCAACGAGAAGGGCGAGTTCTTCGAAGCGGTAACACAAGTTCTTATGTTAACTTCTTCTCTCCGATTATCCACGATACAGTAGAAGACAAAAAGCGTGGTACGATTGCGAAGAAAGTAGAAATTATCGAGTTACTTCTAGGAGATGGTGCTGCTGGCTCGGCTAAAAACAATATTGCTTCTGACCAAAACGAAGTATCAGGATTTACATTCGACGAAATCCGTAATATGATTTAGGAAATACCCAATTAAGAGCCAGTTTTAAGGCTCTTATTTTTTATGGACATAATTTATCCAGATTTCTTTTTATATTAGTGATAGAACTATTAAAATGGGTGAGAGGGGTTGTTAAACTTGCTAAAGGTAACATTAGTTAGCGGAACGATTGTGTACGCAGATTGCTCCGAGATTATGATGGGGGCGTATATTAATAGTGCGAACTCTGGGAAGACGGCTATTATGGAGGTCTTCAAAGAACAAGCGAAGACAAACAAAATTACTATCCAGCTCCGTAACGTGGAGTCATTCGAAAAAGCATAAAATAATCGCTCCTGTCATTTTCGACGGGAGCTTTCTTTTGCCCAAATTGGAGGACAAAAACTGGTTAGTAATTTTTACGTTCGTATAAATATCAAGTAATTATATATTAAATATACAAGTATATAATTATACATAATA